>VFSW01002418.1_pt1 | contig 28134 bp, 15 predicted proteins | sample 5358111 | NCBI WGS metagenome assembly VFSW01 (sample SAMN11554181, study PRJNA540505) | mine drainage metagenome | isolation source: sediment from site ElyBrook_90M | place: USA: Ely Copper Mine, Vershire, VT | collected 2017 | reverse complement strand
GCCGTTGCGGTGGTGGTTGCCGTTGCCGTTGCGGTCGTGGTTGCGGTAGTTGTCGGCGTCGCCGTGATGGTCGCTGTGGTTGTGGCCGTTGAAGTCGGCGTGGCGGTTCGAGACGCCGTCCCGGTCGGGGTCGTGGTTATCGTAGGTGTCGGTGTTCCCGGCGTCTGGGTGGCGGTGGCGCTAGTAGTTGCTGTTGCCGTTGGAGTCGGGGTGGCAGTACCGGTCGGAGTGGGAGTCGTGCTTCCCACGAGCGTAAGCAGGACCGCCTGTGCGGTCATCGCCAGGTCGCCCGAGCTGGCTCCCTTAGTAGGATACAGCAGCGAAGCGACTCCGGCCGACGGCGCCGCGAGATCTCCGAAGGCCAGCGAGAATCCTTCCTTCGACGAACTGACGTTGAACCGCCCGTTAATCAGACTCGACATCGTGATAGTGGGCGCGAGCGTGGCCTGCGACCCATAAAAGTAGACCTGCAGATCGTTGTTGTGGGTCGGGGTCAGCGAGGGCGCGGACACGGAAACCGGTGTGATGCCGGAAGTCGTAGTCCCGGCGGAATTTTCCACCGGTGCCACCGAGGCGCCGCGCCATGAGCCCATCACCCCCGCCAGAAAGTTCGCGGTGGGCAAGGTCCAAGTGTAGGTCGCAGGCTCGTTCGAACCAGCGACGTGGTAGTAGAGCCATGAGGTCGCCAGGTTGGAACCGCTTACCGAATCATGGCGGAGCGAAGTCCATCCCGTCGGAATCCCCGGAACATCCGAGCCGGTACCATCGTGGACAATGATTTGAGTGATCAGCGTGTCACCCGCCATCACGCCCGCCGGTACACTGACTGGCAACGCCGAGAGGGCGACACCGGAATCGACAAGTGTACCCGCGCCGGCAAACACGATGGTGTTACTGGGGCTCGCCGTCGAGGTCGGCGTCGGGGTCCCGATGCCGGTAGAGGTGGTCGTCACCGTCGGCGTGGCAGTCGGGGTCTTGGTCGCGATGCCAGTCTGCGTCGGGGTCATCGTCGCGAGGGAAGTCGAAGTTGCGGTGATGGTCGCAGTCGGAGTCGCGGTGGACGTCATTGTCGCAGTGGCGGTCGCGGTCGAAGTTCTGGTCGCCGTTGGAGTCGCCGTAGCAGTTTGAGTTGCGGTGCCGGTCGGAGTTGGCGTGCCGGTCGGAGTCGGGGTGACGCCGAACGCGGTGGTCAGGAGTATCGCCTGGCCGGTAACCGCGAGGGTGCCGGATGAGGTCACGTTGGCCGGGAACGTGGGTGACGCATGACCGGCGAACGGGGCCGTTATATCCGCGAAAGCAAGGGTGAAGCCTTCCTTGGTGGAACCGAGGTTGAAGCGGCTGGTTAGCGACGATGACATCGTGATGCCGGGCGCAGTATTCGCCTGCCCGCTGTAGAAATAGACTTGCAGATCATTGTTGTTGCTCGGCGTCATCGACGGCGCGGAAATCGAAAGCGGAGTAAAGCCAGAACTGGTCGCTCCGGAAGAATTTTCCACCGGTGCAACCGACGCGCCTCGCCATGCGCCCATCACGCCGGCGGCGAAATTTGAAGCGATAGTCCAGGTGTAGGAAGGGGGCTCGCTAGCACCGGCGACGCGGTAATAGAGCCATGAAGTCGCGATATTGGCGCTGTTCACCGAATCGTGCCGGATGCTGGTCCAACCAAGAGGCGCGGTCGGAACATCCGAGGCAGTGCCGTCATGGACGATGATCTGGGCGACCAGCGTGTCGCCCGACTGAACGCCGGCCGGCACGGCCACCACGATATTGGTTATCGCGGTGGAGGAATCGGTCAACGCGCCGGCGGCCACGAAAGAAATCCCGGAGAACGGGGTCGCAGTCGGCGTGGGCGTGGTGGTCGCCGTCGCGGTAGCCGTCGTGGTCGGAGTCGCCGTGGTAGTCGGAGTCCTAGTCGGAACCGGCACGGTCGGAGTAGTGGTTACCGTCGGTGTCAGGGTCGGGGTCGGGGTGACCGTGGGAGGAGGAGTCGCGGTTGGTGTGATCGCGGTCACGCCGAGGCCGTAGGCCCCGCGACCGTGAGTACCGGCGAAGACGGTTCCGTTGCGATTTTGCGCGAGGTCATAAACCGGGACGGCCGGAATTCCGCCCTGATTGAAGGGTTGCCATGTCACTCCGCCATCGGAGCTATGGAAAACGCCGATATCGGTGCCGACCAGGATGCTGTTGCTGCAAGGATTGCCGCCACAGCTTCCGCTGTTGTCGGTGGCATCCACCAGCACTTTGAGCACCGGCACGTCGGGCAAACCATTGGGGTTTTGCACGATGTTGCCGTTGACGATGCTGTTACCGTCGGCCTGGGTCCAGGTCAGGCCGAAATTCACCGTCTTATAGAGGTGTCCGACCTGGGTATCGACGGTAAATCCCGAGAGGGCTAGGTAGGCGACGTTGGAGTTGTTCGGATCGGGCGCGATGCTGGTGGCTTGAGTAGCGAGAATTCCGAGCGGGCTGGTTTTGAGCAACAAGTTATCGAGCGTGCCGGTGACCTCGTTCCAGAATGCGCCATGCGGAAGACTGGGCATAACGATGTTAACGTTAGCCTGAGTCGTGTTGTTGACCGCGAAAGCGACGGTCCCGGCCAGATCACTCATGGAAAGAGCCCACGCAGGGTGTCCATTTTGCCCATCGACGGGCCCAAATTCGAGGTCTTCAAGCGCGCAATCCTGGGCGGCGCATATATTTCCCTCGAAGGTGCCGTCCGAGGTGATATCCTGGTCGGTCTGCTGGGTCCAGGTCGCCATTCCGTCCGTCGATACATACACCGAGTGAGCGCCGAAAAAGACCCGATGGGCGACCGTCGGATCTACCGCCAGCGGGGGATAGAAGACCGGGCCGATATCTTTGACCTGATTGAGCAGGTTCTGGAGGGCAGGGGTCCACTTCGGCACGCCGAAGGTGTTGCATTGATTGAAGTTGTTGGGCGCGCTGCACCAGGTCATGCCACCATCGCTGGAAGCCGAGATCGCCTCATGATCGACTTCGTCGAGCGAGAAGTCGTGATAAAGGAAGTTCGGATCGAGGTTGTCGTAGAAGCTGAAACCGCCATCACCAGTTTCACTGTCGGGACCAAACCAGTTGCCCAGTGAACCGCTGAAGAGCTGGGTCCCATTATCCTGGAATCCGGCAATCAGCTTGGTGGGGTCGGTAGGATGAGGTCCGATGCCCTGGATCTGGCCGGTGTTGAGGTTGTTATTGAGCGGCGTGAAGATCGGGAAGACCTTCGGATTCGATGAGGTATTGAGCATCCGCGGGTCGAACATGTAGAGACCGCCGTCGTTGGCGACCAGAACCTTGTTGGTGGCCGGATCGAAGACCATGCAGTGCTGGTCAGAATGAACCCCGCCATTGGGGGCAAGGAAGGTCCACAGGTGGCCATAGCTGCCAGCCGATTCGTACAGGCCAACGCCGCCGAAGAGCACCGTCGAGGCATCGGTGGGCATGACCAGCAGCGCTTGGTCATAGAATGACTGCGAAAAATTGTTGGGGCTGGAGCCATCGATGGTGGTGTTGTCGGCCACGGAGTTGAACGAGGGCACCGTCGGGGTGTTGATGGTGCCGGGATTCCAGGTATTGCCCGAATCGAAGGACTCGAACATCGCGTCATACTCGACGCCATCGGAGGCTCCGATCATCGCATAGACCGCGCCTCCGGTCGGGTTGGTGGGTCCGATGAAGGGCCCCACTCGAGGACCAATCGCGAGGCTTTGGCGGCCCTGGACGATATGGGCGCCCGGAAAGTTGGCCGGAGACCATGTCGCGCCGCCATCGTTGGAATAGTAGACCGTGTTGCTATCGATGCCGACGTAAACGTTGGCCGGGTTGGTCGGGTCGATTTTAACATCATCAGCTGGGCAGGGGGCCTGGCCACCGCCGGAGCTGAGAAGGTCGCAGTTGCCGAAGGTGGACTCCGGGAAATGAGTCCAACTATTGCCGGCATCGGGAGAGTACCACAGGCCACCCTTGCTGGCGTCGGTCTCGAAGATGCCCGCATCGGCGCGGCTGCCGCTGAATCCGCTGGTGACACCGGCGAAGATTCGCGGGACCCCGGGAGTGGTGGTATCGAGCGCCATCGAGGTGAAGGCGCCGCGATCAAAGGTCCCGGGTGTGCCCAGCGAAGTCCAGCTCTGCCCCAAGTCAGAGGAGCGAAAGACCCCAGCCCCATAAAGCGAATCGATGGAATTGTTGCCCTCGCCGGTGCCGACATAGATGGTGCTCGGAGTAGTGGTGGTATCGAGCGCGATCGCGCCGATGGACTGGGTCGGCTCATTATCAAAGACGGAGACGAAGTTGTTGCCATTGTCGACGCTGACATACAGACCGCCTGACGCCGCGCCTGCGACAATCAGTCCATGAGCATCGGCGGCGACGGACGTAAGGCGACCGGCCATCGGCATCATGTTACCGATCACCGATCCGGTAAAGTTGGCTTTTTCATTGATGGGCTGGGGTCCGAGGAAGCCCCAATTGCCGGAAAGCGCGGAGAGATGGCCTATGGCTGCGGCTGCACCAGAGAGTCTTCGCGGGCGGGCCGGATTGCGCTCCATCGCGCGCATCCTCGTGACCGCGGTGGAGAAGGCCTGCTGCGGTATGCCGAATTGGAAGCCGTGGCGCGAGGCGAGGAAGCGCTCGCGGCGGGCGGCCTCGAGGAGGTGAGCTTGGCCGCCCTCATGCTGCTCGGATTCCCTGGCGCCGGATTCCTCGCTGGCGCGGTCGGAGTCGAAGGACGCATCGCGCTGACAGCCGAAGACGAAGAAAGCCAGAGCGAGGGCGATAAAAAAACCCTTAGACGCACTCCGGGCAAAGTGTCCAAAACCCATTAATTTCCTACTCCCCAGGCCGCGGAAGCATCAACATAGTTGCCAGAACGTACGGATAGTTGATGCGACCTTGATGATGTACTCCAGGGTCGCCATAGCTGCGAATCTCGCAAAATCCGGCTGATTTGAACCGAATAGAGACTCGCCGCAACCTGCGGCACAACACGCGTCGTGGTTTGTTGCAGGACTGCACAAAACGGCGCGCCGCTCCCCCTTTGAGTCACTTAAGTTACTTTAGACTTCAAAACCTACCAGAGAAATCGCTAATAAGGCAAACAATTTCCTTTCACAATTAGCGGAAAAACGTCAAAGTCCGAACTATCGAAACTGCCGATGCGACACTATTTGACGTGATATAGTCCCATTTGATTCGAACCTGCCCACCGATGCGTCTCGTGGCGATTCCGACCCTCCCTGCTACACGATGCGCCGTCGCCGCGAAATCCCCCACCATCCGAAAATCGCCACCAGCAGGAAGCCCCCATAGATTGCACCCACCGTCCAGCCCCGGCCGCGAGGATATTTGGGCGGGAAAAATGCCTCTTTCGCCTCCCCCGACGGGAATCGCGAGTCGGCCAGCTTCTGGAGGTCATACTTCTCGAGGTCCTCGAATTCCTCTCCCGCCTTCGGCGGCCCGACCGCGATTAGCATCGGATTGCGCATCAATAGACGCCCGCTGTTCGGGTTGCCCCAGGCTCCCAGCGCGCAGCCCACAGCAACCTCGGGGATCGAAGGTCCGGTCTTAAAGGTCAGCTGATACTTGCGCCACCCGGTCCTAAACCCCATCGGATGCGTCCTGGTGGTGACCGGCAGCGTCCGCGATTTGGCGAATAACTCCGGCGACTCGCCCACCGAACCCAGCATCTCGACGTTGATTTCCGCGGTGAACCGGTACCACCCGGGTTTCAGTGTCAGCGCCTGCGTGAAGGTAGATTCCGCTGGCGAATCGTTGATGATTTCGACTTCGCCCGGTTCAGGGTCCGAACCCGCGGACTTATGCACGGCGAAACTGGACCCGCACGGTGGAAGTGCGCCGAACTGCCATCCGGTCGGTAAACCGCCGCCCTCGGATTTCAAGTCGCTATTTGCGAAAAGGTTTTTTTGGCTCGAGTCCTGCGCCGCCGAAGTTCCTGCGCCTGATCCCGCCAGTAGGGCCAAAACTATGCCGACGGTTATCGATGCCGCTGCGGTTCGGTTCATTTCCAGTTCCCCAGCCCCGCGTCGTTGAACCACAGGTACGCGTCGATCGCTTCCTTGGTCATCGGCAACGGAATCCACATCGGCAGGAAGTACAGGAACACCGCGATCGAGGCGACAACGACGATTGCGCAGACGAATTTTCCCCGCCACTTTCGGAGCACGGCCAGGACCACGTAGAGCGCCGCGATAACCCCCGCCGCGATACCTCCCGCGAGCGATCCCAATCCCAGGACTGATACCGCGAATACCGGTAGAAGTAGCGCCGCCTGTTCCCATACCTGCGCGGTTTCCTGCCAGCATGCATCCAGCAACGCCGCGAGAGCTATGATGCCGAGGTAAAACTCCGGCATATAGCTGTAGAGGTACACCGAACGATGGACAGGGACGAACATTCCAAGGTACGCAAGATATCCTATGCTAAGGAAATTCCATTTTAACCCGCCGCCTCGCAATGCCCGAATCATACCTAAGATGATAGCTACCAGCGCCGCCCACCAAATCGCCGCGTTGCCGCCTCCCCATATTACAAGGAACATCCCCATGTCGTCGGGCGCTTGCCACAATTTATAGGCGCGCAGCATCAGAGGCCAACTCCACCAGAGGGAATCCTGATGATTAAGGGGGGCGGGATAGTAGGTGTTCGCGAGTAGAACGCGATGGTAGTAGGTGGTCAGGGACGATATCCCGGTCCACCATCCTAGCGCATAGTTAGGCAGGAAGGTCAGGAAGAAAAAGATTCCGCTCAGGCCGCCGATAAGAGCGATCGCTCCTACGACGTAGCCAGGTTCCGAAAAATCAAAACCACCTTCCGCGGCTCGATTTGGCGACCAGAGGAGTGAACCTACCAGGAATCCAACTACCAGCAACCAGGTAATACCCGGGATCGCGAACTTCGATCCTAGTCCCAGACCTAGCAAGACTCCCAGCCATAGCAGCGAGCGGCGTCGATCTTTGACATCCGGACACTGCAGGAAGCGAAACAGCACCAGAAACGCCGCCGCCCCCAGCGTCAGGTACACGATGTTGATCAGCGCGAGGCGCGAATACTGCAGGAACATCCCCTCGCATAGCAGCAGCAACCCGGCCAGCATCGCGGCGCCGCGCGAGTAGAACATCCGCCGCGTGAGAAGGTAGGTAATCGGAATCAGCGCGGTGCCGATCGTCGCGTTGGCCACCCGCCAGCTCCACGAATGGCAGCCGAAGAGCTTGATACCGGCCACGATCAGCAGGATTCCGAGCGGCGGATGAACCTCGAAAAAGGACTCGCCGCGCAGATATTTGTACGCTTCGTCAACGTAAATATGCTCGTCATATACGAGCCAATCGGGTACGCCGATGCGCCAGAAATGCGCAAAAATCGCGGCCATCACCAGCGCGCTTATCGCGATAGTGTCGAACCTGCTCCACGGTGGCGGCTGAGAGTTCACGAGGCTCGGCGGATTTTCGGCCATGCGACAGAGAAACATAGAGGTCGCGGGCGCGCAAATTTTTTGACCTCAAGGCTGGCGATTTTTCGCACCTGTCAGCGATCTGGACCCGGGCATTGCTCGTGCTGATTGAACTGAGGCTTAAGCGGTGGCTTCTAATCTATCCGCGCGGAGCAAGGGCCGGTGTGCATGACATCGGACATCCCCTGACACCTCAAGCTAAAATGGTCCTCCATCCCCATCCGCGGGCTTTATTACTGGCGGGCGCTTGAATGCGATAGTAGGATATTTCCTCGCGCTCATCCGTTGCGAGTGCTCATCGACGCGAAAGTGGGCGGATTTCGTTCCTGGTTTTCGTAAAGGGGCTATGGGTTTGTTCGACCGCCTTGGGGTCCGTTCCGGAATTGCTTTGAAAGTTAATGGCTACGAGATCCGTGCCGGTCTCGTGGCCGCCATCCTCCTTGCCTTCGTCATTCTGATCGCCGCGCGCGCAGCATTCGCGCAGACAGTGGCGCTCGCCAACAACCAGCCGCTGGAGGCTCCGAATCTCTCAGCGCGGGCCGCTTCCGATCGCCAACTGACCATCCACGTGTCGTTTCGGCTTCGCAATCGTGCCGCGCTGACCAAGCTTCTCAATGACCTGCTGGATCCCGCTTCGCCCGAGTACCATCGATGGCTGACGCCCGCGCAGTTCGACGCGCGCTTCGGCCGCTCGCCGGCCGAGGTCCAGGCGGTCTCGCAATGGCTCTCGGAGCACGGCTTGCGCGTGACGCGCTCCTCGAATCGCGAGATTGTTTCTGCCGCGAGCGTGGCCCAGGCGGAGGAGACCTTCGCTACTACCATCGGCGCATCGGCAGATGGCGCCACATACTCCAACCTGGCGGTGCCCCGAATTCCTACGCGCTTCGCCGACGTTATCGGTTCCATCGACGGTCTGGATAACCTGCGCCATTGGTCCCCGATTACCAGACAACCTGCCGACCTCAAGACCGCCAAAAGCCTGGCGATCGAATCGAAAAAGACATCTTCATTAGATGGCCGCCGGCGTAACGCGGCCGCCGCAGCGCTCTTCGATCCGGCGGGCAGTAGTCCCGCGTTCGGCGACCCGAACTTCGGACCGCAGGACCTGTGGACCTTTTACGATGAGACGCCGCCGATGAACGGCGCGATCGATGGCAGAGGCGGTGACTGCATCGGCATTGTCGAGGATTCCGATTACCTCGATGCCTCGATTACCACCTTCGACACGAGTTTCGCACTGCCGGGCGCGACCGTAGACCGCGTGTTCTCAGATACCTCGACCCCCGGAACCAACGCGGACGAGACCGAGGCTCTGATCGACATCGAGTACGCGCACTCGACTGCTCCCGGAGCGCCGATAAAGGTGTATATCGGCAATCCAACTTTCGAAACCATCGATCCTTTGACCGACTCCATTATCAAGGCGATCTCTGATAATGCGTGCGGCGCGATCAGCTTCAGCTATGTCTTCTGCGGCGCGGCGCCTTCCTTCTATAGCACCACCCTCGACAACGCACTCGCGCAGGCCGCCAGCCAGGGACAGTCCTTCCTCGCGGCCGCGGGAGACTGGGGCTCCGCGGGGCTGGTGCTCTCGGGAAGCCGATGCGCGCCGTCAACGACGTCGCAAAATGTCAGCGAGGTATCGGCGGACCCCAACGCTACTTCGGTAGGTGGAACCCAGTTCATCCCTAACTATGACAACAACGGCAATGACATAGGAAACGTTCCCGAAGCGGTCTGGAACAATGGGGCGGGCGCAACCGGCGGTGGAAAGAGCAGCGTATTCGCCAAGCCGCCGTATCAAAGCGCAGTGACTCCTGATGACGGCATGCGTGATGTTCCTGATGTGGCACTCGCGGCGAGCAATACCGAGCCCGGGTTCTTCTGGGTTGACGATAGGTCGAGCGTGCCACAGGAGATGTGCTGCATCGGTGGCACCAGCCTTTCAACCCCGGTGTGGGCAGGTATCGCGAAGCTTATCGCCGAGATCAAGAACGGCAGACTCGGGAACCTGAACCCCCGGATCTATCAACTCGGAGAGTTGGGCGACTCATCCAGGTCCGGTCTGCGCGATGTCCTGCCTCCCGGTAACAATAGCTTCAACGGTGTAGCTGGATTTGACACACTAGTAGGTTACGATCTGACCACCGGATGGGGCTCTCCCGACATTCAGACCTTTGAAGCTGCGTTCCTTTCCGAAACTATTGCGTCAACCCCCACTCCTACTGCGACTGCGACGCCAACCCCTACTGCGACAGCCACCCAGTTACCTACGCCTACAGCCACACCCACGGTTACTGCCACCATCATTGCGACGGTGACAGCTACCGCAACCGCGACTCAGTCTGAAACACCTACCGCGCTGCAAACTCCGACCGGCGTGTTAGTGGGAGGCCTGCGCGCGATCAGCTATCCGAATGGCACCCAATTGCGATGGCGCGCAGGCTATCAGTCGCATAACCTGGGTTTCCGCGTTTATCGCGAGGTCAACGGCGGCAAAGTCCTCATCTCACCCGACGTGATCGCAGGCCCGGCCTTGCTGACCGGCCCGACGGTCTCACTGCCCACGAACGGTGGTTATGCGTGGTGGGACAGCTACTCCAATCCGGGTACGCGCTACTGGATCGAGGAAATCGACATCAGCGGCGATCGCACCATTTATGGGCCGGTGATTGCTTCTCCGGGAAGTGGTAACCCGCCCGCAAAACAAGACTCGGCGCTACTGCGCGATGTTGGCGCTTCGCAATCTTCACGACTGATAGTGGCGCGACCGGCAATGATAGCTGAAGAAGCATCGAAGGTTGCCGCCGCCTCGACCCCGGTCAACCTGATGCCCAAAAGAGCCATCAAGTTGAGCATCAGCACCGACGGATGGTATCAAGTCCCGTTTACCCTGCTTAAAACCAATGGCTTTAATCCTGGAAACGGCAAAGGTCTTCATCTCTACGCGGAAGGGATCGAGCAGCGTTTCGAGTTGAAACCGGCCGGCATCGAGTTCTATGGCACCGGCCTCGACACACCCAGCACCGCGACGCGAGTGTACTGGCTGGTCGGCGGGGCGACTAACAAAAACCACATCATGATGTCCACCGCGAGTGGCGGGGCGGGCGCGGGCGCGGACTTCCTTGCGAGCGTGGAGCTGCGCGATCGAGGTACCTACTTCCCAGCCGCAAATAGCAGCACAGGCAGTGACTTCTTTGGCAAGCCTGTGTCTTCGACGCCGCTGAACGAGACTATTACCGCCGCGCATCTATCGCGTCCTGACAACGCAACCCTCGAGGTCGGGCTGCAGGGCTTCAGCGCCGGCGCGCACAACGTCACGGTCGCTCTCAATGGCGTGACGCTGGGAACGGTGTCGTCGTTCTCGGATCAGGGCCTCGGGTTAGCAATGTTTCCAGCCACCGCAATCATCGAGGGTGACAACACCGTGACGCTCGTCACCGCTTCGGGGAGTCCGATCGACAGCCTCGTCGACCACGTCACTTTGACCTACGAGCGCGCCTACATCGCGGACCAGGACAGGTTGGAGTTCAGCAGCGCTGGATCGGACCAGGTTACGGTTGGTGGCTTTACTAGTCCGTCAGTGCGCATGATTGACATCAGCAGTCCCACCGCACCGGTGGAATTGACAGTCACCTCGACGGGCGGCGGGAGCTTTATAGCCACACCGCCCGGCACTGGCCCGCATACCATATTCGCATTCGGCGCGGATCAGATAGGAAGCCCCGATTCGATCACGCTGCATAAACCATCGAGGCTGACGCCGCTTGGCGGGCGAGTCGACACGGTTCTCATCACCACCAGCGATCTGATGAGCGCGATGCAACCTTTAATAAAGCAGCGCGCGAAACAGAAGCTGCGTGTCAAAGCAGTCGATATCGCGCAAGTCTATGACGCATTCAACTTTGGCGAAAAGGATCCGCTGGCGATCAAAAGCTTCCTCGCGGCGACACAGACCGTTAAGCGTCCGCCGCACTACCTGTTGCTGGTAGGAGACGCCAGCTACGATCCCAGGAACTTTCTAAACCTCGCATCGAATCCCGATCTGGTGCCGACCGAGCTCGTAAATACGCAGCTGGGACAGGCCGCCAGCGATGGATGGTTCGCCGATTTCGATAACAACCTGCAACCACAAATGGCGATTGGGCGACTGCCGGTGGAAACCGCAACCGAAGCTACCGCCGTGATCGCGAAGATCCTGGCCTACGACAAAGTGACGCCGGGCAGGACCTTCGTGCTTGCCGCCGATGCTTCCGATCCGGGTGCGACGCCGACTTTCGCCGATTCGAGCGCTTCGTTGCTGGCTCTCCTGCCTGCGCGCGCGACACCCACCACGATCACGCGCGATCCGGTCAACAACAATCACGCGGCATTGCTCTCCGATATTAATGCCGGCCCTGATCTGGTGAATTACATCGGGCATGGTAGCGATGACAGCTGGGGTGCGAATGAAACCTGGCTGAGTGCCGCGGATGCTTCAACGCTGACCAACAGTGGCCATCCGGCGTTCTTTGTCCTGATGACCTGCGATAATGGGTCTTTCGCGAATCCGACAATGGACAGCCTTGCCGAGTCGCTCCTGCGCTCCAATGGCGGTGCGGTCGCGGTGTGGGCGTCTTCGGGTTTGACGACGCCCGCGGGACAATTGGAGGCTAACCAGGCGCTTTTTCAACAGTTGTTTGTGAACAAGACTCCACCACCAATAGGTGAAGCTGTTCGTCAAGCCAAAAACGCCGGCTCGGATCCGGCTGTCAAACAGACCTGGAATCTTTTGGGCGATCCGGAGACTTATCTGCGATGACTGCCCCGTCACCGACCATGCGCCATCCTACCATGAGAGCTACCAAGAGCAGCACCCAGATCGGAACCAGCGTCCAGGGACTTCCTGCCCAAAGCCGAGTGTCAGCATCGAGGTCGAGCACCAGCGCGCCTTTCGGTGCGCTGTCCATCTTGTACAGAACCGCGTTTCGAAAGTAGGCCCGGCCAACCGCAAAGTTTTTGAAGCCCGCGATGCGGAGCTTAATGTCGACCCTGGTATGCGGGCGGGTCACCGTGAAAAAGACCCCGCGCTGACTCCAATCGCTGTTGCCTTTGACATCCATCGAGGCAACTCCCTGGTCACCAACACTAACCAGCGCCCCAGCCCATGATTGCTGCGGCACTCCCTCGGTGGAAATGTCTGCGCCGGCGTAGTAGAGCCCAGGACCTAGAGTCGTCGACTGAACCCATCGAGAGTCATTGAGTTTGTCGTTAGCTATCTCGAGTTTCCCGGGGTCTCCGTCTGAAGGGGGCATCCAGGTGAAACTTGTGGTTGGGAGGTCTATCCAGCTTTGACTCATCCAGCCTGCGGGCTGATTGTCGGTTCCCTTGGAGAAGTCACCGTTGATGAGTAGGTTTTGCGCCGTAGCCCCCTGAACGAAAACCAGAGTAATGACGAGGATCAGAGTCAGATAGACCAGAATTACCTTGATAGACTTCACGGTACTGAATTTATCAGCTACATCCATTGGACTACCTTGGATCCGCGCAGCCAGATGCGAGCGTCATAGCTGGCAGGCTCGAGAGGAGTACCCATCCATAGGGGAAAGAAATACACGAAAGCTGCGAGCGAGGCCGCGATCATCGCTATCGCGACGAACCTGCGTCCAGCTCTCAAGCGCCAGGTTATCATAGCATAGGTCGCAACTACGGCCACTAGACAGACGATCCCTATCGTAGTTCCCATCCCCAGCAAACACCCGGGAGCCAGCGATAAGATAAGAATAACTTCCTCCCACCCGCGGGAGGTTCCGTTCCAGCACTCGCTTAGCACCAACGCAAGCATGAGATATTGCAGGTAGAGCGGCGTCATGTAGATGTACAGAAAGAATGGATGCGTGGACGAAGCGAGCGCGCCCATATAGCTGAAGTATCCGATCAACAGGAAGGAGCGTGCGACGGTCGGGCGCTGGAACTCTCTGACGGCGGTAATCGCCAGCGCTCCCAGCGAGCTCCACCATAGAACAGGATTCCCGCCTTCCCAGATGGTAGCTATCAGTCCGCCGTCTCCTGTGCTTTGCCAATACAATGGAGCCCGAAGCATCAACGGCCAGCTCCACCATGGTGAAACAAAGGGATTGGTCGCCTGCGTCATCTGGCCCAGGTTCCACAGGACTTCGTGGTAATAGTGGAAGAGTGACCAGATGCCGCCCCACCACCCGAGCCAGTAGTTAGGCAGGAAGGTGGCCAGATATACGATGGAACTTGCTGAACCGAGGAGCACCAGCGCGCCGACCATCCTGCGAATTTTCCCATCGCGCTCACTCGGAGTGTGAGAAACCATACCGTAGATAATGAAACCGCTCACCAGAAGAAAGGCGATCGCAGGCAGCATCAGCTTCGATGCCAGTGCCGCTCCCGAGACGAGACCGATATAAAGAATCTTTCGTCGCGCTACCGAAGGATCCTGGGTGCGAAGAAACTGAAACAGCAGCAGGTATGATGCGGCGGTGAAAGTTACATGAAAAATTTCCAGCATCGCGAGCCGCGAGTGGATCAGAAACATTCCGTCGCAGAGGATGAATACCGCGCTTAGGGTTGCGGCTATCCGCGAGCGAAACATTTCGCGTCCCAGCAGGAAAGTTATGAGTACGAGGGCCGAACCTAAACAGGCACTGGGAAGTCGCCAGACCCACGGATGATGGCCAAAGACCTGGATCGCGACCGCGATGAGAAGCTTGGGTAGGTTCGGGTGAACATCAAGGAACTGCTCCCCGCGCAAATATGCGAATGCTTGTCCGACGAACTGAATCTCATCAAAGACAGGTTCCGCCGGATAGCCGAGGCCGCGAAACCTCGTAGCGAGCGCGAACATTACCAGAATTCCGATCAGAAGGCTGTCGGATCGCTCCCACGTCAGGGGCGCACCATTCAGGTCATTGGAGCTGAGGGTAGGCTTGGTAGTCATCGGAAGAATCGTGCGCACGCGCGCGGCCGATAACTATCAGCAGATCGCGTGAGGTGAAAAGAGCCGTGGTGGATGAAGCGGCCGGCTACGCGGAAATCAGGAGCGAGCCGATGAGCCTTTCGCCGAATTTCATTCCGATCACGATCGCCAAAGGCACCGCGATCGAGAGGATCAGGAATAGTGGTGCCAGCTTCCCTTCAGATGAGGCCTCCACCTCGAGTGGCTGAAGAAGCCGCGTCACGCGTTGCTTGATAAAATTGTTGGCGCTGAGGGGGGCCGCCACCGCGGGCGGTACTCCAGGTCGGCTCATTCTCAGGGAGGCCAGGATGGCTGCCGCGAGGTCCGGTCCGGCGGCGCCGTGCGAACGCGCCTCATCGTCGCGGGCAATCTCGAGCGACCGTTTCCACGATTGCAATCGCGCTATGGCCATGGGAGCGGGCCATAGCAGTTCGGTTGCCAACTGCGCGAGCCATAGTCGCAGCGGGTCCCAATGCCTCACGTGGGCGCGTTCATGCTCCAAGGCAGCCGCCAGTGCGTCGGCGTCGACAACGTCGGTGAACCGAGGAGAGACTACGACCCGCGGTCGAAAGAAACCGACAGTGGCTATCGTCAGATGTTCATGCGAGATGGTAAGGGATCGAGTTGCGCGCCACGAAGCCCGGGCGAAAATGAATGCGAAGGGCAACGCCGTCAACATGACAGCCTTGGGAACCGGTTCGGCGTTGGCCGGTTCAGCCAGAGCCCATCCGCATAACACAGCGAATATCAGGGCGGCCGGTGCGAATGGCAGCCATATCCGGCACCAGCTTTGGCGTTCGCTCGGAAGCCTGGACTCAGTGTGGTCGGCGCGGACCGGCCACCATGCCGAGACCATCAGCACGCATCCGCATAGCGCCGCGACGAGAAATGCAAACACCAACTCACGGTCCATTGGGCTTTCCTCGCCGCGCCGCTACCGCGCGCTCCAGCTCATTGATGAGCTTTGAGTCAAGCGACTCCATCGCTTCCACCAGGGTTGCGATCGCGGGTTTGAGTTCTGAAGCCTTGAGATCCGAGGCGAGGAGCTTGCGCAATGAAAGTTTAGCGCGCGCCAACTCGATGACCTTACGATCGACCGTAGGGCAGTACACCAAAGTGGCGCCCCTGCGCTCGCGCGTCACCAGAGCCTTGACGTGAAGGCGCTCGAGGACCTTGGCGATGGTTGTGTAAGCGAGACCGCGGACATTGCCCACCCGCCGATGTACGTCGCGCACCGACGCCACGCTCAAGTCGCACACGCTGAACAGGACCGCGTATTCAAGTTCGCCGCCTGGCAGACGCAACTTCTCATCTACCATTGCGGCATCTCTCCCGCGAAGCGATTTGAACTGTTCTCCAACAAATTTGCTAACTATTAGGTCGTCTCACAAGAATCTATTTAGCCTGCAAGGCCGGATCGTCGGAGGACAGGCAGCGCGCATTTCGATAGCGAGCCGCGAGCATGTCACGGCCCGGGCGCCGCAGCGTCGATCTCGCCGCGCTGGCAGAGGAGTCGGTCACGCTGGCCTGGAGGCGCTGCTTTTCCTGCTCGCATTCAGCTTCAGTCGCGTGCGTCGAATGAACATTCCACTTTGACATGTCTTTGGTCATTTCCAGGCGCAGGGTATGCGAGGTCGGCGGCAACATCAGCGACCAACCGGCGAGCGCAAGCGCAGCGGTACGATAAAGTTTCATATTGTTTGGGTACTCGTCCATTGCTAATCATCGAAATCATAGACGCCTGGATGATCAGAAACAAGGTGAATGATTTCGTCCTAGAACTCCAAGGGAACTGTGACCCCGCCGAGAACCATGATAGGCGTGCCGATATGAGGTATGCCGCCGCCGAGATCGATGATGTATTGGTTGTTAAACATGTTTTGAACTTTCAAATAAGCAGTGCTTGCGTCCAGCCATGGCGCGCTCACAGAATGCGGAAGCGATCGCGACCAGCTTAGATTGGTGACCCAGTAGGAGGGCTGCAGATCGTGGTTATCGGAATCTTCCCACTGTTTACCCTGATACTGCTCCTGGACCCAGAACTCACCCAAGATCGTGTCGCTGTAACGAAGACCCACACTTAGCGTATCCCAGGGCACCAGCGCGAGACGCCGACCGACCAGCGTCGGGTCCGGAGGGCTGCTGGTCAGAGTTGCTTCCGATCGCAGATAGTTAGCGGTGAGACTTAGCTTGGGATGGTATCCGGACCATTGAGACCAATCGATCCAGTCGAAGTCATATTGCAGTGCGGCCTGGTAGCCGCGAATGCGCGCGCGTCCGAGGTTTTCGCGCGTCCGTTCCGCGTCCGCGCCGGTAATCGGATTGGTCGCAGTCACGACATTGTTGATGGGGTTATGCAGGTTGCCCCAGAAGCCGGTCCAGCTGGTGGTTAAGCCTGGAATTGCTTTGAATACGAAACCACCATCGGCGCCATAGAAAAACTCCGGCTCAAGACGCGGATTGGGAGCCAGCACCAGGTCTTCAACACTGGACTGCCGGAAGAGTTCCGCCAGGGTCGGTGCGCGGTAAGCCTCATAGGCGTTGCCCCGGAATGTCAGCCATTTAAAGACATCGTATCTTATGCCGAGTCTGGGACTGGTAGCAGTCCTCACGCGATTGGAAAAGTTTTGGGTCCCATTCGGCCCGCAAGGTAGGCCGTCTATTGTACAGCCTGAAGTGCCCGGGGTCACGGTGTTGACGATTTTGCCGTCGATGTTGGTAAACACGTCACCCCTGACGGACATATCAATCTCGATCTGCTCGAGCGGACGATATAAGTCTTCGATATAGGCTCCGACGAACTGTTGCTGTCCCGAGCTCTTGCGGCGATCGTCGATGGCGGTGCCGGTGGCGTTGAAGAAATTGTCGTAGTCGGTGCCCTGGATCAGACGAAAGTCGCCGCCGGCGCTGAGGGTGTGCTGCTGTAAGAAGGTGCGCGACCAGGTGAAGAGACCACCTTCATCGTAGGAAGGGACTCTCTGCGTCTGCGACGGGGTCTCGATGGTTCGGGCCCCATTCTCCATCGCAAAGTTTTCGTGATAGGTCGAAAGGTGAGCATAGAGGCTGGCGTTGAAGAGATCGCCGTTGTGGTCGTCGTAGGTACCGCCGCCATTGACGAAGCCGCGCGTCGCGCTGGCGCTCTGAAACGCGGTACCCAAGTCGCGATATTCCTGGTAGAAGCTGCCTCTTAGGAAAGTCGTGATGCCACTGCCAGGATCATATTCGAGGCGTCCACCGGATAAAGTATGCATCGAGCTTGACGAGTGATCGACAGGACCGCGGGAGCCGGATCTGACGACGTCCCAGCCGTTGGTGTTGAAAAAATCCTGCTCGAGGCTCACCTTAACCGGTCCTAGCTGATAGTCGCCGGAAGCATAGTCCTGGGTAGTGTTGCGATTACCATAGGACCCCTGGATTTGAACATTGTTAGTGCTAGCCGGCGGCTTGCTGATGATGTTGATTACTCCGCCTTCGGCCTCGTTACCCCACAGATTGGATCCCCCGCCCTCGACTACCTCAACGTGATCGATGCCAGCGAGCGGCAGCTCGTCCCAATAGATCCATCCGCCAAAAGCATCGTTGACCGGAATTCCGTCGTACAAAACCAGCGCCCTGCTTGCGCCGCCAGGCCCCACTCCGCGAAGTGTAACACCTTGCGCTTCAGGGTCATCAGCGGGGGCGGTAACCATGCTGCTGGAACGCCGAAAAGTGTTGAAGCCGGGAATCCATCGCAATGCGTCGTCGATCACTAGTGACGGCGTCTGCTTGACGTCATCGTTGGTGAAGACGGTCAGGTCGCTGGTTGAATTGGCGGGAGTAATGTCGGTTCTGGTAGCCGATACTATCACCGGCGGAAGTGTGTACGTCGGCGTGTTTGCGTTGGACGATGAGGTTGAAGTCGGCACGGCGGAGGGTGATGGATCCGCGTGGCCGATCCGCGGCACAACGAGGCTCATCAGCAGGACGATGGGAAGAGCATTCAGTGAGCATTTATGCATAAGTCAGCCTCCGACAACATCTGAACCGACCAAAGATCGCGGCGCATTTCTGCAGTGGAATAGGTCTTGGGTCTGCGGCGCCGGAACCTACTACATGCGTAGTAGAGCTTTGACCTCAAAATAATAGTTGTGCTGATCTAGCTCAGACGTTTAGGAGTCACAAGATCGATAGAGCAAAAGCTTACTACATTCGTAGTATGAGCTATATCGCCGAAATCACCTGGGCTAACGAAGAGTGACCACAAATAGACAGAAAAGTAGCATATGGAACACGGAGTGGAACCGATGATAGTGTTTGAAAATAGGCGAGAGCGGAGCTAGTCGCTGAGGCGACCGAAAATAAGCCCCTCGAGGTCGAAGGCCCACATAACCAGGGTCGCGATCAGAGTTAAGCAACTAACTACAAGTAGCACCTTCTTCAGCATGCTCGATCGATACTCCGCGGTCACCTCGTGCGGACCCGGTCCGATCAAGACGCCGATAAAGCTGGGCGACACCATGAAGGTACGTCGTTCTTGTCCGTCGACGAAAACGTGCCAGTTCGGATGGTAAGTGGTCTTCAGGACGAGGAGACCCGAGGAGGCCGGCGTTATGCGCGCGCTGAAGGAATCGGGAGTCACCACCTCGTTCTCGATGATTCCGGGCTGCGAACTATCCGCACTGGAGGCTGCTTGCGCGGCGCGCTGGAGTGCTTCTTTGAATTTGCCCCGTCCCGACCGAAACGCGAGGAACCTATCCTGCGCCGGTTCGTCGCCGGCAATCCATTGGTCGATCGGGTCGTGCAAGCTGGAACTGGAGGCCATCGGCATGACCTCAGCGATCTGGCCTAGCTCGAAATATCCGCCGGAGTCGATTTGGTAAAGGACATAGCGCGAAGTGGATACCATCCGTTGAAACGCTGGCGGGAGCTTAATGGTACGAGGCGCGATGACGTAGCGAATGTTGAACAGCCGGCAGATCGCCGGACTCGGCACGTTCAGTCGCCATAGATAGGGCGAATTGAGCGAGAGCGATTGCCACGGCATCACGGTCGAGAACTGCTCGAGCGGCAGGAGGTCGTAGAGATAGACGCCGCCGACGTCCATCCACATGCCCCAGTTGCCGCGCGAACCCGCATAGACTCTCCCGGGCGGAGCCGCTCGCAAGGCCGCAAAGATTTGGGTGAGGTCGGTGTCGTTTTCGCGGGCTTCGGCGGAAGCGAGCATCATGTCCGCGGAATGCTGGTAGAGGAACCATCGCTGCGTCAATGCGGTCGCGCATAGAATCAACAGCAGAGCCATCGGCGCGAGGGTTCGAGTTCCGCGAAAGTTCCACGGCCACCAGTTCCAGATGAATTCCCCGCCGAGGCCGACCAGCAAAATCGCGGCAAAGTCACTTCCGGCGGTAAATCGGCGGAAGGGAATCAGATGCGACAGGGGAAGAAGTTCAAAGGCCGGTCCGAGAATATCGCGTCCAAAAGCCAGCAGGACGAAGGTCGCAAAAAATGTCAACGCAAGTTTTGCCTCAGGGCGTCGGGTTACCGCCGCATAGATCATCCCGATCAGAAACAGCATCGTGACTACAGGGAGCCGATGATGGTCAAAAAGAGTCCCGGCAAAAAGGCTCGACAGCACTGCGGAAATACCCATGGGGACGTGCTGCACGCCGCCGGCGTTGACCCGATTGATGTATTGAACACCACGGAGAAACGGTACCGTTTGATATGCGGATACGACGAAGGCAATCGACGCGACCATCGCGAAGCGCGCGGTCAGGCGCCATAAGTTGCCGGCGGCGTCGGCGACGCGGTCCACGTTCCACATCCGTTTCAGGATGCTCAACAGCCATAGAAGCAATGCCGCGACCGCGAAGATATAGCCATAGAGCAGGTCCGACAGCACGATGGCGGAGCTCGAGAGTATCGCCGCCGCAACCCCCCTGCTCCGTTCCAAGACGCGGCGCAGGCAGGCCACTGCGATGAACATCAAATGCATCGAGCACAGCTGCGGAAACATCCCATAACCGAGCCAGATGTAACTTTGGTAGTCGAACCCGTATTCGATGCGGGACGAAATCGTTGAGCAGAACGCGGCGCCGACCGCCGCCGCAACGCTGGAAAATTCCATCCGCCGCATCGACCAGTAGACGGTCAGCGGAAACAGGACCATCAGGAGGTATCTCGCCAGATTCAGCGTTGTGGTGAGACTGATTTGCTCGAAGGCCAGATGATGGACTGCAACGACAGTCAGATGGGGGAGATTCTGATAGTAGAGGAATTGAGGAAATCCGCCTTCGAGCTCGGGAAGCCAATGATCGAATGGATTGTCCCCGGCCGCGAGGGCCTGGTTGGCGCGTTCGATGAACAGGTAGTGGAAAATCTGGTCGTTGTCGCTCGGGGTCGGATATCGCACCTCCGGGAGTAGCGCGATGGCATTCACGACCATCGGCAGCACAACCAGGAGCAGGAGCGCGATCTTCGGAGCGCGCGCGACGGCTCTATCGCTGGCGTTGGCGTCGGAGGTCATCCGCTATCGACCGACTCGCAATGCCCGCCTGAACGAACCGTCAGAATGAGCCGGAAGCTTGCGCGAGCGCACGGATGAGCATTCGCAAATGGTCAAAGGGTAGCTCCCGATATCATAAAAGGGAAAAATTCGCGACCGCCGATAAATATCTCAATCCGGGATCGGGAACAAATCGATGCTGCTCGTCCCCGGTCCGCTGCCACCGCGACGTGCTCTCCGCAACCACCACCGCAGATCATGGCAACTTTCCGTTATGAGGACCGTCTCCCCACTTATCGTGGGAACGAACATTAAAAAAGCGACAGACTTTTCAGAGTGATTTCATCGCGCAGTGAACATCTGCGCGCAGCGAACATCTGATGGTGGGCAGACCGGCATAATCGCATCCTGATAGATGCTATGCTTGCGTCAATTATGGTCGGTCCTTACGATCATCATCAGGCAGAATTGAGGTGGGGAACCAGCCTCCTCTGGGCGGTTTTACAAATCAGGAAATGAGCAGTCGGCTATCTGAGCGTCATATCATGGCGCTGAACTATCTCCTGATTACGATTCTTGCCTATTTCGCCGCCCTGGCGGCCAACGATATCGTCGCTGCCCGCTCGCGCGCCGACGGCTTCGTTCTGCGCTCGGTTTCCCGGAGGGTTGAGCGAACGCCATCCCATTCGCGCTCGGACTATCAGGCCATAGTGGAACGCGACATCTTTAATCTAGTGCCGGTTCCGGTCGCGGCACCGCCGCCGGTGATTGAAGATCTTCATTTGCTCCTGATCGGCGTATCTCGAATGAGCAAGGGCAAGCCCTTCGCAATAATTCAGGACCAGCGCGGCGAGCAGGCCGTTTATCAAGTGGGTGAGACGATCGGGGATTCGGGCAAGTTGATCGCGGTCGAAGCGGATCGCGCGGTGATCGAGCATGATGGTCGAAAGGTCACCGTCGAGCTCCCGAAAGATGAACTCCTTCCCGCACCCGGCCTGCGGCGTCTCGGGATGGTCGGCCAGATCGAGGAACCGGAGCAAATCGATGACCCCGGCGAACCCGACGCATCAATCGATTCTTCCACTGATCCGGGTCAGGACCAGGAACCAGAGCAGGGCCAAGATCAGTAGCGACGCTGAGCGCGACGATCAGCCGCATACGCTCCTTTTCGCCTCACAAGAATCATCGAAACGCGCACCTCTAAAGATGCATCGAGTAAAGATGCATCGAGCTGCTCGCTCGGTTTCGCCTTTCTTACATCGGACGAAAACGCTTTGAGTTCTCCGAATATCCAAGCGTCAACCGAGTCGATTTTCGCCTTTCACACCGCGGCATTTCGTCCGGGAGCGGTGCGCGGCAAGATGACGGCGCAGAAGATAGCTACGGCTTCTTTTCTGTTGCCGGAACGGCGAAAACTATCGGGCGCGCGGCTGTCCGTCTCTTTTAGGCGACAACGACGCCATAGCTGAAGGAGCAAAACGCGAATTCTTGCCCATTTCAGGAGCTTGGATGCGCTTGAGGCCTGTAGCCTTTGTGCGATAAATGAAATAATTGACTCGGCCCTAATGACGAAATCGTTTGACATATGAGTGAAAAAGCGTCAAATGTTCTCCCGAACAGAATTAAAGTCGACTACGGAATGGGAGTCGGCTGAGGACGGCGAGAAGTGAATTGGCGCGGCTGTGAGAAGAGTGTAGGATGTCGAAATCGCCTTATGCTGTTGAATCGACAGGAACAGTTGGCGTAGTCGCAGCAAGCATGTTGCAGTCGAGTATGCACGTTCGTACAAACGCACTGGTTCAACTCTCATCGACCTGCATCGCTGGGAAACGCGGTCTCTGAAATTTAGTGAAGAAGCACCGTTACAACATTATCTACGGTAGCATCGTTTACGCGGCATTCATCACCCGAGTGCTGAGAGGAGGGAGAAATGATTTCTAGGGTGACCAGCGGTGGCCAACGTTTAAGCCGCCTCCAACGGGAGAACCAAACGCTGGCAAAAGGGGAAACTTACTTAGGAGGCAAAATGTCTTTTCATACGAGGAGGAAGAATCGCGTGAGAAATCACACAATCAAAGGACTTGCGTTAGCGGCAGGAGCTTTCCTGGTCGCGGTCGCACTGTCAGCGTCAGCGAATGCTGCCACGCTGCGCAGGGGTTCAACGGGTGGTGGCGCACAGGTAACTGGAGCCCTTCCAGGACAGGTTCTGTGGACCTACTACGAGACCACTGAATTGTTCACGGCCTGCAGCTCGACCACTGCTGACAGCGATGGCTGCAACACCGGCGGCAACGGCGACAACATCATCCGTTTGATCAACCCGAACGGTGCTGCGAACGGCAACCTTGCGGGCGCCAAAGAGCAGCCTGTTTGCGCCATGATCTACGTCTTCGATGACGACGAAGAAATGGGTGAGTGCTGCGGTTGCCCGTTGACCTCCGCTCAGCTGGCGACTTTCTCGGTTGAGTTCAACCTGACCGACGACTGGGGTTTGACCGGTGGACCTGAGGGCGGCGACCATGCGAATGGCTCCATCGCCATTGTGGCTGCTGCGCCCAACACCGTCGCTTGCACTGGTGCGGGCGGAGGCTTGGGCTGCAACGGCGGCTGCGATCCGACCAACGTCCCGGGCTACAGCGTAACGACCGCGAGCAACCTGCTCGGCAGCGTAACGCATAACCAACAGGTTCAGGAAGGACCCAGCACTGCTGACACGGGTTTCACCAGCGGACTCACCGAAATCGGTCTGTTTGACGATGCGGGTGGCGATCCGACCAACCTGATCTACCTGCAGACTCAGTGCGGAGCTCTCATCGGGAATGGCAGCAAGGGCGGAATCTGCACCTGCCCGCTCGAATAAGGGCCATCTTGATTCGTAGTTTCTGCTGATCTAAACTAGGAGCGCCGCCGGAGAAGTTTTCCGGCGGCGCTCGCTCGTTGTAGCGACGCAAATTCAACCAATAAGTTTCACAAATCGTGCTGAGCGGCAGCCATGCCGCATCGCTCCAAAGGGGTATGATGAAGTTGGGTACCTTCTCTAAACTTTTGCCTGCTCTCGTGTTTGTTTCGGCGCTTTCGCTCGCTGGTGGGGTCGCGTTGGCGGACGAGAGCCCCTCGGACGTGGTGGCCGAGGTGGGGGGGCACAAGATAACCCAAAGCCAGCTGGATGAACATCAGTCGGACAACATGAACCGCGCCCGTTCCGATCTGATGCATGCTCGGATGGCGTATTACGAGGCCGAGCGGTCGGCGCTCGAACGAGAGATCGACAAAGAGCTCCTTTCGCAGGAAGCCGCCAAGCAACATATCACCGGCGACGAGCTCCTCAAACGTGAGGTCGAAGGCCGGGTCAAGGATCCTTCCGAAGAGACCATCAAGATTTACTACCTGGGCATTCCGGGAGCCAAAGAACCGTACGAGGTGATGCGGCCGAAGATTGTCCATTCGATCCGCGTCCTGGAAGAAAAGCAAATCGCGGATGACTACATAAAAAAACTTCGCGACAGAAGCGCCATCAAGGTCACACTCCTGCCTCCTCATCAGGACGTCGCGGTGGGCGATACTCCGGTGGTCGGAGCTCCCGATGCGACCGTAACGCTGGTGGAATTTGCCGACTACCAGTGCCCCTATTGCCGGCAGGAAGAGCCAACCCTCAAGAAGCTCCGGGAAGAATTCAAGGATAAGGTTAAATATTCCTACCGAGACTTCCCGCTCCCGATGCATCAATACGCGCGCAAAGCGGCCGAAGCCTCGCGATGCGCCGGCGAACAGGGAAAATACTGGCCCTATCACGACAAACTTTTCTCCACCAGTGACCAGGACCTCGGCGTCTCCGGTCTGAAAGCGACTGCGCGACAAATGAACCTGGACGGTGACAAGTTCGACAAATGCCTCGATTCCGGCGCCGAATCGGCCGCAGTCGAAAAGGATTTCGACAAGGGCAAGGATCTCGGGATCAGTGGCACGCCGACGATGTATATCAACGGTTACGCAGTCAGCGGAGCCGCGTCGTTAGATGTCCTGCGCGAACTGATTCAGGAACAACTCGACGCTCAGGAGAGAAAGGCGGCCGACGCATCTTCCAAACCCCAGGCGAAGGTTGACCCCGCTAGTCTTGTGGCATCGAACGGCGGTTCGCAGAACTGACTACTTGAACAACCTGAGTTAAATCCCGGCGGCCTCCGTGCAAATATCCGCGCCGTGGAAAGAATGACGAGAGACCCGGTTGGAATTCCAACCGGGTCTTTTCGTTTGCAGTTTTTATGCGGGGTCGGAGCCGCTCGCGGATTCATCCTTTTGCGACGGCTGCGAGCCGCTCGCGGTGCAGGCGGCTATTGCGAAGTGGCGCCGCCGCCGGCAGCCGGACTGGCGGCGGGAGCTGGCGAATTGGCGGACGGCGGGGCTCCGCTCGCATCGAGGGGAGCGTCGGTAAGAGTCTTTAGGAGAGCATCGCGACGGTCATTGGGAACGTCTGCCACGTCGGCCCGGTACGCATAATAAGAGACACTCGCGTTGCCTCTGGTAATCCTTCCCAACGTGTACCGGTAATTCTGGCCATAGCAGGTAGAATCTTTTTCCTCGAAAAGGACCTCGTTTTGGTCTTTTTTGAGAACATTCAAATTCCGGTTCTGACAGATGAAATGAGGCTGGAAGATCTGGAACAGTTCGTCGCTCGACTTGGAGATAAACTGCGGCTTACGGAGTATGGTAACCCACATCTTCTCCTGGGAAGTCCGCAGTTTCGGAACGAATGACGCGCTGTAGGTTTCTCGTCGCGGCTCTTGCCGCGCCATGCGCCATCCGGCCGGCGGCTCAATCGGCGGACGCGCCGGGGCGGCCGGTTTTGGCGGATGACAAGCCCACAGTCCGAGGGAAAAAACTCCGATAAGAATCGATTGAACGCGTCGCGATCGCATGGGCCAGCATCCTAGTTGATTCTCCGCCGATCGGAAAGTCGCGCGAGGACCTGATCGGCTCTTGCGTAGAGTATCCGATTGTTTGACACTTCTTCAGCCGCTAAACCGCGGGTCAACAAAACCGATGCTGATGGTGCCGGGAAGGGCTGGCCGCGTTCAGGATTTGGTAGCCCATTAGCTGTGGGATTTAGCCTCGAGGTCTTCAGATTTTGGCAGGAACTTGCTCTATCAAAAGCCGCGGGGTATATCAGGGCATTCCCATTTCTGGCGTTGCGTATCAGGTACTGGGCGAGCCCGGTCGCATACTCCCGGAGCATCCATGAAGATTCAGCTGCCGAAAGAGGTCGTGTGGACCAAACTGGGCGAAGAAGTCGCGATTCTGAACTCGCAGACCGGCACGTACTTTGGCCTCGATCCGGTGGGTTCCAGAATCTGGTGCCTGGTCGCGGAGGGAAAGGGGATCGACGAAGTGGTCTCGACCCTGCTCGCGGAGTACGGGGTCGACGAGCAGCGGCTCCGAACTGATCTACAGGAACTAATCGAACAACTCGTCGCACGTTCGCTGGTCAGGGTTTCAAACGACGACTCGCCCGACTAAATCCTCAGCGTGGAAGATTGAGTCGAACACATCAAGCCGGTAACGTCGCAATCAGCTTTACCCGGCCCGGCGTGCGGGAGCTGGATTCTCCGACATGAGCGGCATTGCGGTCATCTGGAACAGGAACGGTCGTCCCGTCGACAAGGGGCAACTCGTTCAAATGACTCAGCTCATGGAGCATCGCGGACCCGACGGTGCGCGGCATTGGGTGCAAGGTCCGATCGCGATAGGGCATCGAGCGCTTAACACTACCCCGGAATCCTCGCTCGACCGGCTGCCGCTGCTCGATGAAGCCGCAGGCTTGTGTCTGACATTCGACGGCCGCATCGACAATCGAGAGGAACTGAAGTCGGTTCTCGAGGCAAATCGATCGCATGTCCGAATGGAAACCGACGCTGAACTGGTGCTCGCTGCTTATCGAAAATGGGGCGACGAATGCCCGCCGCATCTGCTGGGAGACTTCGCCTTCGCTATCTGGGATGAAACGCGCCAGCGGCTTTTCTGCGCGCGGGATCACCTCGGAGTGCGTCCCTTTTTCTTTGCGATCGTCGGCGATACGTTCGTATGCGCCTCGGAGATTCGCGCGCTATTCGCGGTGCCATCACTCAAGATGGAGCCGAATCTCGCCATCGTAACCATTCGCCTCCTGGGGAGAAGCGTTGAATACGACGACACGCTGTACAAGGGCGTCTCGCGGCTTCCGATGGGGCATTGCCTGACAATTACGCGCGACGCAATCCATCGGCGACGTTACTGGGATATCGATCCGGCGCGCGAAATTCGATACCGCGATGACCGAGAGTACGGCGAACATTTTCGGGAGTTGTTTTTCGATGCCGTTGGTAAACGATTGCGTAGCGCGGGGCCTATCGCATCACTGCTAAGCGGCGGGTTGGATTCTTCGGGTATCGTCTGCGCCGCGCAGCGGATCCTAAAGGAGCGTGGAGGAACTCAACCCAGGTTCGAAAGCTTCAGCATGGTCTTCGATCGCCTTTCCTCCTGCGACGAACGACCGTTCATAGACGAGGTAGTTCGCCACTCCGGCGTGAAGGCAAATTTCCACATCGGGGATCGAGATCTTGCCGAAGCGGCGCTGGCTCGTCATGCGATCTATCCGGGCCTGCTCTATTCGCCGCAGGCAATGTTCTTGGGTTCGGTCTTCGGCCGTATCAGAGATGATGGATTCCGGATCCTGCTCGACGGTAACGGAGGCGATCAACTTGCGGGCAATGGATTTCATCACCTGCTGCCGCTGCTTTGGAACTTCAGGTGGCTCCGTCTTTTAACCCAGATTCGTGGAACTGCCGCCACCTATCGAATTTCAGCCTGGCGTCTTTTCCTGATTGGCTGCGTAAAGCCGTCAATTCCCGGTCCAATCAAGGCCATCTATCGAAAACTATTCCGCAGCTCGGGCGCCGCGAATGCGCGTCTGGTGCGGGAGGAGGCGCTGGTCCGGACCGGTGCACAGGATCGAATGGCACAGGTCGTGGCCATTCCCGCTTTTAAGTCGCTGGTGCATTTGGAGATGTACGAAACGATTTTTGGCGGCTGGGGCCCGACTGTGCTGGCGGAATCGTTTGAGCAGCTAGCGTCATTTTATAGCCTCGAGTTGCGCCAGCCGTTCCGTGATCGCCGGCTGGTCGAATTTGCCATGGCACTTCCCACCGAACAGTTGTGGGGCGGAGGCTGGTC
>VFSW01002417.1_pt1 | contig 28141 bp, 26 predicted proteins | sample 5358111 | NCBI WGS metagenome assembly VFSW01 (sample SAMN11554181, study PRJNA540505) | mine drainage metagenome | isolation source: sediment from site ElyBrook_90M | place: USA: Ely Copper Mine, Vershire, VT | collected 2017 | reverse complement strand
GGCCGGTGACCTTGGTCAGATGGCCGCTGGGCGGCATCGCGTTGCAGTCGGCAATATATTCGCGCCCTTCATTGAGGAAGGCCTGCCAACGCATGCTCGTGGCATTGTCAGCGGGGTCGATCTGCCTTGCGACATCCAGGGTCGCTGTTGTCCTGTCCGATGCTACGGGTTCCAGCGCGAGCGTCAGGTCGTCAGCCATGATTTGTCCTGACCTATGGATTCCACGATGGCGCGCCAGCGTGCAGAATTGGTCGCATCGATGTGGCTGTGCGCTGTCTCGACGCGGCATCCACCGGGTTCGATTTTCGCATCCGAAAAGATCTTCCATCCGGAATGCGCCAGCTGGTCTCCCATCTCCTTGCGCACCAGTTCTGCGTCCGCCGGATTCAGAATCAGGTGTGCATTCTGATTGAAGTGCGGCAGGCTCCCGATCGCTGCACTGACGATCTTGAGGATGGCTTCCGGTTTGATCTGCAATGCTTCCTGCGTCATCTTGTGCGCGATTTCAAGCGAAAGGTCCAGCAGCGATTGCGCAAGCTGCTGGTCCACCTGATTGAGCGCGATTTGCAAATTTTGCATCAGCGTCTGCAACTGTACTGTATCGCGCTGCGCTTGTTGCAATCCGGCGGTAAAACCCGCATTGTGACCGTTGGCATGCCCCTCGTCATAGGCCTGCTTTTGAATCTTGCGCATTTCTTCTGCCGGGGACAATCGTTGGGAAGCCACTGATTCAGCCTTGCTGCGCCTGGGTTCACTGTCAAAGGAGGCCAACTCCCAGCGCTGAAAGGCGGTGAGCTGTTCTTTCGGGATGACTGGGCCGCTCGTGAGCATTTCGTCAGACATAAGCATCCTCGTCTCCCTTGCCGCCTAGCGCAATCTGGCCGTCGTCCGACAAGCGCTTCACGATCTTGAGTATCTCCTTCTGGTTGGATTCGACTTCGCTCAGTTTGACAGGGCCTTTGGATTCGAGATCCTCCCGCATCATCTCGGACGCGCGCGAGGACATGTTCTTGAATATCTTCTCGCGCAATTCCTCGCTGGAACCTTTGAGCGCGATGATCAGCGCCTCGGATTGGACTTCGCGCAGGATCAGCTGTATGCCCCGATCGTCCACTTCCAGGATATTTTCGAAGACGAACATCTTGTCTTCGATCTTTTGCGCGAGATCCGGGTCGAAGCTGCGCACTTTCTCCATCATCACGGCTTCCATAGTGCCGACCATGAAGTTCACAATTTCTGCAGCGGTCGCAACTCCACCCTTGAGCGTTTTCTTGCCCGTCTGTCCGCCGCTCATCAGCTTGCTCAACACGTCGTTCAGTTCGCGCAGGGCGATGGGTTGCACGCCGTCCAGCGTGGAGATGCGCAGCAGCACGTCATTGCGGGTGCGCTCCGTGAACATCTTCATCACGCTTGCGGCCTGGTCGGCTTCCAGATGCACCAGTATGGTCGCGATGATCTGCGGGTGTTCGTTGCCTATCATTTCTGCCACGGCGCCCGGATCCATCCATTTCAGGCTTTCGATCCCGCTGGTGTCGCTGTTGTGCATGATGCGGTCGATCAGGCCGGCTGCCTTGTCATCGCCCAGCGCCTTGGTAAGCATGTTGCGTATGTAATCGTTGGAGTCCAGGCCTATTGTGGTCTTGGTCGACGCGGTGACCAGAAAGTCATGAAATACCTGTGCAATCTGTTCGCGCGACAGATTGCTCAATCCCACCATCGCGGAGCTGATCTTCTGCACCTCCTTGGGCTCCAGATACTTGAGCACCTCTGCGGCCTCGTTCTCACCCAGGGACATCAGAAAGATGGCGCTATTCTGGATGCCTTCATTCATTGCCGTTCACCCATTCCTTGATTACGCTGGCCACGATCTTGGGTTCCTGCTGCGCGATCTGCTTGGCCAGGTTGAGATTGTGTTCATAAGGCACGGGAGTGGGCATGGCCTCTTCCTCTCCGGCCTGTTCCGCGGCAGTCTGCGCCGGTTGATGCGTTGCGTGCTCGTCGACCCTGAACGCTTCGAGCGGACGCAATGCGGGTTTGATCACCTTGAAAATCACGAGCAGCATGACGATCGTGATGATCAGATACTTGGCGATCTCCTTGGCCAATTCTATCATGTCGGTCTGCTTCCAGATCGGCACCTCTTTGGGCGCTTCCCCGTAATCCTTGAAGGACGCGTTCTCGATGTTCAGGCTGTCTCCGCGGCTGGTATCGAATCCTACCGCGTCTTTCACGAGCATGTCGATCTGGGATTTCTCCTTGTCGCTCAATGGTCTTGAGCTGGCCTTTCCTTTGGCGTCGGTGGATTTTCTGTCATTGACCACCACCGCGACTGACAGGCGCTTGATCATGCCGACGGGCATCACGGTGTGGCTGATGGTGCGATTCAATTCATAGTTGACCGTGGATTCCTTGTGCAGATTGTCAAGCTTGGCTGCGTTTGCAGCGTTGGGGCCGCCTTGCGCAGCAGGAGCGACGATGGGCGCGGTCGCGGGAACCGGGGGTTGATTGGATAATGCGCCCGGCACGCCGCTAGCACTCAAGTTGGTGCCGTTCAGCGTCTCGCTGTTCTGCTGGCTGCGGACGCTGGATTCGTTCGGGGTGGGATTGGGTTTGTAGACTTCAGCGGTTTGCTCGACGCGCGCAAAATCGATGCTGGCCGTCACCTGGGCGCGCACGTTTTCCGCGCCATAGAGCGGAGCCAGGATGTTCTCGATGCGCTTGATGTAGCCTTGTTCGACCTGTTTCACATATTCAATCTGCTTTGCATCCATGCCTGTGCCATCGTCATCCTGGCCTGCGCTCAGCAATGTTCCGTCCTGATCGACGACGGTGACATTTTTAGCTTCGAGATCCGGCACGCTGCTCGAGATCAGATGCACGATCGCGGAAACCTGCCCCGAGTCGAGCAGTCTGCCTCCACGCAAGGTGAGCACGACCGAGGCGCTGGGTTTTTGTTGTTCTTTGACGAAGACGCTGGGCTTGGGAATGGCCAGATGAATGCGCGCAGCGGCCACGGCGCCTATGGTCTGCACGGAACGGGCCAGCTCTCCTTCCAGCGCGCGCTGGTAGTTGACCTGTTCGGCAAATTGCGTGATGCCGAATTTCTGGTTTTCCATCAGCTCGAATCCCACCGTGCCGCCCTTGGGCAGGCCCTGACTTGCCAGTTTCAGGCGCGCCTCATGGACTTCGTTGGACGGAACCATCAGCGCACCGCCGCCCTCGGCGAACTTGTAGGGAATGTTGAGCTGCTGCAGGGATTCAATGATTGCGCCGCCATCCCGGTCGGAAAGATTGCTGTACAGGACGCGGTAATCCGGGGTCTGACCCCATATCCATGCGCCGAAAAGCAGCGCGATCAGCGCGGCCACGCCTATGCCCAGCCCCATTTTCTGCTGCAGGCTCAAGCGCCCGAAGTTGCCAAGCGCGGCGGGCATCGTGCTCATTTGTTGTTCGGCCATGATGATGAATGGTGCTATACGATGACAGTGACATTATCCTCAGTATGCGGATTTTTGAAAGCAGGAATAAGGGGAAAATCCCGCGCTTGTTCTTCTGTTGTGCTTCGCATGAGTTTGATTACAGTGCGACTGTGGAAATACGCCAGTCGTTATTCAACGGTAACCTTCGAGGAGTTTTGCATGAACAATATCTCGGCAATGGATGGATTGTTGGCGCAGATGCGCGTGGCAGCCGCGGCAGCCGGACTTTCAACTCCTTCTGCTGCGAGTGAGGCGCAACCTGCCGGGGCCAATTTTTCCTCAGTGCTGAAGAACGCGCTGGACGGCGTCGCTCAATCTCAGGCAAATTCCGAGGCCATGCAGAAGGCCTTCGCCATGGGGGACGAGCGGGCCAGTCTCAGCGATACCATGATCGCGGTGCAGAAAGCCAGCATCAATCTGCAGACTGCGGTTCAGGTGCGCAGCAAGCTCGTTCAGGCTTACAATGACATCATGAACATGCAGGTATAGCGGTCTTGAAGCTGACCGGCATAATGGACAACCATGAGTAATAAATTACCAGAGAATCTTGCCACGTTGTCCCGATTGTTACAAACTGCCATCGAACATTACCAGGCGGGAGAATTACTAAAAGCAAAGGCTTGTTACCTTGCAATTCTGCAGCTTGATCAGAATCATACGTTAGCCAATCACAATTTGGGCATTTTGGCTGTCCAGATTAGGCAGCCGGCTTCAGGTTTGCCTTATTTCACCAATGCACTGAACGCTGATCCGACACGTGGACAATACTGGTTGAATTATATCGATGCATTGTTGCAATCTGAGTATCTGGAGGAGGCGAAAAGTGTGCTTGCGCTTGCAAGCCAATATGGCCTTGTGGGAATTGAGCTGGATGTTTTGGCTGTACGTCTGGAAATGGGCGCGCTGCTTGCAGAGTTGGAAAGCGCTGGTAATCAGCCTGCAAGCCATGAATTGCTTCAGGATTCATCGGCAACCTCTCAGAATAAAAATACAAATCCCAGTCTTCAAGATACCAACGACTTGGTAACCCTGTTTAGGGAGGGGCGCCTTGCAGAAGCTGTAGTTGCTGCGCGGAAGATGACTATGCTTTTTCCTCGGTACCAATTTGGCTGGATGGCGCTTGGCGGTGCGTTCAAACAGATGGGACTAAGCTCAGCCGCGTTGGCGCCAATGAAAAGAGCTGCAGCGCTGTCGTTTGAGGATGTCGAGGCGCATTATAATTTGGGTGTTATCCTCCAGGATCTCGGGAGGTTTGACGAAGCAGAAATTAGCTATCGCCATGCATTGAAAATCAAGCCGGATTATGCCGAGGCGCTCAGCAATCTGGGCAATATACTCATGAAAATGGGTAGGCTGAGCGAGGCGGAAAGTGTCTGTCGGCAGGCAATATCCATAAGGCCTGACCTTCCTGAAGCATTCAACAATCTGGGGCTTGTACTCCGGGATATGGCGCGCATGAATGATGCTGAAGAGAGCTTTCGGCGAGCATTGCAGATCAACCCGAATAATGCCGAGACGAACAGCAATTTGGGGGTCACCCTGCGAGAAATGGGCAGGCTGAAGGAAGCTGAAGAGAATTTTCGACATGCTCTGCAGATCAACCCGAATAACGCCGAGATGCATCTCAATCTGGGTGTTACTTTATTGTCTTTGGGAAAGTATTCTGAAGGCTGGCACGAATATGAATACCGATGGGATGGGGCGGCGCCGAAGACAATGCCACCTGTTACGTATTTGCCGCAATGGACCGGACAGCATCCCTTGTCTGGGCAGTGCCTATTGGTTTTTGCGGAACAGGGTATGGGTGACAAGCTTCAGTTTTCACGCTATTTGACGTTGGTTGAGCGATGTTTTTCAGATGGCGTGAGTGTTGTTGTTGACGCTTCCTTACAGGCCTTGATGCGTCGTTCGTTTCCGGGCGTTGAAATTCTGGATGCCGTTCCCGCAGATCAGTCTGCCTGGCATTGGCAATGTCCGCTGCTTTCCATGCCAATGGCCTTTGACACGGTATCTGAAACCATCCCCAATGAAATACCTTACCTTATTACGGATTCCGCCAGGGTGGCATACTGGGGATCCAGAATTTCCGCACTTGGTTTGAGAACTACCACACGTAAAATTGGCTTGGTATGGAAGCCAGGGATGTTGATGAAAAATGCGTCAATGCGTGCGCTCACTTTGCAACAATTGGCTTCCTTGCTTAATCAGCCTGGCACGGCCTGTTTCAGCCTGCAAAAGGAACCAGATCCTGATAAGGCCGAGTGGGTTTCTTCCGAAAGACTTGTTGATTGGGCAGAAGAGCTTAGCGATTTTGATGAAACTGCCGCACTGGCGATGAACCTTGACCTGATTATCTCTGTAGACACGGCCGTTGCTCATTTGGCGGGTGGGCTGGGCAGGCCGGTATGGCTTCTAAACCGCTTTGCCAGCGAATGGAGATGGTTGCGGGAGCGCGAAAATAGTCCGTGGTACCCATCGATGCGCATATATACTCAGAAGAAAGCGGGAGATTGGGATGAGGTGGTGATGAGGATTTCTAATGCGCTTGATAACTCAATGAATTAACAATTGTTTTTAGGATACTCTAATCTTGATAGAATGGAGCGCCATGAAGAAATCGAACAAATTTTCCCGTGAAATATGAGAACGAGTTGCTCGCCTGATACAACAGCACCGCAACGAGTATCCGTTGCAATGGGCGGGGATCGAGTTGATTCTCGCCGAAGATTGGATGTGTCCCGCAAACACTGGATGACTGCGTGAGCAAGCATGCGCGATCACGTAACGTTATATGCACACGATTGCATCAAGGCATTGGAACGCGAGGTCAAGGAATAGCGCCGCGCCAATGAGATACTGAAACTGGCCCGCGTTTTTTTGTCTACCTGGAGCTTGACTACAAAAAACCGCTGTTCACCGATTCATGACAAGTTACGTAAAAATTGATTCTTGCTCCGCGTGAGCTAAACCGAATACCATGGGATGAAGAGGCTGATTATTTATCGTTCATCTTGCGCTGCATCGCAGTGACATAGCGCTGAAGCAGGATCGTTGCGGCCCCGTCGAGATCCTTGAATTCGCATCCGGCACGTCTCAGGGTCTTGCCATCCGGTTTGGAAAGAACGATCAGGTTTTTCACTTCTATCGTGCCTTCCAGTATGCCAATGTCAGGGAGGCTGATCCGGCAGTTCTGATAGCGTTTTCCCGGGATCAGAACCGTATCCTGTTCCGTGCAGGTAAGCCCCACACCACCTCCGCTGATGTCCATGATGGTCGCTTCATGGGATGGACTCTTGCCGGCCTCTAGTTGGGGGATCACGCAGCGCAAAGGCGCCTCTATCGGTGCGGTTAGACGAAAGTATTCCCGACGCTGCAGGCGATGGATGCTCTTGGGAAACGGCAGAAACAGCGCAGGTTTGCCCTCGCAACTTGCAAGCTCGGCCTTGTCTGACACGAACTGAAGCTTGACCTGCGCATGTGAACTCACAAAGATCAGTTCGTGGCTCTTCAAGAGCCGCGTGTTGTCGTGCGGATTCTTGCTCTGTTCCAGCCAGAGACCCTTGGCGTCCGTCTTCAATAGTGTGGTCAGGATGAAATCGTCTGTGTCGGATGCGTAGAGCGCGATGCGTGTGGGATCCTTGACCAGGCTCTGCAGGATGAAGGCGATTTCGCGGGGCGCCGATATCCTGTACTGATCATCTTCGAGGCTTGTGAGGATTTCGATCTTGAGCGGTATGTCTTTTTGCATGCTGGGCTGAAACGGTATGTACAGCGCGCATGATAACAAAATTACGGTTTCTTGAACGGTGGAATAGCGCCTTGTTTTTCGTGTTCCAACCGGTATAACCAGGCCAGGAGCTCGGCCACTGCGAGATAGAGCTTGGGTGGAATCTGCTGGTCCAGTTCCACCTGCATCAGAAGCCCCACAAGATCGGCAGATTCGTGTACATAGACGCCGCTTTGTTTGGCGCGCTCGATGATCGCCTGGGCGATCAGTCCGCGCCCCTTTGCGACAACCTTGGGCGCGCCATCCCCTTGCCCGTAGGCCAGCGCGATCGCGGCCTGTCTGTTCGTCGTCATGGCTTTGCGACGACTGCGGCCGAGAGGGGAATGCCTGCATTCTTCAACGAGGCAGAAAGCTCGGGCAGGCGACGGTCGAAAAGTTGAGCCGCCTCGGTTGTTGCTGGATGCAGCGAGAGCCTGACCGTTCCCTGACTGAATTCCAGGCTTGCACGCACGTCTCCCAGGTTGGGCAGGGCGAGCTCCATCTCGGTCTTCCATTGGCGTTCATCGGGGTGGGATGAGCGATGCTCAGGTTCTCCCTGTATCTCCCATCGCATTTGTTGATTCGGCCACACCTGTCCCGACCAGGCGAGCTGGTGTGTCTCCAGGGTATGTAGTTGTTGCTGTACGAGCGGGATGAGCTCCTTTGCGATCGGGAAGCTGCCTGCCGGCTTGTCTGATGCCACCTGACCCTGCAGGCCTGATGAAACGTAAGACTCAGGCTGAGTCGGAGTTGTATTGGATCTCTGAACAGACGGATTTTGCGGCCCAATCTCGGATTTTACCTGTGGCTGACTTGCCGTGGCTGGAGGAGGGGCGATCGGGCTCTGTGGCCCGGCCCCGGATTTCGTCGTCTGATTTTCTGACGTGAGAGGCGGGCGAGCAAGCAGGTTCTGCGGTTCGGTGAGAAGTTGCGCGGTACTCAATGTGCCTGCGACCCATTGCGCCTGATGCGATTCATAGAATAGCCCGCTGCTGGCCAGTGCATCCCTGAGCGCTGCGGCAAGCTGGGTGCTTTGGGGTTGTGTTTCGAGGCTGGGCCAGATTGCACGCCCCGAAGCGGATTCGACGAGCGTTCTGGACAAAGGTTGTTGCGTGAGATCGGAGAGCAACTTTGAGGTCGAACTGATTTCTTCGGCGGTGGAGATCGGCGTGCTGGTGGCGGCGATGCTGAAGGTGAGTCTTGGGCTTGCGGAGACGACCTGCAAGGTTACCTGGCTTCCGACCTTGATCATGCCCGGCAGTTGCATCTGCATGGTCTGTCCCGCGATCTGAACCTTGTATGAGCCCGGACTCGTCTGCGCCTGTATGGTCGCCTGTATCTGCTGGCCCACCTCGAACTTGAACGCTGAGATGCTTTCTTCGACGAATTGCTGTGCCGTTGCAGAAGGCTGGTTGCCTGTCTTGCTGACGGGTATGGCAAGCGCGCTGTTGATCGGGTTGGCAGGCTGCATGGCGTGGACTCGATCGTGGCTGGAAACTAGCTATACGCTTTATTGAGGCGTTGCCTGAGCTGGTTGCTTTGCATGAGATTCTTGAGCTCAGCCATGCGGCCTTTGGTCTGTGCGCGTATCTCTGCATCATCGTTCAGGGATTTTCGGATAAGCTGCACGACTCTGAGCCTGCTCGTTTCATCGAGATCCACCTCCGAATCCTCCGATTTCATGCGTTCGATCAGCTCGCTGCAGCGCTGTTCGAGCGCGATCAGATCTTCCCATTTTCCCTGAGCGGCGAGTTCGCGCATCTGTGCCGTCAGCATGCTGAGTGCCTCGTAATTCGCCAGGATTTCCGCGCTGCCCATGCCTTACCTCATGCTGTAAACCGGCGGGGCGTTTTGCTGGGTCCTGTTTGCCTGGACTGGAGATGCGGGTTTGATCGAAGCCCACGCGTCTTTCAGTTCGGTGAGCAGGCGTGTAACTTCATCCAGAGCGCTCACATCGTTGTTCGCATTCCCATCGACCAGGCGCTTCAGCATGTAGCCGTACAGCGAGGAAAGATCCTGCGCAAGTTTTCCGCCGATTTTCTTGTCCAGGCTTCCATCAAGCCCCTCGCCGATGATCCTGATCGCATGCGATATGGATTTCCCCTTGAACGGTATGTCATTTTGCTGCATCTTGATCTTTGCATTCGCGATTGCAAGAAGCGCGCCATCGAAAAGCATCAGGATCAGGTGGTGCGGGTCTGCTGCAATCACTCCCGATTCGAGACCGACCTTGTTGTACGAATTGATGGCTGCCTGGGTATTCATCGCGTTGTCCGGGTTAGTTCTTGCTGAATTGCTGGCTGAGATAAGCGCTCGTGCTGTCCATGCTGGTGAGCAGCATGTTCAGGGTGGAGAATTGCTGGGTATATTGAGCCTGCAGCACGGTCATTTGCGCATTCAATTGATCTATCTTGCTCTGCTGTCCTTTGATCGTAGTATTGATTTGATTGGTTGCTGACGGAATCAATCCTGTGCCGGGAGTCAGAACCGTATCCGCCCAGTTGTTCATGTTGGTCAGCACGCCGCTCGTCGAGGTCAGCAGGTTCATCACATCCTTGAAGTTGCTGCTAAGCGCGTTGCCGAGCGTAGTGCTGTCAACGGACAGGGTTCCATCTGTCTGCAGGCTGACGCCGATCTGGGCCATGTACTGCAAGGTTCCACCAGGGACTGCAGTATCCAGTATGTTCTGCAGCTGGTTCTTCAACGCAGACACAGTCTCGCTTCCGGCGAGGGCTCCGGCAGATGTTGCGCCGCTCGCACTCGTGGCCGAGGTTCCATAGGATGAAACGGTAGAAAGCTCCTTCCACAGCGTGTTGTAGTCGCTGACGAAAGTATTGATATCGGTGGTCACACCTTTCGTATTCGATCCGACAGTCAGCGTTGCTGGCGATGTGGTCGTGCTGTTTAGCGTCATGGTTACACCCTGTATCGCACTGCTGATGGTGTTGCTCGAATTGCTGATCGAGATACCGTTCAGTGTGATGTTGGCATTTTGCGCAGCCACCGTTTCGCTCATGTTCATCGAGGTATTCGGGTCATAGGTCAGTATGCTACCTATGGCACCTGTTGCACCATCGCTGCTGGTGATCTGCAGCGTGTTGGTCAGGCCCGTACTGTTCGATGTGATCGCGATATGATATGGGGCGGTCGCGCTTCCATCGTTGATGATGGTCGCAGTCACGCCGATGTTGGCCGCATTGATCGCAGATGCGATGCCCTGCAGTGTGTTGTTGGTGCTGCCTATGGTGACAGTTTTGCTTGTGCTGCCGTTCGAGGTGAACGATGAGCCGCCCTGTTGGATTGCCACACCTGTTGCAGTCGCAGTCGCGGCCGCAGAAATAACAAAATGGTTCGCATCGGTGATCGACACGATGGTCGCGCCCGCTGGTATGCCAGCACCTGTGACTGTCGCTCCCACCGTAAGAGAGCCTGTTGTCCCGGTCACGGTCGTACTGCCAGAAGTCGTAGCCGCATTGATGTTGCCGCCCGTGGTCGTGCCGAAATTGAAGGTCAGCGTGGTTGAAGCACCCGTCCCGATCGCAGCCGTGCTGCTCGCCTGTCCTGCTGAAATCAGGCTCTCCGATTGCGCAAGGGTGTTAATGCTCAAGGAATAGGTTCCTGCAACTGCGGTGAAATCGGTGGTCACGGTCGCGGCGGAAGGATTGGAAAGGCTCGCGGTATTGGTCGATGCGTCGATATTCAGATTGGTGATCGAAGCCTGAAGACTCGCAAGCTGGTTGCTGATCGTTCCATAAGTCGAGATCTGCGTCTGCTCGTTCGTGATTGTGGTGTTCAAAGTCGTGATGGGCTGCATCGCGACTGCCATCAATTGAGACACCAGAGACTGCACATTGATCGTGCCGGGAGCGGATGAGGAAGCAACCGAAGAAGACATGACGACCTACGCTTTCTGGTTGAACAGAACGCCCAACCGCTTTTGCGATGCATCTATCGCCGCTGCGATCGCTAGCATCGCCTTGGACGGAAACTGGGTGATCTTTTTCCCGGTCTCCGTGTCCGTGACGTTCACGACGGGTGTGTCCGTGCTTGAATCCAGGCTGAAGGACAGGCTGACATTAGAACCCTGCATCACGTTGTTCAGGCTATTGATCGCACCCTGCAACTGCGCCGGAGATGCGTTCTGTGACTGAAAAACTTGAGGCACATTGCTGCTCGCAGGAGAGGGATTGCTGGAAGCAGCTGGGGGCGCGCCATTGCTGGCGAGCCCCGCGGATGATGCAACATTGCTTGAACTTTGGATGAGCATTTTCTCTCTCCTTGAATTATAGCTCCGGTCGGTGTATGTCGACCGGAGCTATATTGCTACGGTTAACGCAGTAACGTCAAGACAGAGTTCGGGGTCTGATTAGCCTGGGCCAGGACCGCCGTTCCTGCCTGCTGCAGGATGTTGGCGCGTGTCATCGCAGTCGTCGCCGAAGCGTAATCGGTATCCATGATGCGGCTGAAGGAAGCCGAGAAGTTGACCGAGGCCGTTTGCAGCACGGCAGCTGCAGAGTTGAAGGTCGCGATGTCGGCACCGAAATTCTGGCGAGCGGAAGTGACGTTGGCAATGTCCGAGCTGATGCCGGTTACTGTCAATGCGGTTGGCGCTGTAAACGTTACACCTTTTCCTGTAACTGTTGTTCCATCATACCCTACCACGACGCTTCCAGTTGCGGTAACCAATCCGGCAATGCGGGAGTTTTCCGTTGTCAAGGCTGTTGTTTCAGCACCGGTCGCGGAACCACCAAGTTGCACTGCGATCTGATACAGGCGCTGCAGATTAGCCTGAATTTGGGCCAGATAACCGTCCTGGGTCTGAGCAGTCGAAATACCGTTGTTCACATCGTTGATCGCGATGTTCGCACCGTTGACATCTTTTTGAAATGTCATTGCTTGACCAAGACCTGTAGGGTCGTCAGCCACGCTGTTGATGCGCAGGCCTGAGGACAATTGCTCCTGTGCGGTACGCAGTGCATTGGCCGAGGAATTGAGAGCGGCGCCAGCAAATAAGGCTGCAACGTTTGTATTGATAACTTGTGCCATGATGTTTCTCCTTACGATTTAGATGTCTGGTTTGATTGCCATTTACGTTGGTTTGCCGTTTGTTGCAGGCTTAATCAACCGCCGTTGTTGATGTTATCGGAGCAGTTGGAAAAAACTTTAGGGTCGATTTGAGAATTAGCTGGCTAAAGATAAGCCAAATGATGCCGATCAATGAAATTGTAGGGTACACTCATACGGCAATGTGTCAGCTATTTGGGAGCCGTTTATCGCAAGCATGGAGACTATCTTTGAATATAGGACTTGACGCTTTGATGTCAAATCTTGAGTCTGATCCGGCCAATCGGAAGAACTGGCTGGATTACATGAATGCCTTGTATTTGGCTGGCCAGATTGATGCGGCTAGGCGCATTTTCGAGCTTGCCAAGGGTTGCGGTCTGCACGGACATGATGTCGATGAAATGGCCGCAAGATTATTTGATACGTCTTGGCTGGGAAAACCTGTTGCTAGTGAAGTTGGGCGTGCGCCCCATTTGCAGGATATAGAGCGTCTGTTGAGTCTGTTCAATCACTCTCGCTATGATGATGCCGAAGCGCTTGCCCGGTCAATGCAAAAAAACCACCCCTCGCATGGCTTGGCATACAAGGTTCTGGGCGCAGTGCTGATGCATGCCGGGAGATATGCTGATGCGCTTTTTCCCATGCAAAATGCAGCGACACTGGTGCCTTCTGATGCAGGTGCACATTGCAATCTTGGATTGATATTCCATGAACTGGGAAGGCAGGAGGAAGCAGTTCAAAGTTGCCGATACGCGTTACAGATAAATCCTGAGATGGCTGAAGCGCACAACAACATGGGTATCGTAATGCACAGCTTGAGGCGCTATATCGAAGCGGAAGCCAGTTATCGCCTTGCTATCAAGATTCATCCTACTTTTGCGGCTGCTTATAACAATCTTGGGCGCACGCTCCAGGAAACGGCGCGTTTTGAAGAGGCGGAACATTGTTATCGGCGTGCGCTTGAACTGAATCCAGAATATGCAGAAGCATTGAGCAATTTTGCGAGCTTGCTCTTTCAAAAACGATGCCTATCTGAGGCTGAAATGAATTGTAGAAAGGCGATAGAAATAAATCCCTATTGTGTTGGAGCATATACCAATCTGGCAACGATTCAACTCGATTCCGGCCGTGTCGATGATGCGGTTGAGAGCCTGAGAAAATCTCTGGAGATTAGACCTGAAGATGCGGCTCTGCACAGCAATCTGATATTTGCTATGGATTTGAGTTCCAAAACGGACATGATTGAATTGCTACAGGAACGTAGAAATTGGGATGCGGTTCACGGCACACCTTTTTATAGAAACTGGTCACATGAGAATAAACCCGACCCTGAGCGCAAACTGCGCATAGGCTATGTGCCCGCCGATTTCAGGATGCATTCAGCAGCCTTTGTGTTCGGTGGCGTGCTGGTTAATTACGATGCAAGGCAGTTCGATGTGGTTGCGTATTCGAATTCATCAAGGAAGGATGGATTGACTGAAAAGTTCTATCAAAGCGTGACGATATGGCGGGATATAGCTGGTATATCAGATGGCAAGGTGGCTGAACTGATCAGGGATGACGGCATAGACATACTGGTCGATCTTTCGGGACACAGTGCAGGCAACCGCCTTCAGGTAATTCGCCATGAAGCCCGCACCCATCCAGATAACAGCGTGGGGTTATGCGACAGGCACGGGAATGAGTGCGATGGACGTTTTTTTCACCGATGCCGTAAGTGTGCCAGTTGAAGAGCAGTCGTTTTATGCGGAGCAGATCAGGTATTTACCGTGCGTGGTCGGATATTTTGATTTTGATGAAGAAGCACCTGCCGTGAATGAATTGCCAGCACTATCTGGGAACGGTATCACTTTTGGTTCATTCAACAGGCTGGAAAAAAATACGGAGGCGACCTTTTGTGTTTGGTCAGAAATTTTGAAGGCGTGCCCGGGCAGCAGGATGGTCATCAAAACAGTTGCGCTGAATGATGAGAAGACCAGGGGGCAGGTTCTTTCGCGTTTTGCGAGGGAGGAGATCAGTCCTGAGCGCATCATTTTGCAGGGTGGGTCACCGAAATATGAACATTTGAAAGCGTACAACCAGATCGACATTGCGTTGGACCCGTGTCCTCATGGTGGAGGCGTAACGGCTCTTGAAAGTTTGAGGATGGGTGTACCTATGGTAAGTTTGCGTTGCGCTACGCTGGTTGGTCGGATATCGGCTTCGATTCTGACTGCACTGGGTTTAACCGATTGGATAGCAAACACAGAGCAGGAGTATATCGAAATTGCGCTAAAGAAATCTCTAAACCTAAAAGGGCTTTCTAAGATACGGCAACGGCTTAAAGAAAATTTCAAGTTGTCTGCCATAGGTGACCCCAAGGTCTATACCTTGGCCGTTGAGCAGGAATACCGCTTACTCTGGCGCGAATGGTGCGCTTGCAAGTGAAATATTGGCTCGGCAATAATTTGGGCGATGTTTGGCCCGACGATGCATGGAAAAACAAGATGCTAGGAAACTTTCAATGGGCGAGCTGTCCGCAAGACGCAGGTGTGCAGTCAGACTTTGGGAAAAGGGACTGCCGGTGAATCCCGCGGAGGCGAATTAAATGTCTGATGATAGGCAACCTGCAACAAATCAGCTTTTGTTGCGGGCTCTTGCACATCACTGTGCCGGTGAATGCGAGTCGGCTAAGGAGAACTATAAAAATTTTTTGGAAGTGGAACCTGATCATGCAGTAGCGAACCACAACCTGGGATTGCTTTTGGTGCAACAGGGTAAGGCATTGGAAGGTCTCCCTTATTTTATTGCGGCACTTAATGCGGATGCTACGCAGGGGCAGTATTGGCTGAGCTATATCGATGCGCTGCAACAGGCGGGAAGGCTTGATGAAGCGAGAGAGGTTTTGGGGTTGGCGAGGCAGTATGGTTTGAGCGGTGATCAGGTAGATAGTCTGGCGGGAAGGCTGGGCTTGGCGGTTGAAAGAAAGAATATGCCGAGTGCGGCCCCTGCACCTCAAGAGATGGATGAATTGGTGGCCTTGTTTGGCCAGGGGAAGTATCAGGAGGTGGGAAGGGTTGCGCGGCTGATGACGGAGAACTATCCGCAGCATGGGTTTGGCTGGAAAATGTTGGGATCGGCCATCAGGTCGAGTCGGGAAGCGCTGGTTCCAATGCAAAAGGCCGCCTTGCTTTTGCCGAATGATTTTGAAGTTCATTACAATCTCGGGCAGGTATTGCAAGAATTAGGCAGGATTGAAGAGGCATGTGACTGTTATATGCGGGCATTGCAGATCAATCCGAATTTCGCGCAAGGGTTGAATAATCTGGGCGTGGTGTTTCATCAACTGGGAAAACTCAACGAGGCTGAGGCGAGTTATCGCAGGGCGCTCACGATTCAACCGGACTATCTTTCGGCCCTCCACAATCTTGGCGTTGTTTTGCAATTTTTAGGTAAGCTGGACGAGGCATATGCTGCCCATGTTCGGGCTTTGCAGATCAATCCGGAACATGCAGAATCGCATTGCAACACGGGTATTACCCTGTTAAGGATTGGAAAAACCGCAGACGCTGAAAAGGCTTTCCGGCGCGCATTGAAAATCCAGCCAGACTACACGCTGGCTCACTGCAACCTCATTCTTTGTCTGGATGTTTCAGATACAACCAATATGGAAATGCTGCAAAATGAGCGCTTGAAGTGGGCAGAACTTCATGCGATGCATTTGCGGGAGAACGAGAAATATGAATACGCTAACAATAGGTCGCCTGACCGTAAGCTGCGTATAGGCTATGTTTCGGCAGACTTTAGGGAGCATTCCGCGTCCAAAGTATTCGGCAGCATGCTGACCTTGTTTGATCGATCGCAGTTTGAGGTTTTTGCCTATTCAAATTTCAAAGTCATGGGTGATAGATTTACTGATCGCTTCAGGAAGAATGTAACAGTCTGGCGAGATATTGCAAACGTTCCGGATGATACGACTGCGCAAATGATACGCGAAGATCAGATCGATATTCTGGTTGATCTGTCAGGGTTTACGGCTGGCAACCGCCTGCTGGTTTTTGCGCGTAAACCAGCACCGATTCAGGTAACAGCATGGGGTTATGCGACTGGTACCGGGATGAGTGCGATGGACGTGTTTTTTAGCGACACAGTAATGGTGCCGTCTGAAGAAAAATCTCTTTACAAGGAGGAGGTAAGGTATTTGCCATGCGCGCTGTGTGCCTCCTTTATGGACGAGCCTTTCCCTGAGGTAAGTGGGTTACCTGCATTGTCAAGAGGTGTGATCACATTCGGTTCCTTGAATCGGCTGGCAAAACTTTCTGACAGTACCTGCAATTTGTGGGCAAAAATTCTGCTTGCGATTCCGCAAAGCCGGCTGCTTCTGAAAACGCCGGAATTGGATGACGTGGCAGCCAGAGAGAGGATCGTTGACCAGTTTATGCAATATGGTGTAGGTAAGGATCGTCTTATCATGAAAGGTAAGAGCGGTTGGTTCGAACACATGCAGACCTACAATGAGATTGATATTGTGCTTGATCCTTTTCCGCAGGGAGGGGGAGTGACTGCTCTGGAAGGGATGATGATGGGCGTCCCTTTGGTCACCTTGCTCTGGCCAACGATGGCTGGGAGGATATCGGCGTCATTCTTGACCGTGTTTGGGTTGACCGAATGGATTGCAAAGACGCAGGAAGAGTATGTCGAGATAGCTGTAAAAAAATCGCGCAATTTGCAGGTGTTGACGCAATTACGACAGCAATTAAGGAGGATATTTACTTCATCTATCATCGGTGATCAGGGTGCTTATGTAAGAATTGTGGAGCAGCAATATAGGCAGCTTTGGCGTGAGTGGTGTGCGAAGGAAGCAAGGAAGTAGCGGATGCGCATCGGGATAGACTTCGACAATACGCTGGCGCAATATGATCATCTATTTGTTCGGCTTGCCATAGAGTGGGGAGTTCACGGGGCTGCCGGTTCGAAATCCAAGCAGGATGTCCGTCAGCTTGTCAGAGAAAAAGACGAGTTGTTATGGCAACGCTTGCAGGGCCAGATTTATGGACGGCTTATGCAGGAAGCCATCCAGTTTCCAGGGGTCCACCAGTTTCTTCGGCGATGTGCCTCTTCTGCAAGCACCGAAGTTTTCATTGTCAGTCATAAGACGCAATTTGGACATTTCGATCAAACGCGAGTTGATCTGCGGGAGTCAGCCCGCCTATGGATGCGCAATAATGGTTTCTTCTATCCTGGAATATATGCGATCCCAGAACAAAATTTGTTTTTTGAATCGACAAGAGAGGAAAAAATCATGCGCATAGCCAATCTTGAATGCGATATATTCATAGATGATCTACCGGAAATTTTTGAGCACTCTGATTTTCCGGTTAATACAAGAAAAATTCTGTTTGCGCATGATTTCCACAAGCGTTCCGATGATATGTTTGTTTGTGCTAATTGGGCTGAGATAGAGGCGAGCGTTTTTGGAAATTGACTTTAAAAAAATAGCTGAAAATCTTGTTGGCCGAACTGTCGACAACCTGGTGCTTTGTAAGAGCGGCAGAAACAGCAGAGTCTATAAGGTGATCTGTGGCAATGATGTGTTCGCCATGAAAAGTTACCCGCTGGATTTTCGTGATCGTTTTGGCACAGAAACTCGTGCACTCAAGTATTATGAAGAAAGCAGGAATCAGTATACTCCCCGCCTTCTGGCGGTCGATGCTTCTCTCGGGGTTGCGATGATGGAATGGCTGGACGGCAACCCTGTTAAGGTTCCTAGCATACAGGATATCGATTGCGCTGTCGATTTCATTGAGCGTACACATGCAGCAAGAAACCTCGGCGTGTTTGAGCTTGCCGCAGAACCATGTTTATCGGGCGAGGACTTGTATGCGCATATCGAAGTGAGGCTTGCGAAACTCATGAAACTGCCTGAATTGAAGCATTATCTTACGCAAGAAATCGTTCCTGTCTTGAACAAGGCCAGGCTCTATGCCGAAAATCCAAAGTTCTCCAGAAGACTTGCTTCATCCTACCGTACATTGATTCCAGCCGACTTTGGTTTTCACAATGCGCTTAAATCCGATAAGGGCAGCTTGCACTTTATCGATTTTGAGTATTTTGGCTGGGATGATCCCGTGCGGTTGACTGCCGATTTTCTGTTTCATCCCAGTGCAAAACTGGAAACCAAGTGTTATGAACGTTTTCAAAGCGGAATGGTGGCGTTGTTTCAAGAGGATGCAGATTTTGAGCGTCGCTTGCTACACCTGATGCCATTATATGGAGTACGCTGGGCCTTGATACTCTTGAACGAATTCTTGCCTGAACGCTGGATGGCGCGTGTTTTTGCAGGTGAGGCAGACTCATGGGAAGATGTAAAGCAAAAACAGTTAAAGAAATCGAAGTCTGTTGCCGATAAATCGTTAAACAGCATGAAACTTTTATGATACGGGAATAATATGCCTCTTGATGAGCGTGCGATATATTTGAGAAAACTGGTAGTGCGGGCGCTGGCAGGCGGAGGGCGCGGTCATCTCGGCCCTGCCATGTCGCTGATCGAAATTTTGCGCGTGTTATACGATGATGTGCTGTGTCTGCAACCGCAAAACCCCAACTGGGAAAATCGCGACAGGTGCATATTGAGCAAGGGGCACGGTTGCCTTGCGCTTTATGCCCTTCTTGCAGACAAGGGTTTTTTTCCGCTGGAAATGCTGGATACTTTTTGTATGCGAGATTCCATGCTGGGCGGGCATCCTGAGGCTGGCAAGATTCCAGGTGTGGAGGCATCGACGGGATCGCTTGGACACGGCATGTCAATAGGCGTCGGAATGGCACTTGCTGCAAGAATCCAAAAACGCAATAGCCGAGTTTTTGTGATTGTTGGCGATGGTGAAATCAATGAAGGTTCGGTTTGGGAAGCTGCTTTAAGCGCAGGAAAACACAAACTGGATAACTATACTGTCCTGATTGATTACAACAAGATACAGGCAAGCGGCCCGACAAGAGAAATTCAGGATTTGGAGCCGTTGACTGATAAATGGCGCAGCTTTGGTTTTGCGGTTGCCGAAGTGAATGGGCATGATGCGTCTGCCCTGAGGAAAATTTTGACTTCATTGCCTCTGTCTGCAGGGAAGCCCAACGTTGTGATTTGCCATACCACCAAGGGCAAGGGTATTTCCTTTGCGGAAAACAATCCTGACTGGCATCACAGGGCCAAGATAGGCTCAACAGAAGTTTCTGACATGCTGACTGCTCTGGAAAATTATCATGCGTAAAGTTTGTCTTGATTCCATACTGACTTTGGCCAGGCGTGATCCACGTGTGGTGTTTATCGGCTCGGATCTGGGCTATGGCGTTATGAATGAAATGAAAATGGAGTTGCCGGAACGCTTCTTCATGGAGGGTATCAGCGAGGCCAATGTCATTGGCATGGCAGCGGGTCTTGCGATGGATGGTTTTATTCCTTACGTCAACACCATCGCAACCTTTCTTACGCGACGCGCATTTGAGCAGGTGGCGCTTGATCTCTGTCTGCATAATTTGCCAGTCAGACTGATCGGAAATGGCGGCGGGGTTGTCTATGCCCCGCTGGGTCCGACACATCTGGCGGTGGAAGATTTTTCGCTGATGAGAGTGTTGCCCAATATGACAGTGATGGCCGTGTCTGACGCAGAGGAGATGCGCCGCTTGATGATGTGTTCACTGGATTGGCCCGGACCTATTTACATCCGCCTTGCCAAGGGGGGAGACAAGGTAGTCAGCCGCGAGGAGAACGGTTTTGCAATCGGGAAGGCCATCGCGATGCGCAACGCTGCAACTGAAGGATCACTACTTTTTGTCACGACTGGTGTGATGACAACGCATGCGCTGCAGGCAGCGGAACTGCTTGGCAATAAGGGAATCGACAGCACGATCCTACATTTTCATACGATCAAGCCACTCGATGTTGATGCGCTAGTCCAATATGCGAAGTGCGCCTCGGTCATCATCACTATAGAAGAGCATACGCTTGTGGGAGGCTTTGGTTCTGCTGTAATCGAAGCGTTGAGCGATCGCTTGATGAAATTGTTGCCGGTCAAGCGCCTGGGCCTGTCGGATGCGTTTTCAGAAAAATATGGTAATCAGAGTGATCTTTTGGAGATCAACGGCCTGATGCCGGAACAAATTGCCGAGAGCGTAGAGCGCTTTATTGGACAGATAAAAGGGATGGATCAGCGATGACACAGCTCTATAGCAATCTTAAATTTTTGCAGTATGGGGATCATCTGGATGCATTGCGAGAACATCGCATCGTGGCACCTGTGCATATTCGCATCAAACCGATGAATCATTGCAACCACGATTGCTGGTACTGCGCCTATCGCGTCAGCAATCTGCAGTTGGGAGAGGACATCGATTATAAGGATACGATTCCCAAGGACAAGATGTTTGAAATTGTCGAGGATATCATCTCCATGGGCGTGAAGGCAGTGACGTTTTCCGGAGGTGGCGAACCGCTGCTCTACAAGCCTTTGCCAGAGGTTGTAAAAAGGTTGGCAGAAGGAGGCGTGCGTGTTGCAAGTCTTACCAATGGCTCAAATCTTAAGGGGCGTGTGGCGGATGCGTTTGCTGAATATGGCACCTGGGTGCGCGTATCGACCGATGCGTGGGATGATGCAAGCTTTGCAAAGTCGCGCGGCATTCATCATGGCGAATTCACGCAGCTTCTGAAGAATCTCTCAGGCTTCTCAGCCAGAAAGTCAAAGTGCGTGCTCGGTGTAAGTTTTATTGTCGATGAAACCAATCACACGCATCTTTATGATGCTTGCGTGTTGTTGAAAAACACGGGGGTCAATCACGTCAAGTTTTCCGGGGTGGTAGTGAGCAACTCGGGTGCCGAAAACAATGCCTATCACGCGCGCATTCGCGACGTGGTGACCGAACAAATAGAGCGTGCACGCACGCTGGCAGACGAACATTTTTCGGTGATAAACCACTATCACGACCTGGATGACCGCTTTGAAAAGAACTATGCGACCTGTCCATATCTTATGTACCTCACCGTGATAGGCGCGGATTGCAAGGTATATACCTGTCAGGACAAGGCGTTCACGGTCTCTGGCACGTTGGGTTCGATCGCGGATAAGCGGTTCCGTGATTTCTGGTATTCAGAGGAAAACCGCAAGCGTATATTCGAGTTGAATCCTTCCAGGGAATGTACGCACCACTGCGTTTCGCATGGCAAGAATATGGCCATCATGGATTTGCTCTCCATAGATGCCGAGCATGGTGCCTTCGTTTGAGCGATGGGGAAACTGCTAAACATTGTGACGCCGCTGCACCAGTTGACCAAGCGCGATTACCTGGCACGCATGGTTGACGACAAGGTTGCATGCATGAAGATCGCCAAACAGTATGGAGCAGACTATTGGGACGGGGACAGGCGATATGGTTATGGCGGTTATCGCTATATTCCTGGCAGATGGAAGCCTGTTGCCGAAGCATTGATCAGCAACTACCATTTGGGCGCGGGCTCGCGTATTCTCGATGTGGGATGCGGAAAGGGTTTTTTGCTGCATGAGATGTTGCTGCTTGAGCCAGGATTGAAGATTGCCGGCTTCGATATTTCTTCATATGGAATCGATTGTGCCAGCGAGCAAGTGAAACCGAATCTGTTTTTACATGAGGCGCAATCACCATATCCTTATGCTGACGATCAATTCGATCTGGTGATATCATTGGGTACCTTGCACAATTTGCGCTTGTTCGATCTGAAAAATGCATTGATTGAGATCGAGCGGGTTGGGAAGCAGGCTTATGTGATGGTGGAGAGCTACCGGAATGAACAGGAAATGTTCAATCTGGAGTGCTGGGCGCTGACGGCAGAGTCACTGCTCGATCGCGATGAATGGATTTGGTTGTACCGACAATTCGGTTATAGCGGGGATTATGAATTCATTTACTTTGATTAAGCGAATTAGCTAATTATTAGGGTACATACTCGTGAAATTAAAACCGAGAAAGATTATCATACTTGGGCATTCCGGTTTTATTGGGTCACATCTTGAACACCTGCTTGTTCAATCGAATCGATGGAAAGTGATAGGTCATTCTCTGCCGGACATCGATCTTACAGTCCCAGAGCAAGTTTCTAAGTTGATTCCATATATAGATCCCAATAGCACGTTAGTTCTAGCTGCAGCTGTCAAAAGACAATTCGGTGATACGTTAGAAGCTTTTCGACGAAATATGTCCATCGTCGAAAATATATGCCAGTTGCTGGAAAAATATCCTGTAAAGCATCTTGTATTCTTAAGTTCATCGGCAGTATATGGAGAAGAAACAGAAAATCTCAGTATCAATGAATTGACACCTGTTAACCCTACTTCATATTACGGCATCAATAAATATGCCGCAGAGCGTTTGTTGAAAAAAGCATGTGCAAACAAAGTTCTTCTGACCTGTCTTCGACCGCCGCTTATTTATGGGCCAGGTGATATGGGCCACACATATGGACCTGCAGGATTTATAGCAGCTGCGATTGAAGGTGCGCCGGTTACCTTGTGGGGGGACGTATCCGAACTTCGAGAGTTCATCTATGTCATTGATATTTGTCGACTTATAGAGCACATCATCGATATTGAGATGGAAGGCGAACTCAATGTTGTTAGCGGAACGCCTTATTGTTTTGCAGATATCATAGATATTTTGAGAATAAAATTCCCAAGTCTTGAGGTAAAAAATCGTCCGAGGAGCAGACAAAAGGCTAACCACGTTTTCGATGCAAGCAAGGTCAAATCAAAATTGCCAGATGGTTTCAATTTCACTGCTCTGAAAGAGGGGTTGATGCAAGTGATTGAATGTCAATAAAAATATGTCATATGCACAGCTTAGAGATATTAAATTGTCAGGCGAGTTGCTAGCTGATTTCGGTTTGCAGCCTGTCTCCAACCGCTTTTTGCTAGCCAATAGCCAGATTGTTGCACCTTGCTTTCCATTTCAACTGCGAGTTGATGTTGACACGGGGTTGATACATCAGGGCACACCGTTCCCCGTTGACGAAATCAAACCAAAATTTGACTGGCTAACCTGTTTTGAACCTGAAGATCATCTGGATGACCTTGCTGAAAAACTGACTCAATTGCCAGGCGTGACGCCTTTGTCGGTTTTTGGCGGTTACAGTTTCAAGGATGATTCGATGCTTTGTCGCTTAGGGCAACTGGGTTATGTTAAGAATTGGCGAATCGATCCTGTAAAGGATCTTGGTGTATCTGATGTTTGCGCAAATGTTGAAACGTATCAGTCTGCGCTGACTAAGGAGAAGGCCTCTGAAATATGCAATCGACTCGGTGCGGCTGATGTATTAATTGTTCGGCACGTTATTGAGCATGCATATGATCTTCCCGGTTTTATTGAAGCAATTAAAGCTATGGTCAAACCTGATGGCTATATTGTATGGGAATTACCGGATTGTGAGCGTGCCTTGAATTCTGGTGATTGCACAGTCATTTGGGAGGAACATATTTATTATTTTACGAGTTTTACTTTCAAGCATTTATTACAAGAAGCTGGATTTGAGATCGTATATTATGAATCTGTGGAATATTCGCTGGAGAATTCTCTCATTGCAATCGTCAAGAAATCATCTGTCGTTGGAAGTTTACAAGAATTAGATCAAAATGCTGTGGCTTATGAAATCGTACGTGCACAAAACTATGCTATCAAGATATCGCAACGTCAGATCAGGGTTCGCAAAAAGTTAGAGATGTTACATGCAGAATATGGAAAGATTGCAATTTTCGGCGCAGGTCATTTGTCTGTTGCTTTCTTATCGTTGATGAAAGTATCTGATCTCATCAGTTGTGTAATTGATGACAATCCAAATAAAACCGGTTTGCAAATGCCTTTTGGCGGTTTAAGAATTGTCGGTTCCAATGAGCTTTATGGCGGAGATATCAAGCTATGTTTACTCGGTCTAAATCCTCAAAACCAACCCAAGGTAATTGCGAAACATCAGCGCTATCAAGATCAAGGAGGAAAGTTTGTTACGATCTTTCCTGGTAGCGTCATGGATTTGGAGAGACTATGATCAGAGTCCGGAAAGAAAGTGACGAGGTTCTGTATCCCGTTGAAGATGTGGTTTTGATTGAAAAAGCAGATCTGGATCAACTGAAAAGAAAGGCGCAGCTCAATCCTCGCAAAAGAGTGCGTCTTTGTGCGCACCATTCATCGCAGGACTCGTTGCATGAAATGTTTATTGTTCATATGCGTGATTGCTATGTCAGGCCGCATAAACACCTGGGAAAGTCAGAATCCATGACAATCTTGGAGGGGGAAGTTGACGTTGTGCTGTTTCATGAAGATGGAAAAATATGTAAGGTAATTCGGATGGGTGCGCCAGATACAGGCAATATTTTCTATCAAAGACTATCGACGTCTATCTATCATACACTGATCATTCGATCAAAATTTTTGGTTTTTCTGGAGAGTACTGAAGGCCCATTTCTTCGCGAAAACACGGTTTTTGCGGAATGGGCGCCTGAAGAGCAAAGTAAAGCCTCCCAAGAGTTTATTGAAAGCATAGAAATTCAACTCAGAGAAAGAGGGTAATGTGTATGAACGATCAGGTTTTAAGACATCATGTACACTGCCGCATATGCGGCAGCGATAGGGTCACGACAGTTTTTAAACTCAATGATACACCGATGGAAGACCAGTTTGTGGGCCAGCGTGCAGTTGTACAACCTGTGTATCCTCTTGAATTGGCACTGTGTGAAGATTGCGGTTATGTTTATTTGCCGCATATCGTTAGACCAGAGGCAAGCTATAAGGATTATGTGTATGTGAGCGGTATAACGGTTGGGCTTAGGAACCATTATGATGAATATGCCAAGCAAATTGTTGACGATTTCCAAATTTCCAGTGGCGCATTAGTTGTAGACCTGGGCAGCAACGATGGATCCATGCTGGCTTCATTCAAACGACTTGGAATGAAAGTTCTAGGGGTCGAGCCCGCTGGTAATATTGCAGCAATGGCCAATCAGTCCGGTTTGACAACCATTAACAATTATTTTACTGACGAGGTTGCATCAGAAATTTTATCAAGCTATGGCCAAGCCAGCGTCGTGTCCGCCAATTATATGTATGCCAACATAGACGATGTGATCAGTTTCACCAAGTCTGTTGCGAAGTTGCTGACGGCAGACGGCATTTTCATCGTACAAACAGGTTATCATCCAGAGCAGATGAAAATCAAAATGTTCGATTATATCTACCATGAACATTTTTCCTATTTTACCGTGGAAGTTTTAAAGGCCCTTTTTTCTTCTTGCGGACTGGAACTCATTGATGCGCAAAAAACAGCGCCTAAAGGTGGATCAGTGAGAGTAATTGGGCAGTTGAAAGGAGGCTCCCGAAATATCAATACTTCAGTTGAAGAACTGATAGAAGAAGAACATAAGCTTGGGATGCGAGAAGCTATCACTTATCGGAAATTCGCGCTTGATATCGAAGAATCAAAAGAAAAATTGCTCAATCTATTAAAAGGGATCAAGGCAGAAGGGAAAAGTATTGTTGGCTTCGGAGCCTCGCATAGTACCACTACGTTGATTTATCATTTTGAACTAGCGCCCTTCATCGAGTACTTGGTCGATGATAATCAATTGAAGCACGGCAAATATTCGCCGGGCTATCATCTAAAGGTTTATTCCCCCGAAAAGCTATATAAAACTCCTCCTGATTACGCGATCATTCTTGGCTGGCAGCATCAGAATAGCATCATGGAAAGGCATAAATTGGCCAATAATGGGCAATGGATAATTCCGCTGCCAGATTTGCAAATTATTTAGCAAGAGATGACTGTCAGACAACGTTAATGGATGAGCATGTGATCATCGTTGGCTCGAATTCGCCCTTGGCGATTGAAGCGAGCAAAGCATTCTTGGCTCGAGGCGAAAAAGTTAGCCTGATCAGTCGCTGCGCCAGCGAATTAGCAGAGGAATTGGGTCGCAACGATAAGGTAGCAAGTTACTCGCTTGATCTGACTAACCTTGATGGCATTACCGACTTGTACAATGAAATTGTCGCTAAAACTGGACCAGTAAGAAGGATATGCTTTTTCCAACGTTACCGTGACGGTGCTGATAACGAATGGGATGGAGAATATGCTATCAGTCTACGGGCAACGAATAAATTCATTGAACAATTTAGGGCGGAAGCATCAAGTGCGCTTGATCGTTCGGTTGTGATTGTCAGTTCACCTGCAGATACAGGAGTTGTGATGGAGCAACCGGTTTCTTATCACGCGATTAAGGCAGGGTTGTCCCAAATTACAAGGTATTATGCTGTAATGCTGGGGAAATCAGGGATTCGCGTTAATGGAGTCAAGCCAGCGTTGGTATTAAAGCCGCGAGCCAAACAATTTTATGACCAGAATCCGGATCTAGTGAAACTCTTTGATCGTGTGATTCCACTTGGGCGCATGGGGTGGCCATCAGAGATTGCAAATGCGATTCTTTTTTTGAGCAGTGATCTTGCATCCTATATTACCGGGCAGATCCTCTGCGTTGATGGGGGAATATCCCTTCATGAATCGGCGTCGCTGGCACGGGTGGCAGCTAGCGTTTTTAACCTTGATCTGGAAGATCCCAGATGGTAGTCAAACATCAGCTAGTGCATGAACTTGCCAGATTTTGCTGTTGAAGAGGAGTAGACAAGTAATGGTCATGCCAAGGTCTCATCTTGATTTCTACAGTAAGCATAGTATTTCGCCAGTTCACTATATTGCAAGAGATTTGCATGAGCATTTTGAACGGCGCGCTTCGCTATATCGCAGTCTTGGTTTGTTGCCTCTTGCTATTCGTGGTGCCAGAGTGCTGGAGGTCGCTGTTGGCTCGGGCCAAAACAGTTTATATATCGCTTCGCAAATGCCGGAATCACTTACATTGGTTGAGCCGAATTCGACCGCGATCGGGGAGATTCGAGATCTCTTCGCAGATGCGGAAATTTCACATACTCCACCAGTCCTGGTGGAATCAACCTTGCAAAACTTTGTTTCAGAACATTTGTTCGATATTGTCATCTGCGAAAATTGGCTGGGGAAACTGCCTGAAGAAAGGTTTTTGTTGCGCAAACTGGCAAGTTTTCTTGCTGATAACGGCGTGATGGTAGTTACGACATTTACACCTACAGGCTTTTTGCCCAATCTTGTCAGGAGAGCTTTGTCTGTTAAATATTGTGATCCTCATCTGCCATTTGAGGTGCGCACGGCAAGGCTCGTGGAAATGTTTGAGCCCCATCTTTCAACTATGAGTGCCATGACGCGATCAGCTACTGACTGGGTTCAGGACAATATGTTGAACCCGGCTTATTTTGATCTTTGCTTGACTATCCCTGATGTACTGGATGAGTTAAAGGGCTCTGCCACTGCGCTTAGTGTTAATCCTTCATTTGCAAGCGACTGGCGTTGGTTCAAGGCGCTACATGGGGAAGAGCGTAAATTCAACCAACACCTTATAGCAGAATACGAGGCAGTCTTACATAATTTTTTTGATTATCAGCTGGTTTTTTCACAGCCTGATATCCAATTGAATCAAGAGATTGAGGCATCCTGCTTGGCATTTGTTGAGGAGGTAAGAGTTTATGAACATGCAGTGTTCTCAAATCTTGATCCTTATGATCATTTTGAAAGAGTAGGGGAGATTTTAAAAAGAATCATACACCAAATAAGTGATTTTCCTGATCAAGTGAAATTGGGGCTGGAGTCAGGTTTGCAGCTATTGTTGGATGATCATAATGACTATACTAAAGTTGCAGAAGGTAGTCCATTTAGCAGATTGTTTGGAAGGGAAACTGTGTATTTATCATTGTTGAAAGATGTTACTGA
>VFSW01002416.1_pt1 | contig 28151 bp, 20 predicted proteins | sample 5358111 | NCBI WGS metagenome assembly VFSW01 (sample SAMN11554181, study PRJNA540505) | mine drainage metagenome | isolation source: sediment from site ElyBrook_90M | place: USA: Ely Copper Mine, Vershire, VT | collected 2017 | reverse complement strand
GGAAAGACAAACGTAAGACGAAGACTCGGAGCGGGATTCTTCGTCGCCCGCGGCTCCTCGGAATGACGGCTCAAAGCCGATAGTCACGGCGCGGTACGAATGGCCTCCGACTGGTGCGCCGGTGTACCGCAGGCGGCCATTGCCGGGAGTAAAACCCGACACTCACAGACCGCCGCTACAGCCGGAGGCGAAGCGCGGATGTTTTTACACAAAGCGAGCTCGAGATTGTTGATAATAAACCACATTGCGAAAGAGGAGCCCGATCGAAAGGCTTGACTTAGGTTCAGCGCTTTGATAACAGAGGAGATACGGCAAAGAGAGAGCTTAGCAATGTTAACTAATGCGTAATCAAATGGATGCGATGTTAGCCGGAAGCGGATTAGAAGGTTTGGCCGGGTTTAGGGCGGCAGGTCAGGGCTTTGATTGCGAGATGGAAAATGCCATAAGATCTAGAAGCGACGCGGGGCCAGGCGCCGGGTTTAGGAGGGTCTATGAAACTGGGTTTGGGGTTATATCGTCATATGCTCGCCGAACGAAACTTCCGCTTTGCACGCCAATGCGGGTGCACGCACCTGGTTGTGCATCTGGTGGATTACTTTAATCAGGCGCGCACCAGCGGGCGCGATAACCAGCCTGTGGGCAGCCAGGGCGGATGGGGGCGGGCAGGCGACCCCGGCGCGCCTTGGACGTACGAAGAACTGGCGGCGCTGAAGAAAAGGGTCAATGACGCCGGTCTGGAGCTTGAGGCGATTGAGAATCTGGACCCGGCCCATTGGTACGACGTGTTGCTGGATGGTCCCACGAAAAAACAGCAACTGGAAAATGTGAAGAACATGATTCGCGCCATGGGGCGAGCCGGCATTCCTGTTCTGGGATACAACTTTTCCATTGCCGGAGTAACTGGCCGGATTGAAGGTCCTTTTGCGCGCGGCGGCGCCATCTCCGTGGGCATGGATGGTACGGACCAGACCCCCATTCCCAATGGGATGGTGTGGAACATGATTTACAATCCGCAGGCCCCGCCGGGAACCGTGCCATCGGCATCCCATGAACAGTTGTGGCAGCGGCTGGCGGATTTTCTGGAGGCCGTTATTCCGGTCGCCGAAGAAGCCGGAGTGACCCTGGCCGCCCACCCCGACGATCCTCCCGTCCCGGTTTTGCGGGGCCAGCCGCGCCTGGTTTATCAGCCTCAGCTTTACCAGAAGCTGCTGGACCTGAAGCCCAGCCCGCGCAATGCTCTGGAATTTTGCATCGGCTCGCTGGCGGAAATGACCGAAGGAGACATTTATCAAGTGGTGGAGCGGTACAGTCGTCAGAAAAAACTGGCCTATGTTCACCTTCGCAATATTTCGGGCAAGGCTCCCAACTACCGCGAGACTTTTCTGGATGACGGTGACGTGGCAGTGGAAAAGGTGCTGCGGGTTCTTAAGCAAAATGGTTTTGACGGAGTGCTGATTCCCGACCACACACCACAAATGGATTGTGACTCACCCTGGCACGCCGGCATGGCCTACGCGCTGGGGTACATGCGAGCCCTGCTGCAGCAATTGAATTGACGGCGGCAACGTAATGCCAGGCGCCTGAACAAAGGGCTTTTTCCTGTATGCACTGGCAGCGCTCATTAACTTTCGCTTTGCATCGGCGTGCTATGCTAGCGAGGTTGTGGAGGCGGATTTAACGGGCCGCTGATCGCCTGAATGGCCGCGTGAGTAAGGAGGCAGCATGGGCAACGAGCAGGGTGCGCGGGCACGCGCACCGCTGGTGGCCGCGCAACTGGCCAGGATTGAAAATAAGACCGCTCAGGTGGGCGTGATTGGATTGGGTTACGTGGGTTTGCCGCTGGCATTGTTGTTTGCCCGGAGCGGATTCGCCGCCACCGGCTTTGACATTGATCCGGAGAAAGTGCGGAAGCTGACCGGAGGCGAAACCTACATCAAGCACATTCCCGCAGAATCCATCGTGGAGCAAACCCGCGCCCGGCGCTTTCGGGCCACCTGCGACTTTCAGGAATTGCGGGGCATGGACGCGATCATCATTTGCGTGCCAACACCGCTGGATGAACACCATGAGCCCGATATCTCCTTTGTGCGCGATACGGCGCTGGCCATCAGCCAGCATCTGCAAGCCGGGCAGCTTGTGGTTCTTGAAAGCACCACCTATCCGGGAACAACCGACGAGTTGGTTTTGCCCATTCTTGAGAGGTCGGGTTTGCACTGCCCTGCCGCCCCTTATGACGCCGCAACGTTGACCGTGGAGAGCGCGGATGCGAACGGATGTGATTTCCTGCTGGCGTTTTCGCCGGAACGCGAGGATCCGGGCAACAAGCAGTTTAAGACCCACCAGATTCCCAAAGTGGTGGGCGGCGTAAACGGCCCGAGCGCTCTGGTGGCACGAGCCCTTTACAGCCAGGCGTTTGAGCGTTCGCTGCTGGTGGGTTCCTCCCGCGTTGCGGAAATGAGCAAGCTGCTGGAAAACATCTACCGTTGCGTGAATATCGCCCTGGTGAATGAACTGAAACTGCTTTGCCTGCGCATGGGCATTGATATTTGGGAGGTGATTGAGGCCGCCAAGACCAAGCCATTTGGCTTTACGCCCTTTTATCCCGGCCCGGGGCTGGGCGGGCACTGTATTCCCATCGATCCGTTTTACCTTACCTGGAAAGCCCACGAATACGAATTCCCCACGCGCTTTATCGAGTTGGCCGGCGAGATCAACAGTTCCATGCCGGAACATGTGGTAGCCGCCGTGGCCGACGCCCTGAACCAGCGCAAAAAGTGCATGAACGGCGCGCGAATTCTGGTGCTGGGCGTCGCCTACAAAAAAGACATCGACGACCTGCGCGAATCGCCCTCGCTGCGTATTATTCAATTGCTGCAACAGCACGGGGCGGCCGTGGATTACAACGATCCCTCCTTCCCTCGGTTGCATAAGATGCGCGCTTACGACTTTGCCCATATGGCGTCGGTGGACCTTTCGCCCGCCGCGCTGGCTGCATACGACGCCGTCGTGATTGCCACTGACCACTCCGTCTACGATTATGGGTTTATAGTGCGCAATTCGCAGCTGGTTCTGGATTCGCGCAACGCCACAAAAGGTGTGCACGATCAGCGCGAAAAAATTGTGCACTGTTAGCCGCGGTGGAAAGATGGCTGCACCGAGGCGCTGGAAAAAGTTGAACCGGTCAAAGGGAGAACACATCGGACGTACGAACTCCGCAACCTTATAAAGGCGCGATCGGACAAATTGAAACGCTGGCCGGGAGTGTTGCCAAAGAGTTCATTACGGACCAGGGGATGTCGGTAACTTGACGGGAGGTCGGGAGTGCGGATGGTCGGGCGAGGCTTCGGAGTGATGGTAAATGCGTCTAATGGAGGCAGGGGGTGGGTGGCTTGGCCCGATCGGCCGCCGCTGAGGGGGCAACAGCGGTCAACCAGTCAAATCACTCCACCACCCTGCCAAACGGTTCCCTCGTCGCACCTGGGTTCCAATTTTTCAGGCTGAAACCAGCGGCGCTCCGATGGGCGCAGTATGCCGCGCTTATTCTAGAAAGTGGCCCAACTCAAAGAGAACTCGGGTTGCATTGCCGAAATTACGAAGTTTCTGCGTTGCTTCCTCAAGCTGAGACAAGATGACGAAACCCCAGGTAACATTGGCGTTACAGCAACTGGCCGGCGCACCGTGCTACCCGCACACTGCTTTTGCTGGTTGCGTCGTCAATCCGATAACAATCTCTTCCTATTATCAATATATATGAAAATTGTATGATTCTTATGCCAGACAAACCTGCTCACGTTGCGTCACGAGAACGAGCTAAACCCCATATTACGAACCCAAGCGAGGTGGTTAAATCGATAAAACAATAGCACGGCCAAAAACCCGCTGTAAACCCCATTGACGGATATTAACGATATAATAACACTCTGGTCCGAATGTTACTTGACTTTATACCATTTGCGGGCGGTTTGGACCGACGAAATCTTTCCGAGGGTCTACTTTACACGGTCTGAAGGTAATGCTAAAAAACGCAGCCAATTCCCGAAGTCAACACCGTGGTTAGTCTGCTAAACTCGGCAGAGATCTGCCGAAGAGAGTGGTTTACCAGAACCTAAAAGAGTATGGTCGCGCTGCTTAGCCCCGCATTCGGATTGGCCGTCTTCTTGCGGCCTGCAAGGCTGGCACTTTCACAGGATTGGCATCGGCCACAATTAGACCGCTCACCACGGCCACAAGCAGCGGGGTGCTATACTGTGAAGTTGGAAATCTGGGTTGCAAGGTGGGTATGCCTCCAGCGTTATTATGGTGCGCCCTGGCATTTTACGGCCTGGGCATTGTATTAAGCCTTCCGCCAGCGTTCCGGGGGCGGCCCTCGCTGTCTTCGGCCACGCTGGCGGCGCTCTCCATAGGACTGTTTTTGCACGCCCTGGCTCTGCTTGCGGCGGCCATTCAGCTTCACCGGCTACCCGTTGTGGATGTGCGCAGCGCGCTTTCTTTTTATGGCTTTGACATCACCCTGGCCTTTTTTCTCGCCTACCTTCGTTACCGCATCACCTGGCTGGGCATTTTCATGCTGCCTTTCGTCTTTATCCTCACCTTGATCGCGGCCGTGCATCCGGCCGCACCGTTTGAGCCGGTGCCACTGCGCGGCAGTTGGCTGCTGGTGCACGTTTCCGCCATGATTCTTGGCTATACGGGTTTCTTCCTCTCCTTCATCGCCGCGCTCATGTATCTGATTCAGGAAGGCGAGCTCAAGTCAAAGAGTCCCAAAGCGTTTTATTACCGGCTGCCGTCGTTGGAAGTTTGCGACGACCTTTACGACCGCTCGCTGATATTTGGCCTGTTCTTTTTGAGCGTGGGGATTTTAACGGGCTTTGTGTGGGCCAGCCGCGCTTGGAGAGGCCCCTGGGAGCTGGATCCGAAAATCCTCTCCTCGCTGATTATCTGGGTGATCTATCTCACGCTGCTTTCCACGCGCTTCAGCGGCAGTTGGCGCGGACGGCGGGCGGCTTACGTGGCCATTCTGGGCTTTGCGGCGATGATGGTGACGTTTCTGGGTGTCAGCTTCTTAAGCGGCCAGCACGGCTATATTCCGAACATCAGCCGCATGCGTTAGCGGCATGGAACGCGCCCGGACGGAGAGTTTCCGCCGCGGGGACCATTGCAGTTTGCCCCTGAATATGAATCTGCTTTTGGCAGGCATCAATCATCGAACCGCTCCTGTGGAAGTCCGCGAGCGGATGAACATCCACGAGTCGCACCTGGCGGCCGCGCTGGCTGACCTGATGGGGCGCGAAGGAGTGCGTGAAGGGATGATCCTTTCCACGTGCAACCGCGTGGAGGTGATCGTGAACGGCGACGATCAGGCGGATCCCGAGCCGGCGCTGCGCAGTTTTCTGGCCGATATCCACCATTGCGATCTGGAAGCCTACAGTCACCATCTCTACTGGCTGCGCCAAAATCAGGCGGTGGAGCACCTTTTCCGGGTTGCCTCAAGTCTGGACTCGATGATCCTGGGCGAACCGCAGATTCTGGGTCAGGTGCGCCAGGCCTTTGTGACCGCGCAGGAAGTCGGCGCCCTGCACGGACCGTTGTATGAAGTGGCCAATCACGCCTTGGCCGTGGCCAAGCGCGTGCGGCGCGAAACGGCGGTGGGCAGCGCGGCGGTTTCGGTTTCCTACGCGGCGGTTGAACTGGCCAGAAAGATTTTCGGCAATCTGGAAGGCAAATCCATTTTTGTAATTGGCGCCGGCAAGATGAGCGAACTTGCGTCAAAGCACCTGATTTCCAGCGGCGCAAGCACAATTTTTGTTACCAATCGTACTCACGAACGCGCGGAGCAATTGGCACAGGCTTTTCACGGCCTTGCCGTGCCGTTTGACCAGTTGCACCAATATTTGCACAAAGCCGATATCATCATCAGCTCCACCGGGGCCCCGCACTACGTGATCCATCGCGAGCAGGCGGAAAAGATTCTTGCGGCACGCAGGAACCGGCCCGTGTTTTTTGTGGATATCGCCGTGCCGCGCGACATTGACCCGGCCATCAACAACCTGGACAATGTTTTTGTCTACGACATTGACGACCTGCAACAGGTGGTGGAGGCCAATCGCAAGCAGCGCGAGCGCGAAGCGGAGTGGGCTGAAGAAATCGTGCAGCAGGAAACACAGCGCATGATGCAGCGGCTGGCCTCGCGCGAGGTGGTGCCCACGATCGTGGCGTTGGAAGAGCGGCTGAATCGCATTCGCGCCGGAGAGATGGAGCGCTTTCGCGGCCGGCTGGGCGCCCTTTCCGAAGATGAGTTGCGCGCCGTGGAGGGTTTGACTGAGGCGATTGTAAACAAGATTCTGCACGGCCCGATTACGGAACTGAAAACCGGCGCCGGCAAGCCGGAACAACGGGCGCTGGTGCACCTGGTGCGGCGCATGTTCAGCTTAAGCGAGTAGCCCGAATACTCCAAAAACCTTGCCAAATTCAACTCCCATCCTTATCGGCACGCGCGGCAGCAAACTGGCCTTGTGGCAGGCGCATTGGGTGAAGGCAAAGCTCGAAGAGGCGGGCCATGCGGTGGAATTGCGGATTATCAGAACCACGGGCGACCGGCTTTCTGAAGCGTCGCTTGCAAGCCCGGTGGAAAAGGGCGTCTTCATCAAGGAGATTGAGGAGGCGCTTGCCAGCCAGACCGTTGACGTGGCCGTGCACAGTCTTAAAGATCTGCCCACGGCACAGCCGCCGGGATTGCGCGTGGCCGCGGTTACGGAGCGCGAAGACTGCCGCGACGCGCTGATCAGCCGCAGCGGCGCAACCCTTGAAGACTTGCCTGTCGGCGCGCGCATTGCCACCAGCAGCCCGCGCCGCCAGGCGCAGTTGCGCTACCTGCGGCCGGACGTGCGGATGACGGCGGTACGAGGCAATCTGGATACGCGGCTGCGCAAGCTGGAACGCGGCGATGCGGATGCCCTGGTGCTTGCGGCAGCGGGATTGAACCGGCTGGGCTGGGGGGGGCGCATCACGCAGTTGTTCAGCGTGGATCAGGTATGCCCGGCGGCGGGGCAGGGCGCTCTGGCGATTGAAGTTCGCGAGGGCGATGATCGCGCCAGCCAGGCCGTGGCGCAACTGGACCACCCGGCCACGCACAGCGCCACGCGGGCGGAGCGCGCCCTGCTGTTGGCGCTGGGCGGTGGCTGCCAGACGCCGATTGCCGCTTACGCGCAGCCTACATCCGAGGGAACGCTTCGCCTGCAGGGCGTGGCTGCGGCCGCGGATGGATCGCGCCTGGTGCGGGCGCAGATGCAGGCGCCGATGGTTGAAGCGGAAGCGCTGGGCAGCCGCGTGGCCGCGGTTTTGCTGGAAAAGGGAGCGGCGGAAATTCTGCAGAGACCCTAGCGGCGTTTGCCGCGCTGCCGGATGGCGCCGCCGTGTGACGAGAACGATGGTAGGCAAAGTCTATCTGGTGGGCGCGGGACCGGGTGATCCCGGCCTGTTGACGCTGCGCGGCAAGGCGCTGCTGGAGCGCGCGGATTGCGTGCTGTATGACTTTCTCTCCAATGAGGAACTGCTGCGCTTTACGCCCGAAGGTTGCGAGCGCATTTTTGCCGGCAAGCGCGCGGGACTTCACGTGCTGAGCCAGGAGCAGATTATCCAGGCGCTGGTTAACCGCGCCCTGCAGGGTTTGAACGTGGTGCGGCTTAAAGGGGGCGATCCGTACGTTTTTGGCCGCGGCGGCGAAGAGGCGGAAGCGTTGTGGCGCGCTGGTATCCCGTTTGAGGTTGTGCCCGGCGTCAGTTCCGCCATTGCCGCTCCTGCATACGCAGGCATCCCCGTTACGCATCGCGATTGCTCCTCCGGATTCACCGTGCTGACCGGCCATGGCATGGCCAAGGGCGAGGATGAAAGCGGCGTTGAAGGTGCGCGCCCGGAACCGGGCGCGCCTGACACGCTGGTGGTGCTGATGGGAGCGCGGCGTTTGGCGGCGATAACGGCACAGCTGATCCAGGATGGCCGCAGCCCGGCTACGGCTGCCGCCGTGGTGCGCTGGGGCAGCGTGCCTGCGCAGCAGGTGATTACCGGCACGCTCGCAGATATTGCCCGGAAAGCCGCCAACCTGCAACCGCCGGCGGTGCTGGTGGCGGGTGAGGTGGTGCGGCTGAGGGAAAGGTTGAACTGGTTTGAGCGCCTCCCGCTGTTTGGCCGCAGAGTTGTGATCACTCGCGCCGCGGATCAGGCCGGAGCGTTCCACCAGGCGCTGCGCGAATTGGGTGCGGAGCCGGTTGATGTGCCTTCCATCGCCATCCGCCCGCCGGATTCGTGGGAGGCTTTGGATAACGCCATTGCCCGGCTGGAAAATTTTCAATACCTGCTTGTGACTTCGGTAAACGGCGTCACGCGCTTTGTGGAGCGGTTGAAAAACGCCGGACGCGACCTGCGCGACTTGAAAGGGATTGAGATCGGCGCCATAGGGCCGGCAACAGCGGCGGAATTTGCGCGCCACGGCGTGTGTGTGGATTTTGTGCCGCGCGAGTATCGTGCCGAAGGCTTGCTGCACGCTTTGGCGGGGCGCGAAGTTAAAGGGAAGGCGTTTCTGATTCCCCGCGCCAAAGTGGCTCGCGACCTTGTTCCGCACGTGCTGGAGGAGCAAGGGGCGCGGGTTGAAGTGGTGGAAGCCTATCAGACCACCCTGCAGGAATACGCTGCGGGCGAACTGGAAGCGCGCCTGGAGCCCTGGCCGGACGTGGTTACCTTTACCAGTTCATCCACCGCAAGCTATTTTGTGCGTTTGCTTGAAGCGCATGGAATCAGGCCCGCGTGGAGCGCGACCGTGACTGCGTCCATCGGCCCCATCACTTCGGCGACCCTGCGCAATCTTGGGCTGCCGGTATCGCTGGAAGCTCGCGAATCCACCATCCCCGGCCTGCTGCAGGCGATACGTGACTTTTTCGCGGCGAAAACAGCAGCGGATTAAGGCCCGCGGCCAGCCGGCGCCGGGCGGGGCACTAAGCCTTTTCGTTATAACTCACGCCCAGTTTGTTCAGCACTTCCGTCGGACAGCCATCCCACTCGGTAAGCATCTTGTTGCCCAGATAAGGTAGATCTTTTACGCCCGCTTCGCTGGAAAAGAAACCGCTTACCACCAGGTCGCGGATGTGGTTGAAAGAGGCGGCAGCGTTGGCGTCCTCCGGCGCCGCCTTGGCGGGGTAAGCGATGCGGTCCAGAATCTGCTTCTGCTGCGCGGTGGAGCAATCCACAAAAGTGTGGCTGAAAAGGCGCGTACACTCCATATCCAGCCAGGTGAGTCCGCCCAGGACCTGGGCTTTCAGGATGCCCCCTTTAAAATCAAGCCAGTCGTCAATAAATTGCGGCACGCCGGCTTGAGTAGCGCTGCCGGAGCGCTCGTCAGCCGGAATAATGAGATCGCTGAGCGTATGGACAGTTTTCCACTCGTGCGCATTAAACACTCTGGGCTTGTATTCCCCATGCGCCTGCGCCGGTTTTTCCGTCTGTCCCCCCGGGGGCTTGCTGCCGTATGCAACCGCGGAGGGCAGCATGGCGGCCGCCGGCACGGCCGTGAATACCTTCAGCAGATCGCGTCGCTTAAGTTCACCTTTCTTTTTTTCGTCGTTCGGCATGGGCACCTCGAAGCTGATTATAAAGCGTGATTTGGATCAGAATAACCCAACAACAAGTTGCTGAAAAACCCTCGGCGGTCTGTCAATCAGAGCAGAGCGAAGGATCCCTCTGGTTTGCTTTAAATGCCATGCTGGATGCTTCGCTGCGCTCAGCATGACAAAGCAGGCTAATTCAGAGGCTTCTAAACGCTGCCCTGGCGGACCAGTTCGGCAGCGTGCTCTGAGGTACGCCAGGCCAGCGCCATAATGCTTAACGTAGGGTTCTTATCCGCGTTACTCACAAACGGCCCGCCATCGGCAACAAATAGGTTCCTGCAATCCCACGCCTGGCACCAGGGATTCAGCACGGAAGTGCGCCGGTCCGCGCCCATTATCGTGCTGCCGACTTCGTGAATGATTTCGCCTCCGCGCGAAATGCCCCAGTTGTCTTCAGCGCCAGAAGAATAAATCACTTCGCCACCGGAGGCTACGATAATTTCGCGGAAGGTTTCCTGGGCATGGCGCGCCATCAGGATTTCATCCTGGCTCCATTTAAAATGGAACTTGGGCACCGGAATACCCCACTGATCAACCACATTCCCGTCGATTTCCAGGTAGCTATCCTTATTGGGAATCATCTCACCGCGACAGGCGAAGCCCATGAAGGCGCCATAAAGCTTGCGGATGCCACGCTTCAGTTCCAGGCCGTAGCCACCGCCGAGGAATCTCTGTGAACCATCGCCTTCGCCCGGCCCCGGCATGCCGCGCCCGCCGCCAAACTCAATGTGGTAGCCTCGGGCAAAGGGCATTTCATTGCGCAACTGTTTCTGGTAGTTCCACCAAGGCATATAAAGGTGCATACCACCCACACCATCTTCGTTGTGCGGCGGCAGGTCCATCAACTGCGGGATAAAGCCTCCCACGTCGGTGCCAACCGTATCCATCAGGTACTTGCCAACGTGGCCGGAGGAGTTGGCAAGACCGTCGGGAAAAAGAGTGCTCTTTGAATTCAGCAGCAAGCGAGCGGACTCACAGGCGCTGGCTGCCAGCACAACAATCTTTCCGCGCACCTGGACTTCCTGGCGGGTTTTCTTGTCGATATAAGACACGCCCGCTGCCCGGCCGTCTTTGCCCACCAGAACCTCGCGGGCCATCGCGTCGCAGCGAACTTCAAGATTGCCGGTCTCCATAGCGGGCGGTATAAGCACCGTGGGCGAGGAGAAGTTTGAGGACGAAGCGCAACTGCGCCCGCATTGGCCGCAATAGTGGCACGCCGGGCGGTTGTGGTGCGCGCGGGTGAGGATTGAAAGGCGTGAAGGGATACAGGGTATGCCCAGTTTTTGGCACGTTCTCTGGATAAAAAGCTCATGGCAGCGAGGGCGCGGCGGGGGGAGGAACTTCCCATCCGGCGTATTTTCCCAGTTTTCCGCGGAGCCGAATACTCCGATTAATTCTTCTGTCTTATCGTAATAAGGCGCCAGGTCATTGTAACTGATCGGCCAGTCCAGCCCCTTGCCGTCGCGGGAATAAGGTTTAAAGTCGTAGGGTCCCATGCGCAGCGAAATACGCCCCCAATGGTTGGTGCGGCCACCCAGCATTCGAGCCCGCCACCACGTCCAATCGCTACCTGCAGCCACGCTATAGGGCTCACCCTGAACTTGCCACCCTCCATTGATTGTGGCGTCAAAGTATCCAAAAGGCTTTTCAGGAGTGGAGGCGCCGCGATGCGGCGCGTCGTAATTCCACTCCAGCATCTTGGACTGTTTCGCCGTGTCGTACCAGCTTCCGGCTTCCAGCATCAGACATTTGGCGCCAGCGTGGGAAAGCACGTAAGCTGCAATGCCTCCACCCGCGCCGGAGCCAATGATAATAGCGTCATATACCTTCGGACTGCGCTGCACTTGTGGCATGCCAACTCATCTCCCGTGCTGCTTTTCTTATTAGAACGGCGCATAGTCTAGCATAAATGGCCTTCCAGTAGTAATAGCGCGTCTCATTAAAAAGTGGCTTGAAGTCTTGGATTACAACCTTTCAATATATCCTGCGCATACCAGCTGTGGGTGTCACCAGCGATCTCACGGATTCATTCATTCGTTGCGAAGGTATGGACGCTGGCGAAACCAGACTGCGGGAATTATTAACGTGCGGGAAGCGGTGTTTCGCGGCGAATGTCCGCTATAATTGCAGGAGGCGCTGTTGTTGACCGCAAGTCCTTCGCTGGTCGAATTCTCGCCATAAGATATTCCGCGAGTCCGGAGGTGAGTAATGCCAGAACGTCTGGTGAAGTGCGTAAAGCTTAAGAAAGAACTGCCTGGACTTGATGAGCCGCCGTGGCCGGGCGATCTGGGCAAGCGGATTTATGAAAATGTTTCCGAGCAAGCCTGGGAAATGTGGCTGGATTATCTCAGGATGCTGATGAACGAATTTCGCCTGAATCCCTCTACCAGGGAAGCGCAGGAAATTATTGCCCAGCAAATGGAGAAGTTTTTCTTTGGCGAGGGCGCCGCACCTGTGCCGGGTTACGTGCCGCAGCCCAAGTAGTCTCGGAGAGAGGAAGCTCCAACGAAGGTCTACGCAACCCCTTCCCCCGCCATTCTATCTGACCCGGCAAGCGCGAAGGGTGGAACGTAATCCGGCCGACCGGAGAATGCCGGCCTGCTTCCTGTGCGGACCGGACTGCTGTGTTGCAAGCCTGCGATTGTCATTCGCGCGAGCTGAAGCCCTACGCTTGAAGTCGAAGGGCGCAATGGCAAGCCTTGCGGCTGCGCTTCAGCGCGTGCTACGTTTAAAAGATTGGCCTATGTGGTCATGGTAGACGTGAATAGGTAACCGTATGATTCTGACGTATAAGGGTAACGCCCCGCGAATTGCTGCCAACTGCATGATCGCTCCCACCGCGGATGTGATCGGTGACGTGGAGATTGGCGAGCATGCCAGCGTCTGGTTCCAAACCGTGTTGCGGGGAGACATCGAGTTGATCCAGATTGGCGCCAACAGCAACATTCAGGATGGTTCTATCATTCATACCATGGCCGGCGCACCTGTCAGGGTTGGTGAATGGGTCACGGTTGGGCACCGCGCCGTGCTGCACGGATGCACGGTCGAGAACCATTGCCTGATCGGCATGGGCGCAGTGATACTAAATCACGCCCGCGTGGGCGAGGGCTCCATAGTGGCCGCGGGGGCGCTGGTGCTGCAGGAAACAGTGATCCCGCCGCGCAGCCTTTTTGTGGGAGTTCCTGCGCGATTTCAGCGCCATTTAACGGAGGCCGACCGGGGGTTCATTGATCTTCATGCCCGGCATTACCTGGAATATCAACAGGTTTATTTAAACGAAGGGCACTTCATCAGGAACACTGGTTGAAAGGCGAGGACCAGGACTTGCCTCATTGCAGACTTTTCTCATCATGTCCAAACCGGCTGATACCATCCATTCCGTAAAAGGCGTTCGCGATCTTCTGCCGGAAGAGTGCGCCCTTTGGCAGCGCCTTGAGGCAGAGGCTCGAGGAGTATTTGGGGCCTATTGCTTCCAGGAGATTCGCACTCCGGTGATTGAGCCCATGGCACTGTTTGTGCGCACGGTGGGGGGCGAAACGGACATCGTCTCTAAGGAAATGTACACGTTTCTTGACCGCGATGACGAACAGATTGCCCTGCGCCCGGAGGCCACTGCGGGCGTAGTACGCGCCTACATTGAACACAGCTTGTATAACCAGGGTGGCACGCAAAAGCTTTTTTACATGGGTCCTATGTTCCGCCGCGAGCGCCCGCAAAAGGGCCGCTATCGCCAGTTTCACCAGATCGGAGCGGAAGTTATCGGCTCCGATCATCCACTGGTCGATGTGGAAGCGCTTGAAATGTTGGTGCTGCTCCTGGAGCGCACCGGTATCCAGCAGTATTCACTGTTGATCAACTCCGTGGGCTGCCCACGCTGCCGGCCTGAATACCTGCGCGTGCTGCGGCAGGCTCTGGAATCCGTAAAGGCGGGCATGTGTAATGACTGCCAGCGGCGCACGGAAACCAACCCGCTGCGCGTTTTGGATTGTAAAGTGGAAGCCGACCAAAGCACCATAGAAAAACTACCTCGCATAGTGGACTATCTATGTGCTGAATGCCAGCAGCACTTCGAAGCGGTTAAGAGCGGACTGCAGCAGCGTAAGATTGCCTTCTCCCTGGCGCCGCGGCTGGTGCGCGGCCTTGACTATTACATGCGCACCACGTTTGAAGTGACTACTGGCGGATTGGGAGCCCAGAATGCATTGCTGGGCGGAGGCCGGTACGACCGCCTTTCGGAAATGCTGGGCGGGCCGCCCGCGCCCGGCTTTGGTTTTGCGATCGGAGAAGAACGGTTGGTGATGGCGGCAGCGGAGGCTGGCTTTTTGAAACCCGCTTCCGGTTTGGATGTGTACGTCGCCTGGATGGGTGAAGCCGCGGCACAACCGGCCATGGAACTGACGCGCGCTTTGCGGCAGGCCGGGCTTGGCGCTGAAGCGCCGCTCGAACCTTTAAAGCTGAAGAAAATGCTGGGTGTGGCCAGCAAATCCGGCGCCCGGTTTTCGGTTATCATCGGGGAAGGCGAACTGGCCAGCGGAAAGTATCAGGTGAAAGACATGAGCGCGGGTTCGCAGGAAGAGGTTGAAGCGGGCCGCGTGGCAGAATACCTGTATCCCCGGCTTGGCCGCTAAACCTTCTGGCTAAAGACCGCCGTCAGGCCGCAAGCCTGCGCTGCGGCTTGACGGCTAATTTTCCTGAACTGTGAAGGAGCAACATTGAAACTTGATCTTCTGGGCGACCGGCAGCGCACCCATCTGTGCGGCGACTTGCGCGAATCCGATGCCGGTAAAACGGTCTTTTTATGCGGGTGGGTGGCTCGGCGGCGCGACTTGGGCCACCTGATCTTTCTTGATTTGCGTGACCATTCCGGGATAACGCAGGTGGTGTGTAATCTGGACGAGAGCCCCGAATCCCACGCCCGGGGCGAAGAAGTGCGTGCCGAATTTGTGGTGGGCGTGGCAGGTAAGGTTGTGATGCGGTCGGAAGACACAGTGAACGCCAGCCTGGCCACCGGAAAGATTGAGGTGCGCGCCCGGACATTGCTTTTGCTGAATGAAGCCAAGACCCCCCCTTTTCCGATTGACGGTGACGTAAGGACCAGCGAAGAAACGCGACTCCGCTATCGCTACCTGGACCTGCGCCGAAGCCGCATGCAGCACCATATACGCCTGAGGCACGAAGCAGCCGGCCTGGTACGCCGCCACATGAGCGAACACCGCTTCGTGGAGGTTGAAACTCCGTTTCTCACCCGCTCCACGCCGGAAGGGGCGCGTGATTACCTTGTGCCCAGCCGCGTTCATCGCGGCCATTTCTATGCGCTGCCCCAGTCGCCGCAGCTTTTCAAGCAGATTCTCATGATTAGCGGCCTGGACCGCTATTTCCAGATTGTGCGCTGTTTTCGTGATGAGGATTTGCGCGCTGACCGCCAGCCGGAATTCACTCAAGTTGACGTGGAGATGTCTTTTCCACAGCGCGGAGAGCTGTTCCAGATAATGGAGCAATTGATGCGCAGCTTGTTTGCGCTCGTTAATGTGGAGGTTCAGACGCCGTTCAAGGTTATGCCCTATGATGAGGCAATGGAGCGCTACGGTTCCGACAAACCGCACACCGGCTTTGGCCTGGCGTGGAAGCGCGTGAACCTGCCTGCGGAAGAGGCCGCAAAGCTTCACCTGAGCCTGCCGGTGAAGGCCATGACGGTTCCCGGCGGAAGCAGCCAGTTCTCACGCAGCCAGCTCGACAAGTTGCACGAATCCGCAACCGCGGCCGGCGCCACCTGGTTTTCATTTTTGAGGATTGCGGCAGGGGAGATTCTATCGCCGCTCGCCAAGGTGTTGCCGCCGCAGGCTCTGCATGCGGTAGCCGATGAAGCCGGGGCCAATCCCGGTGACTTGGTGGTCCTGCTGGGCATGAAGGCGGGAGGATCGTCACTGCTCTCCGCCCGCCATCTGGACGAAGCATCCGGCGAAATTCGCCTGGATGTGGCAAAAAGGCTTGAGCTGATCAAACCCGGCATGTGGAACTTTCTTTGGGTAGTGGACTTTCCCATGTTTGAATTTGACGAAAAAGAGAACCGTTTCGCGGCGATGCACCACCCATTCACCTCGCCCCGTGAGGAAGACCTGGAGATTCTGGAATCAAACCCGGGTGCAGCAAAGGCGAGAGCCTATGACCTGGTTCTTAATGGTTCAGAAATCGGCGGAGGCTCAATTCGTATCCACCGGCGGGACATTCAACAGCGCGTCTTTGGCGTACTGGGGCTCACGCAGGAGAAGGCGCGCGAGCGCTTTGGCTTTTTCCTGGATGCATTGGAATACGGCACACCACCGCACGGTGGCATCGCCTTGGGCTTTGACCGCATTGTGGCTCTGATGGCGGGTGAGAGCAACATTCGCGAGGTCATTGCGTTTCCCAAAACTGCAAGCGCCGTGGATGTGATGTGCGATGCTCCATCCACAGTCGAGACCTCGCAGCTTGAAGAACTGGGGCTGATTGTCAGTGGTGAAATCAGCGAATGCTAGCTGCAGGCGCCCTGCCCTCAAGCCGGCCTTGCCGCACAAACAACGGGAGCACCGGCTGCCGGCCAATGGAATGGACATGAGTTAATGATTCGTATTCTGCCCGAAGCCGTCGCCAATAAGATCGCCGCCGGCGAAGTAGTGGAGCGGCCGGCATCAATTGTCAAGGAGCTTCTGGAAAACTCCGTCGACGCCGGGGCCAGCCGCATTGATATTTCGGTCGAAGGCGGCGGCCGGCGGTTGATCCGTGTGGAAGATGATGGCTGTGGTATGAACCGCGACGACGCCATGCTGGCGTTTGAACGCCATGCAACCAGCAAAATCACCTCCATTGAGGACCTTTTTGAAGTTAAGACGCTGGGATTTCGTGGCGAAGCCCTGCCTTCAATAGCCTCCGTGGCACGGGTGACGCTGGAAACACGGCGCCCCGGGGATGACACGGGCACGCGGCTTGAGATTCACGGCGGTAGGCTGCGCGATGTGGCTGAGATTGTCCGCAACCCCGGCACGCTTTTCGAGGTTCGTGACGTTTTCTATAACACTCCGGCTCGGCGTAAGTTCCTTAAGTCGGAATCGACAGAGCTGGGTCATATCGCATCGCTTGTAGTGCATTACGCCCTTGCCCACCCGGAAAAGGCCATTCGTCTTGCTTCGACTACAAACGAGATTCTGAATGTAACCGCAGTGGCCACCTTCAGGGAACGTATTTACCAGGCTCTGGGCAATCAGCTTTTGGAGCAACTTATTGAAATCCCTCCTGCGGTGCGTGAGATGCCCGCCCCTGCCTACCTGGAAACCGGCGAAGAACCTTCACCGCCCATTCCAACAAAGCTCTGGGGTTTTGTCTCGCGACCTGAAGTACAACGGTTGAACCGCAATCAGATCTTTTTCTTTGTTAATCGTCGGCTCGTGCGCGACCGGCTAATTCTGCACGCGATCACAGAAGCCTTTCGCAATATTCTGCCACCACACGTTTTCCCTGTTGCTTTGGTCTTCTTGGAATTGCCACAAGCCGAGGTGGATGTAAATGTCCATCCCTCAAAGACCGAGGTCCGCTTCCGCCACTCCCAATTCATTCACGATTTCGCCCGGGATACAATTCGGCGCGCCCTGCTGGGTGCTCGGTCCATACCGAATTTTCCTGCGCGGCCGGGCCCGCGAAGCGGATGGGCTGCACCCATTGACAACTCAGAAGTGGAAACGGCCGAACGCCTGAGTGAAGAAATACCCGGCAGCCATTCCTTGAACCAGGGTGGCGCCCGCCAAGGGATGCGCGACTCGACTGAAGGCGCGCGAAATACTTACAGCGCCTCTTTTGGCGCGGCCAGAAGGGCAGGTGGGCAGCCTGATTTTCACCTCACCGCGCACCAACCGCCTCCACAGACTATCCCCTTGCCGCTTTGCGAAAACCCTGTGTTGCAGCCTTGGCCCGCGCCAGGTGCGCCGGCGCACAACGTGATCTCCGACGGCCCGGCCAGTATGGCTGTGGAGAGGGCCGGTTTGGGCACGATCGGGCAAATTGCGGTGATTGGAGCCAGTGCGATTACAACGCATGCGCGCCTTCCACTGGATGTAATCGCAGAGAAAGACCAGCGGAATGCGGGTGAGTTTCCGGCACGGCTGCAACCGCTCGGACAGGTGGAAAACAGCTTTATTGTCGCGGCCAATGCCGACGGCCTGTGGATTATTGATCAGCACGTCGCCCATGAACGCATCAACTTTGAGAAGCATTTGAAAATGAGGCGAGAACGCAAGGTTGAGGGCCAGCGTTTACTGTTACCCTCAATTGTAGAGTTAAAGCCGCAACAGCAAGCCACTTTCCATGAGATTGCGGAAGAGTTGACGGCCAACGGCTTTGAAGTGGAGCCTTTCGGCCCTCGCACTGTAGCAATTAAAACCGCTCCCGCTGGTATTCGAGTGGAAGACTTGGAACAAGTGCTGGTTGAAGTTCTGGATGGAGTGGCCGCTGAAGCGCGTAGCGTAACGCTGGGCACCCTGCTGACTCGAATTGCCGCGACCGTCGCCTGCCATGCATCTATCAAGGTGCATATGCCGCTCGGGCGGGAGAAGATGGAGTGGCTGCTTCAGGAACTGGCCCGGACAGAGTGCCCGATGACCTGCCCGCACGGAAGACCCGTGATGCTGCGGTATTCACTGCACGATATTCAGAAGGCCTTCAAGAGGATTTAACTGCGGGCACGGCGCTTGAAAAGCGGCGCCGGAAGCTGGATGCGGCCGGATTCTAATCTTTTTAGGAGGCGGGCGGTTTTGCAAACCGCTGGATGGGGCGCAACTTTTTTTGCAGGGCTGGGTTTACGGTACTGGAGGCGGATCGATTCGAACATCTCGTCTCAGACGGTTGCCGAAAATTACTTGGGAGGATGATGATGAAATTTCTTGAAAAGGCTGGAAGCTTTTTCGCAACGGCCATGGCATTGGGGGTTTTGGCGGGCGGCAGCGCCTTTGCCCAAACGCAGGGCGCGGCCCCGGCAAATCCAGCGCCAAGTCCGTTGCCCGCGCAGCAGGCGCCCGGAAACGGAAATTACCGCAGACCCTTGAATAACTTCGACCACTATCTGGATAACCACCCGGAAGTGCGGCAGCAGTTAAACCGGAATCCATCGCTCATCAATAATCAGCAGTTCCTGTCGCAGCATCCGCGCTTGCAGAACTTCATGAAGACCCATCCCAACGTGGCCAAGGCTGCTGCCAACAATCCGCAGCGCTTGATGGGCGCTGAGCGCCGTTTCAATCAGCGGGGCGGCGATGTTTCGCGAGCCGAGGCGGGACGTTTCGATAATCAATACATGGATCACCACCCCGGAGTTGCACGCCAACTCTCTCAACACCCCGGCCTGGTTGATAACAAGCAATACATGGCCAGCCATCCGCAACTGGCGAGCTATCTGAAAAGCCACCCCGAGATCCGCAAGGATATCAAAGAGCACCCCAAAGCATTCATGAATCGGGAGCGGCAATATCAGCGGCACGAGCCGCGGGGTCGTGACCGGCGTCCACGCGGATAGTCATTTGCCGGGTATGGATTGCGAAGGGGGTTGGGCGTCCAGCCTCCTTTGCATTTTCAACGCGCCCTCTTCCGATTTCCATACCAGAACCACTATCAATCCACTCTTTGCGCGCCAAAGATTTCGGCTCGGCTCCCCAAAACAAGATGCGCTTATAATAAGCGCGGTTTTCAGACCGGCAGTATTGTCTCCGCATGAAGTTTGAGGGAAAATCGGCTGCCGCGATTTGCGTCGGCCAGCCGGAGTAAGTCTGATGGATATACCATACCAGCCCCTGGCATCCGTAAAAGAGGCCGGCGATGCAATCTCTTCCTGCGTGATTGCGATCGACGGGCCGGCCGGAGCGGGCAAGAGCACCGTAGCGCGAAGGCTGGCTCTGCGTCTGGGTTTTCAATACGTGGATAGCGGCGCAACTTACCGGGCTGCCGCCCTGAAGCTTCTGGAGAGCGGGATGCCGCTGGACGATGAAGTCTCCGCTCTGGAGGTCACCGCACAGGCCATGATCAGCCTGGGGACTTCGGCTGAAGATCCGAAGGTCTGGCTGGATGGACGCGACGTTACCAGCGAAATCAGGACACCCCAGGTCTCTTTGACCGCAGCGCGCATTTCACGACTGCCCACCGTTCGCCAACGCCTGGTGCAGTTGCAACGCCAGGCCGCCCTCGGCCGGCGCGTGGTGATGGAGGGGCGGGATATCGGGACGGTGGTTTTTCCTGACTCGCCACTCAAGATTTTTCTGACGGCTGACCCTTTGGAACGCGCCCGCCGCCGCTTGGGTGACGACCGCCAGCACGGGTCTGACTCAACACTTGAGAGAACCGCGGGCGAGATCCAGACCCGCGATCGCCTGGATGCAAACCGGCAGGCTTCTCCCTTGGTCCCCGCTCCTGATGCCATCCACATCGATTCAACCTATCTCAATGTGGAAGAGGTGGTGGAGAAGATCGCGGAAATAGCGCGTGACCGGGGAATCTGCGACTAAACACGTTGTGCCACGGCCTTGCGGGAACGACAGGTTGAGGGTTACAACGCCTTCAGCCGCATCAAGTGCGCGGCCGCTGGTGCGGGTTTTAGAAGAGAGATTTGAAAGCGGCGCAGGAGTCCGGGGCTGACCTAAGAAATGGCGGCTTCGCCTATCGCCCGCCATTGCTCATCGAGGCCAGGAATTGAGCGTTCGTCTGGCTTTTGGAAAGCTTGTCGATAATCAATTCCATGGTCTCAACCGGCGAGAGCGGATTCAGCACCTTGCGCAGCACCCATATTCGGTTCAATTCATCTTTCGGCACCAGCAGCTCTTCCTTACGGGTTCCGGAGCGGTTGATGTCCATGGCCGGGAACACGCGTTTGTCAACCAGCTTGCGGTCCAGATTGATTTCCATATTGCCGGTGCCCTTGAACTCTTCAAAAATCACGTCATCCATGCGGCTGCCGGTGTCGATCAGCGCTGTAGCAATGATCGTAAGGCTGCCACCTTCTTCCACATTGCGCGCCGCGCCAAAAAAACGCTTCGGACGCTGCAAAGCGTTGGAATCCACGCCGCCGGAAAGCACTTTCCCGGAGGGCGGCACCACCGTATTGTAAGCGCGCGCCAGGCGTGTAATGGAGTCAAGCAGAATGACCACATCGCGTTTGTGTTCAACCAGGCGCTTGGCCTTTTCAATAACCATTTCCGCCACCTGAACGTGGCGTGCGGCAGGCTCGTCAAACGTTGAGCTGATCACTTCGCCTTTCACCGTGCGCTGCATATCGGTTACTTCTTCCGGCCGCTCATCAATCAGCAGAACAATCAAAGTGATTTCCGGGTGATTGGTGCTGATGGAATTGGCGATGGTCTGCAGCAGCATGGTTTTGCCCGTGCGCGGGGGAGCTACGATCAGGCCGCGCTGGCCCTTGCCGATGGGTGTCAAAAGATCCAGCACGCGCGCGGAGACATTGTCCTTGGTGGTTTCCAGGCGGATGCGGCCCATGGGGTAAAGCGGTGTCAGGTTGTCGAAAAAGATCTTATTGCGCGACTCGTCGGGTGGCTCAAAATTAATCGCTTCCACCTTGATCAGCGCAAAATAGCGCTCACCCTCTTTAGGGGGGCGGATCTGGCCGGAAATGGTATCCCCGGTACGCAGGTCGAACTTGCGGATTTGCGAGGGCGAGACATAGATATCATCCGGCCCGGGCAGGTAGTTGTAGTCGGGGGCGCGCAAAAATCCGAATCCGTCCGGCAGGCATTCCAGCACGCCTTCGGAGAAGATCAACCCGCTCTTTTCCGTTTGCGCCTGCAGAATTTTGAATATCAGCTCCTGCTTGCGCATCCCGCTGGCTCCAACCACTTCCAGATCCTTGGCGACCTGGACCAGCGTGGCGATATTCATTTCCTTCAGCTTCGCAATGTCAAGGACTTCGCTGTCCTTTAGTTCGAGGATCTTTTCTTCCTGAACATCCTCATGTTCTTGTTTCTTTGCAGGCATAACTTCTTCTCTCAAAATGGGTGAATTATCCAGCGCCCTGTGGCGCTAGTCGGAACCAGACCTGGTTTCCCTGTCATCTCATGAACAGTCCTGTAAAGGCATCATTGCAGACGGGCATAAGCAACTGACATCGGAAAACGTACCGTGGAAAGTGCGGAGTACCGCCCCAATCGTCATGCGGGGTCAAGCTCTTTGGTCCCGCGGGAGTGACGAGCTATTGCAGGCACAACGCTGGCGGCAAGTGTTAATTTGCCCCTTAGCGTCATTACAGGACTCGTTTCTACGGGAAGTTGAGCGGCGCCAACACCGGCGCTTTAGTTGGCAAGCGATTCCCTGTCGGTACCATGGGTATCGGGTTCCAAAGCATGCGCGGCGCCTTCCTCAGCGGGCAAGCCTTCCCGTTCTTCAATCTTCTGTTCCAGCGCCAGTTCCAGCACTTCGTCCATCGTATCCACAAAGCGGATGGTAATTTCCTGCTGCACGGCCGGAGGTATCTCAGCCAGGTCTTTCTCGTTGTCGCGCGGCAGCAGCACAGTCTGGCATCCCGCGCGATGCGCGGCCAGCAGCTTTTCCTTCACGCCGCCAATGGGCAGCACCTTGCCGCGCAGGGTAATTTCGCCCGTCATGGCTACGTCGCGCCGCACAGGAATGTGTGTAAGAGCGCTGATCACCGCGGTGGCCAGTGTAATGCCGGCTGAGGGCCCGTCCTTGGGGATGGAGCCTTCGGGTATGTGGATGTGAATATCCAGCCTGCGATAGAAATCTGCGTCCAGGCCCAGCCGGTGCGCGCGCGATCGCACGTAGCTCATGGCGGCCTGGCCCGATTCCTGCATCACGTCGCCCAGTTTCCCGGTCAACGTCAGCTTGCCTTTACCCTGCATGGTAGTCGCTTCAATGTGCAGAATCTGCCCGCCCACTTCCGTCCATGCCAGTCCGGTGGCCAGTCCGGTCTCGTTCTTCTCCTCGGACTTGGTGTCACGGAACTTGACCACGCCCAGATAATCCTGCAGGTCCTGGCCTTGAATCTGCAGCTTCAACTCCTTGCCTTCCTGCACCACTTTGCGAGCCACTTTGCGGCACACGTTGGCAATCTCGCGTTCCAGGTTGCGCACGCCGGATTCGCGGGTATACCCGCGGATCATGCTGGTGATGGCTTCGTCGCCAAAAACCAGACTGGCTTCCTTCAGTCCGGTGGCTTCGCGCTGCTTCGGAATCAGAAAGCGCTTGGCGATTTCCAGCTTTTCAGGTTCGGTGTAGCCGGAAAGGCGCAAAACCTCCATGCGGTCCTGCAGCGGCTGCGGAATGGTGTGGATGACGTTGGCCGTGGTGATAAAAAACACTTTGGAAAGGTCGTATTCCACGTCCAGGTAGTGATCCATAAAAGAGCTGTTCTGCTCCGGGTCAAGCACTTCCAGCAGCGCGGCCGAAGGGTCGCCGCGAAAATCCATGCTCATTTTGTCCACTTCGTCCAGCAAAAAGACGGGATTCACCGTTCCGGCCTTCTTCATCATTTGCAGAATCTGGCCGGGCAGCGCGCCAATGTAGGTGCGGCGATGGCCGCGGATTTCCGCTTCGTCGCGCACTCCGCCCAGCGACAGCCGCACAAACTTACGGCCCGTGGCGCGGGCAATGGAGCGGCCGAGTGAGGTCTTGCCCACTCCCGGAGGTCCCACAAAGCAAAGGATGGAGCCGCGCGGCGTCTTTACCAACTGGCGCACAGCCAGGAATTCAAGGATGCGCTCCTTGATCTTTTCCAGCCCGTAATGGTCTTCTTCAAGTATCTTTTCCGCGCGCCGGATGTCGCGAATTTCCTTGGTCTTCTTCTTCCAGGGCACCGCCAGCAGCCAGTCCAGATAATTGCGCGAGACCGTCGATTCGGCTGACATGGGCGGCATCATTTCCAGCCGCCTCAACTCCGCCACGGCCTTGTCGTGGGCGTCCTTGGTCATGCCGGCGCTGTCCACTTTCTTTTTCAGCTCATCGATTTCACTTTTTTCATTCCGGCCCAGTTCCTTCTGGATGGCCTTGATTTTCTCATTCAGGTAATACTCGCGCTGGGCGCGTTCCATCTGGCGCTTTACGCGACCCTGAATGGTGCGGTCCACATTCAGCTTCTCGATCTCAACATCCAGCAGGTCGGCCAGGCGGGTCAGGCGGTCAACCGGGTCGAATATTTCCAGCAACTCCTGCTTTTCCTCAACCGGGATATTCAGGTTGGCTGCCACCGTGTCGGTAAACTTGCCGATCTCATCCACCTTGATGGCGGCAATCATGGTTTCGTAATTCAGGCTCTGCGACAACTTCACGTACTGCTCAAACAGCGCGATAATGCGCTGCACAAGCTGCTCCACGCTGGGCGTGGAAACGGCGCGATAAGAAGCCGTCTTGATGGTGACGCGGAAATAGCCCTCTTCATTCGTCACCCGCACAATCTTGCCGCGCTCCACGCCTTCCACCAGCACCTTAATATTGCCGTCGGGGAGTTTAAGGCTCTGCACGATATTGGAAACGGTGCCCACCTGATAGATTTCGTTGGGCTTCGGGTCGTCCACCGAGGCGTCGTGCTGTGTGGCCAGGAAAATCTTCTTGTCGCCAGCCAGGGCGTCCTCCAGCGCGCTGATGGAGCTTTCCCGCCCCACCACGAAGGGGGTCATCATGTAAGGGAAAATGACCACATCGCGGATGGGCATCATGGGCAGCGTTCGAATGTCGTTCTTTTCGCGTCCGGGCAGTATGGAACTCATTAACCCGCCTTTTCCAATAGGCTTGAACCCAGCTTGATTTCCTGCTTCTCGACCATTTCTTCGGTCACCACAAAATCACGCACTTTGCGCTGGCTGGGGAGATGGTACATCAGTTCAAGCATCAGATCTTCAAGAATCATGCGCAGGCCGCGCGCTCCCAGCTTGCGCTCCAGCGCTTTGCGCGAAACCGCCCGCAGCGCCTCGTCGGTAAAACGCAGCTTCACGTTTTCAAACTCAAACAACCGCTGGTATTGTTTGGTCAGGGCGTTCTTAGGCCGCGTCAGGATCTCAATCAGCGCCGTCTCATCCAGGTCGCTTAAAACGCTTACCACCGGCAGCCGGCCCACAAATTCCGGAATCAGGCCGTACCTGATCAAATCTATCGGTTGAACCTGCTCCAGTGTTTCAACATTTCTGCGCGCCGAGGGAGTCATCTGCGCGCCCTCGCTGGAATGGAACCCCATGGTCTTCTTGCCCACACGGCGCTCGATAATGCGCTCCAGGCCGATGAACGCGCCCCCGCAAATGAATAGAATGTTGGTGGTGTCGACCGGAGTAAATTCCTGGTGCGGGTGTTTGCGTCCGCCCTGCGGAGGCACATTGGCCGTGGTGCCCTCCAGTATCTTCAGCAGCGCCTGCTGCACGCCCTCGCCGGAAACGTCGCGCGTGATCGAAGGGTTCTCGTCTTTCTTCGCAATCTTGTCGATTTCGTCGATGTAGATAATGCCCTGCTGCGCCGCCGTCACATCGTTATTGGCGTTCTGCAGCAGCTTCAGAATAATGTTCTCAACGTCCTCGCCCACATAACCCGCTTCGGTCAGGGTGGTGGCGTCAACAATGGCAAAGGGAACGTCCAGCAGCTTGGCCAGCGTCTGGGCCAGCAGCGTTTTGCCGGTGCCGGTCGGGCCGATCAGCAGAATGTTGGCCTTGGAGAGCTCCACCTCGCTGCGCGTGCGCGAAAGTACAATGCGCTTGTAATGGTTATAAACGGCTACGGACAGCTTTTTCTTTGTCTTTTCCTGCCCCACCACGTACTGTTCCAGAAAGTCTTTAACCTCGACGGGGCGCGGCAGCTTCTGGTGCGCGGCGGGAATGCGGTCCTCGGCGTCTTTCTTCAGGATTGAGTTGCAGGCCACCACGCATTCATCGCAGATGTATGCCGGAAAACGGTCCGTGGGCGAAGAAAACAGCTTGCGCACGGCCTCCTGCGGCTTGCGGCAGAAAGAGCAGCGCAATACTTCTTCGTTGGTGGTGTGTTTCAATCGATTTTCCTCATAACTTTTATCCAGGGTTGGTCCGGAACACCCGGCGGCAGGGCCTTACAACCCCACAAACTCGAGCGGCGCCTTTGCGCCTTTTCGCCCGGGAGGGAAACAGTTCCAATGCCCCAACCCGCGCCGCACCCTGAGGCAATCCCGCAAATCTCTAGGTCTTGTGCTTGTAAATGATCTCATCGATCATACCGTATTCGCGGGCTTGTGGTGCACTCATCCAAAAGTCGCGTTCCACGTCGCGTTCAATCTTCTCCAGGCTCTGGCCGGTGTGTTTGGCCATAATCTCATTTAAATTGGCGCGCATGCGCAGGATTTCGCGGGCATGGATGTCAATATCCGTCGCCTGGCCGCTAAGGCCGCCCATGCTGGGTTGGTGGATCAGCACGCGGGAGTTGGGCAGCGCCAGCCGCTTGCCGGGTGTGCCCGCCGCCAGCAACAGAGCCGCCGCGCTGGCCGCCTGGCCTATGCAAATCGTGGCCACGTCCGGCCGGATGAACTGCATGGTGTCGTAAATCGCCATGCCCGCCGTTACTGACCCGCCCGGTGAGTTGATATACAACTGCACGTCCTTTTCCGGGTCTTCGGCGTCCAAAAACAGCAGTTGAGCCGTTACCAGGTTGGCCACGTTATCGTCAATCGGTGTGCCGATAAAGATGATGTTGTCGCGCAGCAGCCGGGAGTAGATATCGTACGCCCGCTCCCCGCGGTTGGTCTGCTCCACCACCATGGGGATGAGCGTCATCAAGGGGGATTTGGTTGCCATTTTTCCTTTACGCGCCACTTTCGGCGCCCATTGAAGTTGATTGCTTCTGGTGTTGGATGTGTGCGTTCTGGTAGACGAAGTCCAGGGCTTTTTGGTTTCGGCGGCTAACTCTCAGATTATCCAGCCCGCCATCGCGTGTCAAGCGGGTTTTTAGCGATGCGGGCGCCTCATGCTCGCTCTCGGCCATCTCCCGAATCAACTGGTCCAGCTCTTCCTCGGTGACTTCCAGCTTTTCCGCGGCCGCAATTTTTTCCAGAATGAATGCCGCCTTCACATCGCGCGCCGCCTGTTCGCGCATACCCTCGCGCATCTGGCGCCAGTCAATACCCATGCCGGTAGGGTCAATTCCCTGGCTGATCAACTGGCGCACCGCGTTCTGCACCTTGCGGTCCATGCGCTCCTCCAGCAAAACCTCGGGAATGGGAAAATCGTGCATCGCAACCAGTTGATCCACCAGAAGGGAGCGCGCCTGGGCGCCGGCTTCGCGCTGCTTCTGTTCCTGAAGGCGCTTGCGGAGCTGGTCCTTTAATTCTTCCAGCGTCCCAAACTCGCTGATGGTCTTGGCCAGTTCGTCATCCAAAGCAGGCAGCACTTTTGTTTTGATGCTCAAAACCTCAACGCGGTAACGGATTGTTTTGCCGGCCGCCCATTTTTGTGGAAAATCGGCCGCGTAGGTCACCTGAAAGTCCCGAACGTCCCCTGCCCGCGCGCCGGTAAGGTGCTCATTAAAACCCTGTACCGTGCCGGACCCTCCCAGGTGGACCATGGCATTCTTCACTTCGCGCGGCTTGCTCTTTGGCAGTGCTGTATCCCAGCCCTGGTAACTCACGCTCACGTAATCGCCTTCTGCCGCCGCGCGGTCCGTAACCGGCTCAAAAACCGCGGCGCTGCTGCGTAAATCGTTCAATGTGGAATCGACGTCTTCCGGTGTTACCTGCGGCTCTTCCTGGGTTACTTGCAATCCTTTATATTCTTTCAGTTCCACGGCAGGCAGAACGTCAAAAATCACCTTAAAGGTGATCGGCTGGTTTTCCTCGAGCTTTAGGTCTTCAAACTGAGGCTTGCCCACCACTTCCAGCTTCTGTTCCTCCACCGTCCGGTTAAAGAAGCGCGGCAGCAGGTTCTGGGCCACTTCGCCTTGGATTTCCTGGTGGTACCGGCGGCGTACCACATCGCGTGGCACACGCCCCGGCCTGAAGCCCGGCACTCTGGCCGATCGCGCCAGTTGATCCGTCACGCTCTCCCATTCTTTCTGCACGGCTTCCAGCGGAATTTCAATTAGAAGTTCTTTTCTGCAGCTTTCTGGCGGCACAGTTCCTCGATGGCGGGATTATTGAGATTTCTGAAGCGGCAAACGGGTATGCAAGCAACTTGTCAATCCAGGGTTTTCTATCTGAGATACACTTTCAGGGGACGGACGGCATGCGAAGGCGATTCCCCATGCGTCTGAGTATAACATAGGGCATGCGGCTGTCAACCACACCGCTGCTCCAGGCATAGGAATAGAAGCCGCACAGCGTGTTGCCGGCCGCGGTCTGGCGCAAACTGGTACAACCGGATGAACCCTGGCGGCATTGTTCCGGGCGTGGCAAGCTTTGGCGCTCATCGGCCCTCCTGAGTGTTTTGCCGGCCCGACAAGCGGCTAACGGTGGGCGCGGAGAAGAAGCCGCGGACTCTTGCCCACAGGCCTTGCGGCTGGGGCGGAGCGGCGGAA
>VFSW01002415.1_pt1 | contig 28157 bp, 25 predicted proteins | sample 5358111 | NCBI WGS metagenome assembly VFSW01 (sample SAMN11554181, study PRJNA540505) | mine drainage metagenome | isolation source: sediment from site ElyBrook_90M | place: USA: Ely Copper Mine, Vershire, VT | collected 2017 | reverse complement strand
GCAACGCCGCCGGAGAACCAAAGAACCGTGAAGAAGTGTCGTCTATCCCACCGTCCTGGCAGTAATGGCGGGAAAAAAAGTGAGGCCGTGCTGCGTGGTTCGTGTCGCGTGGTTCGTGTTGCGTGTTGCATGGTCTGCGATGCGAAGGCGCGCAAGGGTTTTGGGCCGAGTCCTAAATCGTGGCGCGCTGTCGTTCACGCACCACGCAGCACACAGCACGTCCCGACTCTCAACCCCTCCTCAGAATCGCGCTCGTGGATTTTCCCGGAACGATCGGCAAAATCACGATCTTGACTCCCATGCTTTCCAGCAGACGCCGTTCGTCCTTGTTTAGTGTGTCCAAAGTGTAATCGCCGCCCTTGACGTAAACGTCCGGTTGGACGGTCTCCAAGAATTGCCGGGCGTCCGATCCGCCAAAGACGAATACTGCGTCAACCGATTCCAAAGCCGCCAAAACGGCTGCCCGGTCTTCCTGGCAGTTGACTGGACGTCCCGTCCCTTTCAACTGACGCACTCCCGCATCGCTGTTCACTCCCACCAGCAATGCTTCGCCCTGCCGCCGGGCATGCTCCAGATAGGTCACATGGCCCACATGCAGCAAGTCAAAACAACCGTTGGTTACGACAAGTTTTTTATTCGCTCGCCTGATGTCCTCGCGCCAGCGCGACAAAGAATCAGCCGTCAAGATTTTCCGGGCAAAGTCCACGCGGGAAGGTAAATGAAGAATGCAAAATGCAAAATGCAAAATCCTTAAAGAGTGCGCGCATGAGAGCTACTTCACCCGGGGCTTGCCGCTTGTCAACGAGAGAAAGATTTCCTCCAGCGCGGCGCCGTTTCCCGCCTGGCGGCGCAATTCATTGGGTGTGTCCACGGCCACCAGCCGGCCATGGTGCATGATGCCTACGCGGTCGGCCATTTCTTCGGCCACGTCGAGTTGATGGGTTGAAAGAAAGACAGTGCCGCCCTGGCGCGTGCGCTCGCGCAGGACGTCCTTGACGGTGCGCGCGTGCTGCGGGTCCAGGCCGACCATGGGTTCGTCAATTACAAACACCTCCGGATCATGCAGCAGGGCTGAAAGGATGGCCACCCGCTGCCGTGTGCCGTGCGAAAGGCCTTCAATGGGCTTGCTCAAAAAAGGCTCCAGGTTGAATCGCTGGACAAGTTCGCGGCTGGCCGCCTGAAGCCGCGTTTCACTCATGTGAAAAATCTGGGCGGTGAACCGGAAGAATTCCCAGGGAGTCAATTTATCGTAGAGGAAGGGAAAATCCGGCACATACGCCAGACGCCGCCGGGCTTCCAGAGGATCGGTCTGAATGTCAAAGCCGGCGACGCGCGCGGTGCCGGTGGTGGGCTTGAGCAGGCCGACGAGGACGCGCATGAGAGTGGTTTTGCCGGCGGCGTTGGGTCCCAGAATGGCAAAGAATTCGCCCCGCTCGATTTTCAGGCTCAGATCGTTGACGGCCACCAGATCGCCGAATTTTTTTGTCAGATGATTCAGTTCTATCATGGAGGTCCGCTCACAAATGGCTGAATGCTTCGTTGCGCAGTGTAATTTGGTTGGGCAACTCGATCCAGAGAATCTCGCCGACCCGGCTGATAAAAACATTGATCGAGCGCCCCAGGACATGCGCCTCCAGCCGATAGACCCGCACACGGGAGTGGCCGACAAGCATCCGGTCTTCGTGCGCCTGCCAATGCATCATTTTGGCGGCGCTGTCCAGCGAGCCAGCCGTCAGGCCAATCATCCCTTCGAGGTAAGAGCCTCCGACTTCTTCAAGCAGCACCTCCGGGTTTTGAAAGTCGGAAAAATTGAGAGTTCGAGTCCAACTGCCGTGTTCGTCGTTGACTTTCACCAGTATTCTTTGGGACGCCGCCGTGGCGTGGACTTCCCACGAGGGGCCGGGGCGTATGGCGATTCGCAGGCGAAAATCCTGCCAAAGCTGGTTGGTGGATAAAGCAAGAACCGCCTCGAAACGGACGCGGTTGCTGCTGAAGGTGAGCGCGGTGTTCCCGTCAACGCTCAGAGTGTATCCGGTGATTTTGGATTCGGAATCATCGGGCGCATAGTCATGCTGGATTATTTTGTTGCTGATGAGCGGTGAGTTGCCAACCAGCGCCTTCCAATGACAGAACCCAATCTTTCTGATGTGGTCAAATATATCCAGCGATGAATTGTCCGGCGCGGTAAGAATTCGCTCCCAGACCAACTCCACCGGCACTGCATTTCCAATCTCGCTGCGTCCGTCCCATTGCGAGCGCCAAAGCAAAAAATTCATCGCCAGCCAGAAGCTGACAATGGACAGGAACAAAATCCGGGAGCGCATGCGGCTACGGCAAGTTCAAACTTTGGCCAATGCGCAAACGCCGCGGCTCGACCTTGGGATTGGCCGCCATCAAGGCCGTTGGTTTGACGCCATAATGAGCGGCAATCGAGGTGATAGTCTCGCGCTCCCGGATGACATGGACGCGGTGTGCCGCGGGGGCGGGCGCGGCCGAAACGGACGAGGAGGCTGGAGGGGCGGTCAAGACCTGCCTTTGCACCCGGGAAGGCCGATCCGGCGCGGGAGCATTGTGCGCGAGCACGGCGACGGCCGGCTGGGCCGCCACTTGATTTGCCGCGCCCTGCCTGTGCAACGCGTCCAACTGCTGCCTAAGCAGAAGGTTTTCGGTTGTCAGACGGTCCAGTTCCCGTTGCCAATTCTGGCTGTTGGGCAGCGGAAATTCCGTGTTGGCCAATTGCTGCCTGCATCCGCGAATGCGTTCATTGACAAGCTGGGCGCGCTCGGAATCGGGCTGAAGCAAAAGATGGCGCTGGTAGTGATAAATGGCGGCCGCGTAATCATTGAGTTTGGTGTCGTAAAGCCATCCCAACTCAAAATGAGCCGCGGCCGAGCGGGGGTTTGTCTCCAACGCTCGTTCAAATTCCTCGGCGGCGCCTTTGAAATCCTGGCTGCTCGCCAGATTGCGTCCCCGCTGAAAATGCGGGTCCTTTTCCTCGTCCAGGTGGTTATCGCCCCCCGGAAAACAGCCAGTCAAGGCCGCCGCCGTAATGAGCGCGGCGCAAGATAGCAGCGCGCGTAAATGCGTCATGGGCCGAGCATACCCATCCGTCCGTGAAACTTCAAACCTCAAAGCTCGGAATTGCCGCGGGCCTATTTCTCCCACGCATCGGAGCCAGCCTTCGCGGAGCTGGTAAGGCGATATGTTGATATGGTCTTGGATTTACTGGTTGATTGCGTTGCGCAGGGCCAGTGCGCGGATTCGCGCGTTGCCCTGGAACAAACTGTCCGGCGGCAAACTGTGGTCTATCCCAGAGTCTCATCAGTGGATTCGTTCGCGCCCGGCGTAGCCGGATTCCAGATCGTGCCAGAATTGGATGTCGTCCTCATCCTTTTTCCAGCAGAGAAAAACCTCGCGCCCCTCGCGCAACGAGGGAAAATCAAGCAACCCGCGCTCCAAATCCTTGATTTGTATTTGCCGGCGGCGGAATTCCTGCAAAAGGTCTTTGGAATCAGCCAGGATTGTCACCAACTGATTGGCCCACTCGCCGCCCACGTCGGCCCCATTGGCCATCAGGCTGGTGAGGCGCGCCTCCACCGCCCGCAACCGTTCCTGGCGCTGCTCCAAACCATCCAGCCATTGCCGCACGTCGGGGAGAAGCGCGCGCGCCTGGTCCAGAGTGTAATGCTTGGAAAACTGGAAAGACATGGTTGCTCAGGAAGCACCGCCCTCGATAAGCTGCAGCTTCTTCTTGATTGCTTCGTTGGATTCGAGGGAGAGCGATTTCTTCCAGGCTTCGCGCGCTTTGTCCGGCTGTCCCAATGCCATATAGACTTCGCCAAGATGGTCCAGCACGGTGGCATCGGGTTCGGGAGAGTCCTCAAGGGCTTTGAGCAACCACGGCAACGCCTGCCGGGGCTGCTTTAATTTGAAGAGCACCCATCCCAGGCTGTCCATATAGGCGCCGTTCTTTGGCTCCATTTTCAGGGCCTTCTCTATCAAGCCGCGAGCTTTGTCCAGATGCTCGCCGCGATCGGCCCACATGTAGCCCAGATAATTAAGGGCTTCCGCAAAATCGGGCGCCATGTCAATGCACTTTTGCAAGTATTCCTCGGCCTGCTGAAACTGCTGGTTTCGCTCGCACGCCGCCGCGAATGGAAAATAAAATCGCTGGTCCAACCGCTTGCGATCCGTGGCCAATCCTATGACCTCGGCGGTCGTAAAATGGCGAACCGCCTCCGCGTAGTTTTTGCTGTGCGAATAAACCAGCCCCGTCACAAACTCGCCGTCGAAGGTGTTGGGAAAGCGGGAACGCGCCTGGTCCAGGGTTCTGAAGGCGTCCTCGGTGCGGTGCAAATCCATTTGCACCAAAGCCAGCTCGAAGTAAGCCCCTTCCAGGCCCGGGTCCCAATGCAACGCATTTTCAAAATCGTCGGCGGCTTCGGCCAGGTTTGCCTCTTCGTAAGCCAGCCGGCCCAGCGCGTACCATGCGCCCGGGTAACGCTCCGGCGCATCCCGGACAATGGCCTGCAATTGCTTGACAGCGTTGGTGCGGTCCTGCGCCTGCAAATAGAGATTGGCCAATTCACCGCGCAGGTCGTTGCGCAAAATCGAGGGTTCGTGCTCCGATTCCACCAGTCTGGCATAAATCTCCGCCGCTTTCCTGGGTTGATCGAGGCGATTATAAACGTCGCCCATGCGCCGCCATAACTCGAGGTCCTGCCGCGCGTCCTGGCGGGCGGAAAGCGTTTTGGCCGCCGCCCGATCCAGCAGCGCCACGGCGCGGCGAGTGATCGCCTGGGCGTCGGCGGGTTTGATGACGTAATGGGGATTCTTAAGATAAACCGAATACAGGTCCGCCAGCGCAACGAAGCTCAACGGGTCGGTGTGGACGTTTTTTGCCGCAGCATCGAGAGTCTTGAGAGCTTCCGCGGATTGGCCGGTGCGAAAGAGCACCTCAAGGAGACTTTCGTAGCCGTCGAGCGATTTGGGCGCGCGCTGGATGGCGAGCCGGCTGGCGCCGAGGGCTTCGTTGGTCTTGCCGGCTTGGAGGTCGGCTCGCCCCAGCCAGCTTAACAGTTCACCCGAGGCATTCGGACGCTGGGCGGCTTTGGAGAGAACTCTGGCGGCCCTGCGCGGATGCTGTTTTTTGAGGAGATCTCGCCCCAGTTCCAGGGCCAGCCCTTCGTTGCTGGGATCGGCCAGGACAGAGTCTTCAAATTGTCGAAGAGCCAGCTCCGGAGAATCGTTCAGTCCATAGCTGACCCCGGCGGCGAAATGGGCCAACCCTTCCGGAGTGCCCTGGGCGACAGGCAGCGCGCCGCGGCCTTCCTCCGAATCGTCCGCCGCGCCTGGGGCGCCGCTGCTTTGTGACGAATGCGGAGCGCCTGCGGGGCGCGCCGGCGATGTCGCGCACCCGCACAAGAGCACAGCTCCGCATCCTGCAATTATGAGAGGATGAAAGAGTTTCATACGAATATCGGCGGCCAAAATAAAGCCGCCCCGCGCAAAAAGCGGTAAAGCGTCCGGCGCCCTGTTTTCCCGGCCCGGCTTATTTCTGCCAGGTGCGCTTCTTGTGGCGATTGGCGCGCAGCTTTTTGCGGCGTTTATGTTTATTGATTTTGCTTTTGCGGCGTTTCTTTAGGGAACCCATAGTTTTTTATAGCAGGCTAATATACCACCTTGTTCAGAGGATATTCAATAATTCCTTCGGCCCCGGCGGCTTTGAGTTGCGGAATCAATTCGCGCACCACCTTTTCATCGATGACGGTTTCCACCGCCACCCAGCCGGGCTGGCTCAAATTGGAAATGGTCGGATTGCGCAAGGCGGGCAGGCTGCGCAGTATCTCGTCGAGATTTTTTTGCTGGATGTTCATTTTCAGGCCCACTTTGCTTTCGGCTTCGATTGCGCCGCGAAGCAAGAGGGCCAGCGTCTCAATTTTGTCCCGCTTCCAGGGGTCTTTCCAGGAGTTGTGATTGACGATCAAACGGGGCGTCGAGGTCAGCAGCGTATCGACGATGCGCAGGTTGTGGGCGCGCAAGGAAGAGCCGGTTTCCGTGATTTCAACGATGGCGTCCACCAGTTCGTGGGCTTTGACCTCCGTTGCGCCCCACGAGAACTCCACGCCGGCGTTGACGCCGTGCTTGCCCAGGTATCGCCTGGTGATGTTGACGACCTCGGTGGCGATGCGCCTGCCTTCCAAATCCTTGACCGACTTAATCGGGGAAGCCTCCGGCACCGCCAGCACCCAGCGGGCAGGCTGCGCGGTCGCCTTGCTGAAAATAAACTCGCCCACCTCGCGGACATCGGAGCCGTTTTCCACCACCCAATCGTGGCCGGTGATGCCGCAGTCCAAGTAACCCAGCTCGACGTATCTGCTGATTTCCTGCGAGCGGATGAGGCGGACCATCAAATGCTCGTCGTCAACATACGGGACATAAGAACGGGAACTGACGTGAATGTGGAAGCCCGCCTTGGCCATTTTGGCGAGGGTCGCCTCCTGCAAGCTGCCTTTCGGCAGTCCCATTTTCAAAACCTGTTTATCACTCATGTTGTCGCACTTCACGCTTGGCCCGGGGCCGCAAATACTTTTTCGCGGAATCTTTGACTCGCGTCACAGGGCTGATTTTCCACTGTCGTCGCGGCAAAGCCATCTTTTTCTGCTTCGGTTTCATAATGCGGGAAGCCGGCCCGCGTCTCACAATCGCCAGCCTTGGGAACCGGCCGCCAAGAAGGCGATTAGCAGCTAAGCAACTAACATGCAAGAAGTTTTTTGCGATTGTTGGCCAACGCGTCCGATTTTCGCGCATGACGAGCCAATTCCTCCCGCCACTTCCCCCTCCGCATTGATTATTGCGGGAACTTCCTGTATTTTGTGGCGTTATGTTTGACGACATCAAAGCACAGTTGGCCGCCACCGGGGAAAAGCTCGCGCACTTGCGGAGGTTTCTTTGACGTGGCAAACGCGCAAAAACGCCTGGCCGAACTGGATGCCTTGATGGCCCAGGATACCTTTTGGAACAATCGCGAAAAGGCTCAGGGGCTGATCGATGAGGCCAATTCCTCCCGCAGAAAGATCGAGCCTCTTCTCAAAGCCCAACGGCAGTTGGAAGACTTTCGCGTCATGGTCGAATTGGCACAGGCCGAGCCGGAATCCGAACAGCTCAAATATCAGAACGATTTGACGCGCGACCTGGCGCAATTTTCCAGGGAATTGGACAGCCTGGAATTGAAGGTCTTTCTCAACGGGCCGCACGACCGCAACAATTGCATCCTCAGCATCAACGCCGGCGCGGGCGGAACGGAAGCGTGTGATTGGGCGGAAATGCTCCTGCGCATGGTCCAGCGCTGGTGCGAAGGGCGCGGCTGGGAAGTCGAATTGACAGATGTGTTGTCCGGCGAGGCGGCGGGAATCAAGAGCGCGACGCTGCTGGTCAAAGGCGAATTTGCCTATGGTTTCTGCAAGGCCGAGCGCGGCGTCCATCGCCTCGTGCGCATTTCGCCCTTCGATTCCAACAAACGCCGCCACACCAGTTTTGCAAGCGTGGACGTGATTGCGGAAATCGAGGAAACCAGTTCCCAAATCGTCATTCCGCCCGCCGAATTGCAGGTGGACACCTTTCGGGCCGGCGGCAAAGGCGGCCAAAATGTCAACAAAGTCGAGACGGCCGTGCGCATCACCCATTTGCCCACCGGCATCATAGCCGCGTCGCAAAGCCAGCGTTCCCAGCACCAAAATCGCGCCACCGCCATGCGCATGCTTATCTCCAAGATTTTCGCCAAGCGGCAGGACGAACAGAAAGCCGAGATGGAACGCTTTTATGGCGAGAAGGGAGCCATCGGCTGGGGCTTCCAGATTCGCAGCTATGTTTTCCAGCCCTATCGCATGGTGAAGGACCTGCGCACCGGCGCCGAAACCAGCAACGTCCAAGCCGTGATGGACGGCGATCTGGACCTGTTCGTCAACGCCTGGTTGCGAGCCGGATGCCCGCTCAAACGGATGGCAGGCATCCGGGACGAGGAATAGCCCCGTGTCGCCTCCGCCCCATCCCTCCTATATGTCCTATTAGTCGCATTAGTCGCATTAGTCCCATCCCCCATGCACATTCTTGACAAAATCATCGCCCAAAAAACCCTCGAACTCGCCCGCCTCCCCGCCCGAACCGTAACCGCCGCCGATCTCCAAGCCGCCCTGGAAAAACGCGGCCCCCGGCGCGATTTTCCGCGCGCGCTGCGACGCTCCGGCCAAACGATGGCTCTCATCGCGGAAGTCAAAAAAGCCTCGCCCTCGGCCGGCGTGATTTGTCCAAACTTCGACCCCGTCGCCATTGCGAGGCAGTATGAGGCGGCGGGCGCAAGTTGCATTTCCGTGTTGACCGACGAAACTTTTTTCCAGGGTTCCCTCGAGTATCTCAGGCAAATTCGCGCCGCGGTGAAAGTGCCGCTTTTGCGCAAGGATTTTATCATTGACGCCCGCCAGCTGCTCGAGGCCGCCGAATGGGGCGCCGACGCGATCCTCCTGATCGCGCGCATTCTCAACGACGACGCGCTCGCGCGCTTCCATCAATTGGCGGCCGAGGCGGGACTGGCGGCTCTGGTGGAGGTCCACGACGAATCTGAAGTGGAACGCGCCCTGGCGGCCGGCGCCGCATTGATAGGCGTCAATAATCGAAACCTGGATAATTTCTCGGTGGATTTGGCGGTTACCGAGCGTCTTGCTCCGATGGTTCTGGGCGGTTCAACCGGCAAACTGCTCGTGGCCGAGAGCGCAATACACACGCGCGCCGATGTCGCCCGCCTGTCCCGCGCCGGCGCAAACGCGATCCTCGTCGGCGAGTCACTGGTGAAAAACCCCGGCGGAATCGCCGCCAAAATATCCGAGTTGCTGGGCTGATTTCTTTTTCCCGGCCTCGCGACATCTTACGGTGCGTCGGCTATATTCTATGGTAATCCGGACTGCCGCTGTGACTGGCCGCATCCAGCCACGAAGTATTCGGAAAGCCTCCCTGCTCACAGCCGCAGGAAAATCTTTCGCCGGTAGAGGAACCGGGCGATGCCGAAAGTGACCGCGATCCCGACGAGGGCTGTCGCCAAATCACCGTAGCGGCCAAGGTAGAGCTTGTTCAAGTCCCCGCCGACGAATCGTTGCGAAATGGCGTTTATATCCACCAGGTTATGGATCATGTAAATGGTGATCGGATTCATGCCGATCCAGACGAAAGGCCGCGCCCAGCGGCGCCAGCCCAAGACCTCAATGACAAGATGAAAAACACCGAGCAGCAGGCAACTGTAGCCGCAAGCCACCAGCACAAACGACGACGTCCAGATTTTCTTAATGACAGGGAACTGGAAATTCCACAGCCAGCCAAGCGCAACCAGGACAATGCCGGCGGCGGCCAAATAACGGACCTTTGCGCGGTCATCGCGCCTGCCATCGCGCAGCAACATCCCGGCGAATACTCCCATCAGGCAGTTGGCAATCGCCGGCAGTGTGCTGAGCAATCCCTCCGGATCGTGGTCGCCGTCCCATTTGCGCAGTGGCAGGTATTGTTTATCCACCCAATTGGCCAGGTTTTGGCCCTCGGCGAAGTTGCCCGCCGCGCCGCCCGGCGCCGGGACAAATGTCATCAGAAGCCAGTAACCGACAAGCAGGCTGACGCACCAAATGACGCGCCCGCGACGCTCAAAATAGCAGAAGATCAACCCGGCGAAGAGGTAGGCCAGCGCAATCCTCTGGAGCACTCCCAGCAACCGGATTTGAGAAAGCGGGGTTCCAAACCCGCCATAATAGAAAATGCCCAGCAGATAAAGCAGCGCCGCCCGTCGCACGATCCGCGTCGCGGCCGCCGTCCGTCCTTCCTGCTCAATCATGCGGCTCAGCGAGAATACCAGCGAAACGCCGGCGATGAACACGAACATTGGAAAGATCAAGTCCTCGAAATGGAACCCGGCCCAGTTGGCATGCTCCAATTGCCGGGCCACTCCTTGAACGGCCCCGTTGTCGCTCACCTTGCGCAGTCCCTCCACGAGCGCGTCGGCGCCGACAATCCAGAACATGTCAAAGCCCCGCAAGGCGTCCAGCGACATCAGACGGACGGTTTTGGTGGCGGCGCATTGCTCGCCTGATGCCGGGGAAAGGGTTGTGTTCGTCATTGGTCGCTTGCTCACAAGAAACGCAAAATTACGGCTTGGTGGCAAGCACTAAAGGTGAAGCCGCTGGAACTTCGAGCAGGCGCGGTTCCACAAAACCCGCCTCGCGCAACCAGCCGCTTATTTCCTCAAAACTAAACGCGTCGCCTTCCTCGGTATTGACGAGCATGTTGACGGCGAACAAAAGCGCAACCAGAGGTCCCGTGCGGTCGTGGTTTACGAGAAACTCCATGATCGCAACCGTGCCGCCCGGCGCGAGCGCATCGGATGTTTTTTTCAACAGCTTGCGGCTGCGCGCGCGGCCTTCACTGTGTAAAATGTGGCCCAGCGTGGCAACTTGATGGTTCTTACCAAAGCGCGCTTTTAACAAATCCCCTGGAATCACCGTCAACCGCTCCGCCACACCGTGCCGCCGCGCAATTCTTTGCGTGACGCTGAGAATCGCGGGCCAATCCACCGCGCTTATGTGAACCTGCGGCGATTGTTCAGCCAGCGCGATGCCCCAGACACCGGAACCCGCCGCCACATCCAGCACGCTGACCCTTTCGCTTGCTTTTCCAATTCCAAGATGTTCGCCCAGGGTTTTTGCCGCCGCGTAACTCAGAGGGAAAAGAGCCTCGACAAACTGGGCGAAAAACTTTGCGCCCTCTTTTTCCGAATTTACGACGGCGGCAGGCTTGCCGCTTTGGACGGTCTTGTCCAATGCGAGCCATTTCGGAACAAGCTGGCTGGAGATGTGTCGGAAAAACGCGCCGTGATAGGCGGCCTTGGTGGATACCAAAAACGCGCCGCTCTCCGGTGTGAGCGCGTAGCGATCGCCGTCCCGTTCCAGCAATCGCAGGCCAACCAGCGCATTGCAGATGGCTGTGACGCCGCGGACTGAGACTCCGGCGCTTTTGGCCAGTTGTTGGATGGTTCTTGGGGCGGCATCAAGCAAATCGAACAGACGATGTCTTACCGCGGCTTCGATGATCAGCGGCGGCGCGTAGCCCCAGCACAATTGCATAATCCTTTCCGGCGTGAGGTCGGGCATATTGGTGGTGTCAATTAAAAAGTTTGGGGAGTCGATATTGTCATTGGAAAGATTGCACGATGCGATAGAAGCGTTGGGTTGAGGAAGACAGGGTGTCCGACGCGGACATAATGCTGTTCGTGGCCGTTATGGCGGGGCCAAGGTCTATCCAGCGGGGCGGACTCAAGGCGTCCGTGTATTGGATTTGATAGGTCATACCGGGCGCCGCACTCCAGACAAGCGTGATGGCGCCGGCGTTGTGCGTCACCGCCTGGAAGGACGGGGCTGCGAGAGCTTGCACACTCACGTCGTCCAGCCCGATGGCGGCGGGGTCATCCCGAGCGCCGAATTGCAGGGCCGTGTTTGTGGACGTGGCCGAAACGATGAATTGCGCGTTGGTCCAATCGAAGGCGGCCAGATTGGTTTGATAGAGCAATGTCGTGCCATTCCAATTTGCGACAAAGCCGCTTGGCGTTGTCGAGCCTTGGAATGGAACGCTTGTAAACCAAAAGGACAGGAGATATTGCCGGCCGGGCGTCGTCGGCACCGTTTGCGAAATGAAGGCCGTGGTGCTTGATTGGCCGAGGAACGCGCCATACAAGCCGGTGTGGACGAATTGCCAGTCGTTCACTCCCGCGAACGCCGGGGCGCCATCTATCTGAGTGTCATCCACGGCGATCACGAAATTATCGTTGGTGCTCCCGGAAAGAGTCCAGTCGGTAAAATCACCGGTTTCGAATCCGCCGTTGCCCACCAGCAGGTAGAATTTAAGATATTGGGCGGCGCCGTCGGTGAGATTGCTAATCCAAAGATTGGCGCTGTAGTTTCCGATGAGCAAGTTGCTTGCGGCAGGATTGAGCGCGGCGGTCACGGTTGCGTCGGGACCGCCGGGATTCAAAGTGCCTGCCGTGGCCGAAACCGTCAGCCAGCTCGAGGTATTGATAAGACTCCAGTTAAGCGGAGACGAGCCAATGTTTGTAAGTGAATAGGTTTGGGAAGAGACGTTGAATGGACCGCCTGTCGGGCCGCTGGCGGTGAATCCAAAGGGCGGCATGATAAACAAGCTTTCAGCCGGCGGCGCCAAGAGGGCTTGGATCAAATTGCCGCCTGTGGGTGTGCCCCATCCGGTGCAAAGATCATAGCCGGGCGCGGCGTAGAACGCACTGGGACTGGAGGGGGTGGTGTTATCTCCAGTGGTGATGTCATGAAAGCAGGCTGCGTAATTGGAGCTCTTGCCGATTGCGTAAATCGCCGGATTTGCAAAGCCCAGGGGCGCCAGGCCATCCGTTGCCGCCTGCTGGTTGACAAGCGCGGCGAAGGCCGCCCACAACGGGGCGGCAACACTGGTCCCGCCGACTTCGCTGCCCCTCCCGGCGTAGATGAACCAGATGTTGTCCGCGATCAGCGCCACGTCGGGCGTGTTGCGCATGGTTGTGGATCCCTGGTTGGTGCTCATGTCAACGCCCTGCTGCCAAACCGGGATGGGATAGATCGTGCTGATTCCGCCGCCCGTTGCCGCAACACCCAGAATCGAGTTGCCCGAATTCCAAGTCGTTTCCGAAACCCACGACCCCGCCGGTCCGGTGGTTGACAACGTGGTCCCCCCAACCACAGTGATGTAAGGGTCGTCCGCCGGTTCGGTGACTGCGCCGACAAACGCCCCGGTGTCGCCGCAGGCCAGAAAAAAGCTTTGGCCCTGCGCGGCGTATTGCTTGAAGATTTGCTGCGTCGTGGGGTTGATGTCGAAACCCCAGGAACAACTCAGTTGGAGGGCTTTGTCATCGGTGGCCATGCGGTTGAGGACATCGTTGACATGCGTCGTGGTGACCGGGGAAGTGTCGGTGTTGACCGCCGTGGGCGGGGGCGGGCCTTCATAGACGAGAATACTGCTCAGTCCGGACGCCATCGAGGCCGCCATCTCAATATCCAGGGCGACCTCATCGCCGCCGTATGCCGCGCTGGAACTGCCGTTAAATCCATCTATCAACACGGCTTGCAACGGAACGTTCGGGAGGCCGGATTGCGATGCATAATTTGTAATGTCGCTGGCACGGTAGCCGTCCAGCTCAAAAAGCCCGACCGATTGGCCGGCGCCTGTCAATGCAACCCCAGGGGCGTACGCGGCTCGAAAATCCTTGCCCATGTAAGTGCCGCCGCTGCCCGAGCCGGCCAACGGATTTCCATTGTGATGGGACGACTTTGCAATCCTGCGCAGGTTCGGATGCGGCACCACAAAATTATCCAGGCCGCTGATGGCCAAAAGTGGCGTGTCCAATTCCACCGATGGATTGATGTCGGGGGCGAAGAATTGCCGTGCTTGTGTCGGGTGCTGAAACAGGCGCAGATTGACGTGAAAGGCTTTCTCAATGTCGGCGACCGTTCCATTGACATCAACGAGAGTGCGATTGGAATGCGCGCCCGTGACTTTCAGCCCGTGCGCTGTGGCAAAATCAATCACCGCCTGGTAATCCCTTTGAGTTGGCCCGAACTGGGTGGTGAATTGTTCGGGCGTCAGATAGCGCCGGAAATTCGGGCTTGCCGGTTGGTAAAGCTGCTGGAGCAGATTCGAGAGTTGTGCGGCATTGCGCAGGGGAAGGCCAATCGCCAGGTCCAGGCGGGTTGAAGGGGCCAGGTTCCCGACCGGCTGTTGCGTGGCAACCGCCGCCGGCACATGGCCCTTGAGCACCTGAATTTGAGCCGCGTCGGCACAAGCAGTCAAGCCAGCACAGGACAGGGCGAAACCCAGCGCGGCAAGGTTCGCGCAAAGCGCGCGGGGCCGGCGAAGAAACAGCGGAGAATCTCCAATTGCGTCGAGTTCGCGTTTTATAAATATGGCGTCCACGCGCCCGTCGGTCCTTGCCCGCCGATGCTCGGTTATAAGTCGCATTCTGCGCTTCCTTTTTTTCCTGATCCTTGTTTTCGCCTCCTGACGGCAACCTCCTTCGCGGAAATCATTGTTCTTATTTTACATGAAGTTCGCCGGGCCGCCAGAATTTATTTTTAGACTCCCGCAAGCGCCCTTGCCAAACTTCGCGGCTGCTGCTTAATTTCACCGTGCTGCATCAACAAACTCTGGGCCGGCCCGCCAGTTTTTCAGGCATCGGGCTGCATAGCGGCAACCGTGTCAACATGACTTTTCTGCCCGCCCCGCCCAACGCGGGCATCCGCTTCCGCCGGGCGGATTTGGAAGGCAGGCCTGAGATCGAGGCGCGCGTCGAATATGTGAGCACGACCAATCGTTCGACTTCGCTCTCGCGGGGCAACGTGAAAATCCAGACTGTCGAACATGTGCTCGCCGCTTTTGCCGGACAGGGAATCGATAATGCGATCATCGAACTGGACGCCAACGAACCGCCCATCGCCGACGGCAGCGCGCGCGAATATGCCAAAATGATCGAAACGGCGGGCCTGGCTTCGCAGGATGAGCCGCGGGAGGTTTTCCGCGTGGAACGCCCGATCACGCTCGAAAAGGACGAGACGACGCTGACGGTGCTGCCGCACGAGAGCCTGAAAATCACCTGCACCAGCGCCGATTCTCGCGGACGCTTCACGCAGTTTTACAGCGTGGAGGTGACACCGGAAACCTGGCAGCGGGAACTGGCTCACGCCCGCACTTTTTGCTTTTTTGAGGAGATTGAGTTTCTGATCAAAAGCGGGCTGATCAAGGGCGGCAGCCTTGAAAATGCCGTCGTCATCCGCGATGACGCGATTTTGACGACCGAGCCGTTGCGCTATCCGGACGAGTTTGTCCGGCATAAAATACTTGACATTATCGGCGATCTTTCGCTCGCGGGCGCGCCGGTTTTCGGCCACATAATCGCCGTCAAGCCGGGCCATGCCGCCAATTGCGAATTGGCGCGGCAAATCAGCCTGCAAATGCGCCAGCCCGCCGAGGCGGCCCAGAGCTTTGCCCCGCCGCCGCTGCCTGCGCAGACGGAGGCCGCGGCGGTGAAACCCGTGCGCGACGGGGAAGTGCTGGACACCGCGCAATTGATGAGGATTCTGCCCCATCGCTACCCCTTTGTGATGGTTGACAAGATCGTCAAGGTCGAGGGCAGCCGGATTGTGGGGGTTAAGAGCGTCACCATCAACGAGCCTTATTTCCAAGGGCATTTTCCCAATTACCCCATCATGCCCGGCGTGCTGCAGCTGGAGGCAATCGCGCAAGTGGCCGGGATAATGATGCTCAAACAAGCCGAGAATTTCGGCAAACTGGCTTACTTCGTTTCCGCTGAAAACGTCCGCTGGCGCAAGCCGGTGCGTCCGGGCGATCAGATGACTATCGATGTCGAACTTATCAAGGTCCGGGGAAAGATTGGAAAAGCCAAAGGCGTTTGCGCGGTGGAGGGTGAAACGGTCAGCGAGGCGGAGGTGACCTTTATGTTATTTGATCGCCAATGATTTCCCCGACGGCACTCATTCATCCCAAGGCCCAAATCGGCGAGGGCTGCGTGGTCGGGCCTTATTGCGTGATTGGAGAGCACGTCATCCTGGGCGATCGTTGCCGGCTCCATTCCCATGTTGTTATTGACGGTCATACGGCGCTGGGCGAGGAGAACGAGATTTTTCCCTTCGCCTGCATCGGCCTCAAGACGCAGGATTTGAAATGGAAGGGCGGGGTGACGCGCGCGCGGATCGGCGACCGCAATACGTTTCGGGAATATGTGACCATCCATAGCGCCACTGGCGACGGCGAGGAGACCGTCGTGGGTTCCCACAATCACATTCTGGCATATTGCCACATCGCCCATAATGTCACGCTGGGAAACCATGTGATCATGTCCAACGTGGCCACATTGGCCGGTCATATATGCGTGGAGGACCATGCGGTGATCGGGGGGCTGGCGGCGGTGCATCAGTTTTGCCGCATTGGCGCCATGTCAATCATCGGCGGCTGCTCCAAGGTGGTCCAAGACGTGCCGCCTTACATGCTGGCCGACGGGAATCCCGCAAGAACACGGACTGTCAACAAAATCGGGCTGGAGCGCAACGGCGTTTCCGAACAGGCGCAGGCCGCGTTGAAACAAGCACACCGCATGCTGTTTCGAGAACGCCTGACCATTCCCAACGCGCTTGCCAAAATTGAAGCCGATTTGCCGCCGCTGCCGGAGATAACGCATCTGGTGGAATTTGTCCGCGCCAGCCAGCGCGGCATCAGCAAGTAGGTCCGATTTCCGAACACCGCCGAACATGCGCGGGCGGCTCCAAGCTATTTGGATTGCAACAGCAATTTGCGGATGGCCTGAAGTTCGCGCCGGCGTTTGGTGTCCGGCTGCAATGACGGAAGCGGAAGCGCGCACAGAGCGGTGACGATGATTTGGGAGATGATGAGGCGGGCGTTTTCCTTGTCGTCGGCGGGAATGGCGTGCCAAGGCGCGTGCTCGGTGCTGGTCGCGCTCAGGCAGGCCTCGTATGCTTTGACGTAATCCTTCCATAGGTCTCGTTCGCGCATGTCGTCCACGCTGAATTTCCAGTTTTTCTCCGGCTCGTCAATCCGTTTGAGAAAGCGTTTGCGTTGTTCTGTTTTGGAAAGATGGAGGAAGAATTTGATCACCCGGGTGCCGTTGAAATAGAGGTGGCGTTCCAGATCGTTGATGGAACGAAAGCGGTGCTTCCAGATGCCATGGTCCACCAGTTCGTCCGGAAGGCCCTGACTGTGGAGAATCTCCGGATGGACGCGCGCGACGAGCACTTCCTCATAGTAGGAGCGGTTAAAAATGCCGATGCGGCCCCGCGCGGGCAGGCAGGCGTTGGTGCGCCAGAGAAAGTCGTGCTCCAGTTCCTGCGCGCTGGGATGCTTAAAGCTGAAAACCTGGCAGCCTTGCGGGTTGACGCCCGACATCACATGCTTGATGGCGCTGTCCTTGCCGCCGGCGTCCATCGCCTGAAAAATTAACAGCAGCGCGTAGCGATTGCCGGCATACAGCAGGCCCTGCATTTTGGACATCTCGCGGATGTGGCCTTTGAGCAAGCGCTCGTAGCTCTCGTCGGAAGTGTAAAACGGCTCAATGCGCGTGGGTAATTTTTTGAGCTTCACCTTTTTGCCGGGAGGCACAAGGAATTGGTCGGTATCAATTTTCATGGGATTTGCGATGCGTCGAGCTTAACCGACTCCGCCCCGGTGACCATCGTTTTTCTTGAACAAACGTCCGGCGGCGCGGCGTCGGGCCGCCCGGCTGACCACGAAAGAGCAAATGCAATAGCGGATCGCTTTCCTAAATCAGCGCGTAATTTTCTTATGCGTGGAAAATTCCCCGCGTAAGCGCAATTCCTCAATCTATACAGGTTGTCAATTGGCACGGAATCTGAGGTGGCCTGATTTTATTGCGTCTCATCACGATTGCCAATTCTTACGCGCGGATTTGGGGCTTTAGACGCGCTTTTCATTCAGGCGCCCGGCGACGGCGCCGGCCCACAGTTCCGGCATCCGTTTCGACACAGAAATCATCAACTTGTTTTTCCAACCCGCCACCACTATGGGGCGGCCTTTCATCATGGCTTTGTATCCAATCTGAGCCACGCTCCGGGCGGTCATCGGCGCCGCCACGGAACTATTGAAGAGGAGGGCGTGTTCCATTCCGGCGCGCTTTTGAAACTCGGTTTGCGTTCCGCCTGGGCAAAGGGAAGTAACGGTGACACCGCTGCCGCGCAACTCCAGCGCCAGGGCGCATGAAAACGAATGAACGGCCGCCTTGCTGGCGTAGTAGAGCGAGAGCCCGGGCCCCGGTTGAAAAGCCGCCGTCGAAGCAACGTTGAGAATCCTGCCCTCGCGGCGCTGAAGCATCGGCGCAAGAAACAGCTTTGTCAGCGACACTAATGAGAGAAGATTGACCTGCAACATTTGCAATTCCTGGCGCAACTCCGTGACGGCAAACCGGCCGAAAACTCCAAACCCGGCGTTGTTGATGAGAATGGAAACAGGAAGCTCCTTCAGTTCGTCGAAAATTTCCGACGCCGCATCTGGCTGCGCAAGATCCTTGGCGAGCACCTTGACGGTGATCTTATGACGCGCCTCGAGCGACTTGGCGTGAGCCAAAAGCCGTTCCTGGTTTCGCGCCACCAACACCAGGGAATGGCCGTTGGCCGCGAGGACCTCGGCAAATTCACGGCCGATTCCCGCGGAGGCTCCAGTAATAAGGGCGCGCATGGGAAATTAGGAATTAAGAATTAAGAATTGAGAATAGCGAGAGTTACGACACTTAAATACGAGTTGGTGGATGGCTTGTTCGATTTAGGGAAGCGGCTGGTCGTCGCTTGCCTGTGGGGCGGCGTTTCTCAATGCCTGTTCCAGCAATTGTTTCTCCCTGTCCGCAAATGGCAGCCCGATTGCTTGTTTCCGAGCGGCGACGGACATTTTTTTCCACGTCTTCTGAATTGCGTTGATCAGCTTGTCTTCCGCGGTCTTGCGCGCCAGATCGGCAAACTGAAATTCCAGGAATACCAGGCAAAGCGCGTCCTCCAGTATTCTGCTTTCAGGATCGCGCGGGAAATTCTTTTTCAAATTCAAATCGCGAACTTTATGAATGACAGGTTCCGCGCATCCGGCTTCGCGCAATATCGCCTCGGCTTTTTGAGCGTGAAAATCCTTGAGTTCAGCGCGCCAGCGCAGGTAGCCGGCCCGCGTCATGGGATGCGAGTGGCGGGGAATCATCCAACGGCAAATATGCTGGCAGCGGGCCGCCAGCCGGAGCGATTCGCCGGCGTCGGGCGCCAGGCGCAGCACCCATTGGGTCAGCCGTTTGGCGTAGAGCAATTCGCGAGGACAGGCGACGCCGTCCGCCATTTCCGTGTTCGGATCCCGCGCATTCTCGGCGTCAAACCGCTCGATGGCGCAATGGAAGGCAATCGAGAAGGGCGCGTCCATAGTGCGGAACAGTGCGCTGGATTAACGTTTGAAACCGGGCATCATCTTCAGCAATGTGTCCGCCATTTCCGAGGGAGTGGCGGCAATGGCGATGCCGGCGTCCTGGAACGCGGCAATCTTGGCGGCCGCGGTCCCTCTGCCGCCGCTGATGATCGCGCCGGCATGGCCCATGCGGCGCCCCGGCGGGGCTGTGGCGCCGGCGATAAAACCGGCGATGGGCTTTTTGCAATTCGTCTTGACCCACTCGGCCGCCTCCTCCTCAGCCGCGCCGCCGATTTCGCCGATGACGATCATCCCGTGGGTATCGGGGTCGTCGTTGAACATTTTAATAACGTCCAGGTGCGAGGTGCCGTTGACGGGGTCGCCGCCTATGCCGACGCAGGTTGACTGCCCGGCGCCCCGGCAGGTCAATTGCCACACCGCTTCGTAGGTCAAGGTGCCGCTGCGCGAAACGACGCCCACGTTGCCTTTCTTGTGAATGTATCCGGGGGCGATGCCGATGCGGCAACCCCCGCGTGAATCGGCTCCGTCTCCGGGAGTGACGACCCCCGGGCAATTGGGGCCGATCAGCCGCGCGCGGCTTCCCCGCATCGCGTGTTTGACCTTGACCATGTCGTTGACTGGAATGCCTTCGGTAATGCAGACCACCAAATCCAGCCCGGCGTCAACCGCCTCCAGGATCGCATCCGCCGCGAAAGGCGGCGGCACAAAGATGACCGATACCGTCGCGCCGGCCTGTTTGGCGGCCTCGCCCACAGTGTCAAATATAGGAACTTTTTTGCCCGCATGCTCAAACGTTTGGCCGCCCTTTCCCGGCGTGACCCCGGCGGCGACATTCGTGCCATAGTCGAGGCTCAATTGGGTGTGCCGCGCGCCGAAGCCGCCGGTGATGCCTTGGACGAGGATTCTGGTTTGAGGGGTGACGAGAATGGACATAGGGTCCTTTCAATTCCCAACCGCCTTGACCACTTTTCGGGCCGCGTCGGCCATCGAATCGCCGCTGATGATTGGCAGCCCGGAATCTTTGAGGATTTGTTTGCCGATCTGGCTGTTGTTGCCCTCCAGTCTGACCACCAGCGGAAGGTTTAAGCGCGTCTCGTTGGCGGCGGCGACGATTCCCGAGGCAATCACATCGCACTGCATAATGCCGCCAAAGATGTTGACCAAAATTCCCTTCACGCTCGGGTCGCCGAGAATGATTTTAAATGCGGCCGTGACCTGTTCCTTGCTCGCGCCGCCCCCGACATCCAGGAAATTGGCCGGTTCGCCGCCGAAATGCTTGATGATATCCATGGTAGCCATCGCCAGGCCGGCGCCGTTGACAAGGCAGGCGATGTTGCCGTCGAGTTTTATATAATTGAGACTGTGTTTGCCGGCCTCTATCTCAAGGGGCGCCTCTTCGGCAAGATCGCGCATGGCCTGGATATTGGGATGTCGATACAGGGCATTGTCGTCCAACCCAATCTTTGCATCCACCGCCACCAACCCGTCTTTGCCGTCTGCTCCGGCGACGATGCAAAGGGGGTTGACCTCGACCATCGTGGCATCGCATTCCCACCAGGTTTTGTAAAGGCCGGTGAACATTTTTGCGGCCGTCCCGAGCAAGCCGGCCTTCAATCCCAGGGCGACCGCCAGCTTGCGCCCGTGGAAAGGAAGCGCGCCAACGGAAGGATCGATGATTTGTCTGACAATCTTTTCCGGATGACTGGCCGCGACCTCCTCAATGTCCACGCCGCCCTCGGTGCTGGCCATGATAATCGGGCGCGACAAAGCGCGGTCCAGCAGGACGGCGCAGTATAACTCTTTCTTGATGTCCGGCGCTCCGGCGATCAGAACTTTGCTTACCAAACGGCCCTCCGGCCCCGTCTGTTTGGTGACAAGTATATTTCCAAGCATCGCCGCGGCGTTGGTGAAAACCTCCGCGGCGTTCTTGCACAGCTTGACCCCGCCCTTGAAGCCGCTCTTAAAAGTTCCCTTGCCACGCCCGCCGGCGTGGATTTGGGCTTTGATGACGACGCGAGTCTGGCCCTTGCCAAAGAGATCTTCGGCGATCTTTTGAGCCGCCTCCGCGGTGTCGCAAACGTCTCCTGAAGGGACCGCGACGCCGTATTGAGCGAGCAGTTGTTTGGCTTGATATTCGTGAATGTTCACGCGATGTGATGGCTCAAAACGTTAAGGCCTTTGCTGGATGGGCAAGAGTTTCAATCCAATCGGGCCGGTGTACTGGCTTTGTGGCCGAATCAATCGATTGTCGGCAAGTTGCTCCAGCACATGGGCCGTCCAGCCCGCAGTGCGCGCGATGGCGAAGATGGGAGTAAAAAGATCCATTGGCATGCCCATTGAGTAATAGACTGTGGCCGAATAAAAATCCACGTTGGCGTGGAGGTTTTTCTTCTGGAGCATCAATTCGGCAATGCGCTCGCTCATTTGAATCCATTTGGGTTCGCCAAGTTTGACGCTGAGAATCTGGGCCATGCGTTTGAGGTGGGGCGCGCGAGGATCGAGCGTTTTGTAAACGCGGTGGCCAATGCCCATGATCTTTTTCTTTTGGGCCAGGCAATCCTCGACGTAAGCATCGACCTTTTCGAGGGAGCCAATTTCCATGAGCATTTTGATCACCCCTTCGTTTGCCCCGCCGTGGAGCGGTCCCTTCAACGTGCCGATGGCGCTGGTAATCGCCGAATACATATCGCTCAACGTGGCGATGGTGACACGCGCGCTGAAAGTGGAGGCGTTCATCCCATGATCGGCGTGCAGCACGTAGCACAGATCCAGTGTGCTGACTTTTTCGGCGGAGGGTTTCTCGCCGTCAAGCAAATAAAGGAAATTGGCCGCCTCGCCCAGGCGCGGATCCGGGTGCGGCAATTCCTTGCCTTGGCGGATGCGATGGAAGTAGGCGGTGATGATGGGGATTCGCGCGATGAGCCGCATGGCTTTTCGGCGCTGGCCGTCGTGAGAATTGTCGTCGCGCTCCGAGTCAAAACATCCCAGGGCGGAAATGGCGGTGCGAATGACATCCATGGGCGGCGTGTCCCTGGGCATCGTGCAAAGAATATCAATGACGCCCTTTGGAAGTTCCCGATCCGCGGCCAGCTGGGATTTCAATTCCGCCAGATCGTGCCGGTTTGGCAGGCGATTCCAGTGCAGCAAATGCACCACATCCTCATAGCTGGCTTTGCCGGCCAGTTCATTGATGTCATAACCGCAATAAATAAGCTGGCCGTTTTCTCCACGGACGTCGCTGATGCGGGTTTGCGCGGCGACCACCCCCTCCAGACCCTTGCTGACGCATTCAGTAGAATTAGCCATCATAAAACTCTTTCTATTGCTGACCGATCCGAACCTCGGTCAGGCCAATCTAGGGGGATGGGCAAGGACCGTCAACGGTTTTCGCCGCCTGTCTGCGGGAAAAAGCGGCGGGGAAAATCGCGACGGTTTTTCCGCATGTCTCCCTTGTGTCAACAATAAACGCCCTTGGAATCAGGCGTTCCCTCCAGTTTCCGGCCAAAATGGCCTTACTCTATGTGCCAGGCTTGCGCGCCGCGTCGGCGATCCGCCGGTTTACTATGTCCAGATAGTGTTGGGCCACATGGTCGGGATCATTGGCATTGATAAGCATTGAGCGTTCCAACCAGTGTTTGGCGCCCGCATAATCCGAGAGGTAAGCACAATGCCACCCTTCCCAAATGGAGACCCAATAGCTGTTTGGGTCCAATTGGTCGGCGAGCTGAAAATACGGGGTGGCCTCGTTGGTTTTATTCAGCCAATCCAGGCACATTCCGTAGCGCATGGGGGTATAGGCGTAGAGAGGGTTCAGGTCCATCGAGCGCGCGTACCACGTCATGGCCTGTAGCGCCTGGGCTTGATAACCGGGGTTGCCCTGCCAGCTCAGTTGGCGATAATACTCGCCCAAAGAGTAACAAACTTGAAAATTGGCCGGCTCGGCCTTGTAAGCGTTCTGGAGCGCGGCCAATTCCGTTTCCCATGTGTTTTGCCGGGACTCGGCGCGCGCCAGCCAATAGGACTCGCGGCCATTGCGCATTTCCCCTTTTGCCAGGAACACCAGCGCGCCCGCAACCACCCCGATGAGCATCACTTTTCCAGAACGCCCGGGATTCTTCCAGAATCGCTCCGTGGCAAATCGCCGTTGCGCTGTCAACAGGGCCATCAGCGTGATGGCGAGGACGGCGCAAGCGGGTGTCTGCATGTCGAAATCCACAATGGAATGAAGCAGGAGGGCCAGCAATCCGAACGACGCGCCCGCCACAAACGCCGCCTTGGTGCTGTGGGCGGCGCCCAGTTCGTTGGCGGTCTTGCGCACGAAAGGCCAGGTTTTCAAAACTCCCCAATACAACGACACCATTGCCAGTCCAATAATGGCCATGCCCGTGACGCCCCACTCGCACAAAGTGTTCAAATAGTCATTGTGGACATATAACATGGTGTTCTGCGCCCAGCCGTTCCGATAACGGGGAAATTCAAAGGGAAAATGTCCCGGGCCGCCGCCCCACCAAATGTGGCGCCGGAAAATCTGGAGAGCGCCGTCCCAATAGTGCAGACGGTTGTCATACAAATTTTTGCCGCCGAAGTAGGTATTGGCAAAACGCCGTTCCATTGGGCTGAAGTCTCTGCTGAAGAAAACGGCCGCCGCCGCCAATAACAGCAACACCACCAGCGCGCGCCGCCAGTAATCCCGGTGGTAAAGCAGCACCACGCAAAACAGAACCAGGCTGCAGCCGGTTGACAGGATTGCTCCGCGCGACAAGGTCACAGAAATGCCAGCCAGAATCGCCACGGTGCAATAACCGATCACCACTTTGACCGGAGGCGAGAACCGCCCCATGATCGTGTACGCCAGCCCCACCGGCGCGATCATTTCCAGAAACCCTCCCAAATTATTGGGGTTTATAAACGTGCCGCTGCCTCGGCGCGCGTAGGCCGCATTTTTGTAATAGTGCCAGATTTTCGGATAATGGGTCGCGAATTGGAACACCGCGAAGGCTGACAACGCAAGGCCCAATCCTATAAGTGTCAACCCAACGGCCGTCGCCGACTCGCGCCGGTTGAGATTGTGCAGGACGATAAAAAAGAGCGCCGCATAGACAATGACTTTGACAAGAAGTTTCCGCGCGGGATATTCGATCTCCACCAATTGACAGCGGACTATCGCGTAAAGAACAAACGCCAGCACGACCCAGCAGAGGGGCGGCCAAAACAGCCGGAAGGGCCGTTGGAGGCAGAACCGCGCCATCCACACGGCCAGGGCCAGAATCGTCAACCCCTGAATCACCAAAAACCCGCGATCGATTCCGGAAGGGTCGTCCACGGCGCCCAGCGCCAGCGGTCCCCAGACCAGAATCACCAGCACGATGCCCAGGATTGTCCGCTCGCAAACAGCATCCAGCAATTGCCGGACTGAGGTCCGGGGGCGACTTGGCGGATTCTGCTGTTCGACCGAGGGCAAGGGAAAAGGTCAGGTCAAAAACTCGCGCGGGTCGGTGATATGGCCGGTCAAGGCGCTGGCGGCCACCGTGGCCGGGGACGCCAGGAACACCTGGGATTCCCGGTGACCCATCCGGCCGGGAAAATTTCGATTCGTCGCGCTAATGCATTTCATCGGGGAATTCATTCGTCCAAAAGTGTCCACCGGGCCGCCCAGGCAGGCGGCGCAGCCGGCGTTCTCGGTCATCTGCACTCCTGAGTCAATCAGAATTTGCCAGATGGTCCTTCCGTCCCATCGCGCCGTTTGCAAATCATTGACAATCTCGGGCGTCGCCGGCACCCCAAAAGTATCTATGACAACCTTCTTGTCGCGCACCACCCGCGCAAATTCCAGAAAATCACTCGTCTTGCCGCCGGTGCAGGAGCCGACGTAGGCGCGGTCCAGTTGCACGGCCGTCAGGTCCTTTGCAAGGCGGCGCCGGCCGGGATCGGGATGGCAGGCGACAGTTGGTTCCAACTCGCACAAATTGACGACCATCTCATAAACGAATTTTTCGTCGGCGTCCCGTTCCACCGGTTCATAAACCTGCTTCGTGCCGTTGAGCTTGCACCGTTGGTCCACCATCGCTTTGGTTTGATCGTCGAACTCGAAAATTCCATTTTTGCCGCCGGCCTCGATGGCCATGTTGGCCACCGTCATCCGATCATCCATCGAGAGATGCTGGACGCCCGGCCCGTCGAATTGCATCGCCCGATAAGTCGCGCCGTCAAAACCAATCTGTCCGATGCAGTGGAGGATGATGTCCTTGGCCATTACACCGGGCTGGAGCCGGCCCTCGATCCGAAAGTGCATGGATTGGGGAACTTTGAGCAGCAGTTTGCCCGTGCCCATGACAAAGCCCGCGTCGGTATTGCCGATGCCCGTGGCGAATTCGTTGAACGCTCCGGCCATGCACGTATGCGAATCGGTGCCAAAAAGGATTTCGCCGGGCCGGGTATGGCCTTTTTGCGGAAGGGCGGTATGGCAGACGCCGGCGTAATGCGAGCCATACTGGCGTTGCGACGGGCCGCGCGCGGGATCAAATTTCCAAAGCCCCTTGGGGTCATCAATCACGTCGTAAAAGTAGGGCAACTGTTGTTCGCGCACAAATTCGCGCAGGATATCCACATTGCGATTGGACCGGGAATCAGCCGTAAAGATGTAGTGATCCGGAATGATGACCACCTTGCGCGGATCCCACACCCGGGCATTTTCGCCAAACTCGCGCTTGAAAACGCCAATGGTTCCGGGGCCGCACACATCGTGCGTCATCAGAATATCGGCGTTGACCCACACATTGTCGCCCGGTTGGACCACTTTCTTGCCCGCCGCGCGCGCCAGGATTTTTTCGGTTAATGTCATACTGCAACTCGCACAGTAACCGAGGCAATCCCGCGTGGCAACCTTTAACGGCCCCCCCCGAATGAGTCACAGATGTCAAAAGAAAGTGCTGGACAATGCCGGTCTGCCCGCGCTATGTTATGAAAAATGAGTTCATCTATGCACAGAATTTCCTCCGCTCTAATTTCGCTGGTTTCCGTTGGTCTGTTCGCGGCCGGCTGCGTCGGCCCCGAACGAAAGTTCGGACGCGGCATCAATAACATGATGGAATTCGGGCGCGGCGGAGAAATGCGCCGGTCGATCGAGCAAACCGCAGTGCTGGACAGCCCGGATCTGGCATTTACATCAGGCATGTTGCACGGTTTTAATCGCAGCCTCATACGGACGTTTGCCGGCATCTACGAGGTGGCGACGTTTCCAATCCCAAACCATGCGTCGGGCGATTACGGCCCGATTTTCCATCCGGAGAACCCCGTTTACCCCGAAAGCTACAGACCAAACTGGCTGGCCGATCAGATTCTCTCGCCTGACACGGCGTTGGATTTCGGCGGCGGGGACATTGCGCCCTGGATTCCTGGCAGCCGCTTCCATATCTTTGACAACTGACCGGCCTTCCGGCGGCGGGCCGTCCCGCGGGCTGGAGAATTGGCAGTGTCGTCGCGCCAGGCGCACGGGTGTCGTCCGCAATGCTTGAGAAGCGTTCATTCTGCAAGGTCAACCTGCTGCTGAACATCTTGGGCAAGCGCGCGGATGGTTTCCACGAACTGGAAACGGTGATGCATCCGGTCAGCCTCTCGGACGTTCTTGGCTTCCGGCGCGAGGGATCGGGAATTCGCTTGAGTTGCAGTGATCCTCTTCTGCCTGTCGACTCCACAAACCTCGTCGTTCGCGCCGCGTCGGTTTTCCTTGAAGCCGCCGGCATTCGGGAAGGAGTGCGCATTGATCTGCAAAAGCGAATCCCGATTGCCGCCGGTTTGGGCGGCGGCAGTGCCAACGCGGCCGCGACACTATTGGCTCTCAACGAATTGTTCGACCATCCGGTGAAGGCCGAAGCACTGGGGCCAATGGCGGCCGCGCTGGGGTCCGATGTTCCGTTTTTTCTGCAAAACCGTCCTGCGCTGGCAACAGGACGCGGTGAAACCGTGCTGCCCCTGGATTTCTTTCCGGCCATGCGCGGCACTTTCCTGATGCTGGCGCACCCCGGCTTTGGCATTTCGACACCGTGGGCCTATAACCAAGTGGCGCGATTCCCCGGCGCCTGTCACGGCCAATTCGGACGCGCGCGAAAGCTGGTTTCATTGCTGCAAAGCGCCGACCTGCCGGCCGCGGCCAGGGAGTTTTACAATGCGCTGGAAGCTCCCGCTCTGGAGAAATATCCGTTGCTGGATTTGTTCCTGGAATTTTTTCGGCAAAACGGGGCCGTAGGGGCGTTGATGTCGGGCAGCGGCTCGGCAACTTTTGCGCTGTGCGGTTCCAAATCGGCGGCCGAGACGCTTCAGGAGCGCTTCAAAGCCAAATTCGGCGAGAAAATCTGGACTGCCATTTCAGGTCATGATTCCACCTGACTCTTAGGTCGCCAATGATTTGGGCGCGCGAAAGTCGCGCGAATTTTGTTTGGTTATGCGCGCAAACGCGCTGCAATATGCGGGCCGATGAAACCGAAGATTCTGGTGGTGGATGATGAGCCGGATGCGCTGGAGTTGATAGAGGCCAACTTGAAAACGGCCGGGTATGATGTCCGCAGCGCCGCCAATGGCGGCGAAGCTTTGCGCCAGGCCCGCCAGGTCAATCCCGCTTTGATTCTGCTGGATTTAATGCTGCCGGAAATTGACGGGTTGGAGGTCTGCAAAATCCTGCGACGCAATCCGGAAACCACGGCCATTCCGATTATCATGGTCACGGCTCGCGCGGCCGAGATCGACCGCGTGGTGGGCTTGGAATTGGGCGCCGACGATTATGTCACCAAACCCTTCAGCCCGCGTGAATTGGTGTTGCGGATTAAGAATTTGCTCAGGCGCCGGACGGCGGGCGGCGCGCCGGCCCAACAGATCGAATTTGGCGGGCTGCATATTGATTTTCCGCGGCATCTGGCCACGTTCAAAGGCAAACCGCTGGAGTTGACGGTGACCGAGTTCAAGCTGGTGGCTTTGCTGGCCGAGCGCAAGGGCCGGGTGCAATCGCGCGAGCAGCTTCTGAAGGATGTGTGGGGATATAATTGCCTGATCGATACGCGCACGGTGGATACGCACATGCGCCGGCTTCGTGATAAATTGGGAGGGGCGTCCAAATATCTGGATACTGTCAGGGG
>VFSW01002414.1_pt1 | contig 28163 bp, 19 predicted proteins | sample 5358111 | NCBI WGS metagenome assembly VFSW01 (sample SAMN11554181, study PRJNA540505) | mine drainage metagenome | isolation source: sediment from site ElyBrook_90M | place: USA: Ely Copper Mine, Vershire, VT | collected 2017 | reverse complement strand
CCTCCTAATCAACCGAAGCCGTAGCCACCTCCGCCTCCACCACCGCCGCCTAATCCACCGCCGCCGAATCCACCACCGCAAATAAAGGGGCCTCCGCCGCCGAGCCACGGTCCTCCGCCACCCCAACCGCCCAAGAGGCCAAAGCTGAGCAGAAATCGTAGAAGGAAGAAGCCGCCAAAGAAGATCAGCAGCACAATCAACAGAACGGCCTTACCCAGTGTTGGACCCCGGTGAAGCGGCGCACGAGCCAGCGCCGGCTCATTTTCCAGCGTCACCTTGGCATCGGCGGCAATGACCTGCGCCACCCGGCCCACGGCCAAAGTCATGGCGCTGTCGTAATCGTTGGCCCGCAGATAGGGGACCATCGCGCGGCCGATGTCGCCGACCTTGCCGTCGGGCAGAATCCCTTCCAGACCGTAGCCCGGTTCAATCCGGTACTTGTGGTCGTCCACGGCCAGCAGCACAAGCAGGCCGCGGTCCGAGCCCTTGCGCCCCATCTTCCACTTGGTTTCAAGCTCGTTGGCGTAGTCGGCTGAGTCCTCGCCGTCCAGGTTGCGGACGGTGACGACGGCAATCTGCGCATTGGCCTGGGAATGGTCGAGTTGGCCGCAGAGGCTGTCGAGCTGCGCGACGGTCTCCGGCGACAGTACATGGGCGTAGTCGCTGACGTAATCAGTGGGTTGAGGCAGATCCTGCACCCGCTCGGCCACGGCGGCAGTAGCGGAAAACCCCAGCAGCCCGGCCAGGAGCAGGCAGATCACAAACAAATACGTGCGGTGAAAGCCTTTCATCGCTATTCATTGTACGTGGAGAGGCTGCGAAAGGTTCCCTCACCCCGATTCGCCGGGCGTCCCGTACCCAGCCCCAACCACTACACTGGAAAGGAAATGACACGAAATCAGCCCCCTATCGCCCGCAAGCTGCACACTGAGACGCACCTCCACGGCGTCGTCCTCATAGACGACTACGCATGGTTGCGTGACAAGCAGAATCCTGAAGTCTCCGCGTATCTCAATGCCGAGAATGCCTACGCTGAGGCGGAAATGGCTCCGCTGGCCAGCCTGCGCGACGATCTCTATCAGGAGATGCTCAGTCACATCAAGCAGACCGATGTGTCAGTTGCCTTCCCGGACCGCGGCTGGTGGTACTACGCGCGCACCGAGGAGGGTCTGCAATACGCGATCCATTGCCGCAAACAAGGCTCCCTCGATGCGCCGGAGCAGGTGATTCTTGACGGCAACCAACTGGCCGAGGGGCAGGCATTCTTCGCCATCGGCGCAACGGACATCACGGACGATGGCCGATGGCTGGCCTACACCACTGACACCACGGGCTTTCGCCAATACACGCTGCACATCAAGGACCTGGCCACAGGTGAGACGCTTCCAGGCCAGGTGGAGCGCGTTGGCTCTGTCACGTGGGCCGCGGACAACCGCACCCTCTTCTACTCCGTGGAGGACGAAGAGCAGAAGCGCCAGTACCAGCTTTGGCGGCACGCACTCGGCACGCCCCACGCCGATGATGCGCTGGTCTACCAGGACGACGACGAGCGCTTCAACCTGGGCGCGGGGCGCACTCGCGACGGTAAGTTTCTGGTGCTGGAATCCGCCAGCCACACCACCAGCGAATGCTGGGCGCTGGCCGCTGCCGAGCCTGAGGGCGCTTTCACGCTGATCTGCCCCCGCGAGGACGAGCACGAGTACTCCGTCGACCACCGCAACGGCCTGTGGTTTATCCGCACCAACGACCGCGGACGCAACTTTCGCCTGGTTACGGCTCCCGTGGCAACACCGGGTCGAGAAAACTGGGTTGAACGCATTCCTCACCGCGACGAAGTGATGCTCGAAGATGTGGACCTGTTCGCCGGTTTCTTTGTGGCCTGTGAGCGTGAAGACGGCCTGCCCCGCCTGCGACTGTGGCGCTTCAGCGACGACAGACCCGTTCCAGCCGGAGAGATCGCTTTCCCGGAACCGGCCTACAGCGCGTACCCGCACATCAATCGAATCTTTGAGACAACTACATTCCGCTACGCCTACCAGTCGCTGGTCACGCCCAGTTCGGTCTACGAGTACGACCTGGCTAGCGGCGCATCCACGCTGCTCAAACAGCTTGAAATTCCCGGCGGCTTCGACCGCAGCCTGTATGCCAGCGAACGCATCCACGCCACCGCGCAGGACGGCGTGCAGGTGCCAGTGTCGCTGGTGTACAGAAAGGACAAGCGCGAGCCGGGCCACAATCCCATCTATGTCTACGGCTACGGCTCTTATGGCTACTCGCTACCGCTCGGATTCAGCTCGAACCGGCTCAGCCTGCTGGACCGCGGCGTGGTTATGGCCTACGCCCACATCCGCGGCGGAGGCGACCTGGGCAGGCCCTGGCATGACGCCGGAAAGATGCTGGTAAAGCGCAACACCTTCACTGACTTCATCGCCGCTGTCGAGCACTTGACCGCGGAGAAGTATGGCGACCCCAGCCGCGTGGCCATCGAGGGCGGCTCGGCCGGTGGCCTGCTGATGGGTGCGGTGGCCAACCTGCGCCCCGACCTGTTCCGCGCCGTCGTCTCGCATGTGCCGTTTGTGGACGTGATGAACACCATGCTCGACGCCTCTCTGCCGCTCACCGTCCCCGAGTACGAAGAGTGGGGCAATCCCAACGAGGAGACTTACTTCCGCTACATGCTGAGTTACTCGCCCTATGACAACCTGAAGGCCGCGAGTTACCCGTCCATGTTGGTGAAAACATCATTGAACGACAGCCAGGTGATGTACTGGGAACCCGCCAAGTATGTAGCGAAACTCCGCACTCTCAAGACGGATAACAACCCGCTGCTGCTGGTGACCAATATGGAAGCAGGTCACGGCGGCGCAAGCGGCCGCTACGACTATCTGAAAGAGATAGCGTTCGACTATGCCTTCCTGCTGAGAGAGCTGGGCCTCGTGCAGTAAGTGCGCATGAACTGGAAGGTACCTGGCCTGTAGGCTCGGAGCTAAGTAGCGGACAGCCGCGACTTATGCGCCCACAGTCCGAGGCCCGGATTGGAGATAAAGAAGACCGTCTCCCCTTCCACGGAGTTATAGCCATTGGCCAATGTGGCGGGATCGTAGCGCTTGAGCATCGCCGCCAGGTCACCGTACTGGAAGCCCACGCTTTCCACCTCTTGCTTGCTGAGATGGCCGGGGCACCAGGTGATGGTGAAACGGCCCTCGGACGAGGCGTGGATCAGGTGAGCGGCAGCGCCAAGTTCATTGGCGAGATCGGCGTTGGCATTCACGGCAGCGAGCGTAGCCGGGGTTCCGCGATAGCCGTACTTGCGGATCAGGCCGTCGATCGTCTTGTCTTCGCCGAACTCTTTCACCCCCGGCGCCAGAACGATCAACTCCGCGCCATCGGCCAGCGCCATGCGCGTGCGATAGACTGCCTTGTTGCCCAGCCAGGTTGAGTGAAACTCCTGCGGATCGAGATACACGACGGCCTTCTGGATCGGCTCGTCGACTAACTCGAAGTTCACCTTCAAACTTAGTTCGGCGGCACGGTGGAAGCACTCGACATCATCACCGATGAACAGACCGCGCACCGCCAGCCCGCCGTCTGCGCCACGCCCGACCACAGTGAGCACATAGACGATGGGAATGTCCTTCAGGAAATGATCGGACGCGTAGTTGAGCACGTTGCGCACCGGGTTCACCGCGCGGCCCATGATGCGCTCCATGCCGTACACCGCGCCCAGGTAATGGCTGCGGTTGATGCCTTCGCGGCCGCCCGTGCCCACCAGAATGTTCTTGTTGTAATTGGCCATGCCGATGACTTCATGCGGCACAACCTGGCCGACGGAAAGAATCAGATCGAAGCCACCCTGCGTGAGGAGACGGTTGACCTGCGCAGGCCATGCATAGTTCAGTTTGCCTTCTGACTGCTCGCGGATAAACTCCGCCGGGACCTCGCCGACCGTCTCCACATCGGTGCGCCAGTTGTGAATGCGAAACAATTCCTGCGGAATATCGCCGAACATCTGCGTTAGCTGATCAGGCCGCATAGCGGTGTGCGTGCCAAGCGCGGGCAGAACCGACTTGAGCCGACTGCCAAAGTACTGCCATGCGCAGTGCGTCAACACACCAGCCTGCGAATGCAAGCGGGTCATATCGGGTGGTACGGCCAGCACGCGATTGCGCGCGCCTAACTTTGCCAGGCTCTCAGAGAGCAGATCGTTTAACTGCTGCGAAGAAAAGTCGGCGGTTACGCCGCCTACGGCGCAATAGATACTCATGCCCTTAACTTTACACCGCATTTGTCACTGCGCGCAGCGCCCGTTGGCCACAAAGGGCCCGCAGCGCCGGCGCGTGACAGTGCCGCGCACGTCCAATCGCTCACGATGAAGCGCAGCGCCTTCTTACAGGAAGACAACCTGCTTGGACTCACTGATCATGTTGATGAAGCTGCCCACGCCCACGTAATCGATTCCGGGATAGTCGATCATTTCCTCGGACTTGAAGCCCATTACACCCATGGACATTTCACAGACGTGGATGCGAACACCAAAGTCAGCCGCGTCTTTCATCAGTTGTTCCAGCGACTTGACTCCGTGGTGTTTCATCACGGAACGAATCATCTTGGGCCCGATGCCGGCCATCTGCATCTTCGAGAGGGGCAGCGCACGCGAACCGCGCGGCATCATCCAGCCGAACATGGTGTCCATAAAGCCCTTGGCAACAGACTTTTTGGGATCGCGGAGAGCGGCAGTGGCCCAGAAAGTGAAGAACATATCCACTTGTATGTCATAGGCGGCCGCGCCCAGCGCGATGATGAACGCGGCGATGGTTGTATCCAGGTTGCCGCTCATCACGCCGATGGAGAGGCGGTCATTGCCCGCGGACTTTTCCAGCGCATCCATGCGCTCAGTCAACTGCCTGATGGTCTCTTGGAGTTCGAGTTCCGTCGGAGTAGTCGTCATGGTTCAATTCCCTTTCTACGCAACTGAATCGTGCTGCTATGCCTCCACGCTGGCTGAGGCGGTAACTTTGGCGGGAGCATGGCTCCAGGCAAATAGAACAAGGGCCAGCGTCCGGTAGAGCACATGGGCGAACTTGGTAAGCGGCAGCAGAGCCACCAGATCCATCGCCAAAACAACATGCAGGAAGAAGACCGCGTGACCGAAGGCTGAGGGGCTGGGCAGATAGACGACGATCTCAGAGATCAGGCCGGTAAGAACCGTTGCCGCCAGCAGCACCGGAAAGAACCAATCGGCAAAGCTGCTTTTCGTGTACGGCGTCTCCGTGCCTTGCGCGCGGCGCATCAGCACAATAGTCAAGCCATAGAGGCAGACAAGCCCGCCTACGGTGCCAAGAATGCGCATCGGGTACCAGGGCGGGACCGGTGAACCGATGGGCTTCAGCATGAAGTCGAGTGTGGTGGCCACGAGCATGGCCAGAAACCCGCCCATAACAGCAGCATGCACAACCCATGCGCGCAGATACCACGGCTGCAAGGCTGGGCTGGGTTCCTTCGTCTCCGTGTCGCACTCCTGAAAGCGGCGATGGAGCAGCGCGTCAGACAGCGCGGTGTAGATTGCCATCGGTAGCGCGGCAAGAGGCAAGGCAACGCCCGCGCTGCGGCGTTGGTTCCAGAATCGCACAGTCATCGAAACTACGCCCAGAAAAGCGCTGAGCCCGACGACCGCGAAGAGAACTACTCCGATATCGTGAATCCACTCGCCGGGAACAAAGTCGAAGAGCGGCAGGCTTGGCCCGCCAGCATTGACCTTGGTCAGCAGAAGCAAGGAGAAGAATGCTGAAAAGAGGCCAAACACAAGCAGGTTGCCAAGAATAGAGCGATTCGCCAGTCCGGCAAGCCCGGTGAAGTCATAGCGCGAGACGGCATAGCTGCGGGCTGCCGCCATGAATTCGGCGGGATCGGCTTTGCGGGGGCAGGTCTGCGTGCACTCCCCACAGGCGTAACAGCGCCACAGGTCTTCGCTGGCCAACAGTTCCTGCTCCATACCTACCTGCGCCATACGAATCATGCGCCGCGGAAAGCCGCCTGAGTCCTTCGCCAGGGGGCATACGGCGGTACAGTTTCCACAGTTGAAGCAGGCGCTCACATCCAGTGTCTTGCGGGGTCCATGCTTCTTGATCTTCTGCAACAGAGCTACATCCACAACGCGTGCCATACAAATACCTCTCCTGATGCTAGTGACCGGCTGTGGCCGTTTCTTCGTAACCCGCCGGCGCGTACAACAGATAGTCGCCCTCTTCGCCGGCCTCGGTGACTTTTCCGTACTTGCGCATTCCCGTTACATGCCATAGCGCTTCATCGGTAGGCATCTTCAACGCTTCGGCGATTTGCGGAATAGTTGCAGGCTGAGTCTCGAGATACTTTTGAATCGCCTTCCGCGCAGCGATCAGATGCTTCTGCTTCTGCCGCTTCTCCTCGCTAATGCCGCCGAGGCTTCCGCGCAGCGCCGTGAGCGCTTGCTTTTGCTGTGCTGTGAGCGTCTTCATCGCCATGATTTGTTTCCTCTCTGCCGCGTTGCCGCGCTAGTGAATGCTAACCAGTTCGGCGGAGCATTCGCGGCCTGGGATGTCGGCCGCAAGACCATCCACCATCGCTTCGAACTGATCGAGGCGCCAGCCGTTGAGGTCGATGGCGCGATGCGGACAGACAGCGACACACGCTCCGCAACCAACGCACAGCCCGGCGTTCACCTGCGCGCGTTCCACCATCTCCCCATCCACTTCCATCTGGACCATCTGCAGCGCGCCTTCGTAGTCGCACTGCGTAACGCATTGCGCCTCTCCGTTGCAGCGCGAAAGATCCACCTCGGCCACATACGGATTCAGTTCGACGTCTTCCTTGGCAAACATTGCGGAGGCCTTTACGGCGGCCGCTCCAGCAGCGGCCAGCGTCTCCTGTATGTTCATCGGTCCCTGTGCCGTACCTGCCAGGAGAACGCCGTTTACTGCAACCTCAACGGGGCGCAGCTTGGGATGGACTTCCTGCAGGAAGCCGTCTTCTCCGGTTGCAAGCTTGATCTGTCCGATCAGGTCCTCAATCTGCCCCGGCATCATGCCCGTACCCAGTACGACCATGTCCACGCCGAGTTCGAGTTCTTCGCCCCAGGTCAGCGCGTCTTTCACCGTCACCGTGAGCGCACCATGCTTGCTGCGACTAGCCGGAGCCGCTGCCACCTTGGGCGGCTCTTCTCCGTTGTAGCGGAAGAAGACGACACCAGCCTTGTTGCACGCGGTGTAGTAGTCCTCCTCGCCGCGTCCATAGGTGCGGATGTCCTGATTGAAGTCAAAGACGCCGACCTGCGGAAAGCGCGTACGCAGGGCCAGCGCCTGCTGCAGGATCGTTGTGCAACAGGTTCGAGAGCAGTAGGTATTGAGCTTCCCATTCGGCGACGGCTCGTGAACGCCATCCAGTTGCCGGCTGCCGACGCAGTGCAGAAATGCGACATTGCGGATCGCTTTGCCCTGATACGTGAGCCGTTTTGCATCCGGACTTACGGTTTGCATGAACTGGATAAACTCCGGCATGGTCACCACACACGGTTCGGCGCGATAAAGGAATTCCCCATCCTGGGGGACATAGGGACGGAAGCCAGTAGCCATGATGATGGCGCCAACCGTGGCCTCAGCCTTGGTGATGATGCCATCGGCCAATTGCGATTCAACCACAATTCTGAAGTTTCCGATGAAGCCGTTCACAACAGTCACCTTGCTGTTGTACAGAACTTCGATATTGGAATTGTGCAGCACACGATGCGCGAGTTCATTAACCAATTCGTCGGCATTGCGTTCGCTGGGATAGACACGGCCTCTTTCGTTCAGCCGTCCTCCGAGCCGCTCCGAGAGCTCGACCAGCAAGACCTTGATTCCCCGCCCCGCAAGGTCGGAGGCGGCCTTCATGCCGGCAATGCCTCCGCCAATCACCAACGCGCGGCGATGATTGGGCAGCTTGATCTGCTCCAGCGGCACGGCGCAGCGCAACTTGCCCACCGCCGCGGCAATCATGCGGATGGCTTTGGAAGTTGCGCCGGCCGGATCGTGCCTGTGCGCCCACGAGGCCTGCTCGCGAATGTTGACGTGCTCGTACAGGTAGGGATTCATGTCACCGCGCGCGACGGCTCCTCGGAAGGTTGTTTCATGCAGAAAGGGCGAGCAGGAAGCCACCACCACACGGTCGAGATTTTCCTTCAGAATGTCGTCGCTGATTGTGTTCTGTCCGGGATCAGAGCATACGAAGGTGTGAACTTTTGCGATGGCGACATTCGGAATGAGGCGCACGGTCTCGGCCACGCGCTCCACATCCACAACATCAGAGATGTTTCCGCCGCAGCGGCAAATGTAGACGCCGATCTTCAATTCCGGTGTCTCCGCGGAGTGCTTCTGCACGGAATCAGCCTTCCGCTGTGCAGCCTCGATCTGCTGCTCAACGTGCGCCTCTTCGTCGCGCCCCGGCTCTCCGCACTCCAGCTCAGGCTGCTCTGCATCGTGTTGTTCCTGGTATTTGTCGTGATTGCTCATGGCTTCCTCTTGAGTCACTGCTGGGTTAGGCCCTCACCCAACGAGGACTGCGGATCGCTTCTGGTAGAGGTATTGGCTGGCCTGCATCGCCGCCGCGCCAGCCTCCGCAATGGTGTCGACAATATCCTTCGGCCCTGCCGCGGTCCCCGCAACAAAGATTCCCGGCGCCGTGGTGGCTGTGGGAACGGTCAGTGCCGGCGTGGCCACGAATCCATCCGTTGCGCACGCAACCGGCGTCGAGAGCGATGGATTCCAGCCTGGAACCATTCCCTGCGCCAGTACCACCATGTCGTGACGACGCTCCTGCATAGGATTCTCGGCATCTTCAGTGGTCTCCACGTTCAGCGAGAGATCGCCACTGTCCACCGGCTCAATACGCGCCACCTTGCCGCGCACAAAGTTGATACCCATCGCCTTTGCATTCTGGAAGAATTGCTCATAGCCTTTGCCGAAGGCGCGAATGTCCATGTAGTAAATCGTGATGTCGGCCAGCGGAAGGGCGCCAGACAGCAACATGGCCTGCTTGATGGAGTACATGCAGCACACCCGCGAGCAGTAAGACACGCCGATGGATTCATCCCTGGAGCCCGCACACTGCACAAATGCGATCGAAGATGGAATCTTGCCGTCGGAGGGACGAAGCACGCGGCCATAGGGGCCGTGCGGCGCCAGCAGACGTTCCAGCGTGAGCGGAGAGATGATGTTCTTACTGCGCTGCGCATTGTACTGCGGCTTCACCGTCACAGAGTTCAAATGGAATCCGGATGCGACGATCACGGAATCGGTGCGGATGGTTACGCTACGTGGCTGCTGATCGAATTCGATAGCGTCCGTGGGACAGACGCGGGCACAGGTTCCGCATGTTCCGCAATGCTCGGCATCGAGCACGGCCTTCTGCGGAATCGCATTGGTGAAAGGCACTGCGATGGCCCGTACCGCGCCCAAGCCTTCCTCAAAGGGATCGGGATACTCGGTGTCGCAGGCATATTCGCAAAGACGGCAACCGATGCACTTGTCGAAATTCACGTAGGTTGGCTTGAGCAGCAGCCGGACATGGTGCACATCGTCCCTGGACTCAATCGCCTCCACTACCGTGTTAGTGAGAATCTGAATGTTCGGATGATGCGCGGCGGCGGACATCTTCGGGGTCGTGATGCAACTCGCGCAATCCAGTGTGGGATAGACCTTGCTGAGGGCAATCATATGGCCGCCGATACTGGAGTTGCGCTCGACAACCAGAATCTGTAAGCCCTGATCCGCCAGATCCAGCGCAGCCTGCAACCCTGCGATTCCACCACCGATGACGAGTGCGTCGGGAGTATAGTTCGAGTCGATCTGCGTATTCATCAGAGGCCTCCCTGCAAGGCGGCGGTCAACTGCGGAACCCGGGCCGATGCTCGCGCTGAAGCCCGGAGCCGTTCTACCGATTCGCACTGGAGACGCAGAGCAAGCTGCCGGTCCACCGGACCAAGGCGATGGAGATGGTCGCTCATCAGCGCGATTTCCTTCAGAAACGCTTTGATGCAAACCGTGCAGATGGCCGTCAGGCGAATGCGCTCTATTCCCAGTCCACTTGTGCTCATCCGGCCGGTCAGTTGGTCAATGCGCGCAGCCAGCCGATCATAGGCGCCGTGATACGGACAGTCGGAGCCGCAGGCTGCAATCAGGATGCCGTCGATTCCCTGACTGTACGCGCGCAGGTAGAAATCCTCCGGAAAGAGAACCGGCGAAAGGACCCGCAGAATGTACACGTTGGAGGGATACTCAAGATGCGCCTTGCCGACGGCATCAGCCCCCGGATAGGCGCATTTCTCAGTTGCCAAAACCAGAATCTTCGGAACAAACGAGTCGGTCATACCGCACCTCGTGCTGCCCTTGTCGTCACAACAAGGCGCACAATTCCTGCCGGACAAAGATCGTCCGGCTACCCCCGGGTTCTACAACACCGCAAACAACTACTTTTTGCGGCGTACAAGCAAACGGTCATAGCCCTCAGCCTCAACAAGGCCCAGGAACTCATGGCCTACCTTGGCGGACCAGGCGGCGATGTCCTTGCGCGAGCCCTTGTCGTTTGATTTGATCTCGATAATCTGGCCGACCTTCACCGCGCCAATGCCTTTCTTGGCTTCCAAAAGAGGGCCGGGACAGGCGGTTCCACGTGCGTCGATGATTTTGTCAGCTGTGAGTGTTTCAAGTACTTCGCTCATGTTAAAGAACTCCTGTATTACTCGATGATTGATATTGCGTAAATCCGTCCGCTACGCCCGCTCCGCGATTCTCGAGCGGGCAGATCGCGGGGGGAGTGCCGAGACCTTCTTTACACCCTGACGCATGCGGTCCCGCAGAGCCTCTCGAATCAGAATCGCCGCCTGGAGAAATCGTGGATCGGCGATCTGATACAGGACGTTTTGCGCGCGCTTCTCCGCAATGACTGCACCCTTGTCTTTCATCAGACGAAGGTGCTGTGAGGCGTTTGTAATCGATACCCCAGCTTCATTGGCTATCTCTGTAACCGTCTTCGGTCCATGCTGCAAAACGCAAAAGACGCGCATGCGCGTAACGTTAGCAAAGATCGTACAAAAACCTCCGAGAAGCTCACAGGACTTGTCGTCTATCGCATGAGACACTGGGCAACTCCTCTGCTGGGCCGCTTGCTGCGATTGCATACTTGCGCGATTACGCAAATACAAGATTATTGTTAATTTTGCGCGACTTCCGACTCTGTGATGCCAGACACAGGTGCCTGTGTTTATTGAACATTGGGTTCAGCGCTATCCAGTTGCTGATGGGATGAGATGAACGAGGCAAGAGATGGCTTTGGCGGATCGCCATGCTGATGTGGAACGTTGGACAGCAGCAGATAAATGAATCAGACAGTAGGGCCGCACTGATACGCCTACGGCCTGGACCGTAGGATGAATGCGTAGAAATCCATCCAAACCGAGATAGAGATAGAGCCTGAAGCCATCGCCGGGAGAGGATGTTGATGACCTCTGAGATCAACTGCGCATGTGCGCCGAAAATGCTGTCTTGGACAAAAGTGAATCCGGATCCATTTCGGGTTTACGCAGCCCTGCCATCTCAAGGGCTTGGAGAACGAACGAGTTCCATGCGAAGACGCGGTGATATCCGAAGAATGGATTCTTCGAATCAGTCGGCAAATACTCCTGGCTCGTTGGAAAGGCTTCGTCTGTGTGGATTTCAGCCCAGAGCCTGTTTGCGATCGCGGTTTCCGCCTTTTGCCATCCATGGAATTTGCCTGTGACATATCCGCAGACTTCGATCCGCATCCAACTGCCGCCGTTGTAGTAAACGCCGTCAGCTGCCTTGTTGGCATAGCTGGCAGCATAGGAGTCGCTTACCATCGGATGCCACTCTTCCGTAAAGTAGCTCCACCCTTTTTGTTTCGCGGGTAGGCCGATAAAGATCGGTCTCACGGTACCGCCCTCGTCGGGGAATGGACATTCCCGATTCGGCAACATCACTGGAATGTGATTGAGGTGACTGACGACCATTTCATCCGTCAGGATTTTCCGTCTGAAAAGCCAGAGTGACAGGAACTCGGGAAAGATATCGGAAAATCCTATGGCATCGTGTATGTTCCGCGCCGGACGCAGAAATCCACGATCCGCATTGTAATAGCTTCGATAATCTTCTTCTGCCTTTGCAATGTAGTTCTCTGAGATGGATGCGCTCAATTCCGGGATCTGAAGTTCGCGTATCACTCTGAGCAGTACGGCGAGCATTCCCTGGTTCTCGCACAGAATCCTGGTGCCTTCTGGATAATTGATTACGTCGAGTTGACCCATGACAAACTGAGCCGTGCAAATGGCCTCGCGTTGTGGATCGTAAGTAGCCAGGCAGTATTCCGCCGCGCGTCGCACTTTGTCCATAGGCAGCCTGGTATCGAATCGACGACGGTTGAGGAGCGCCCACATCAACCACAGGGGCGTTGAGTCGTTGGATTTGCGCTCCAGGTTCGCAATATTCGGTTCCACCAATGTGTTGATTGCCCCGTTTGTACCCTGATTGTCAGCCCAGAGGGCAAAGACCTTCTCGTTCAGCTCGCGGTTATGGATGCCATTGAGGGCGTAAAAGCTATCGCGGAGATACATCTCACCGGCGGCCGAATACCAGATGCTGGGGGCCAACATGGGACGACGACCTTCCATGTCGGCACTCCAGCTCAACATCATCACGTCTGCGTAGAGCACCTTCTCCGTCTCGCCGCCTTTGAAACCGATACCCTCGGCCAGGTGAAGTTGGCTGGCAAGCCGATACCCGCCAACTGTGTCGGGAATCGAATCATTCGCAAAGATAAAGATGGTCTTCGTTTGCGAACTCCCCATCTCCAAGCGATGGTATGGTTCGCTGCGGCTCGCAACACGGGAAAGCTCGACATCTCGAACTTCCATTAATGGCACCTTGCCGTCATCCTCCTCGTGCGCGCCTCCCCCCTCAAAATCAGTAAGCGAGAAGGCGAGAGCGGCGCCTGTGCCCTGTAGTGCGGGGACGACAAAGGAATTACTGAACTCTGTGAAGACTGAGGGAGATGCCGGTGCCGTGTCATTGAACAGCGTGATATCGCCAAGCTTCTTGAACTGATCGTCAATATCCCACGCGTGAACCGATATCGGGACCTTGGAGCGATACTTGAGATGCACGGAATATATCTCGCCTCCCTTTGCCGGGAAGGGCAAGAGAACAAAATCTTTTGCGGCACGCGGATACAGCTTAACGACGCCGTCCTGCTGTTCGACTTGAATCTCGCCGCTTCTCTTCCACCTGGAAGCTGCCGGAAGATCGATTGGAGTGCGGGAACCCTCACCGGACAACTGGACGGTGGCCTCGCCGAATGTCTGCTGAATGAATGAGCCTTGCTGTGCGCGCTCGGCGGCCATCGGAAGAGAATAGAGATTCAGATCGGGAATGCTGGCCGGCGCGGGTTTCACGGGCGTTCCATCACGCCGGATGATGCGGCTCCACTGATTGCGAAACCCAGAATCAGTGAGCAGCCCAACGGTCACTCCGCTGTGTGTGCGGAAACCGGCTGCAGGAAAATATTCATGCAGTGCCCCACCTTTGCAATCTGGGTGGTCGAAACTCCAAAGTTTTTCCGGTGCTGCTTCAGGTTCCAGACGATTGGATAGTTGGTAAAGCAGCGTGAACATATCTGCTTGACGTAACTGAATCGTCTTCTTCACCACCTGCGATGACATAACCTCGTATCTGACATCGACAAAGACGGTTGTGCGCAGGTTCACAAGTTGCATTTTTCCGGTGAGGGTTATCCGTTCCCTATCCCCGCTCCACGAAGTGGCTTTCCAGTCGTCGGCCCGGTCTTCGAGGCTGCGCTCGCTGTTCTGGAAGATGGCGGAAAATTCTCCCCCTTGATGGTGCCGCGCTATGGCTTGACCACGATAGAGGATCGTAACTCCATATCCCTTTTGGACGTCACCTGTGACCTGGAGAGAAACAAGGCCGGCTTCAGGGGGAGTAGTGGCGTACGTTGATTCCGGCAGCAGGCTTGCCACAGTTGTAAGTGCTGAGAGGGCAAGAAATTCGCGGCGATCCAGTTGTCCACGGGAGATCATATCCTGTAGTTCCTCGTATTGTTCAGGACTCTTTACTCCAAGTCCGTAGTCTTTGTAGAAAGAAAGATCGGTTCTATTTCACGGAAGTGGTGAGGGAGTTGCAGGGGTCTGCGGCTGGAAACTGGCAGCCCGCTCGCGTTGCTTACGGAGCGCTTCTTCGCGTTGCGCTTCTCCGAGTATGCGGGTTTGCTGGGCTTCCTGCTCGGCTCTGGCGTTCAGGCCCAGATGCGCATAGACCCGGCTCAACTGGTAGTGAGCGGGCATAAATTGCGGGTTTAACTCGATGACATGCTCAAGCACCAGGCGCGCCTGCGGCCAATTTTTTTGCGCCACGTAGAGTTTGCCAAGTTCATTGAAGGGATTGATGGATCTGGGCTGCAACTGTGCGGCCTTTTCAAGCGCAACAATAGCCTCCTGCTCGCGGCCCAGGCGACTTGCCAACAGGCCAAAGAAATACTCCAACATGTAATGGTCAGGTCTTTTTTTGCGCGCCGACTCAAGGATGCGAATGGCCTCAGTGTCGTTGGCCTGGCGGGCATAGGTCTGCGCCAGACCGACATAAGCAACATCGAGCTCAGGATCGGTGGCGAGCGCCGCTTGGAAGGCATCGCGTGCGGCGGCGTAGTTGCCCTTGGCCATCTCAATCGCGCCCAGTCGCAATTGCAGGGGCGCAGTTGCGGCTGTCTCTCCCATACCCGCCTGGATCACTTGGACCGCCTCGTCATAGCGGTCCGTATCCATCAGCAGCCGCGTGTAATCGAGCATACGATCAGGGTTGGAGGGGTCGGCCACCGCGGCTGCACGATAGGCTTCCAAAGCTTCGGGCATTTTTTGCTGCATTTCGAATGCCGAGCCAAGGAACATGAGTATGTCCGCATTTGAGGGCCGCTCAGTGTGCAGTGTAGCCAGGAGCGTGGATGCCTCTGCGGCCTGGCCGTCGTACAGTAACGCCAGCGCAAGATTGTAACGGTTTTCCCAGGACGGATCGAGTGAAGCAATTCGCCGGAAACAGTGGACAGCCTGGCCATAGAACGCATGCCGACTGAGAAGAATCGCGATTTGATACTCCCGCGCGGGCGGGAGCTGATTGGCTTTCTCCAAACGATCGACGCGGCTGGCGGCTGCTTGCGCACGCCCCACGCGGATCTCTGCCTCGGCCAAATTGGCGTCGGTAGCCGGATCGTTGTCGACTAACTGGCCGGCATGCGATGCCTGCTCAAGCGCCTCGGCATCACGGTTCGTGGCAAGCGCCAACAACAAAAGATAGTAATGGGCGAAGGGATCGTTGGGATCCAGGCGCGATGCTTCGCGCAACTCCGGCTCTGCGCGAACATAATCCTTTGCAGTGAGCAGATTGAAGCCGAGATTCCTGTGCGGCGCCGCTTGCGAGGGGTCGAGGCGAATCGCGTTGCGATAGTGGTTGTCGGCTTCGTCGATGTGGCCAAGCTGCGTCTCGGTAATTCCCAGCAGGTTTTCGATGGTGGCGTTGCGGGGCGCAATACGATGCGCCTCTTCGAGCTTGATAAGCGCCTGATCGAACCGCCCTTCGCGAAATAGCCTCACCCCCTCGTCCATCGCCGTAGGTTGTGCGTTCAGCGAAGAGACAAGCGCAATGAAAAGCAGAGCGGGCGCGATCGTCCGATACCAGATCATCGCTTCGCTCCCTTGTCTGCGGCGTCAAAGTTGGACGGCTCAGCCATTTTTTCGTTTTTGATATCCTTCACCTGGGCAAAGACTTGAGCCGCCTGAGCGCTCTTCCCCTCGGCGCGAAGGACCAACCCAAGCTGATAGTGCATGGAGCCATCCCGGTCATGCGCCAGCGCACGATTCAGCATCTCCTCGGCACGGGTGTAGTTCTTTTGCATGGCGTATGCTCGCCCCAGTTGCAGATAGGCTGGCCAGAGATCGGGCATGCTGCGGATTGCCAACTCAAGATGAGGAATCGCCTCCCCGATACGTCCCTGAGCCACCAGGATGGCGCCCAATTCTCCGTTGGCCTCGGGATGACCGGGATCGAGTTCCAGTTCCCGCGTCAGTTCCGCGAATGCATGATCCGCATCGCCGTGCTTCCAGTAGAGATGGCCGAGCCAGAAATGAACGCCAGGAAGATCGGGCCGGGCGGCGGCTACGGCGAGGTATTCGGCAATAGCTTTATCGTCCTCCTCCAAACCGCCGGAGGTTTCACCCGCCATGGTGAGATTGACGTAAAGCTGGCCAAGCATTTGATGAACGTGATATGAGCCTGGCGCGACCTTGATGAGACGCATCAATTGCTCCATAGAGATATGGTGGCGCACCAGAGCCAGATCGTAACGTGCCATAAGGTCGCCCGGATGGGCCGCCAGCCAGCGCAGGAGCGCCGCCTCTGCATCGTCATAGTGATGCAGATGAATGGCATCGATTGCATGAGCAAAAAGGTTTGCGGACGGACCCTGGCTTGACCGCGCAGGGCCGATCTCCTGGTATGCCCGCCGCGCGGCGTCCTCATCTCCCATCAGCGCATTCAAGGCCGCAAGGGCTACATCTTTGGCAGGGCTGGCAGTGGGATCCGCGTCCAGGTTCCTTGCGGCTTCACGGCATAGCGGGAGAAGCTCAGGGGTTGCCTTTCGGTGATCGATGCCATTGTCCAAGGGGAGACCCAGACTATCAAGGGCGGCACCGGAATCAATTTGCAGGGCCATCTCTATTCGTGAAAGCCCCTGTGCGAGTTGCCCCATCAGCAGCAGCAACTCCCCGCTGCGCGCCAGCACTGTAGCAGATCGCGGAGCCTGCGCCGATGCTTGCTCAAGTTGCTCCTGTGCTGCGGGCAAGCGTGCTTGCTCCAAGAAAACATTAGCCAGTTCCAGGCGCGCGTCGAGCGAGTGCGGGTCGCGCTCAATGGCGCGGCGAAGATGGTCTTCTTCCTTGGTCCACTCGTGCTCTCCGGCATAGGTGGTCCCATAGATCAGGTCAGAGAGAGCTGTTCCCGAGGACTCGTCGAGGAGTTGCTCCGTCTGCTGCCTGGCGGCTTTGCCATAGGCTTCGCCAAGCGCGAAGAGCAGATCAGGATCATCGGGGAATTGCGCTGCGGCTGCGCGCAGTTGGACCAGTGCCGCATCCATCTGTCCCGCATCCCACAGCGCCGTCCCCAACCAACTCTGCGCCAATTTATCCGAGGGATCCAGTCGAATCGCCTCGCGCAAAAATCTTGCGCCCTGTGCTGGCCGATTCAACCTTACATAATCGATTCCAAGCCAGAGGCTTACGCCGCGCATGCCGGGTCTCAGTTTATTAGCTGCGACTAATGCCCGTGCGGAATCGTTGAATTTTGCCTGTGCGTAGTAAACAAGCCCAAGGTTTATATATGCCTCAGGTATTCCCGGCTGGAGGCGTAGCACGGTTTGGTATTCATGCGCTGCTTCGTTGAGCAAACCGCTTTGCTGATCTTGCTGCGCCGCAAGAAAGTGCTGCTGAACCTGGGAGGCGATGTCCTGAGCGTAGCTCAACGACGACAGCACACACCCAACGGCAATGACACCTGGGAACAGCAGGACTCTCCAAGAGCGGATGAGAAACATTTGTTGACTCCATCTCCCGGACCTCTGTGCAGAGGTCCGGGAGATTTTGGTGCTTCAATACGAGACTCGAAGCTGGGCTTGAATACTTCGTGGCCCGTTTTGACGATTAGAGGCTTGGCCGAAGCCATCCGTGCCGGCCTGTGTGTTGAAACCTGTAAATTGTCCAGGCCTGTTGAACGCGTTGAAGAACTCAACTCGGAAGAGCGTTTTCACTCTATCCGTCGGCATGGGAATTTCTTTGGACACGCTCAAGTCTTCAGCGTGGCTGGCGAATTCACGAACCGTGAGAGTTCGCGGTGCGTTGCCAAAGGTAAAGTTCGGCGCAGGGACGAACGCCGCGGGATTCAATCGGAGACTTTGCCCCCACTTCCAGCCGCCGCCGTGATAACCATTCATATTCTGTCCTTGGACGTAGTTAGGACGAGCGGAGGCACCGAGATTTGCGTAGGGTCCGGCGAAGATTCCGGAGTCCCAGTTTGGTGAACCCACAGAAAGCGGGGTCCCGCTCTCGTAGGTCTGGTTGCCGGCAAATTGCCAGCCTCCAACAAGCGCGTTGACAACCCCTCCCATATTGGCAAATTGCTTGCCTTTGCCGAAGGGTAGTTGATAGGTGTAACTCAAGACCAGGCGTTGAGGCATGTCGTACTGGCTAAGCCCCTTTTCGACCTTCAGGTTGTACGTGTTCAGAGCTCCTGAGTTGCCATTTCCGTTCCATGCTGACTGGGTCGGATATTCCGCATCGGCATTGGTGAGGGTCTTCTCCCAAGCGTAGTTTACGAGCAGCGTCAGACCCTGCGAGATGCGCTTTTGCATCTGAACCTGCAGGGCGTGATACGTGTAGACGCCAAAGGGATCGGACATGGTTACAGAGTCTACTTGCGCGGACGCATACTGCGGAAACGGCCTCAGGGCCTGAGAAACGGTACCGCTGAATCCCGGATACGGCGGCGCCACAGGGGTTTGGCCAGCGCATGCCGGATTGCCGGCCTGGTTGTTGATGTCGGCATATAGGCACGCGCCGCGCGCCATGTTGGATGGAAGTCCCTGATTGGGATCGTGCATGAAGGCTTGCAGGTGATCGCCATGATCTCCGACATAGGCCATGTCCAGCATGATTTTTCCAGGAAGCTGCTGCTCAATATCAAGCGTCCAGGTCTGGGTGGTTCCGGGACGCGCCGTTTTAGAGAGAATGACCGTTGGGTCCTGGCCATTCATTACCGTGGGATCGATGAACGGCGGCGTTGGTCCGGGGTAAGCCGTAATCTGTGAGAGAACGACTTCCGGCGTCTGCGGGCTGGCGGAATTAGGGTAGTTATAACTCCCAAAGAAGCCTGCGGAGTCATTTTCGCCAAAGCCGCCAATTTTCAGGTTCTGATAGTAGATTCCGTAACCTGCACGAATCACCGTACCCGGCTTTGCCTGATAGGCAAATCCGATACGCGGACCATACGAATTGCGGAAGGTATTCTGTGAACCATTGGAACCTGTTCTTCCGGTCCCGCTGCCCAGAAAGACATAGGCTCCTGGAATTCCGCCTGCTCCGGGATTCGGAAGGGTTAGGTCAAGGAATGACTGCCGGCCATGGGCCTCGGTAACAGGCGTTGGTATCTCGTAGCGGAAGCCGAGATTGGCGGTCAATTTGGAATTGATTTTCCAGTTGTCCTGCACGAAGCCCGCGTAGTACTTCACACGCCATCCAAGCTCCTCAGGCAGCGCGATATATCCGCTGGATGCAGCTCCACGATAGAAGCTCGCATATCCAAATCCCGAGTTGGAGTCGGATGAAATGCTGGTTGGACCGGAGCCGAAGCCGAACTCTCCGGAGGTATTCGTCAGGATGTTGATATTGAACTCCTGCAAGCGCGCTTCCACGCCGAACGTAAGACTATGACGGCCATGCTGCCAGGAAAGATTGTCGTCATATTGGTACGTGTTGTCGTAAAACTGATCGGCACCATTGCTGGGCATGGCTGCGCCGTTCGGATAGTTATAACTGAACTGAGGGAAAGTCGTGTTCATAACTCCCTTCAATCCAATTTTTGCGGGCCAATTTCCTCCGTAGCTCCCTATGCCGCTGAACTCCTGACGATAGCGGCGGCTGAAGCCTGCATTGAAGTGATTCAAAAGGTTGGGCCTTAATATATAGTCGTAACCAAAGCGCACGTAGTGTGTTCTCTGATTGGTCGAGCTAGCATCCAGGGGAGCGCCGCTAATGACGTACCCGGTCGGGCGCCAATCATAGTCGTAGCTGCCGCTGATTTTTTGTTTCGCGCCTATGTTCTGGTCGATGCGAATCTCGTACATGTTGGCATTGGTTACATTCAACGACGACTGATAGAGATTCATGTATGGCGAGGTCGCAGACGCGGGCGCCTGGGGCAGATACAGCTGCGAGGCCTTATACACCGGATCGGGTGCCTGGGTAATCTTGTTATTTGGATAAGGTTGGCATGCCTGCCCCTGATTTGCCCCCGTGCAGGTAGTGTAATCGTAGAGAATATGTGCTGGGTAAGTCTGGCCGAAGACCGTAATCGGCTGGAGCAGAGCGGAAAAGTCTCCGTTCAGCATGGCTTGCGTTGGCGCCGAGTTCAGGCTGTTTCCTCCCGTGTTGTACCGGAAGCCTTCATAGTTGAACATGAAGAAGGTCTTGTCCCGGCCATTATAGAGCTTGGGGATGTAGACCGGGCCGGAGACAAAGGCGCCAAAATCGTTCTGTGTGTCGACCGCTTTCGGCGTGCTCTGCAAATCGTTGATCCAGCTATTGGCATCCAATGCTTTGTTTCTCAGGATGTCATAAAAGGATCCATGCAAGGCATTGCTGCCCGACTTGGTTACCAGGTTTACAAGACCTCCGCTCATTCTTCCGTACTGGGCGTCGAAGGTATTTGTCATCACCTTGAACTCCTGCACGGCCTCGACGCTGACTCCATAGTTCATCTGCAAGTTGGCGGACGCCAGTTCGATGGTGGCTCCGTCCACAAAGATGTCCACGCCGGATTGTTGGCCGCCATTCAGCTTGAAGCCACCTTGTTGTGTCGGAGAGTTTGAGACGGCGCCTGAATAGCCAGGCGTCAAGGTCACGAATTGCAATGGGTCGCGAACCGTCCCATTGAACTCGAGCGGGAGGGCTTCGATCATCTCGGCTGGAACGGACGTGCCCATGTCGGAAGAGTCAGTCTGCAACTGCGAGGCATCGCTGGTCACGGTGACGGTCTGTGTGGCCGCACCTACCTTCAATACCATATTGACAGTGGCTGTACTGCCGACGAACACGTTGATGCCGTTTTGCGTGTACGACTCAAACCCTGGAGAGGTTACCGCAAGGGTATACGTTCCGGGGAGAAGCTCGGGAAATGTAAACAGGCCCTGGTCATTCGCTGTTGCCGTGTAGCGACTGCCTGTATTTGTTTTTTTCAGCTCCAGGGAGGCTCCGGGAAGGTTTGCGCCGGTTGTGTCTTTTACCGAACCTGTCAAAGTACCTCTGCCCGATTGGGCCAGGCCGGGAATTCCGGCCGCCAGCCAGAGCGCGACCAACAGCCAGACCGCCAGATGCCACGGTCTTTGCGCCGTTAGACTTGTATGAATCATTGTGTGTCTCCTTATTAGCATAGTTCTCAAGCCTCCGAAGTGCGTCCGGCTAAGCTTAAAGCGGAGGAGGTGTTTCCCGCCTTGTCCAGACCCCGAAAGATCTGGCCAGCCACCCGGATAGACAACAACTGCAACAGCGCGATCACCGGTAATGCATACTTGAGCGCTGCTGTTCCAGACCCCCAGTAAGCGATCCCCAGGAACAACCCACAGCCCAGGCAGCGCCCCGTGAACAGTCCAAATTCATGGTTGAAGATATAGGCGTACTCATTGCGCTCCTCGAGTCTGGAGACCACATCGACTACCTGCAACTGAATCGGATAATAGGCAATATCCAGGAGAGGCTTGGCCAGCAGAAGACACCCGATAAAGATCAGCACGCCCACCGCGTTAAAGAGCATTGTGTTGATGACCGAGCCGAGGAAGAACAGCAGAAGCCCGGCAGAAAAGACGATGATGCGATGCCGGGGTGCTGCCATGCGGCCGACCGTATACATGATGCAAGCCGTAAACACGCCGCCGATGGCTTGCGTAAGCCCCAGAGTTCCTTCCTGGCCGACCAGCAACATGATGAGCATGGCCGGGGCGGTAACGATGTATCCCTGGGCTAACCCCTTGAGCAGGGCCAACTCAAGCATCCGCCTCCAAAGCGGATGAAAACTGAAGAAAACGAAACGCGTATGCTTTGGGTTGCTGAAGGTGCCTCGCTCGAGGATGCCGGCGGCCAGAACCGTAAAACCAAAGACGACCATAGCGATGATGTGGTAGGCGCGGTTGGGAATCCCGCCCAGCCAGCCGTACAGTGTTGTGCCGCTGATAAACCAGCCGATCAGCGCCGGAACCACTACGGCGGCCAAGGTGGCAATGAAGTTCTCCAGGCCGTAGTAGTAGTTGCGGTTGCTGTCGTTGGTGGCGGTCAGGGCCAGGTATCCGCGGTTGGCCCAGAAGATACCGGTGGCCAGCCCCATGGTGAATCCCGAAATGGCGACGCCCATGGGAGTGAGGATGCTCAATTGCATCATCAGCATCATGGCGACTCCCGAAAGCAGCATCCCGGCAGCGTACAGATGCTTGGCTCCAACGCGGCCCAGCAGCTTGCCATTGATATAGAAAGCGAGAGGCGTGGCCGCGTAGATGGATAACTGATAGGTGACCACCTTGGCGACGGCCTGTGAGTTCCTCATGACATAGGCGGCCACGAAGATCTCTATCACCGGCAGGACAAGTGCATACATCATGTTGGATACCATCAAGACCTGCATGGAGTGTGGGCAGCGAAGAAATACTTCAAACTCCTTGCGCAGGCGCTTCATCCCTTCGCTCCTGCTGCCGGAGCAAGGCTGGCCAGGATGCTACGAATGGAGAGCTGCGCAGCACAGATCACGCTGTCGGCAGCGCCGTAGTAGAGCGTGATGCGGTCTCCGTCAACCAGATGGCCATTGGTAAAGATCACGTGGCCGAAGAATCCCTCCTGCTCATAAGGCGCCAGCGGCTCCATGATGGGCTTCTCCGAACGGGCCAGGACGCGCCAGGGCTCATTCAGGTCGAGCAGCAGCGCGCCCAGGCAGTAGCGGTTTTCTTTCGTCGCGCCGTGATAAATCTCGAGCCATCCTTCGGAGGTCCGGATCGGAGCGGCGCCCGCGCCCACCCTCGCGCTGTCCCAGTACCCCTCGCGGCTGTGGGCCAGGCAACGGTGCCGTCCCCAGTGAACCAGGTCGGACGACTCGGCCAGCCAGATGTAGTTGCCGCCGAGCTCCGGGCTGCTCGGGCGATGCAGAGCGTAGTATTTGCCGCCGATTCGTTCTTCGAAGATCGCGCAATCCTTGTTGTGCGGTGGAAGGATCATGCCCTCATGCGTGAACTCCTTCCAATTGCGCGTGGTCCGCAACCCAACGCCCACACCGTTGCCTGAGACCTGCGTATAGGTCAGGTAGTAGGTGTCGTCGATGCGGCTCACCCGGCAGTCCTCGATGCCGTAGGCTTCCAGTTCTCCACTGCCCATCAGAGGCAGGCCCTGCTCCGGCTCGGCGAAGTGGACGCCGTCATCGCTCACCATCAAACGAAGATGAGAGAGGGTGGTGAGATAGTCCCGTCCGTCAAAACTGATCACGCGGGGATCGCTCAGATCGAGCCTTGGATCGTCCGAATTGAATTCAAGCACCTCAAGGCGCCCTTCAGGACTCAGGATAGGAAAGGATGTTTTGCCTGGGACCTGTACCGGGCGCTCCGCAACCCGAATGAGCAACCAGGTCCTGTCCTTGTATCGGAACACCCCTGGATTCAGCAGGCATGTCACTTCCATGCCATCGACGCTCGGACGCAGGTCCCGCGGCTTGAGGATGGGGTTCTGCCCGAAGCGTTGCGCAAGATCATTCATCATCAGTCCTTTACGGTTCCGCAAGATGGCGGCCTGCCCGCTGGTGCTATGCGGCTAAAAAATCGTGTATTCCAGGCCGTTGATAAGCCTCTCGGACCGCCAATACCGCTGAAAAGGACATCACTACGAAAATCTTTAAGAATCAATGCGATATACATGTGATTAGCATGAGAAAAGGCGGCAGAGTGCCGCCTAAATTGAGGCGATCCAACTCGCGTTGCGCTCTGTTGAATATGCGGGGGGGATCCTTGCGGACCGCCACTACCACCAAGGGCAGCTCCGCCGCGGCGGACGGTTTTTTCTGACTCATCCAGCGTGCTATGATGCGTTGGGCCGTTGGGTGTAGGTTGTGCCTCAAATTGGATAGAGATTGGATTGATACGGATGGCGGAAGTAGATCCGGAACTAAAGACGGACGCCCGCTGGCAGTTGATCGAAAGGATCACCGCCAGCCCTTCCTTCCAGAAGTCGGCGCGCATCAGAGATCTCCTGCGTTACATGGCCGAAAGAACGCTGCACGGCCAGCCGCAAGACCTGAGCGAACACCGCATCGGTAGCGCCGTTTTCGGCAAGCCCCAGGACTACAGCGTTGTCGAGGACAGCTCAGTACGCGTGCATGTCCGCCAGTTGCGTCTCAAGCTGCATGAGTATTTCGATGGCGAAGGCCGCAACGAGACCTGCATCGTCGAGATTCCGAAAGGGGCCTACACCACGCTCTTTCGCACTGTGGAGCAGCCGGCTGCCGCAAAACCTGAGCCAGCTCCAGCGCGCAAAGAACCTGCCTCTTGGCTCCGCCTGCTGCCGTGGGCACTTGCCGCGCTTTTTCTCGCCACGACCCTGACAGCATGGTTCTTCCGTCCAGCCGTTGCAACGCCGCCTCCGCCACCCTGGCCGCTGGCTGCTCTCTTCAGTCCGGCAGATCGGCCCGTTCAGATCGTGGTCGCCGACATCAACTACGGCATGATGCGACTGGTGGACGAGCGGCAAGTGACATTGGACCGCTACCTCAGCCCTTCTTACCGAAGCGGCGAGGACTTTGCCAGCGCTCACCCCACGGTCCGCGAGGCGCGCATGATGAAGTATCTGTCCGGATCGCTTCTCACTTCGTACGCCGACCTTGTGGTGGCCAGCACGCTCATTCAGGTAAGCGGCAACGCGCGTAACGTGCTCACCATTCGCTCGGCTCGGGAGCTGCGGCCGCGCGCCCTTGAAGAAGGCAACTTCGTCTTTGTCGGCAGCCCCAGCGCCCACCCCTGGGTCTCCTACTTTCAGGACAAGCTCAACTTTCAGGAACGCGAAGGGGTGGTAGGAGAGAGCCCCAAGTTCTTCCAGAATCTGCATCCCAGGGCCGGCGAGCGTGGCACCTACCAGGGACTTACGTTTACTGGTAGTTCGGGCGAAGACTACGCGACGATCTCACTGCTGCCGGTTCCCAACGGGCGCGGCAGAGTTCTCATCCTGCAAGGATTGCAACAAGAGGGCACCGAGGCCGCCGGGCTCTTTCTAGCCGATTCCGGCAACCGTCAAAGACTACAACAGGCTCTCGGCATTACCGGTTCCTCCGGGCAGCCGGTCTACTTTGAGGCCCTCATCCGCACCCAGGCGGTCGCAGGCGCTCCCAATGCCACTTCCATCATCGCCACCCGCGTGGTTCACCCTTAGTTAGGAGCAGGTCCGCCCTGCCGCCGATCCACAATAGAACCGGCGAAGCGACACCTAACTTACCGGGTCGCCGGAGCAGTGGCAAGACATGTGTAATATTCGCTTCCGCCGTAGTACACCCACCACTTGTTGTTATAGCGGGTCAGTCCATTAAAGAAGATGCAGTCGGCAAAACTGGACACTGGCTTATGCGGAGCCTCTGCCGCAAAGCCATTCTCAAATGGATATTTGACCTCAGCAAAGAGCGGCGAGCGAGGCAGATAGTGAACCGGCCTGGTGACGTCGGCTTTTGAAATCAGGTTCTCTCCCACGGCATAAAAATGTCCGGTGTGAGCTCCTCCCGTGAAGAGAATCATATTGTCGGGATTGGAAGGATCGTATTCGCCGAGAGCGAAGCAGCATTCACCGCCCGGTATCGGATGAGGGTTCGTTTCCGATTCCCAATGGAGCAAGTCATCCGAGTATGCGATCAGTCCATCATCAATGTACATGACAAACTTCCCATTCACCTTGATCGCTTCATTCTCCGGACTCTGAAGGACGACGCCGTTGCGATGAATGCGCGTCGACTTGGGAAATAAGATGCCATGCTTGGTCCAATTCAAAAGATCAGTCGAGGTCGCGACAACCATCCCGTTTACGCTCGTGTCGCCCTGTCGATCCCACAGCCACTGATTGCAGAACAGGTAGTACACGTTCCCGCTGCGCACAATGTTTACGTCTTCGTAGCTGAAGCGCCGGTCGTCTCCCTTTCTGAAGAAGGGACTATGAACGTCGTCCTTTACAAAATGAACGCCATCCCTGCTGGTGGCTACTCCGATGTCGCAGATATAGTCAATCGCGCTGTTCTGCTTGATGTCGATCGGTCTTTCACCGCGGTACACATAATAAAAGACACCATCTTTTACGATGATTGAACCGTTGTGGACACCCCCCGAAAAATGACCTGAGTCCCAGGCACCGGGCGTCGGTGCCAGCACCGGGTTCCCCTTGTATTTCGTGAACGGACCAATGGCCCATGGATTGTCTCCGAACATATCCATCTGGTCTGACAAGTCGTGAGGAAAATCTCCCCACCACCGGTCGACGCTGAACGATTGATTCCGCCAAGTCGCTTCGTTGTCTGCGCTAGGAAACTGCCAGGCGAACATGCCTTTAGCGTTCTGGGGATCGTTCCGCCGATTGCCCTGTTCCGGCGCCTGCTGACGAGCGCTTGACAGCGGTGCGCATGCCGCCGCCGCCGCGGCTGCAACAACAAAGGAACGCCGCGAAACAACAGGGGCCGATGCCATTTCCAGACTGCCTGGCGTCTTCTTCATGGATAGCCTTCCTTTCACGGCTAGAACGGTTTCACAGTGATGGAGACGTTGGCGTGCTCTTCGAAAACACCCGCGGCGAGGAATGTAAGCGGAGACAAGTCCCCGCTTAACTCCGAATCTCAACCACGCGCGACTCAAGCGGAGCCAGTGTAAACTCCACCTTGCCTCCTCGCGAGCTGAGCGGGCGATTGCGCGTTAAATCGTGAACATGGCCTTTGCCACCGGTTAGCTCGACGCTCACGCGCTGATCACTGCTCCCGGAGTTGTAATAGAGGAACGCTGGGGGCAGGTCACGATCAAGAAAATTTGTCAGGGTCAAATCCCAGCGCAGCAGCCACGGATCGCCTTGCGGCTGAATCATCTTGTCCAGCCACAGCACGTAGGCGCCGCCATAGATGGACCGGTGTCCTGCAAAGTCGCCCGTCGCATAGGGACTGTGACCTTTTTCTTCGCGGCTCAATCGTTCATAGGGAATCATGGGCGCAAGATCCGGCCGGCTCTGGTTCTCGCGCGGCAGATACTCCGGATAGAACCAGCGCAGGTTTGCCGCCACGTTGAGTGCATAGCGCGCCATATCTCCCGCCAGTTCAGGCCGGTACCGCACCGCAGGCAACAGGTACGGCAGCGTGACCATCGACTCCATGCTGTAAACCTGCCCGGCCGGCTCAGTCCGGAATCCCGCCATGAGCCCGTTCACCTCGCGGCCGCCCCATCGTCCTGACGCCATCAGTCCAACCTTCTCGTCAAAAACAAAGCTCAGCGCTTTTCTCGCGTTCGTCTTATACCCCATCGCCTCCAGCCGTATCGCCGCCATCGTGGCCAACGCACCGCTGGGAACTTCGTACCACGGATTGGAAACGAAATCCATGTAGCGATCCATCCCGATCTTCGATTCGGCCAGACAGAAGTCCTTTCCTGTCAGCTTCCATGCCAGCAGCATCACGTAGCTATATCCACCTACTGCGTCGGGCTGTCGATAGATGTCCTGATTGGTGAACGCTGCCCTTTTTGCAAAGTCGTATCCCTGGCTGTTGAAGTCGTACCGAAGCTGCTGTGCCATCTCCCGCAGGCGCGTCGCGCTCCGTTCCACCCTCTCGAGCCAGGCCGCATCCTGATGAAAGCGCATCTGGATCAGGCCATAAGCCAGCGCAGTCACATTCATCAGGTACCAGTATTCGCACAATGTTGCGCCGGCACCGTCTAGAAACAACCCATACGGCTCGCTGAAGTAGCCCTTCAGCGATGCAGCCAGATCCTCCAACCCCTCTCCGCGCAATTCCTTTCCAAGAGCCATCGGCCCATAGGTTGTGAGTCCCCCGTCCTCAACCCCTTCCAGCGCCGAGGGAAACACCTGCCGCCCATCCTTCGCCCGCAGATTCAATCCGTGCGCGGGGTCCATCACGTAGGCGTTGAATGCCTCGGCCAGCGCGTGAAAATCCAAGGGCGCTTCCTTCGGCCGTTCCGGCAGTCCGCTCCAGAAAAAGGTTTCGGCGGATGCTCCGATCGCCTCCTTTGCCCACCCGGCCAGCCCCAGCGCCGCCAAC
>VFSW01002413.1_pt1 | contig 28165 bp, 26 predicted proteins | sample 5358111 | NCBI WGS metagenome assembly VFSW01 (sample SAMN11554181, study PRJNA540505) | mine drainage metagenome | isolation source: sediment from site ElyBrook_90M | place: USA: Ely Copper Mine, Vershire, VT | collected 2017 | reverse complement strand
CGCTCACGGCCGCGGTCGACAACCTGACCGTCCATGGAACCAAACCTGCGGGAAGCGAGCCTCTGGTGGCGATGCGGCGGCTCTCCGTGGGCTTCAAAATCATCTCCCTGATGAAACGGGAGTTCGATATTGCGAGCGTGACCGCGGATGTGCCGCGGGCGCATTTGATCGTCCATGCGGATGGCTCGACGAATATCCCGAAGCCGAAAACGGACAACGGAAAAACGGCGCCGGAAACGATTCTCGCCCTGAAAATCGGGACGTTCGATCTGCGGAACGGTCTGGTCGCGGCGGAACGCGACGGTGCCGCCAGAGCAGACACGCCATGGAGCGCGCGGGGCGAAAATCTGGCCGCGCATGTGACTTACAGCGCCGCGGGCGTGCGTTACGACGGCTCTGTTTCCGTTGCGCCGCTGCACTTCACCTGGAATGACTTCAGGCCGGCGGATATCCGGATCGCGGCCGACGCCTCCATGGAACGGAACCGGCTGCGGGTTTCGACTGCCACGCTGACCACCGCCGAGTCGCGTGTTGAGCTGAGCAACGTGCTGGTGAGCAATTTCACCGCGCCGGTGACCACCGCGCAATACCGTGCCCGGATCTCCCTGAGCGAGGCCGACCGGGTCTTCAAACTGGCCAATTTCCGCCACACCGGAACGGTCAACGGCTCCGGGGACATCCGCTACGTGTCTTTGACGGATTATCGGGTGACAGGCGCCATCCAGGGCGCCGGGATCGGCTACGGCGAAGTGCGCGACATGCGGGTTGCCGGGAATCTGATCGCGACTCCGGACAACGTAGCGGTGACCGGGCTGCGCATCGGCGCGCTCGGGGGCGAGTTGACCGCCGCCGCGCAGGTCCGCAACCTCAGGGATGTCCATCTGACAGGCCGGTTGCAGCACTTCGACGCGGCCACGCTTGCCAGACTCGGGGGACTGGCGGAACTGCCATACGACGGCACCCTTTCCGGGCCTTTCGAGGCAACCGGGAAGCTGCAGGAGCCGAATCTGCACCAACTCGTTCTCCACGCGACCCTGGACGTCTCGCCGGCTGGGAGCGGCGTCCCGGTGCACGGCCAGATCGCGGCGAACTACGACGGAATGGCGGGAACGCTCGAACTGGGGCAATCCTGGCTCGAACTGCCGCAAACGCGCGTTGACGTGTCGGGAGTCCTGGGGCGGCGGTTGCAGGTGAGGGCTCAGACCCGGGATCTGAACGATTTTGCGCCCGTGCTGAAAAACGCGGCCTTGCCCGTAAAGCTGATGAACGGATCGATCGCGTTCGACGGATCGGTCTCCGGACCGCTCGAAAATCCGCGGCTGGCGGGACATGCAGAGATCCGGAACGCGGTTTACCAGGGGCAACCGATCGATTCGCTGACCGGCGATTTCACGGCGATGGCCTCGGCGGCCACGCTCAGCGATGCCGCGCTGGTCCAGGGTAACCTGCACGCGCGGATCGACGGGTCTGTCGCGCTCAGCAACTGGAGGCCGGTGAATGCGTCGGCCTTGAACGCGACCGTGCGGGTGACGAACGCCGACGCCGCAAACCTGCTCGCACTGGCGGACCGGAAGGACATTCCGGTGAGCGGAACATTGAATGCGACATCGCAGGTGACCGGGACCATTGGCGATCCTCATGCAGCCGCCAGTTTCACGCTTTCGAAAGGGCAGATTTACGGCGAGCCTTTCGACTCCGTAACCGGGCAGGCGCAATACGCGAACGCCGGGCCACAGGTGCTGACGGCGGCGGTTGCCGCGGGCCGGAAACGGCTCAACGTTACGGCGCGGCTGGCCGCGGACAAGCTGACGTTCAGCCTGTCGAGCAACGCCATGCCGCTGAACCAGATCGCGCTCGCCCGCAAAGCCGAGCCGGGCCTGGCGGGCACGGCTCAGGTCAAGGCGGACGGGGTGGTTCAGCTTCACGGCAAACAGATCGAATTCCTGGACCTGAACGGAGACCTGAATGCAACGGGACTCGGGCTGGGGGCGCGGAGCCTCGGCGACTTGCACCTGACGGCACGGACCACGAATGGCCTGGTGACGGCGCGCCTCGATTCGAATGCCGCGCAAGCCTCGATTCGCGGAGACGGCACGATGGAGCTTTGGGGGAATCGCCTCGTCAACGCGAAGCTCACATTCTCGAAAGTCGCGCTGAGCGCGGTCGCGGCGCTGGTCAGCCCGCGGCAACGAATCGAAGAACCCAATTTCGACGGCTCGGCGGCGGGCGAGGTGACCGTGACCGGCTCGGCGAAGACGCCCGATCTTCTGGTCGCCTCGCTCGCGGTTTCGCAGTTCGAGTTGCATCCGCTGACGGTGACCGGAGCCGCCCGGAGCATTCCGGATCTGGCGTTGAAGAACAATGGCCCCATCCGGGCCACGCTGGCGAAATCGGTCATCCGGGTGGATAATGCGCATTTTCAGGCCCCGAGCACGAATCTTGAAGTCTCCGGCACGATCGACCTGAAGGACCGGTCGCCGCTGAATCTGCGCGTGCAGGGGAGTGTGAACCTGGCGCTGGCGGAGAGCTTCGACCGGGATTTAACGTCATCCGGGCAACTGGCGATCGTCTCGGCGATACGCGGGGCCTGGGACAATCCCGACGTGACCGGGAGCGCGGAACTGCAGGCGGCCGAGTTTCACTACGCCGGTTTCTCGAATGGCCTGACGAACGCAAAGGGAACGATTCTCTTCACGGGGGCGCGCGCCACGGTTCAATCTTTCAGCGCCGAGTCGGGCGGGGGCAGTGTCCAGGCCACGGGGTTTGCGGCTTTCACCAACGGTCTGTTTACGTTCCGTCTGGAGGCGAAGACACGCGACGTGCGGGTTCGTTATCCTCCCGGAGTCAGCTCCGTTTCGGACTCGGATATCACGGTGGCCGGCACGTCCGAGCGCAGTGAAGCTTCCGGCGCCGTCATCATCCGGCGGATTTCGATCAATCCGAAATCGGATATCTCGGCCGTCATCGCGAGCGCCGCCGAACCGGTCAAAACACCGGAGGCGAGGCCCGGACCGCTGGGCAATATGAACATGGACATCCAGATCGAAACGGCGCCGGATGTCGCGTTCGAGACCAGCGTGGCCCAGAGTATCCAGGCCGACGCGAACCTGCGGCTCCGCGGCACCGCGCTCAACCCGGCGGTGCTGGGGAGGATCAATATCACCCAGGGCGAACTGGTTTTCTTCGGCAATAAATATACGATCAACCAGGGCTCGATCTCATTCTTCAATCCGGCCCGGATCGATCCGATTCTGAATATCGATCTGGAAACGAAGGCTCGCGGGGTGGACGTGATCCTGACGGTGAACGGGCCGATCAACAAGCCGAACCTCAGCGTCCGGTCCGATCCGCCGCTGCAGTTCGGCGATATCGTGGCGCTGCTGGCCACGGGCCGGAGTCCGATGGATCCGACGCTTGCGGCCCAGAATACGGGTCAGTCGCAGAGTCTGCAGCAGATCGGCGCGTCCGCCCTGATGGGCCAGGCGATCGCCAATCCGGTTGCGGGCAATCTGCAGCGCTTTTTCGGCGTCAGCAGAATCAAAATCGATCCGCAGATCGTTGGGATCACCGGGAGCCCGGAGGCCCGTTTGACCATTGAACAGCAGGTGACGCCGGACCTTCTGTTCACCTATATTTCGGATGTGTCGAACACCAGCACGCAGCTGCTGCAGATCGAATGGGATTTCAACCGGCGCTGGTCGGCGATCCTGACCCGCGAAGAAAACGGGTATGTGGGGATCGATTTCGCTTTCAAGAAGAGCTTCAAGTGACCGTTACACGAAGACGGACGAGATGTCGACGGGCGAGCGGTTTCCTTCGACGACCACAATGCCGGTTTCGGTGACGTGATAGAGGCGCCGGTCCTGTTCGAGGTCGTAGCCGATGGTCGAATCGGGTGGGACGCGTACGTTCTTGTCGAGAATGGCGCGGCGGATCTTCGAACGGCGGCCGATGTCGCAGTTGTCGAGGATGACGCTGTCTTCGATCGACACGCCGGCGTGCACTTTCACGCCGCGGCCGAGGACTGAGTTCCTGACGCGGCCCCCGGACAGGATACAGCCGCCGGAGACGACGGAATCGATCGCTTCGCCGCGCCGGTCTTCATCGTCGAAAGTGAATTTGGCGGGCGGATCGGGGTAGCTGTTGGTGCGCAGGGGCCATGCGCGGTTGTAAAGGTTCAGCGCCGGTTTGACGGAGCGCATGTCCATGTTGGCTTCCCAGTAGGCCTCAATGGTGCCGACGTCGCGCCAGTAAGGGAGGACTTCCGCGGGTTCGCCGGGGATTTTGTTGGTCCGGTAGTCGTAGGCGTAGACCGAGTGCCGGCTGTCAACCAGTTTCGGCAGGATGTCGCGGCCGAAATCGTGCGAACTCGCCTCATTGGCGGCGTCTTCGTGGAGCGCCCTCAACAAGGCGCCTGTGGCGAACAGATAATTGCCCATGGAGGCGAAGACGTTTTCAGGATCGTCCGGAATCGACGGCGAATCGGGATTCTTCTCATGGAATGCGAGAATGCGGCGGTCCGGACCGGTTTCGATCACCCCGAATTCGTGCGCGTGCTTGCGGGGCACGGGGATGGCGGCGACGGTGCACGTGGCGCCGGTCGCCTGGTGCTCTTCGATCATGTGCGCGATGTTCATCCGATAGATGTGATCGGCGCCGAAGATGGCGACGACGTGAGGCTCGGCCTGTTCGATCAGATTGATGTTCTGATAAATGGCGTCGGCGGTGCCCTGGTACCAGGTTTCGTCGGACGAGCGCATCTGCGCGGGCACGGGGATGATGAACTGGTTCTTCAGAATGCCGCCGAGCTGCCAGCCCTCGCTGAGATGCTGGAGAAGGCTCTGGCTGCGGAACTGCGTGAGGACGTAGATCGAATGAATGCCCGAGTTGATGAAGTTGGAAAGCACGAAGTCGACGATGCGGTATTTGCCTCCGAATGGAACCGCCGGTTTCGCGCGTTCCTTGGTCAATGGGTAGAGCCGGGTTCCCCTGCCTCCGGCCAGTACGATTCCGAGCACGCGCAGTTGCATGGCAAGGCCATTGTGGCAGCAAGGGGCTGCATCCGGCAACTGCGGGGAGATTTGCGGGGAATTCGGGCATGAATTGCGAAATTGGGACTTGCAGGAGCCGGCGGCTTCGACCGCCGGCGTTGCGAAACAAGTTGGAGCGCTCCACCCGCCTGGTAACTGTCAGGCGGAACAGCCGTTTTGGTTTCTTGACGTTGAGCGCAGCCATGCTGATCGACTTGTCCTCCGATAAGGTGACCATGGATCTGCGCCAGTGGCCACGGGACCGAGGCCGCATGATACCGGCAGCGCCTACCGGCCATTGTTTCGACGTTATGCCGCTCAGAGCCTCGAGGAATTGAGCGGTTTAGTGCCCCGGTACGCCAATGGGTGCGACCGGGTTCTTTCGATTTGGAAGGTAGCACGGGGATTGGGCCAGTTCGTGCGCGGTGGGATGAAATGCGGGCGATAAGTTGAAGAAATCACGGCAGATCGGATTATTTTCGAAAACTGTGAATGAGGTCGGGATCTCCGCAATCCCGCCGGGGGCGAATGCGAAGGGCGTAGATTTCGGGCCTTCCCGTTAAGCTGTCGCTATTTCTACAGCTCCACCTGGGCCTGTTCCAGCTTGCCGGCCGGTTTTACTTGACCGATTCGACGATCCGGATTTCCTGTTTCAGCAGCGTATTCACCATCTCGCCGAGCGGTATACCTTTCCGCGCCGCCCGTTCGGCCAGATAAGCCTGCACGTCAGCGTTCAAATAGATCGGCAACCGCAGTTCAGCGCCGGGCTTAAAAAACTTGCCTCGCTCGCCCTTACTGAAATCATATTCGCGTTTCATCGCTGTTCCTCGTAGTCGTGGATTTCCGCCTTCGTCGGTCTTCGCGCCGAGATCAATCGGATTCGTACCCGGTGGCGATCCGACCGTTCAAACGTGTGGACCACCAGCGCGTAGTTTGCTGTAGCGTCTTTTCCCAGCGTAATCCATCGGGCCTCGGTTTCGCTGTGTGGGTCGTCCGGGATGGTGAGTGCCAATGGATCCAGAAACACGGTCGCGGCCCGCTCAAAATCCAACCGGTGCTTGTTGAAATTGATTTTTGCTTTAACCGGATCCCATTCGAACTCGTAAACAAAAGTCCCCATGCCCGTCCTTCATTCTCCCTGATGCGGAGCGCGGGACCGACGCGAGGGAGCGCCGGGAGGCCGGCTGTTTTCGTTATCGATCCATCCAGCGCGTGAATCTCCGGTTTCGAACCCTATTTCCAGTTGAGCGCCAGATTCACGAAGGAACCCACGGGAATTCCGGTGGGACCTTTGGCGAGGAACGGTTTGGCGTCGTCCAGCCAGGCGGTCCCGGCCACATCGACATGAACCCACGGGGTATCGCCGGCGAATTCCTTCAGAAACATGGCCGCGGAGCAAGCCCCGCCCCAGCGCCCGCCGATGTTCTGGATATCGGCGTAAACGGTCTTGAGCTGATCGCGATACTCTTCGTCGAGAGGCATGTGCCACATCTTCTCGCCGCCTTCTTTCGCCGCGGCCATCCAGCGGGCCAGAAGCTGGTCGTCATTGGAGAAGACTCCGGAACTGGCGTGTCCCAGCGCCACTACGATGGCGCCGGTGAGGGTGGCGGCATCGACGAGGTGCGTGCAGCCGAGCTGCTTCGCGTAAGTAATGGCGTCGGCCAGAATCAGCATTCACGCGACTTCCCCTCACCGTTGGCTCCGGGTACGTCAGCACAATATACGATATGCCATGGACCGTCTTGTTCGACAATCGCCGTGAACTTGCCCGCGAGCACCGCTGTGCGATCCACCGACATCGACGGGCGGGTCTGGTGGGGTGGCGGCTATCCCGCTGGTGAGTTCAACGCGGATTTTGGCGTATTCTTCCGGCATACGGTAAGTCAAGCCGCGGTGCGGCCGCTCTGCGTTGTACTCGCTTCGCCATCTCTCGATCGCCCGACAACAGGTGAGCAAAAAACAGGCGGGCTCACTCAGAATGCGTTTTTTGGACATGGCGGAATCTATCGCTCGGATGTGTCATCACATCTTGTTAAACCTGGGCCGGAGTGCCGCTTTCCGGTCGGGGCCGGGCTATAGGAGGCTATAGGACGCGCCGGAAGTCCCCCTACCCATCTTCGCGATGAGTTCCGGCCGGTCATTCCTCAACGGGTTGCTCGCCAGCATTGCCCGCTCCGCTTCACCGGCATCACCAGATTAAAACGATTGCCGCTTCGAATGGAATCATTTACCACCGAACGGTAACCAGTCTCTTAACCGTTCGGTCAATAGCCGGTGCTGGTTCGGTTTTGTGCCCACCAGCCCTTCCAAAACGATACCAATGAGGCTTCGTTCGCCACAATTGCAGGTCTCCCGAAAGCGAGATGTGCAACTGTCTCCGCAGTTTTATAAGGGGCAGTATTTGGGAGCTGCAAGTTCGCCAAGCTCGGGATGCCAGCCCTGGTCTGAACCGCCAGGCCATTCGCGAACGCCCCCATACCCCCAACTGCCTCTACCCGCATATTCAGGTCGGAGTCGTCCAGTAAGGTTGCCAGAAACGGAAGAGCCGCAGTCGTGTGAATCGCTGCCAGTGCGTGTGCGGCGACCTCCCGAAACGCGACATTGGTATTTGAGGAATCGGTCGCAGCTTTTCCAAGTACGACCACCGAAGCGGCATCAGTAGGGCGGAAGTACTCTCGAATACTCAGGAGCAGAGGGCCCACTGCCGGGTCGCCACTAATGGCGGATGCGGTCTGAGCGGCCGCGGCGAGCGCGGAAGCGTTCCCGGCTCGTATTAATCCACCAAGTCCAAGAGCTCTTTGTTCCGCTGAAGTTGACGCTGCCATCCTTTGATAGAGCAGGTTTAACACGGGTGATCCCAACTCGTCCAACAGGCCGCTTTGCAAAAAATACAGCTGCAAATGGTAGCCATTATTGCTTTCAAGGGCAGAACTTATTTCGGACGCGAGTTTATCCTTTAAAGGAGCTGCCTGGGTGTAAACATATGCGCTCACAATCGGGCCTGGCGGAGAAGGAAAGTAGACTCCGGTCAACGCCATTTCCCCCTGCACAACCGGAATGACTCGCCATGCGCTCTCAGCCCGCTGAAGAAACCAGATTCCGCTGTAGCTGACGTCTCCGCTTATACCGCTTCCAGCTGTATCCTGATTCACATTCACCCAAAACGCGGCAATGGATGTTCCCGAGAGGGTCGCGTCACCCTTTATCACGCGGCTTACCTGCAGCGAGAAGTTAACCGTGGTACCGCTCTGAATAGTCCCGGTCGCAGTTCCGTTAACAATGAGATCGGCATTTTTCTCAAGTGTGAGGATAGACTGCGGGGCCACGAGCCCCCCGTGCAGGCTCGTGGCAACGAGCAACAGCGCAAGAGGCAGCCAGGGATTAAGTGTATTCGCCTTCATGATTCTCTCCAATCTGATTTGCGCGCTATATAGCGTGACCCACGGTCAGTAGTGCGCGCCGTGGTCAAGGTACTCCGCCTGCGTATCCGCTCGCACTGGCGTGCCGGATCCGCTTGTTTGAGAACCGACACGAAGCGCCCAAGGGTAATTGTAACGGACCAGGGTCGTCCCGCTTCCAGCGGGCTGAGCAGGAGGACTGCCGCCGGAGTGACCTATCTCGTCCCCTACCAGATAGGTCGTCAGATAGACCGGACCCACGCTGGGATAAATCCAATCATTCGTGATGGGGTTGGAAAATGTTCCGAATTTTTCGTTTGCATCAAGACCGCCATCAAGATTCCCGCAAGAGTCAACCACACTCCATACATACTCCGTAATATAACCTGAATACCAATTGCCGTTCGTGGGATAGTCAGACTGCAGGGCCGTGTAGCCGGGAGCCACGATGGTCACATCGAATGAGGCAGAAGAGTAGCCTCCATATTGGACATAAATGTGGATATCGGGGTAACACGTGCCACTTGGAGATTGGGCCGTAATAATCGGATTTGCACAGGCTGTACAACTGAAACTCACCTGGCCTTGCCCATTCTGGACAACGCTCCAGGACGGCGTACCCGGAGCTCCGTTGGCGTTGGAGGTCAACTGCGAGGTGGCCCAGTAGCATGGCCCGGTTTGCCCGCTACATGTACCTCCATCCGAAGTAATGCCACTGCCGAGCCGCCAAAACGCGTTGACCCCGGAAATCGTCGGTGTATATTGAGCGATGGCTTGAGTGGACAAACCGCTGGCGATGCATACAGCAAAAGCGAGAATGAAGCGTCTCAAAATCATTAGCTTTACCTCCCCGGGCAGACGTTTTCAGGAGAAGTTGATTGCTAATTTTCTCCCGCCCGTGAATGTATTACCACCATTATCACAGCATGATGAGTTTAAGTTATGCAATTTTTGGACCTTAATTTCCGGTTTCGAACCTTATTTCCAGTTGAGCGCCAGATTCACGAAGGAACCCACGGGAATTCCGGTGGGACCTTTGGCGAGGAACGGTTTGGCGTCGTCCAGCCAGGCGGTCCCGGCCACATCGACATGAACCCACGGGGTATCGCCGGCGAATTCCTTCAGAAACATGGCCGCGGAGCAAGCCCCGCCCCAGCGCCCGCCGATGTTCTGGATATCGGCGTAAACGGTCTTGAGCTGATCGCGATACTCTTCGTCGAGAGGCATGTGCCACATCTTCTCGCCGCCTTCTTTCGCCGCGGCCATCCAGCGGGCCAGAAGCTGGTCGTCATTGGAGAAGACTCCGGAACTGGCGTGTCCCAGCGCCACTACGATGGCGCCGGTGAGGGTGGCGGCATCGACGAGGTGCGTGCAGCCGAGCTGCTTCGCGTAAGTAATGGCGTCGGCCAGAATCAGGCGGCCTTCGGCATCGGTGTTCAGGACCTCGATCGTTTTGCCGGAAAGGGAGGTGACGATGTCGCCGGGGCGCTGCGCCCGGCTGCCGGGCATATTTTCAACCGCCGGGACAATGCCGGTGACGGCGACCGGCGGCTTCAGAAGCGCGATGGCCTGCATGGCCGCGATCACGGCCGCGCCGCCCGCCATGTCGTACTTCATCTTCTCCATGCCTTCGGAGGGCTTGATGGAGATGCCGCCCGTGTCGAAGGTGACTCCCTTGCCGACCAGCCCGAGACGGTCTCCGGAGGCGGCGTTCTCCGGCTCGTACTGCATGACGATCAGGGCCGGGGGCTCGGCGCTGCCCTGCGCGACGCCCAGCAGGGCGCCCATGCCGAGCTGGGTCATGCGGTCCCGGTCGAGCACCTCGAACGAGAGACCGTGCGTCCGCGCCATCCGGCGCGCGCGATCCGCGGCGAGAAGATCGTGCGCGACACCGGCCGCCCGGCCGAGGATGCGTCCGTTGGCGAGCGGGGGATTGTGCGCGGGGGCTGCATCCGGAGTTGAGGCGGACGAAACGGCGATGGCGACGGAGGCGATGGCTTTGCCTTCCTTTTCGGCCTTGAGATAATCCGGTTCCCATGCCCCGAGGATGGCGGCTTCGGCCACGGCTTCGACCGGCGCGGCGCCGCAATTGCCCTCGTCCAGCACGAAAGTGACGCCGACGGCGCTTTTACCCTTCAGAAAACGGATGGCGGCGCCGGCAATTTTCCGCAGCACGGAGGTATCGAATTTTGCCCGTTTGCCTGCGCCGGCGATTAAGACGCGGCGGGCCTTGTAGCCTTCGAGGCCGTGTATCAGGGTGAATTCGAGAAACTTTCCGGTGATTTCGCCGGAATTGTAGAAGGCGGCGAGAGGCCCGGAAGCGTTGGCGCGATCCCCGTCCTCCCAGTCCAGAAGCACAACAACGTCCGTCTCAAGCTCGGAGGCTTTGGTCCGGACCAGCGTCAATTCCATTCAAACTCCTTTACGATGTCCCGCCGGTTAGAACGACCGGGCTTTACTGGCGCGGATGGCGTCCCGCGCTTCGGCTTCGTCGCTCTTCGCGCGCTCGGCTTCCCGTTTGTCGTGAAATTTCTTGCCCTTAGCGAGTGCTATCTCGCATTTTATCCTGCCATTCTTCAAATACATCCGGGTGGGGATCAGGGACAGGCCTTTTTCCCTGGTGGCGGTCAGCAATTTGTCGATCTCGCGGCGGTGCAGCAGAAGCTTGCGGACCCGCACCGGAGCGTGGTTGGCGCGGTTTCCATGGGTGTATTCGCTGATATGGGCGTTGTGGAGCCAGGCCTCGTTGTTATCGATCATGGCGTAGGCGTCGCGCAACTGGACTTTGCCGGATTTCGCCGCCTTCACTTCCGTCCCGGTCAAGGCCATGCCGGCTTCGTAGCGGTCGAAGAGGAAGAAATTGTGGCCTGCCTGGCGGTTATCGCTCAGGGTTTTCGACGATTCCGTTTGTGCCGCCATCGGTATTCCTCCTGCCTTTCCTTCGAGATGAACCGCGCGGAACTTCTTATCAACGCCGCTGTTCCGTTTCGCGTCAGACAGTTAGATGATAGTTCACCCCGCCCGGGGTCCGCACGGATGCTTCTTTGCGGGCCGGCCCGAATGGTTACGCACAAGATGAACCGTTTGTATCGGTTAACGGTGCGGCAACTCACGGCCCTGCTGCTGGCGTGGCTGCTTTTCATGCCTGCGGCGCCATTGGCGGCCAGCACGCGGAAGGGCGACAAGCTCTGGAACGACGCCCACACCGAAGAAGCGAAGGGAAATCTCGACCACGCGCTTCAGCTTGCCGAACAGGCGCTCGAAATGGACCCCGCGGACGTAGGTTACCAGCTGGAAGTGCGCCGCGTCCGGTTTGAAGCGGGCGATATGCACGTGAAGAACGGCCAGAAGCTTCGCAACGCGGGCAAACTTTCCGAGGCTCTGGCGGAGTTTGAGAAAGCGTATCAGATCGATCCCTCCTCCGACATCGCAAACCAGGAGATCCAGCGCACCCGGGCGATGATCCGGCGAAACGCGAACGCCACCGATCGTCCGGGCGAAACTGCAAAGGCAAAGGACGAAGACAAGACGCTGACGCCGGCGGAACTGGCCCACAAGCAATCCCAGGAACGGACGGATTCGCTGCTTCCGGTCCCGGAGCTCCGGCCGCTGAACTCCGATCCGATCGATCTCAAGATGACGAACCAGGCGCCGCGGGTGCTTTTTGAGACCGTGGCCAAGCTCGCGGGCATCAACGTTCTCTTCGATCCGGAGTACGCCACGGCGCAAACGATCCGGGCGCAATCGATCGATCTCTCGCGCACCACGCTCGATCAGGCGCTCGATCAGCTTTCGATCGTTACGAAGTCCTTCTGGAAACCGCTTTCGGCGAATACCATCTTCGTGACGGTGGATAACCCGAACAAGCGCCGCGAATATTCCGAACAGGTGGTGAAGGTTTTCTATCTGTCGAACGTCACTACCGCGCAGGAACTGCAGGAGATGCTGACCGTCCTGCGAACCGTGGTCGATGTGCAGAAGGTGTTCAATTTCACGTCCCAGAATGCCCTGATCGTGCGGGCCGACGCGGACACCATGTCGCTGGTGGAAAAGCTGATCGCCGACCTGGATAAAGCCCGGCCGGAGGTGATTATCGACGTGATGGTGATGGAGGTGAACAGCACGCACATGCGCAATATCACCGCCGCCTTCGCGTCCACCGGACTCACCACGAGCGCCATTTTCGCGCCGCGGCCGGGGATTACGACGCCCGGTATCCAGAACAATAACCTGGGCGTGGGGACGGCGACGACCACGACGACGGGGACTACGGCCACCACGACGACGCCGCTCAACAACAACCAGGGCTTTGGCCAGGGCTTTGGCCAGGGCGTGGGCTCGGGCCTCCCGAACAGCACCAATGTTCCGCTCAACGCGTTGAGCCACATATCGAGTTCCGATTTCTCCATTACGAACCTGCCGGGAGCGGCGCTCGAAGCCGTACTGAACGACTCGGGAACGCGCGTGCTGCAGGCGCCGCAGATTCGCGCGGTCGACAATCAGAAAGCCACGCTCAAGATCGGGCAGAAGGTTCCCACGGCGAGCGGCAGTTTTCAACCGGGCGTGGCCGGCGTGGGCGTCAGTCCGCTGGTGAATACTCAGTTCACGTATCTGGATGTCGGCGTCAATCTGGAAGTACTGCCCAAGGTGCACGAGAACAATGAAGTATCGATGCATATCGATCTGGATATCTCGCAGGTGGACAATTACCAGAATCTCGGCGGGATTTCGGAACCGGAGATCGGCCAGAACAAGGAAACGGCCGATGTGAGATTGCGCGGCGGCGAGGTCAACCTGATCGGCGGGATCATTCAGAAGACCGACACGAAGTCGAAGACCGGTATTCCGGGGCTGGCGAATATTCCCGGCCTGGGCCGTTTGTTCAGCGGCGAGAATATCGAGAACGACAAGAACGAACTGGTGATCGCGCTGATACCGCATATCGTGCGCGGACCCGAGATTACCGAGTCGAACCTCAGGGGCGTGGCTTCCGGCAGCGCGACGCAGATCAAGGTGGGTCATGCGGCGCGGACCGCGGCTCCGGAGGAGAAACCGGCTGCTGCGCCAGCTGTGACACCTGCGGCGGCGCCGCCGGTTGCACCACCGGCAACGACGCCGCCTGTTGCACCTCTGGCAACGGCGCCGCCTCTCCCAGGACCGCCGGCAACGGCGCCACGCGCGGGGCCGCCGGCAACCGCTCCGCCGTTCTCGCTGCCGGGAATCGCTTCCGCCACGGGGCCCGCGCACATCAGTTTCCTGCCGGCCACGGTGGACGCGCAGCTCAATTCGTCGATTACGGTGACCTTGTATGGGGACAATATCAACAACATGGCGTCCGTCGCGGCGCAGTTGCGATACGACCCGCGGATCCTGCGCGTCAACAATATGGTTGCCGGGGATTTGCCGCAGCGCGGCATCGCGGAGACCGCGCGCGCGGAGCCTTCGAAGAACATTCTGAACGATAGCGGCCAGGCGGACGTGAGCGTGGGCCGTGGAGCGGCAGGGGGCGGGATTTCCGGCGGGGGCGGCCTGGTCACGGTGGTGTTTCAGGCGGTGGGCCGTGGCAATACGAGCGTCTCGATTTCGTCTCTTGCGCTGCGGAATGCCGCCGGCGATTCGATCGGGGCGACCACGCCGGCTCCGCTCGTGGTGAATGTGAAGTAAGCGAACATGATTCGGACGAATTCGCGCCGCGGGATGACGTTGATCGAATTGATCGTGGCGTTTACGATCCTGATGGTGCTCACCAGCATGGCGGTGCCCGTGGCGCGGACGAACGTCCGGCGCATCAAAGAGAGGCAGTTGCGGGAAGCCGAGGCGGAGATCCGGCAGGCAATCGATAAGTATAAGGACCTTGCGGACGGCGGAAAGCTGGGGATCCAGAAGCAGGATACCTATGGATACCCGGAGACGCTCGAAGCGCTCGTGGAGGGCGTGAAAGGTTCCGGGCAGGCGGCCGATACGAAGCTCAAGTTTCTGCGCCGCATTCCGCTCGACCCCATGACGGGCAAGCGGGAATGGGGGCTGCGCAGCATGCAGGACGATCCGAAAAGCACCGGGTGGGGCGGCCAGAATGTATTTGACGTGTACACGAAGAGCGACGACAAAGCGGCGGATGGCACAGCTTACTCGGACTGGTAACCGTTCGGCAAGGACCCGGGTCACCGACGGATTCACGCTCATCGAGATGATGATCGTGATGGCGATTATCGTCATTCTGATCGCGATGGCGGTGCCGTTCTATCAGAAGGCGATCATCCGGGCGAAAGAGAGCGTTTTGCACAGCAATCTCTTCGCCATGCGGAACGCGATCGACGAATACACGTTCGATAAGCAGAAGGCGCCGCAGGATTTGCAGGATCTGGTGACGGCCGGTTATCTGCACGATGTGCCGACGGATCCGATTATGCAGAAGAACGATACCTGGAAGGTGATTATGGAGGAGTCGGGGCAGGCGGTGAGCTCGACGGAACCGGGGATCTTCGACATCCGCAGCGGATCGGATAAGATAGGTCTCGATGGCACGCACTATTCCGACTGGTGAGGGGATCTATTTGGCCGGTGCGTAATCGAGGCCGATCTGGATGGTCTGGCCGAGCGGGCCGATCTTCAGGAGCACTTCAGTGGGACGGTCCGACGCCCCAGCGACAGGCGCGATCGTGAGTTGAGTGGATTCCTCGGCGCCGAGCTCCGGCTTGGCGACGGCGATTTTCAGGGCGGGCGAATTGGTCAGCACCTGAACGGTGACGGGTCCAGGCAGGGTGTTCTTGAGCGTCACGGTCCGCGGTTGCGGGTCGGCCGGGTCGAGTTGGACGCGCTTCGGATCGGCGTGCACGCCATCCATCAGAGCAGCGGCGGAGATTCGTTGCGTCAGTTTCGAAACGTCTTCTTTTGAACCGTCGGTCTTTCCGGACACCTGCCCGAACGGAGTTTCGAGAAGCTTCGATTGATCCACATACCAGCACCATTTACCATCGTCGATCTTCCAATAGCTGGTGAAGGGAACATCCAATATTTTCGGCACCGCTCCGGGAATCATGATTTCCATGCGAGACGATAATGTGACCTTCGCGCTCTGGAAATCCCGCGCGTATTCTATTTTGACGATATTGAAGGCTCGAATATCGGGCTTCCGGGATTCGTAATAAAAATCCTTCGTATCGCCGGCAACCAGTTGTTCCGCCTGACGAAATTTCCGGTCCACCTGTAGTTGGTAGAAGTCCTGAATACGGCCCCTGAGCGCCGCATCGACGTCGACCGGAGGGGCTGCGGCTGAAAGGAGGGAGGTGACTGAAAAGGCGAGGAGAAATGCGCGGGCAAGAATTCGCATGCTCAGTGGGTGGTAACGACAAATCGGCGCTAAGGGCAAATAGAATGGAGGGATCGCCGAAGCGATCCCTCCATTTGCTGCGAATGATCTACTCAGAATGTTGGAGTTGTAGCGGCTCCGTTGGCTGCCATGACCACTGCGAGGTAGTCAGCAGCCAAGCCGCGACCGCCACCGCCGAATCCATCGGTGATGAAGGCATAACCGTGAGCGCCCTTGAAGTTGCAGACGGCCACGGCGTAACCGGAGAGACCCGGAGCCTGACTGGAGACCGTGAATGCGACGTCCATGGCGGTCGGGATTACACCTGTGGAGTACACAGGCGGTACGCCCGAGCCACCATAAAAGGTGACGGAGCAAGAACCTGAATTCGCCGTGAGGGTGGTACCGGTGATGCCCGTTGACGCATTGGAGATTGCAATGCCAGTATCGTAGCCAGCCACATTGACTACATAGGGGAACAGCAGTGTCGTGGCGCAAGATGTCAGCAGACCGTCGCCAGGCGTAACGTCAAGCTGCGTGCTCGTGTAAGCCGGCGAGCCAGCATAGCCGGGATATGCCGGGGCGGTGGCGCCAACCAGCGTTACGCTCGCAGCTACCGGCGAGGTGCTTGTGGCCAGGACGCTCCCCGGAACGCTCTGGGTCACCGGGATATTGAACACGGTGGTGCCAGCTGGGTTACTCGCGGTAACGCCGTAATAAACGACCGGAGCGGTACTTGTGACGAGGATCGAGCCCGCACCGGGCTGACCTGCCGCAACAGGCGTCGCCGCAGTCGCACCGGTGGGTCCGGCATAAGCCGTCAGCGCCAAAGTGCCCGTCCCAGCGATGTTCAGGGGAACGTAGTAATTCACGCCGGCGTTCAGATTGCTGAAGGTGACTGCCAGACGGGTCCCTTGCGTGCCAGCGATGGTTTGAACATTTTGAATGCTATTCAGAACCTCGGTCGGGCTTTTCAGCGAGTCGGGGAATCCGTTTGTAATCGCAATAGTAGTATTCGCCGTTACAGTCGCGGGAAGGAGCGTGCACAGGGACTGGGGGCCAACGGCGGTAGCCGTGACCGCGCTGAGCGCTTTTGTAACGAAACCCAGAGCTGCCGGGTTCCCTGCTGCTCCGATCGACACGCCGGTCGCGCTAATACCGACCGTGATGTTTGAAGAAACCGGGGAGAGGCTTGCGTTCACACGCAGGCCGCTGAACGTGACCGTCTGCGATGCGGACATCGAAGCAAATACGACCTGTAAGCTGTTTGGACCGGGTTGTGTGATCGACGTCACCACGTCGCTCGCGCCGTCGGAAGCGGCCGCGTCGATATTGGCGGTGTGGGGAACGGCTTGGTTCGTAAACTGGACATTCGACGTCAGCAAAAAGGTGACGGCGCCGGTTGGCACAGTGGCGTTGCAGGTAATGGAGACCGCAGGGAGCAGTTCAGTCGTGCCTTCCGCCGCTACGTAAGCCTCTATGGGAGTGTTAACGGTGCATGAAGGGACCTGTGCACTCGCGGTGCCGACGAGCCCAAGACCCGCGACCGAAAGCGCCAATAATACTTTTCGAAAATCTAACATTCTTGTGTATTTCTCCTTGAAAGTTTTGTGAATCGGTCGAAGTTCCTGCAACCTGAGCCTCAACTACAACAATATATTCTTGTACTGCCCAGTGAACTTCTCCGTGTCGGGCGGAGATTTGAAACTACCAGTTCTTCCTCAAGTGGCTGAGCTGGCGGTACATCCTGATCGGTGCGGGCGTTTATTTGGACTTTCTGCTGCTGCCCGCTACCGGAACACAAAAAAACGTCGGCGAAGGAGGATCTGCCGATACTACAGCATCCCGATCATCACCTTAAGTCTGAACTATACCAGGTCCCATCGCGCCGCGCAAGAGATTTTTGGATTTAAATGGTGAAACTTTACTGAAAATCGCCCGGAAGCCCTGGTAGGCGCGGCAGGACTCGAACCTGCGACCCTTAGCTTAGAAGGCTAATGCTCTATCCACCTGAGCTACGCGCCCATTCCCGCTCGCCTCGATTGTACCCTGCCGGGAAGGACCTCGTCCGCAACGCCTGAGCGCCCGAGAGGCGGGTTATGGGCGTTCCCCTTCGATATTCGCGATCCGCCTGTCGTGACTTTCCGCAATCCGGGCCAGAGCGCGGATGTCCGCCGCGTCCTGATTCGTCACGTCGGCCAGTTTCATCACGGAAGCAGTCAGCTGTTCCACGGACCTCGCTATTTCCCCCGTGCGGTCCCGGAGCATTTCGACCGACTCCGTCAGCGCTTCGTGGCGCTCGGCCAGCCGCTCGATTCGTTCGTCGATTGTCATGGTATCGTCTCGAGGTCGGGTTCTTCCGTTTCTTCGATTGTACCCGGCGGACAGGCGTCCGCGGACAGCCTCTCAACAGAACTACGCGCCCGTGCGCTTCCCCGATTGCGCCTTCAAGTGGATTCGGCCGAGGAAGGCCTCGTCCGCGAAAGCAGCCAGTTCCCGGTCGTGATCTTTCAGCCAGTGCTCCTGACCGGTCTGTTTGAGGTCTTCGAGCAGGCGAAGTTTCCGGTTCGCCTCGATCAGGCGGTCCGTTTCGACGCCCAGCGCGCGCTGCGCGGTCACTAATTGCTCCGCAGCCTTCTGAATCCTGACGCGGGACCTTTCGATAAAGCCCCCATACGACTCCAGCGCGGCGCCGGTCGGGTCCTGAATCTCCTCGGCCGAACCCGCCGCAAGCTCCGCCTGGCGCAGATCGAGCAGGGTCTGGAGTTGAGAGACCTGTCCGGCAGCCCCGGCGACGCGCGCCTTCTGCAGGCTGACCTGCGTGGCGCGCCACCGGAGTACCTGTTCCAGTCGAAATGAGAAGGCTTTCACGGCAGCGTCTTCACGGCATCATCTGGGCGAGAACGCCCATCTGCCGGATGGTTTCGTCGACAACCGAAGTGTCCGTCGGACCCTGGCGCAGAAAACGCATGATCTCGTTGCGGGAGCGGATGACGGCATCCAGTTTGGGGTTAGACCCGGAAACGTAGGCCCCGAGACTGATCAGATCCTCGGACTGCCGGTAGAGCGCGAGGGCTTCGCGGATCTTGCGGGCGTAATCCGCCTGCTCAGGACCGGCGAGGCTCGATTGCAGACGGCTCACCGAATCGAGCACCTGGATCGCCGGATAATGCCCCGCGGCGCCCAACTCCCGGGCCAGCACAATATGTCCGTCGAGAATCGCGCGCACCGCGTCGCAGACAGGTTCGTTGAAATCGTCGCCTTCGACGAGCACGGTGAAGAACGCCGTAATGGAGCCGTGGGCGAAGTTGCCCGCCCGTTCGCAGACCCTGGGGAGCAGGCTGAAGACGGAGGGAGTGTAGCCCTTCTGGCTTGGCGGTTCGCCGGCGGCCAAACCGATCTCCCGCTGCGCCATGGCCAGGCGGGTGATGGAATCCATCACCAGCAGGACGTCTTCGCCCCGGTCCCGGAAGTATTCGGCGACCGCAAGCGCGACGAAACAGGCGCGCACGCGCAGCGGCGCGGGGCGATCCGACGTCGCGACCACGACTACGGAACGCCGCATCCCCTCCGCGCCCAGATCGTGCTCGATGAACGCCCGGACTTCGCGATTGCGCTCGCCGATGAGGGCGATCACGTTGACGCCGGCGGAACTGGACCGGGCCATGGAACCGAGCAGCGTGCTCTTGCCGACGCCGCTGCCGCCGAAGATTCCGATGCGCTGGCCCTTGCCGCAGGGCAGGAGTCCGTCGATCACGCGAATCCCCGTGGCGAGGCGCTGATCGATGTGCGCGCGATCCATGGGGCCGGGCGGCTGGGCATAGAGAGGCCGGGTCTCGGACGCGAGAATGGGCGGGCCGCCATCCATGGGCGCTCCGAAACCGTCGAGGACGCGGCCGAGCAGATGCGGCGAGACATCGACGTCGCCCTCACCGCCGCGGGCAACGATCCTGTCTCCGAGGCACAGTCCGCCGGTCTCTTCGAGCGGCATGGACAGGACGCGGCCGTCGCGGAAGCCGATCACCTGGGTGCGGATCCTGCGGCCGTCGCGCGTCCGGATCTCGCAGAAATCGCCCATGGCGGCGGCGGGACCGCGGGATTCGACGATCAGCCCGACCAGTTCGACAACCTCTCCTTCCATGCGCACCGGCTGCATCCGGCCCAGCATGGCGGTATAGCGGCTCAGATCGAGTTCGATGGCGGCGCTCATGATTGTCCTTTCAGTAACCTTTCCCGGCCGTACTTACCCGCCGGCGATCCGGTCGGCCAGACCGCGGCTGATTTCTTCGAGCTGAACGTCGACGGAAGCGTCGATGACGCCCTCCCCGGAATGGATAATCAGGGTCCCCGGAGCGCAGTCGGGATCGGACTGGATCTGGACGCGCGACGCGTAGTTGCCCGGTAGCGCCGAAGTGACGGCGGCCGCAAACCGCGGATGCACGGTCACGGTGTAAGACTCGGCGCGCGTGAGACGTTCGAAGGTCACGCGGGCAAGCGCGGTGAGCGCGCCTTCGTCGACGTTCAGCTGCCGGTGGAGCACGCGCTTCGCGATCAGGAGCGAGAGCTGGACGACATCGCGTTCCGCGCGCCGCCGCAACTCGGGCCGCATTTCGAGGATCTGGGCGATGGACGCGTTCAGGCGCTCGATGACGGGCAGCAGTTCCGCGCGCGCCTGGCGGTCGCCCTGCTGGCGCCCGCTTTCGAACGCGTCGCGGCGCTCTTCGGCCGCCTGCGCTTCGAGCTGGTCGAGCTTCTCGCGAAGGGCGGCGCGCTCGGCGCCTCCCTGATCTCCCGCTTCCGCGGGAGCACTGCGGGAGTTGGCCGCCAGCGCGACGGCGCCGGCCGACAGGGAAGGAAAGGTCATCGCCTGCGCCTTGCCGGAATCGCGACGGCTCAGGACCTTGGATAACATTCAAAACTCCGTGCGGCTCCGGGGGCGTCAGACAACATACTGTTCCCCTACCGTCCCCTTCATGGTGATGACGCCTTCCCCTTCCAGTTGCCGCACCAGCGCGATGATCTGCTGTTGCGCGGTCTCAACCTCTTTGATGCGGACCGGGCCGAGCGACTCCATTTCCTCTTTCATCATGTCCGCGCCGCGCGCCGACATCGTCGCGAGAAAGTGGTCGCGGAGCTGCTCGCTGGTCCCCTTGAGGGCAAAGGTCAGCACTTTGCGATCGATCCGGGCGAGGATCTCCTTCAGCTGGATGATGTCGATCATCAGCAGGTCCTCGAACACGAACATCAGATGGCGGATGGTCTCGACGAGGTTCGGGTTATGGTGTTCGATCACCTCGAGGATTTCCTTGCTGGTGCCCGAGTCCAGACGATTGAACATTTCCGCGACCGCCCGGATGCCGCCGTAGGACTCGCGGCTGAATTCGCCGATCGATTTGAGTTTCTTGCCGATGACGGTCGCGATCTTGTTCACGATCTCGGGCGATATCTGGTCGAGATTTCCCATTCGCAGCGCCACGTCGGACCTGATCTCCGAGGGCAGCGAAACGAGCAAAGCGGCTGCCTGCGACGCATTCAGGTGAGAAAGAACGAGCGCAATGGTCTGCGGATGCTCGTTGTGGATGAACTTCGCGAGCTGTTGCGGATCGACCTTCTGCAGAATGTCGAGGCTGGCATACTCGCCGCCGATCGCCTTCGCGAGGCGGTCGATCACCTTTTTCGCGACTTCCGGCCCGAAGGCCTGCATCAGCATCCTTTTGGCGTAGTCCATGCCGCCACGCACGACGAAATCGTGCGCCAGATTCATCTGATAGAACTCCTCCAGCAGCGCTTCGGCGTTCTCCGATGAAATGGACTCAAGCCGGGCGATCTCCCGGCTGACGAGTTGCACCTCATCGTCGGAGAGCTGCTTGATGATCTCCGCGCTGGACTTGTCGCCCAGCAGAATCAGCAGCATTGCCGCTTTGCGTATCCCGGATAACGATTCCGCCGTTTTGGGAGTTGCGTTGGCGATCATAATGCGCGCTTTGTCTCCGCATCGGAAAGCCAGGTGCGCAGGACGTTGGTTGCGTTGGTGGAATCCTTATGCACGGAGTCCCGGATATGCTTGACCAGAACTTCGGTTTTCTTGGTGTTCGCGGGGAGTTTGATCCCTCTGAGCGCTTCGGCTTCCAGCCGGGCCTGTTCGTGTTGGTTTTCCGAAAGCTGATTTTCCATTGCCTGATCCGCCGTCGTCGCGCCTTCGAGGGCGTGAGCGGCCGAGGCCGCGGCGAGAGCCTCCGCCGCCATGTCTTCCGCTCTGCCCGCCGCGCGCTTGCGCGACAGCAGGAAAATGAGACTCGCGAGCAGCAGAACCAGGAACACGGCGCCGCCGATCGCATACGGTTGCTTGAAATCGAATTTTCCGGGAACCTGTTTGACCGGCGCGGCCGGCCCGAGGGGCGGCTCGGCCTCCAGCGTCGTTTCGAATGGCAGCGTTTCGATCGCGATCTGGTCGCCGCGCGCCTCGGTGAAGCCCGTGATCCCCGCGACGATGTCGCGCACTCCCTTCAGCACTTCCGCCGACGGCGGGACCAGTGTTTTTTTCGCTTTTGCGCCAACCCCCTCCCAGCGGATGCTCTGGTCGACCAGCACGGCCGTCGAGATGCGGCGTATGGTGCCCTTCGGCGAGATCGTGTGTTTGACCGTCCGGCTGGGCTGCCACGAAGCGTTTTCGGTTCTGCGCAGCAAGCCGGAAGTGCCCCCGGCCGCGCGCGCCGTTGGCCGCGGCAGGTTCGACGCGGTGCCGGGCGTTCCGCCCGCCATCGCGCCGCCGCTCGACTCCTCCGTGGTTTGAGAGGTCAGGACGGCCGATTTCGCGGCGTCGACCGTTTCCTCGTTCTCCTCGCTGCTGGTGAAATCGCAGTCGGCGTTGACGCTGGCGTGAAAGCGGTCCGGGCCGAGGAGAGGGCCGAGCGCCGTATTGATTTTGGAGAGCAGCTCGGATTCGACCTGCCGGCGATAATCCAGATTTGCCTCGGCGAGTTGCGCTTCGCTGTCTCCCGGCGCGCGGGGCCGGTTCAGCAGCCGTCCGTTCGAATCGATAATCGCCACCGACTCCGGCGCGAGGCCGTCGACTGCGCTCGCAACCAGATTCGCGATGGCGATCACACTCGATTCCGGCAGCCGGGCCGTACGCTTCAGACGAAGTACAACGGTCGCTTTGGACGGTTCGCGGGAGTCGAGAAAAACCGATTCCTTTGCGAATGTGATGTGGATTCGCGCCTGATCGACTTCGGAAAGCGTTGCCACCGTACGTTCCAGTTCCCCCTCGAGCGCGCGCCGGTAGTTGACCTGCTCGGCGAAATCGCTTGCGCCCAGGTTGGCGCGGTCGAAGAGTTCGAAACCGATCCGTCCGGTTTTCGGCAGGCCCGCTCCGGCAAGCGCCAGTCTGGCGTCCGCCAGATGGCTGGCCGGCACCGTGATGCTGGAGCCGGTTTCATCGAGCCGGTACTCGATTCCCGCCTCGCGGATCTTCTGCGTCACCGCCGCGGCGTCCTCCGGCGCGAGCGCGCTGTAAAGGACGCGGAACTCGCTCTCGTGCTTCCATTTGAGCAGTCCGAAAGCAATGGAGCAAACCACAATCGGGACGAGGATCAGCGAAACCTGCTGAACGCGAGTTAACGATCTCCAGATTGTTGCCAGTTGATTCATGTCAGCATTCGCGGAAATACTCTACATCGGCATTTTCATGATTTCCTGGTAGGCCGAGACGAACTTATTTCTCACCTGCTGGAACAAATCCAGTGAAAGCTGGGCGCTCTGGGCAGCCAGAGCGACGCTGTGGACGTCGCCTTTGCCGTGGGCCAGAAGATCCATGGCCGCCGATTTCGCGGTCGTCTGCTGACTCTCCACGCGGCCGATCGCGCTGCCGATCGCATCGGCGAAGTTGCTCCCGCCGGCGCCGGGGCTGCCGGTCATTCCGCGAATCGAGCCAAGTGTCGTGCCAAGAGTGATATTCATGGATCTTCTCCCTAGCGGAACAGGTCGATCGAGCGGGCGATCATGTCTTTAACCGCCGAGATCGCCGCGACGTTGGCCTGATAACCGCGCGACGCGCTCAGCAAATCGACCATCTCATCGGCCGGATTCACGCGCGGGAATGCGACGTAGCCCTGCGGGTCGGCGTCCGGATGGCCAGGCATGTAGCGGCGGTCCGGCTCGCTATCGTCAATCGTGACATCCGATACGGCAACGCCCTGGCCCTGACCGGAGGCGGATGAGAGCGCATCGGCAAACGAGTACGAAACCGGCGATGTGGTGAAAACGGTGTCCTTGCGCTTGTACGGGCCGCCCTCGGGCGTTCGCGTAGTGTCGGCGTTGGCGAGATTTTCAGTGACGATCTCGGCCCGGGAACGTTGCGCCTCCATGCCGGAGGCGCTGATGGAAATCGCGCCGAACAGACTCACGCGCCCTCCCTGATTGCCGAACCGATGCTTTTCAGCTGACCGCGAATCAGCTGCACCGCGAGATTGAACTTCAGGGAGTTATCGGAGAGCAGCCGCGCCTCCCGGTCGATCGAGACGTTGTTGCCGTCGTTGCGGCTCGGGAGGCCGGGCGCTTCGACGACCGCATCGCTCGCATCGACGAGCGCGGACGAGAAATCGGCGGGCATTTCGACGTCGCGCGTCTGATAGCCGGGAGTGTCCGCGTTCGCTATGTTGGACGCAATGACCTCCTGTCTTTGCGTAAGGTAACTCAGAAAGTGGCCGAGTTCCAGACCTGTTTGATCCAGAGACATGCGCATGCCAATGCAATACGGACGCCAAAGCCAACTTGTTGGCGGGGCTCACTTGAATGGCCGCGCGGACGTCAGAAATCTGCCAGATCGGCAAAATCCTGCCGCCCGGGCGCAAAATCGCGCGATGCGTGATTGAATCTCGCGGCCGCCTGCAGCCGAACCAGCGAGGCGGCCGCGTGCGCGCGGGATGCCTTCGCGACGATCAGAGCCTCCTTGAGATGGCGCAGGTATTCGCCCAGTTCTTCGCGGCTGGGCTGCATCTGCGGCGGCAGCGCCTGTTGAGGGAGGCTCGCCGCAAGTTCGGCGGCATTTGTCCAGTCGCCCCTCCGGGCGGCTTCCTTCAAGCGGTCGAGGCAATCGAGCGTGTCAGAGAGTGGAGAGTCCATTGGCTTGTGTGCTGTAGGCGCCGGTGTATTGAGCGAACAAACCCGTCACGTAGCTGACCTGGCTTTCCAGACTCGCGATCGCCGCATCGGCCTGCGAAATCTGCTGGGTCAGATTGGTCTGCAATTGATTCACCCTGGCCTGCTCGTTGGTAATCGTGGTCTGTTGCGCTGTGATCTGATTCGCGACGGAAGTCTCTTCGGTCTTGATGGCCCCGGTCGTGGGGTCTTCAACGCTGGTCATGAGATTCGTCGCTGTCTGGAGGAAACCCCCGGTGGTGACGCCGCCCAGGCTCGAGAGGAGGGCCGGGAAATTCGCATTTGCCGCGTTTGTAAAAGCGGTTGTGTCCACCGAAATCTGCCCGGTCTGGCTGAGCGTGATACCGAAATTGGCCAGAGCGCTGGCGGGAGACCCGTTGCTGTAATTACCCAGTTGATCGAGGACGCCGGTGAGCGTCTGCAGGAGGCTGTCTCCGGACAGAGCGCCCGCGGTCTGTCCCTGATACTGGCTGATGACGTCAACCGCGGCATTGTAAGATCCGGCGAAGGAACTGAATGCCGATGCCAGTCCCGCGGGATTGTTGGCCACGGTAATCGTGGTCGATGCGCCCGGCGCGCTCTGGCCCAGAAGATTCAAGGTCAGACCGGGGGCGAGCGTAACGTTCCGGCTGCTGCTGCTGATGGGGGTGGCTAATCCGTCGATCTGGTAGCTCGCCAGTGAACCCGCCGTGGAAGTCTGGATCAGGTTGGTGCTGGACGAGTCCGTGAGCCCGATGGCATTGGTACCCAGGTTCGCCGCCTGCAGCGAGAGGCGGTAATCGGGCGAACCGGTGGAACCGACATTTACGAGCGTCGCCTGCACCTGACCGCCGGACTGCGAATTGATCGCACTGGCGAGATCCTGCAAACTGGTGGAAGCAGGTGTAATCGTGGTCATCGTGCTGCCGACGCTGAGCGTGAACGTGGCGGAACTGCTGATTCCCTGAGTCGTCGGATCGGTGACCGGAGTCGATCCGGCATTGCTCAAGGCTGTCGAATATGCCCCCAGACTATTCACCGCGATGGTGTACGTGCCCGCGGTAGCGCCCGTACCCAGCGTGGCGCTGACGGTCGAGGAATCGGAGAGCGAAGAAGACAGCAGGTTCGAAGTCAATGCGCTCTGTATGGCGCCGACCGATTGCTGCAGGGTTGTGAACGTGGTGTCCAGACCCTGAAGATCGCCTTGAACGGTGGTCAGGCTGTTGAGTTTGGCCTGGTCCGAATTCAACGGCAGCGAAGCGATTGCGACCGCCCGGGTGAGCACTTGCTGCAAACTGCCGGCAAACTTGCTCACACCCGTGAAGGTGGGCGGCGCTGTAAGAGCGGACAGCGATGTCGATGATGTCGCCATAATAGCCGAACGATCGAGCCGGAACCTCCCGGTTCCGGCTCCTTCCTTACAAATGAACCGGTTTTCTTAAACCGGCCCCTTAAAACCAACCCTTCACTTCAAGAGTGCAAGGACCGCCTGCGGCGCCGAATTCGCCTGCGCCAGCGCCGCGAGTGAAGCCTGCTGAAGAACCTGGGCTTTCGTGAGGTTCGCCGCCTCGGAGGCCACATCGGCGTCTTTGATGCCGGACTCCGCGGCCGAGAAGTTCGTAACCTGCGACTGCGCCAGGTTGACCGCGTAATTCAGCTTGTTCTCACCGGCGCCGACGATGCCCTGGGTGAGGCCGAGGTTGCTGACGGCGGTTTGAATCGCCGTAAGCGCCGCAATGGCGTTGCCGGTATTCGATGCCGTGGCGGAGGGCCCCGTCACTGCAACGTTCCCCGTTCCGCCGAAGAGATTTCCGGTACCGCCGCCCGCTCCCGCCGTGTGAGCTGTCTCGTTGACGCTGAACGAATTGACACCCTGAAACGAGATATTGCTTCCGTTCGCCGTGGTCACCGCCGAGATCCCCGTGCCGCTCAACGCGGTGTTGAGCGTCGTTTCCGCCTGGCTCAAAGAGCCGGCGTTGGTGCCGTTCAGAGTCACGGTCTGGGACCCGTTGGCGGTATTGAAGACGACGGTTTCAGAAGCCGCGGTGCCGCCGCCGGCGGCGAATGCGGCAAAAGCGCCTCCGGCACCCGTTGAGCTGTCGAGAGTGTAGTTGGAAGTGTTGACGGCCGTCGAGGCGGTGGTCGCAACGGCGTTACCGCCGCTGGCGGCCGCGGTGCTTACGCTGAACGCCGTACTGCCGCCGAACTGCAGGAATCCGTCGTTGGCGACGGAGGCGCTGATGCCATATTGCGCCAGTGAGGTATTCAAACTGTTGACCACACCGGTGCCGGTCAGGCCGCTGGCCCCGCCCGCGACTGTCACCGCGACAGCGGTGTTGCCGGTAGAGGTGTCGATGTTGAAATTGAAAACCTGCGTGTTGCTGCCCGCAAGGAACGTCGTCGCCGTGTCATTGAGGTTGACCGTGTTGCCCGTGAGTTCCGTTCCGCCACCCGCCACGCTCGTGCTCGCGATGCCCAGCGCGGTCGCATCCACCGCGTTATTCGCGCCGCTCAGGTTGACGGAAACCTGAGAATTCGCCGAGTTATTGCCTCCGCCCACGTAAGTGACCAGATTCGTATTGTAAGTGCCGCCTGTATTGAGGTTGATGGCGGCCGCCTGCCGGTTGACTTCGGCCAGCAGCCCCTGATACTCGTTATTCACGGTAGTTCGATTGCCCGCGAAGGTGGACGACGCCGATTCCGTGGCCAGCGTCTGCAAACGATTCAGGATGGTGGAGATATTGCTGATGCCGCCATCGGCGACCTGCAGCGTGCTGACGGCGTTGTTGGCATTGAGCACGCCCTGCGTGAGGGTGGCGATCGTGCCGGCGTACTTGTTGGCGGTCGCAAGACCGGCCGCATCGTCGCCCGAAGAGTTGATCCGGTAACCGGACGACAACTGCTGAATCGTGTTGTTCTGAAAATTGCTGTTGATACGAATCGCGTTCTGCGCTTCCAGAGACGAGATGTTGGTTTGAATCGATAACGACATTCTTTGCGTCCTTAGCCCGATACGTACCCGTCATCGTGCCGGGCCCGGGTTCTCTCGATTCCTTCGAGATACCCGCTGTATCCACTGCAGTACTTATCGGCTGTCATGCGACCTTTTAGACCGGTCCGGATGAAAACTTTTTTAACAAATGCAGGATCTCTTCGATAAAGTCGCGGCCGCGGCCGCCGATGCACTCCGAGGCCTGGCGGTTTTACGCCGCAACCGGAATCGGTTATCTGCGGGAGACGGAAACCGCGCGGGGCGCGCGGGCCCCGCCTTTGACCCGCGGCCGTGAAAT
>VFSW01002412.1_pt1 | contig 28178 bp, 23 predicted proteins | sample 5358111 | NCBI WGS metagenome assembly VFSW01 (sample SAMN11554181, study PRJNA540505) | mine drainage metagenome | isolation source: sediment from site ElyBrook_90M | place: USA: Ely Copper Mine, Vershire, VT | collected 2017 | reverse complement strand
CGAATCCGCTGCCGAGCCGCTTCACGAACAGCACCACGACGATTCGCGCGCGGTACACGAGGAACAGGTCGAGGCAGCTTCGACCTCCGTCGACTGGAATCGCGAGTTCCACCGTTCCGAACGTCCGGGTGCCGAGATGCCCGCTGCTGACCGTTCCGCGTCCCAAACGGCGCCTTCGGAAACCGCCGCCCAGGAAGCTCTGGGACAAGCCGATGGATTTGCTGATGTTGGGGAGCATATTGCCGAGCATGTTGCGGAACATGCGACGGAACATTCCGCCGCCACGTCCGCTCCTGAGTCACCTGCGCCGGTTTTCGCGGCTCCCGGCCCCATGGAGGAAGAGACCATCGAAGAAGAAGAAGCCGACGCAATTGCCTACCAGGAATCGTCGGACGAAGGCTATGAGGAATTTGAAGAGGAGACGCGTGCAGCGGGGCAGCCGGTTTTTGATCCAGCGAATCCTGCCCTGTCCGAGGTCCGTGAAACTGTCTCCGAAATCCACCGCACATCGCTGAGCGAGGCTAGCGGGCAGCCTGCCGCCGAAGGTGCGGCAGCGGAGACCGAAGAAGATCCGGAAGAGTTGGAACTCGAAGAGGCGCAGGCCGAAGCGGAAGCTTTGCTGGATGCCGAGGCCCGCGGCAACGGCACGGTGGACGCCCGCGTGGAAGTTCGCGCGCCGGCCTCTACTGCCGGTTACACCCAACGTACCGAGCGCCCGGGCACGGATCGCCGCCCAGGCGGTGGTCCGCGGGGACGCCGCGGTCCACGACGTTTCCGCCGCCGCGAATCGGCGCCGGTCCCACTCATCAGCGACTTGCTCAAAGAAGGCCAGGAAATTCTGGTGCAGATCGCCAAGGAGCCCATCGGCAAAAAAGGCGCGCGCATCACCAGCCACATCGCCCTGCCTGGCCGTTTCCTGGTGTACATGCCCACGGTGAACCACACTGGAGTCTCCCGCAAGATCGCTTCGGAAGAAGAGCGCCAGCGGCTGAAGCGCATCATCCTCAGCGAGCGCGAGAACGGCCACGGCGGTGGCTTCATTGTTCGTACCGCTGCTCAAAACGCCAGCGAGGACGAACTCCGCGCCGACATTCGTTTCCTGAAAGGATTGTGGAACGACATCAAAGGCCGTTCCGAAAGCTCCAAGCCTCCCGCATTGATCTACCACGATCTCAACGTGGTGGAGCGCGTGCTGCGCGACCAGGTCACCTCCGACTTCTCCGTCATCTGGGTCGACACCGAACCGGAATACGAGCGCGTGCTGCGCTTCTTCAACCGCTTCCAGCCCGGGTTGGTCAAGCGGGTCAAGCTGTACACGAAAGAAACGCCGCTGTTTGAGCAATTCGGCCTGGCCGAGGAGATGAACAAGGCGCTCAAGTCAAAAGTCTGGCTGAAGAGTGGCGGCTATATCGTCATCAACCAGACTGAGGCGCTGGTGGCCATCGACATCAACACAGGCAAATATGTGGGCAAGACTTCGCGCCTGGAAGATACCATCGTCAAAACCAACGTGGACGCGATCAAGGAGATCGTCCGGCAGATTCGGCTGCGCGATCTGGGCGGCATCATCATCATCGACTTCATCGACATGGACGAGCGCCGCAACCGCCAGCGCGTAATGCAGGCGCTGGAAGAAGAACTCCGTCACGACCGCGCCCCGTCAAAAGTCCTGCAGTTCAATGATTTCGGGCTGGTCGCGATTACGCGCAAGCGCGTCAAGCAGTCGCTCGAACGCACGATCGGCGCGCCTTGTCCCTACTGCCAGTCCACCGGCTACGTGAAATCGGTGGCCACGGTCTGCAACGAGATTTACGTGGAGATGCGAAAGATTGCCAAACATCTCCAGGGTGAGGATGTAATGCTGCGCGTGAACCCGGACGTTGCCAAAGAGATGAAAGGCAACAACGGCCGCCTGCTGAACGAAATGGAAGAGCTCACCAAGCGCACCATCATCGTCAAGAGTGATCCGGCGCTGCATCAGGAGCAATTCGATATCAATTAGCTGTTGGCTTTTAGCTCTTAGCTTTGCGAGTGATTTTGGAATACGGGCGGAAACGCCCGTATTTCTTTTTGCAGTTGATCTTTCCTGAATTCAGCTTCTTGGATTGACGGCGGTCTTAGATTGAGGCTAGCGGTTTTGACTGAGAGCTGACGGCTGATAGCTAAGAACTGTCCTAGCCGCCGGCCTGCGCAAGCGCCTTTACCGCGGCGTCGGAGTGAGTGCGCAGTTTCTTTACCGATTCGTGGATGGCTTTGGACGCCACCCCGGATCCGTTTTGTTCCGCCGACTTGCCCACCCCGCCCGCGTCTTCTGCGGCGGTGCTGGCCATGTCGAGCAGAACGACCAGGGCATCGGCATGCAGCTTCCACAGCGATGACATGGTCTGGCTGCGCTTGAGTTCTTCGAGTTCTGTATGGACGCGCGCCGAGATAGACACCAGGCGGATCAAGGTGCGAGCCACGTCGGCGCGCAGGCTTTTTTCCTCAAGAAAGCTGGCGTTGTAGGCGTCCGCTTCCGCCACCGTCAGCGTGAGATTGAAATAGCGCATGGGCACAACCTGGCGGAATTTCGGATCGGCCACGCGCTCAAAGACGCGGATGGATTCTTCCACCCGGCGAAGTTTCCCTTCTTCCGCTGCAATCTGGTGCGCGGTCACGGTCGGAGGCTGGAATACCGGCGCGGAAGCGGACACCTTGGCCGCCGCCACTTTCGCGCTCTTAGGTGCGGCGCCCGCGCCACCGGAAACACGAGTGGGACGCGCAGCCGGCGAAGTCAACAACGATTTGCGAATCGGCGGCCGACGATCGAGTTCCTTCTTGAGTTTCGAGACCCGGCGAAATTTCTCCAGCGCGCTGCCGTAATCCGCCTTCAGCATCGCGTTTCGTTCGATGGCCGCCACATGTTCGACCGTGACCTCCACGCCATCCACCGTGCTCAGAATGCTTCCCCCCATTTCGTCCAGTGCGCCCGCGAATTGTTTGATTTCATCCAGCGCCTTGCTGAACAATTCGTCAAACCGCGCGCCGAACGCGGCATTGTACGCGGCCACGGTTGCCAGCACGCCGGGATGATAGAAGGAAGAATCCAGCCATTGTTTCAGCTCGCGTACGCGTGAGATCACGCCGGAATCCATCAGCGAGTTGAAATCGCGGAAGCGCGCAACTTCCTCGCGCAGAGGGTCGAAGCGCCGCAGCAGTTGCACGTGCTCTTCGGGCAACGAGGGCACGTCGGTATCCGCCAGAATTTCAATCAGCGCGATCTCAAAAGGAGAGAGCGGAAGCGCGCCATCCAGGCCGTACCCGCTCTGTTCCCACTGCCCGGGCACTCGCGGATGGCGGTAAAGAAAAGTCGCAATCAAGTCGGTTTTGTCGCGGTTAATGTCGCTGGCCTCGCGACGGCGCACGAAGTAGCGCAGCAAGGCCTCGGCGACTTCGGAATCAGTGTCCGGAGTAAGCGCCTGGCGCAGCATGGCCGGCGTGATGGCCATATCCAGCAGGTGCAGCCAGCGGTACATCCTGGTAAGCGTGGTGGGCAACTCGCTTCCAGTCCGCAGCGCGTCCTCGTCGAGGCCGCTGGGAATGGGAACGTCTCCGCCAAGCGACTCCCGCATGAGCTTCTGGTAGAAGCCCTGCACGGTCGCTAGAATGGACAATTCAAATCTGAGGTCTTCGGCCAAAAGAAACGTCCCCGAGAGCGAGACTCTCCCCTGTCGTTTTGCTGATTCTTTACTAATGTTCAAGTAAAGACGAAAGTTACTGGTGGTGCAAGTTACTAGCGGGGTGAAACGTTTCTATTTTCCCGGAAGGACATGACCTTCTGCGCGGCAGGGAACGGGAGCAGAAAGACCGGGCTCAAGGAATTTAGAAAACCACGGTCTTGTTCCCGTAAAGAAGTACGCGATTTTCCACGTGCCAGCGGACGGCTCGGGAGAGCACGACCTTTTCGAGATCGCGCCCCTTGCGGATAAGGTCATCCACGGTATCGCGGTGAGAGACGCGAACCACGTCCTGCTCGATGATGGGCCCATCGTCGAGCACTTCGGTGACGTAATGGCTAGTCGCACCGATCAGTTTGACTCCACGCTCGAAGGCCTGATGGTATGGTCGCGCGCCGACGAAGGCTGGAAGAAATGAGTGGTGAATGTTGATGATGCGTTGCGGATAGCGATTGACGAAATCGTTTGAGAGAATCTGCATGTAGCGGGCCAGCACCATGAAATCTGGCCGATGCGCGGCGATGAGGGCGTGAATCGTGTCCTCGGCGAGTCGCTTATTGTCTTTGGCGACGGAGACCACTGCGTAGGGAATCTTGTAGAAGTCGGCCAAGGCTTGGTTGTCAGGATGATTGGAAATGACCAGCGGGATGTCACAAGCCAGTTCGCCGCTTTGCTGGCGGTAAAGAAGATCGACCAGGCAATGGTCGTACTTCGAGACAAGAATAATCATGCGCGGCCGCTGCGACGATTGCGCCAGCCGCCACTTCATCTGGAACCTTTCCGCGATCGGCGCGAAGTGTTTGCCGAAGTCGGCAAGATCTTTCTGAGAAAGATCGATATCGAAATCTTTGGGATCGAACTCCACCCGCATCAGGAAAAGTCCAGACTCTTCGTCGGCATGTTCGTCTGCATGCAGGATGTTTCCGCTGTGTCGATAGACGAAGTCGGCGATGGTCGCGACTTCGCCCTTGCTGTCAGGGCAGGAAATGAGCAGGATGGCGGAGTTCTTCATCGTAGACGTCTCGCCCGCGGCGTTACTTCTTTAATTCCTTCAATATCTCCCGCGCCGCGTTTGCACCGGAGCCGCCCGTCAACCCCACCCCGGGATGCGTGCCACTTCCGCACAGAAACAGATTCTGGATCGGCGTGCGGTAACGGGCCCAATCCAGCAGCGGACGCATGGTGAAGAACTGATCGAGAGCCAGATCGCCGTGGAAGATTTGTCCGCCCGTCAGCCCATACTTTTCTTCTAGGTCCAGAGGTGTGATGATCTGGTGCGTCAAAATAAGCTCTGGCAGATTCGGCGCGTATTGCGCCAGCGTCTTCACCACGGTCTGGCCGAGTTCTTTGCGCTGGCTCTCCCAATCGCCCTTCAGCTTGTACGGCGCATATTGCATGTAGATCGACATCACGTGCTTGCCGTCGGGCGCGAGCGTTGGATCGGTCAGCGACGGAATCGTGGCTTCGAGATACGGCTGGCGCGAGAAGTTACCGTATTTCGATTCGTCGAAGGCGCGCTCCAGGTAATCGATTTCGTGTCCTATCTGAATGCGGCCCTTCAACGCGCTGCCGTTGCCGTTCTTGATCGCCGTGAAGTTCGGCAGGCCAGAAAGCGCGAGATTCACCTTGGCCACCGTGCCATTACCGCGATAATGCTGCAGCTTCTGCACGAAGTAAGGAGAAAGATGGGTGGGATCAGTCAGCTTCAGCAGCGTGCGTTTTGGATCGGCGTTGGAGACGACAGCCTTCGCCCCAATCTCTTCTCCGGTCGAGAGCAGAACGCCGACCGCCGCTCCGTCTTTCACGCGAATTTCGATCACTTCTACCCCGTTGCGAATCTCTGCGCCGGCGGCTTTTGCAGCCGAGGCCATGGCCTGCGTGAGCGCTCCCATTCCTCCGGCCGCAAAATGCGCCGAGCCCGCAGGATGCGCGTCTCCCGCTGCTCGGATGAGCAGAACCAATGCACTTCCCGCGGACCACGGGCCGAGAAATGTTCCGAAAATTCCGCGCGCCGCAACCACTGCGCGCAGCAATTCCGTTTCAAAATATTCCGCCGCCAGATCGGCCACCGCCATCGGGCCCCAGCGCAGCAGGCGGAACATGTCCTTCTTGCCCAGATTGCGGATCGCGCGCCCGGTCTTGAGCATGCTCCACATGTCGCCGCCGCTGGGATGGTCGATATCAGGCGGGGTCGTGGCGAGAGCCTTCGCGATCACTGCTCCCATCTTTCCCAGCGATTCCTGGAATGCGGGATACTTGGCAGCGTCCTTTTGCGAGAACGCAGCAATTTCCAGCGCCGATTGACTTGCGTCCTGGTAAAGCGAAAGCGCTCGCCCGTCAGGCGAGAGCGCGGTGACGCCCACCAGCGGCGTGATCAATCGCAGTGCGTGCTTTTCGAGTTGCAGGTCGCGGACGATCTCGGGACGAATCGGTCCCGCAGTGTGCGCGAGCGTAGAGCAGCGGAAGCCGGGATGAAATTCGTCGGTGATGGCCGCGCCGCCCACCTGCTCGCGGCGTTCGATGACCAGCGGCTTGAATCCCGCTTTGGCCAGGTAGAACGCGGCAACCAGCCCGTTGTGGCCGCCGCCGATGATGACGATGTCGCGTGACGCGGATGTGGTCATAGAGTGTGTGAATAGTTCAAGAATGCCTGGACGCGTTCGTGCCGAATGAAAGGACCGCGGGGTCCTTCGACTCCGCATGACCGGCGCTTCGCGCCGTTCATGCTCCGCTCAGGATGACAGAGCATCTTGGTCATGCCGCCCCCTTGACGTCTTTCAAAATCTCCAGCGCTGCCAGTCGCCCGTTCGCTCCCATAATGCCGCCACCCGGATGCGTCGCCGAGCCGCACAGATATAAGTTCTTGATGGGCGTGCGGTACTGCGCCCACCCTGCCACCGGTCGCAGGAAGAAAAGCTGCTCCAGCGAAAGCTCGCCCTGGAAAATGTTGCCTTCGCTTAGTCCCCATTCGCGTTCCAGATCAAGCGGCGTGACCACTTGCCTGTGAAGGATGATGTCTTTGATGTTGGGAGCGTATTCGGCAATGGTTTTGACGACGGTATCTCCGAAGGCTTCTTTCTGATCGTCCCAGTTGAGCCCGGGGCGCAGCTTGTAAGGGGCGTACTGCACGAAACACGACAGCACGTGCTTGCCCGGCGGGGCCACGGAAGGATCGGTCAACGACGGAATGACCATATCGATGTACGGATGCCGGGAGAAATTCCCGTACTTGGCGTCGTCATAAGCCCTCTCCATGTATTCGACGGAAGGCGAAATCGAAATCGCGCCGCGCAAGTGTGCGCCCGGTCCCGGCATGCATTTGAAATTCGGCAGAGCGTCGAGCGCCATATTGACTTTGCCGGACGAGCCGCGAAACTTGAACCGGTTGACTTCTTCGAGAAAGTCTCCGGGAAGATGCTCGGCTTCAATGAACTTGGTGAAAGTAAGGCGCGGATCGACGCTGGAAGAAATTACATCGGCGTAAATCTCATCGCCATTTGCAAGCACCACACCTTTCGCCTTGCCGCCTTTTACAATAATCCGCGAAATGCCGGACTGGGTGCGAATCTCGACTCCTGCCTCGCGGGCAGCGTCTGCAATGGCATTCGAGATCGCGCCCGTGCCTCCGCGCGCAAAGCCCCAGGCGCGGAACGCGCCGTCGATCTCTCCCATGTAGTGGTGCAGTAATACGTAGGCAGTTCCCGGCGAACGCACGCCCAGGAAAGTTCCGATGATGCCTGACGCTGACATCGTGGCCTTGAGCACATCGGTCTCGAACCACTGGTCGAGAAAGTCGATTGCGCTCATGGTCATGAGCTGCACCTGGTTGTATTTGTCCTCGCTCGACATGCCCTGGAAGCGTCGTCCGATGAACAAAAGCTTCATCAGTTCGCGCGGGTTGAGGGTGGTGGGATCGGGCGGCACCATGCTGAGGATTGGCTTCACGAAGCGGCACATCGCCTGCATGGCTTTGCCGAACTCGTCATAGGCCTCGGCGTCCACGCGCGAGTGGCGGGCGATCTCACGGTGCGTCTTGCCATGATCGTTCACGCGCCACAAGTAATCGCCGCTGGGCATGGGCGTGAAAGTGCCGTCGAGCGGAAGAATCTCAAGTCCGTGGCGAGGCAGATCGAGGTCGCGGATGATCTCCGGCCGCAGCAGCGATACCACATAGGAGCAAACCGAAAACTTGAAGCCGGGAAAAACTTCTTCCGTGCACGCGGCGCCGCCAAGTATGTGCCGGCGTTCCAGCACCAGAACTTTCTTGCCCGCGCGCGCGAGGTAGGCGGCATTGACCAGGCCGTTGTGGCCGCCGCCGATCACGATCACATCGTATGAATTAGCCATAAGCTTTGAGCCTTGAGCTGCGAGCTTTCAGGATGCTGACGTTGATACTGGAGATCAAGAACCGCAATGATACGCGGGAAGAGAGCGGCGGAAAAGATTTAGAGCCCGCTGGGAAGGACCGTCCATTGGAGGATGCGGTGCATGTGGCGGTTCATTCTAACTTATTGCGAGTATGATTGTCGCGCATGAGTCACTGCAAATCGGCGCTGAAATGGAGACCTTCGCAATGAGAACATTGATCCTAACTCTTTTTATCGCCTTTGCCTCGCTTGCCGCTCACGCCAGCGACCAACTGAAGCCGGTGTTTTTAGCGACGAACTGCACTTTGAAGTCGGGATCGGTGATTCTGTCGACGTTCGAGGAGGCACTCCAGAACTCGAGGAAATACGAACTGGTGCCCGATTTGAGCGACAAGGGAAAAATGGATGTCGTGATTGTGGTGCGAATGATTTGCGTTGAAGATAAGGGTAACGTCGCGGTAGCCAGCATTTATGGGCTGGCCAAGTACTTTGGGCCTAAGAATTGTCACGTCTCCGTAAATGACTCAACTCTGAATGCTCTCTTATCCGAGCCCGGTATTGAAACGCAAAGTGGCATTAATCTCTTCAAGGAGTTCGATGAAGTTTCAGCCGAAACTAAGGATCAGATGATCCTGAACTAGATAACCTCGTCGTCAAAAAGTTCACACTCAGGGCGATGCAGGTTGCCGCGTTGAAGCACGTCTGCATATAATCCGGCTTCGGCTAGTTTTCTGAAGTCGAAGAGGAAACCCTTTGCCCATCGGAACCGCATTTCACGAGAGAACTTTTTCACTTTGCCAGAGCCTGAACTACCGCGAGTGGTCGGGCTATTACACCGTCAGCGTTTACGAGGTGCACCACGAGCACGAGTACAACGCCATCCGCAACGCGGCCGCGCTCATCGACATCTCGCCGCTCTATAAATATCGGATCACCGGCAAAGACGCGACCAAACTCGTGAACCGCGTCATCACCCGTGACATCAACAAAGTCAAAGTGGGCCAGGTGATTTACTGCTGCTGGTGCGACGAGCAGGGCAAAGTCATCGACGACGGTACGATTTCGCGGCTCGAAGAAAACGTTTATCGCTGGACGGCCGCCGATCCCAGCCTGCGCTGGTTCCGGCAAAACGGCCTCAACATGGACGTGCAGATCGAAGACATCTCGGAGAAAGTTGCCGCCCTGGCGCTGCAGGGCCCAACTTCGGCGAAACTGCTGAAGGCCGTGGCGGAAGCGGACATCCCCAATCTCAAATATTTCCGCGTGACGCGCGGCAAGATTGCCGGCGTTCCGGTCGACATTTCGCGCACCGGCTATACCGGCGATCTCGGCTACGAAATCTGGGTTCCGTGGAATGACGCCGTTAAAGTTTGGGATGCGCTCGCGGAAAAAGGAAAACAGTTCGACTTGCACGCCGCGGGCATGCTGGCGCTCGACGTGGCCCGCGTGGAAGCCGGCCTCCTACTCATTGAAGTCGACTACACTAGCTCGAAGAAAGCACTGATTCCGTCGCAGAAATATTCGCCGTACGAGTTGGGCTTCGCGAAGATGGTGCATCTCGAAAAAGAAAACTTCATCGGCAAGCACGCTCTCGAACAAGACGCGAAGAACGGTGCCCCCCGGCAACTCGTTGGACTCGAAGTGGATTGGACCGACGTCGAGCGCCTCTACGAGCGCTACGGCCTCACCCCGGCCGCTCCCGCGCAGGCTTCGCGTGTGGCCGTTCCCGTGTACGCGGGCGAGAAGCAAGTCGGCAAAGCCACCACGACCAGCTGGTCACCGATCCTGAAGAAAATGATCGCGCTGGCGAGCATCGAAACAGAATATTCCAAGCCGCAGACCGCACTACAAATGGAAGTCACCATCGAAGCAGTCCGCCTGAAGACGAACGTGAAGGTGTCCGCGCTGCCGTTCTTCAATCCATCGCGGAAGACGGCGACGCCAGTGTAGAGTGCTGCGATCACCCTGGCGCAAAGCCCGTTCGAGACGTAGCTTGCTACGTCTCTTTTTGCACGATCGCCGCTGCCCGCCGCTTCCCCGTGGCGTAGATCCACACCCCCACCAGCACCAGAGCCGTCGTGGCACCCACAATTTTGAACAACGCCAACGGCTTGTTCGGCTCATCTGCCTGCGGAATCAATGAGAGTGCGATCGTCGCGGCGGTGGTGAGGAATCCGAGAGTAGCGACCAGCACGGCTACAGTCTTGCCCCCGGGCACGCAAATCATCTCCGGCCCCGCCGGCTCGCGCTGCAGCTTGATCATCGCCGCGAATAGATACAGGTAGGGAATGAAATACGTGATCACTCCCATGCTGACCAGCACGTCGTACGCGCCCTTGACGCTGGTGCCCGCTTGCCCGAGAAAAATAAAGACGACGCCAAGAAAGAATTGTGTGAGCAATGCGATCCAGGGAGTTTTCCATCGCGGGTGCAGCGCGCCGAACTCTTTCGGCAGGAAGCGATCAAGCCCCGCCACAAACGGCAAACGGGCGACCGCCGCGAGATAGGCCCCGGCCGCTCCAATATTGCTGAGAGCGATCAAAAACGCGACCAGCGGGAGCACTCCCGGAAACCCCACGCGCGCCGAGGTTCTTGACACAGCCTGCACCAACCCCTGCAGGCTGTTCACCTCCGTCGAAGGCAGCGCCAGCAGCACGCAGACGGTGCCTAGGATGTAGCAGACGGTCACCACGACGCCGCCCGACAGCAGTGCGATGGGAATGGTGCGCCGCGCGTTCTTGATTTCCTCCCCCATGAACGACGCCGTTTCGCATCCGCCAAACGCAAACGTCAGCACCGACCAGAAAATAATGTCGTTGAGATGCGTGCTCGGAGTCATCGACCGCACTGTGAATGACGTGGCCGATCCGTAACGATGCCATGCCACCAAGCCCATCACGATCACGATGCACACCGGAATCCACATGGCCAACGCGCCGACGTTGTGCAGCCACTTGCCCACGTCGAGTCCCACGATGTTCAATAGCGTGGCCGCGCTCAGTGTGAGCAGAGAAAAGACGATGTAGAACGTCGCATTACCGGACAGATGCTGCCACGCCGCCTGTCGCATGAAGAGAATATTGCTGGCCGCGAAGTACAACACGGCAGGGAAGTAGGGCAGGTTGCTGGTCCAGTAAGTCCACGCCGCCATGAATCCGGAAAAATCTCCGAACGCGCGCTTGCTCCACACGTAGAGCCCGCCTTCGTTGGGATAGCGCGAGGAAAGCTCCAGCACAGACAGTGCCAGCGGCGTGTAAAAACACAGCCACGCTCCCACCCAAATCACGATGGAACTCGGCCCGGCAGCGGCGGCGCTGGCGATCCAGCGCAAGCTGATACCGGTGATCACATAGAACAAGACGAGGTCGCGAAAGCCCATCACCTGCCGCGGCCGGTTGGGATCCTCGGCGTCAGCAATCGAAACGCCGGGAGAAAGAAAATTCACTCGGTCGGGTTGGTCAGCACCTGGGTTGGGATGTGCCAATGGCGTGTCCCGCGATCAGGATAGCGTAAGCAGGAACAAGAGGAATAACACCGGCAAGAGCCGGGAGCAAGGCGTTTTTCCGCTGCGTTGATTTTATTCCACAACTGCAGCCTTGCGGTTGCTCCGCTTCCAGTACAAATATCCGGGCACGCCGATCAACACAATCGCCGTCCCCCAGAACGCCTCCGTCGGTCGAGTGAAGATCGTATTCAGCGTCCACGCCGTTCCCACCAGCACATAAATCGCAGGCAGCCACGGATATCCCGCGCAACGGTAAGGACGCGGAATCTCCGGCCGCTTCCAGCGCAGCAGAAACATTCCAATCACCGTCAGCGTGTAAGAAAGCACCATGCCGTAAATCACGTAAGTGTAAAGCTGGTCGTAGCGGCCGCTGACCGTGAGCAGCGCGGCCCAGACGCCTTGTCCAATCAGGCTGAAGGCGGGCGTCCGCCATTTGGGATGGATCACCGCCATGCGCTTGAAGAACACTCCGTCCTGCGCCATGGCGAGATACACCCGCGCGCCCGAGAGTGTGCAGGTGGCTGCGGCACTGAAACAGGAAACCGCAATCATGAGCGAAAGCCATACCGCGGCATGCGGGGAAAACAGCGCGGCCGCGGCCGCGTGGGCAATGGTTTCGTGCTGGGCAATCTCGCCGAGTGGCAGGGCATACAAGTAAGTCACGTTCATGGCAACGTAGATCACGCCAACTGCCAGCACCCCCAGCACCATGGCCAGTGGCACATTTCGGCGCGGTTCTCTGACCTCGCCCGCAACCCATGTGATGTACACCCACCCATCGTAGGCCCAGAACACCGCGATCAACGCGACTCCCATGGCCGAGATCAACTGCGCGGGATGAAGTCCCATGGTGAGGCCGAGACCGTGTGCCCGAAAGTGAGACCAGTCGCCCTTGCCGATGGCGAATCCCAGAACCACGAAACCCGCCATCGCGGCGAACTTGGTCCAGGTGGAAAGATTCTGCAGCAGCGTCCCCCAGCGCAATCCCACGACGTTTACGTAGGTCAAGATGGCGATCAGCAGCAGGCCGAACAGATGCGCCCGGGTGATGACGATTCCCGCGAGTGAGAGGACAACGTGCTCCTGCGAAACAATCGGAAACACTCGTCCCGTGTAGGCGGCTGCTGCTACCGAGAGGGCCGCAATAGAGCCGCCATTGGCCACCGCGAACAGCATCCAGCCGTAAAGAACCGCAACCAGGTCGCCGTAAGCCTCGCGCAAGTAGATGTACTGCCCGCCCGAGTCGGGGAACATCGATCCCAACTCGGCGAACGCAAGGCAGCCGAACAACGAAACCACTCCCCCGAGAACCCACACGCCAAGAAACAGCAAAGGCTGCGGCAAGGGCCCGGCCACGTCTTTGGCCGTGAGGAAAATCGACGAGCCAATAATGCCGCTAACCAGCAACAACACCGAATCCAGAAGGCTGAGGCCGCGAACCAGAGTCGGCTGACTTGTAGTGGATTGTGAAGCGGATGCAGGGGCGTCCGTGGCGGAGGCGGCGGGCGAGGAGTCCATTATCCGATTCCGAGCTCGTCGGGAGATTCCAGCGGCGTCCCGCACCGGCGGCAGATTACCGAAGAACAGTCGCCGCAAGTGAGCGGATCCCTGACCTCCTCGGCGCACTTTGGGCAGTAGAGTGGTCCAGGGCCAGGCTGCGGGGAGGGGCTCTGCGGGCGTGTCGCCATGAGGAGGAAAACTGTAGCATAGAGGGGACAGCGGCGTCCTTTCGACTTCGCCCCGGGCAGGCTGCGGCGGCTGTTCCATCTGCACTTCCTACGCTGTCCTTCGTGGACGTTCGTGCCCTTGATGGCTATAGAATCAAGATCTAAACCACGAAGGTCACGAAGGAAGGCATGCCCGATAAGCCCCAAACTCCCGAGCAAAAGCTGCAACACGAATTCAACCGCTGGGCCGCCGACGGGGAAGGCGAGAAGATGGAGCGCCATCATCTCGACATCACCGAAAAGACGATTCGTCTGATGAACCTTCGCCCCGGCGAACGCGTGCGCGACCTGGGACGCGGCTCCGGATGGGCCACGCGCCTGCTCGCGCGGCTGGTGGGCGAAGGCCCGGAAGGATTCGGCCAGGTCGTGGGCGTCGACGTTGCCGACGAGATGGTTCGCCAGGCGCGCGCCTCCTCGAAAGATTTCGACAACATTCTCTGCGTGTGGGGATCCGCGCAGCAGATTCCCTGGGAAGAAAATTTCTTCGACAAAGTATTGTCGGTGGAGTCGTTTTACTACTATCCGGATCAGGATCGCGCGCTGATGGAATTGTTTCGCGTGATGGCTCCGCGCGGCAGGCTGTTCATCCTGATCAATCTTTACCGCGACAACCAATATTCCCTGCAGTGGGTCGACAAGCTGAAGGTCCCGGTACACGTGCGGTCAGAGGCCGAATACATCGACCTCTTGAAAAAACATGCCTTCGAACATGTCGAGGCGCGCCGCATCCCCGACGACACCCCCACTCCCGACGACTACAAAACCAAGTCGTTCAACAGCCTGGAAGACCTGCGAGCCTTCAAGCGGATGGGAGCATTGCTGCTAATGGCCACCAAGCCCGACCTGCGCACACCGGCCCCGGGATACACGATCTACTAGCCGACAACCTGCCGCGGAGCTCAGGTGTTCCTCCGCGTTCTCCGCGACGAGGCTTTAGATCTCGCTGTCGTCATCATCGTCATGATCGCGATGGCTCAAGTCCTTCACCGGACTCAACGCCCGCCCATCCGATGCATGGTGAACCGGAATTCTGCCATTCACATTCTTCTGTTCGATGCGTGTCCCTCCCCCCGCGAGTTCGCCGCGCAAGGCATGCCCCACAAAGCGGTGATTGTTTACGTGCAGCCCGAAGTCGTTATCAATGATGCCGGAAACCGTGCTGGCCTCAATCTCCGCCTTCGAATCCGACGGAATCGTCAGCTCGACCGACCCATTCACCGATTTCAGCTCAACCGACGATCCGGCCAGCTGGTCAAACCGCGCATCAAGCCGTCCATTAATCGTTGAAAGGTCGGCCCGTCCCGAAAGATCGTGCGCCTCCAGCCTGCCGTTGATGCAGGAGGCATGCACTTCACCGCTGACGCCGGTCACGTCCAGCTTCCCGTTGATCAGCTTGATTTCGTTCAGCCGGGCGCCGCGCGGCACGGTCAGGGTATATTCCACGCTCGCCGGGTTGTTGCGCGATCCCCAGTTGAAGGTGTGATCATGATCGGGATACTTGGTGACGATGGAGACATAGTCCGCGCCTGCGTCGATTTCGATCCGCGCTTCGTCCAGCCGCTCCTTGGTGCCGGCGGTCTTTATAGCATCCACTCTCACTTCGTTCCGATCCCAGCTGGAAATATGCACGTCGCCGTTAATGTTATCGAGTTCCACCCGCCCGGTCACTCTGATGGTATAGGTCTTGTGAAATTCCTCTGTGAGGCGATCCGAGGCGCGCGCGGCCAGAGAAAGGGCAAATAACGCGCAAACCGTTCCCAGGGCAGCACCTGTCCAGGTAGCGACACGACGTTGGCGGTTCATGGTCCCTCCATTTCAACGCTTTAGACGAGACAATTTCGAAATTGTGAGTATTTAACCCGGAAAAAGTCCCGTTCCGGACAGGGGTAAGTTGATGCGGTGAATTCGTTCTTGCGACCGGCAAAACCGTTTACCGCCTCGATTACTCGAGCTTGTACTGCAAACAGCAGTGGTGGGTCTACCTCATTTTATCTGGTTGACCCAGGCAAGGGTGCGATGCCAGAACGTTCATCGCCGCCAGCTACCCTCTCCCTGCAGAAGCCGCTTGACCACATATTCCTGGCTGCGTAATATCCCGGCCCGGGCCTCATCCAGCTCTACCCACTCGGGCGTTCCTTCCCACGAGCCGCGCAATTTTCCTTTCGCCTGTGTCTCGAACACTGCGATGCGAACCGGGATCTCCCCTGAGCTGTCGTAACGAAAAGCAAACTCGAAGCTGTCTACGCGCAGTCCGGTTTCTTCCCGAGCCTCGCGGACCAGCGCCTGTTCGTCCGTTTCCCACGCGTACGCCAGTCCCCCGGGAAAGCACAATCCGCGTCCATCATTCCGCCGAATCACCAGCACGCGGCCGCCGTCTCTGATAATCCCAATCGAGGCCCGCAGACGCCCAAACACCGGCAAGCGGCGGTAGCACCCCATCGCTCCCCGCGAAATTACCCAGAACAGATTCTTCTTGACCCGTTCCGCCAGCCCTGAAGCAGCAGCCATACGCTCTCAGTGTGCCATTTTCCACGGTCTTTGGCACGAAACCACCCGATCTGCCGGAGCCTTCCACGCTCTCTGCGATTCTGGCTTTACCCTGTGGCCTCTGTGTCCTCTGTGGTTCATGAATTTACGACACCACCGCCGCTCCGCCCTCAATTGACAACCCTTTTCCCACTCCCTAGACTGCCAATGTAGGCGTTCCCCGAGGACACTCCATGGGCTGGCTGCAGAACAAGTTCGAAAAGAATTTCATGATCAGCACGGTCGACTACGTCTTCAACTGGGCGCGGAAGTCCGCCGTGTGGCCGATGACCTTCGGCCTGGCATGCTGCGCCATCGAGATGATCGCCTCCTCGACCGCGCGCTTCGACATCGCGCGCTTCGGTTCAGAAGTGTTCCGTCCCAGCCCGCGCCAGAGCGACCTGATGATCGTCGCCGGCACCGTCACCTTGAAGATGGCGCCGGTGGTGAAGCGCATCTACGACCAGATGCCCGACCCCAAGTGGGTGATTTCGATGGGCGCATGCTCGTCCGTGGGCGGCCCGTTCAATACCTACGCCGTGTTGCAGGGCGTCGACAAAATCGTCCCGACGGATGTCTACGTCACCGGATGCCCGCCGCGCCCCGAAAATCTTTTCTACGCCCTGCTCAAATTGCAGGACAAGATCGACACCATGACCCTGGCGAAGAAGCCGACCGAAGTTCGCCTCGACCCCAACATGGTGGAGAATTTCAAGCGCCAGGTGATGATCGCGCAAACCCTGCAGCCGAAATAAGCTGTCAGTCATCAGCTATCAGCCGTCAGTAAAAGAATCATGTGGGGACAGCGGCCCTCGGCGGCGCCTCAAGCCAGATGTTGCGAGCTCATCTTGGACACCGGTGACATCATCGCGATCTCGGAAAGCGTGCTTCTGGTCGGGACGTGGGCCTGGGTACTTCGAGTCAAGCGGGTTTGGTCCGGGTGGCGCGAGAAGTCGGCGCTTTCGGGCTTTCTGTGCGCGACGATCGCTGTAGCGTTTGACGTGATCCTCACCGTTGAGATGCACTTTCGGGGTGACGGCAACTTTGCTGCGATACTCTTCGTGGTCGCAGTTGTGGCTGGACTCTTATTAGGAACTGCGGGCATCGTTCTCGCTTTCCTGGGCAAAGGAAGTCCAAAGGTTGCTGCCCTTGTCTGGTCATGCGTCGTGCTGCTGTCGGTCGCAATCACTGTGGTCGGTACTATGGAATGGCTGTAACGGGGTCTCGACTTCGTGACATTGAATCCATCATGCCCAACTTCACCAAACTAACCACCGAATCCGAACTCCCTCCTCTTAACGCTGCCAAAGAATTCCCCTGCGGCGACAAAGTCATCTGCGTCGCCAACGTCAACGGCACCATCAGCGCCATGGACAATGTCTGCCTCCACCGCGGCGGCCCGCTGGGGCAGGGAACAATCGAAGGCACCAAGCTCGTGTGTCCCTGGCACGGCTGGCGGTGGGATCCGCAAACCGGCCAGGCCGTGCACAATGCCAGCGCCAAGGTCGCGGTCTATCCTCTGAAGATCGAAAATGGCGACGTGCTGGTTGAGGTCTAGCGCTCTGACGACGCCCTCAAGATGAGCCCCGTCACTCACTTTCTCACGGGCTGGGTTTTCGCAAACTGCTTCAGGCTGCAGCGAAAGGAGCGGGCCATAGTCACGCTGGCCTGCGTTGCTCCCGATGTTGACGGCCTCGGCATTATCCCCGAGCTGCTCACCCGCAACTCGGCCCATCCCCTGATGTGGTTTTCGCTTTACCATCATTCACTCCATAACCTGGCGTTTGCGCTGGTCGTGGCTGCGGTCGCGTTCGCCCTGGCCGCGCAAGAATACAAATGGAAGACAGGCTTTCTCGCCCTCCTCAGTTTTCATCTGCATCTGTTTGAGGACGTGCTCGGTTCCCGCGGCCCGGAAGGTTACCAGTGGCCGATCCCGTACCTCGCGCCGTTCTCCTCGGCCCTGCAACTCACCTGGCACGGGCAATGGGGTCTGAATGCCTGGCAGAACATCACAATCACGATCGTGCTGTTGCTGATCACATTCTGGCTAGCCCGGCGGAGAGGATTCTCTCCGCTGGAAATGGTCTCGTTGAGAGCCGACCACGCCTTTGTTGCGGCTCTACGGCAGCGCTTTTCCCTCCGAACCGCAGCCTGAAGGCCGCATTTCCTTCGGAAGCTATCCCAGAATCCTCAAGAACTTCCCCGGCTGATTTTCATACCCAGGAAACACCGCCTTCAAATTCGTATTTCCCATATGCCTCGCCACGCCCTCGCCGATCACCTGGCGAAAGTCCGTGGTCAGGGCCAGATCGCGGCCTTCGTAGAGTTGAGATTGATCAAGGCCGGGCCAGCGTCCGTAGACCTTGCCGCCTTTCACCGGGCCGCCCAGGACGAACATCACATTGGCGTGGCCGTGATCGGTGCCGCGATTGCCGTTCTCCCGCGCCGTGCGCCCGAATTCCGACATGGTGACGACGACCGTGTCTTCCCCGAGATCGCCACGGTCAATCCAGAAGGCCGCCAGCGATTGCGAAAATTCGCTCAGCACATTCGCGATCTGGCCTTCGGTTGAGCCTTCGTTCACGTGATGGTCCCACCCGCCAATGTCTGCAAACGCCACCTGCACGCCAAGGTTAGCCTTGATCAGTTGCGCGAGTTGCCGCAAGCTGTCGCCAAAGCGTCCCTTGGGATAATTCGCGTTGGGCGCAGGCGTGTATTTCCCCGGGTCGGCGGCCTTCAGCATCTTGACTGCATCGAAAGTTTCCGCGCCCGTGCCGTGCAGCACAGTATCGGACGAGTGGTCGTACATCGCCTCGAATGCATTCGCCACGGGCGAGGGTTTCGGATTCCTTCCGCCGATGGAAAAGTCGTTGATATTATTCATCGCCACCGCCGGCTCTGAGCCGCTCAGAATGCGGGGCAGGGAAGGCCCCAACGCGATCGCGCGGAAAGCCGTGCTCGACGCCGGTTGCGGCAGCGCGTGCAGCGAGCGGTTGAGCCAGCCATCTTCCGTAGCCTTCATCCCGGGCGTGCCCGATTCCATAAAATCCTGGGCGTCAAAATGCGAGCGCGTGGGATCGGGCGATCCCGCGGCATGCACAATCGCCAGATGACGTTGCCGCCACAGCGGCAAGAACGGCGAAAGCGAAGGATGCAGCCCGAAGAATCCATTTAGATCTATCACCGCTTTGCGTGGGATGTTGATGCTCGGCCGCATGGCGTAATACTGCGGCTCGCCGTGCGGGACGACAATGTTCAGCCCATCGGCCGCGCCGCGCTGGAAGATGACGACCAGGCGTTTGGTGCGCGCGCCCGAGTTCGTCTGCGCCGCGCCGAACGCCGCGCGAGTAAGAAAGCCGGGCACCGCTGTGGTGCCGACCACGGCAAGGCCGCTGTTGCGAAGAAAAACGCGACGAGTAATGGACATGAAGAGCAGCTCCTAGCTCCTAGCGTCTGGCTTGAACACCGCGATCTCCGGCACCAACTCTGTCCTGGCTAGAAGCTAGTAGCCAGGAGCTGGTTTCCAGCTATCGCTTCTGAAACTCTGGCGAACCCAGCAGCAATCCTGCCATCACGCTCACGTTCGCGGGCTGGACAGCGTCTGCCGGCTTCCTTGGATTCGCCGCAGCCGGCTTATTTGCAGGGTTCTTCTCGGTGGCCGTCTTTGCTTCGACAATCTGCGCTGCGATCGAGTCGTGCGTTTGCTTCGAAACATCCCCGGCGAGCAGATTGTTCTCCAGGATTGGCAAGGCCAGCGTCGAATCGACAGGCAGAGCCCATTTGCCGGCAAGCTGCGCCGAATCCAGCTTAACGCCCTTAATCTTTCCACTGCTCAACGCCATGGCAAAATTCATGCGGTTGAGCAACGCCGACGAATTCACCCAAGTTTCCGCTTTCATCGAGTAGCCCGTGGGCGGCTGCGCCCCATAGAGCGGCATGCCCATACTGCCGAGTTGGCGTGCCAGCGGCAGCGCGTCGTCCACTTCGGCTCCTGTGACGCGCACCGCCGAAACCACGAATTCCAAGGGCGTTTTCACCTTCGCGCGGTAAGTTCCCTCGGCCCAGAACTCCGGAGAATGTAGCAGCGTGCTCAGCACCTCACGAATGTCGCCTTTCTTCTTCAGGAAGGTCTTCGCCATGCGATCTACTAAGTCCTCGGGCGGATCATCCGAGACGAAACGCTGCGCCAGCTTCAACGAAATAAAATGCGCGGTCTGCGGGCTGGTTGCCAGCCGGTGCAGAAGTTCGAGGCCTTCGCCTTCGCCCTTGGGCTTGATGCGACGCCCCAGAATAAACTTCGGCCCCGGCTCGTGCATGCGCGGATCGTACTCGAAGCCGCCGCCATCATTCGGTTTGTCGATCGTCCAGCCGGTAAAAACCTTCGCAGCCTCGGTGACGTCGCGCTGCGAATATCTGCCATTCACGCTGAGCGTGTGCAACTCGAGCAGCTCGCGGCCGTAATTTTCGTTCAGGCCGCTATTCTGCTTGCCATTCGGCTTGGGCAAGCGCCGCGGATATCCGTAAGGGCCGTACGGCCGCCCCGCTGGAATGCCGAGAGCCTTCATCGAATTCGGTCCCACACTGAGCCAGTTATCCAGGTAGAACAACATCGCAGGACTTTTGGCCGTGGCCACCAGCAGATCTTCAAACTTGCCCATGGCTCGAGGACGAATCACGTCCTGCTCGTAGTTGGCGAGCATCAGGCGATCGGCGCCTTTGCCCACGTAAACATTGAAATGATTGAACCAGAAATCGGTCATCACTTCTTCGAGTTGGCGCTCGCTGTAAATCGCCCGCAGGATCTTGGCCTGCAGGAGTTCGTCGGTGACCACGCCCTGAGGATTGTTCATGGCCAGCAGAGTTTCTTTCTGTTTTGCGTCCATGCCCGCAAGAAAATCCTGTCCTTTTCCGCTGCGCAACGAGTCGGCAAAGGCGACCTGATTGTCTACCGACATTGCGAGAATTTTCTTGTAACGCTGGTCAGGAGGGAGGTTGGGCAGTTTCTGAATCTCCAGGTCGGCATATAAGCGCTCTTCCCGGCGGCGCGCGTCGGGGTCGTCTGCCGGGGCTTTGCTGGTCTCGACCGAGACGGACGCAGCACGCGAAATCGAATTCGTACCGACTGAGACTGCGGCTGAACCGGGCGCCGGGTGGCCGCTCGCGGCGGCGCCATCCGTCCTGCCGCCGGTGTTCATCATGTTGTTTTCGGCATCCGCATTGGCGGCGGGTTCCATCGCCGGCTCAGTCATGCTCGTGTCAGACTTGCTCATGCCAGGCGCGGTCGAGTTGGCGGAGAGGGGCGTCTTTGAGTCGGCGCTTTCTGCGACACGCGCGCTCGTGGCAGGTCCGCTTCCGGCAGACTTGGCCGCCTCGGTCTTGCGCTCCCGCTTCTCTTCCCGCTTTTCGTCGCGCTTTTCCTCCTGTCGCGCGATCTGCACCTGAAACACGGCGCGCTTCGCCGGATCCGAAGGCATCGCCTTCTTTCCATCGATCACCTGCTTCACCAGTCCGCCGTCGGGAAAATCCTCGGCTACATCTCTCGGACTCATGCGCAGCGTTCGGAACGGCGCCAGCCGCGCCTCCAATGCGCCATCATTGATCTTGCCTGGATGAAGCTGCTGCTCAATCCACGCGTCCACGCCCATTGCCGTCACGCGTTGCACGTCCCCTGGGCGAGGACCGAAAGTCAGACGATTCAGCGCATGCACCGCGCGCTTTTGTTCAGCTGGGCCGGGAGCAGGAGGATTTTCTTTCTTCTTGGCCAGCAGTTGCGGAACCGCACAGGCAAGGCTCACGCACAACAGAAAACCTGCAACCTTGCCGTGGATGAGTTTCATCGACGCTCCAATGAAGCCGAAGAAAAGAAAGACCCTGCTGATTATGAACCCAGCCAGAGGGATTAAGTTGCAGCCAGGAAGGATCAGGAACCAGGTCGGGAAACTATAGAGGAGGGAGCACTTACGCAGATTCCAGCTACTGACACGAGAGCCGAAAACGTCGCGCCCTAGGGCTGCGTGACGTAAACCTTGCCGCGCGATACTTTGTGCTGCAGAGTGGCTGCGAGATGGTCAATGTCGCCGGGCGCAATGTTTACCGATACGCGGTCAGCCAGCAGCGGCGCCCGGTTACTGCCCACGGCGTCTCGCCGCACCTGGATCAGCAGCGCCTGCACCACGTTGGGATCGTACTTCTGCGGAGCCAGCCGGACCAGGTCGCTCAGCGCGCGGCCCACGGAAAGCGGTGCGCGATACGGCCGCGCGCTGGTCATGGCGTCGAAGGCGTCGGCAATCCCGATGATCCGCACTGACACCGGCAATTCCTCAACGGCCAGCGCATCTGGATAGCCAGAACCGTCGCTGCGTTCATGATGCCAGCGCACTGCTTCAGGAATTTTCGGCCAGGGAAACTGCACCGTGCTTACAATCTGATGGCCTACCACCGTGTGGTCGGCCATTTCGCGAAACTCTTCAGGATTCAGCGCGCCCGCCTTGCCGAACAGGCGACGATCGACCGCAACTTTTCCGATGTCGTGCAGATATCCCGCGCTGCGCAACGCGGCCATATCGCTGGGTTCCATTCCCATCGCTTCGCCGATCGCAGAGGCGTAGCGCCCGACGCGCAAAGAATGGCCGTGAATGTTGACGTGCTTCACGTCGATGGCGGTGGCAAATGCCTCGAGCGCGTTGTCGTAGAAACCGTGCAGCGAGGCCATCAGGCGAAGATTCTCGGAAACCCGCTGCGCAATGGTCTGTGTTAGCGCGTGGTTCTGCACCGCGAGGGCCACGTAGCTGCAGAGCAATTCCATGGCATTGAGTTCGTCATCCTCGTAGAGCGCGTCTCCCGGGCGGCGTCCCAGCGCGACCACCCCGGCAAGCTTTCCCGCGGCCTTGAGCGGCGCCAGGCACTTGAAAAGTTCAGGCGCCACGTTCCCGTTAGAACTGAGGAACACCGAGTAAGTAGAAGCATTCAGCACGACGGGCCCACGCGCCGCGGTAAGAGCGTGTACGTGTTTCGGAAGGAGAGGAATGAAGGCCGGGTCCGGCATCAGGGCAAAACCCTGAGACGTATTGGAGGTCAACATGGCAGGCTTGTCGTTGAACAGGAAAAGCGTGCCTTCGCGAGCGCCCGCCGCTTCCATAATCGCGGACAGCATGAGGCGTGAAGTTTCCGAGAACTCGCGCTCCGCGGTCAGTGCGGGCCCGAGCTCGGAAAGCGCCTCAACCGTGCGCAATAGCCGCCGGAAATTGTTGGTCTGCACCGTCACGGACGAAGTGGGTGCGGAACCCAGAGCAAAACGAGCGTAACACGCCCAAATGCCGGGTGGGAGAGAGGGTTGTTGGTTAGTTTGATGCCGCGTTGTCGGGGTGCAAATGCGTAAACAGGCGGTTAACAGGAGTGATTCCCGTGGGATGCGCCACCCGCGCGGCAAGCGCAATCCCTAAAAATGCTCCCGCAGCTCCGCGAAGCCCCCAACAATCAACAGCCGCTGCGGAGGCGTGGCGACATTCACCTCATCGTGCTCGAGAATCCAGGTGTCGCCATGAGGAACAAACACCGCGTTCAGCCCGGCGGCCAGCGCCGGATTGATATCCGACTTCGGGCTATTGCCGATCATCCACGTAGCCTCACGCGCCAGACCATGTTTCCTAACCACGGAGTCGTAAACCGCAGCATCTTTCTCCGCGACAATCTCAATCGCCACGAAATGTCCCTTCAATCCTGAGCGCTCGACCTTCCCGCTTTGTTCGGGCACCGCACCCTTGGTCATCAGAATCAAACGGTGCCGCGCCGAAAGATGCCGCAGCGTTTCCACAACTTCAGGCAATAGCTCGATCGGATGGTCTTGAATGGTGTGGGCAAAGCTCTGAATCTGTTTGTGCAACTCGGGCGTAACCGGATGAACGCTCAGCCGCTCGAACGTGTAAACCAGCGCGTGAGCAAAGCTGTGCAGCCCATAGCCATGCGTGACAATGCACTCACGCTCCACATCGTTGAGCACCTCGCGCACCTGCTCCGGCGAAAATTCGTGGTGATTAAGAAACGAAATGAACCGGGCGATCGCCCGCTCAAAATAAATATTATTTTCCCAAAGCGTATCGTCCGCGTCGATGAGAAGGGTCTGGGGAGGCAAGCTCTTAGCCTTTAGCTCTTAAGCGTTTAGCCATGGATGGCCGAGTCAAGAGATGGTTGTTCAAGAAATGTTTTGGAAGTCTTGGAAGCGCCCGGCGGCTTTCCATCGTGGGCTTCAGGCTAAGAGCTAAAAGCTAAGAGCTAAAAGCTCCCTACTCCACCCAATCCACGCGCGCTTCCGGACCGATGATTCCCGCCTTGTGGCCCATGTCCAGCAGGCGTCGCACCGCCTCGCGGCCGTCCGGGCCGTAGTCAAGCGTGCGCTCGTTGACGTACATCCCGACAAACTTGTCGGCCTGTTGAATGTCGAGGTCGCGAGCAAACTGCATGGCATAGGCCAGAGCTTCTTCGCGGTGATCGAGCCCATACTGAATGCTCTCGCGCAGCGCCGCTGACACGGACGACATCAGTTCTGGCCCCAGTTCCCGCCGGATGGCATTGCCTCCCAGCGGCAGTGGCAGTCCCGTAACCTTCAGCCACCACTTTCCAAGATCCACAATGCGATGCAGGCCCGACTTGTCGTACGTCAGCTGGCCTTCGTGGATGATCAGCCCGGCTTCGTGTTTGCCTTCGAGCACTTGCGGAATGATCTGGTCAAAGGGAACTACCTCGACTTCCACGCCCGGAGCAAAAAGCTGGAGCGCAAGGTAAGCCGTGGTCAAAGTCCCGGGCACGGCAATGCGCTTCTTCTTGATTTCACTCTGGGTGAACGAGCGCGTGGAGACAATCATCGGACCGTAGCCATCTCCCACGCTGCCTCCGCAAGTCATGAGCGCGTACTTGTCCTGAATATACGGGTAAGCGTGAAACGAAATTGCCGTGACGTCGTAGACGCCTTCGCGAGCCTTCTGGTTCAGCGTTTCAATGTCGCACAGAGTATGGCTGAAGCGCAGCCCCGGCGTGCGCACCTTGCCGGTGGCCAGCCCATAGAACATGAACGCGTCGTCGGAGTCGGGGCTGTGGGCCACCGCGATTTCGCGCACGTCGGTGGAAGAAGCGGAAACTTTCACGGATTGTTCAGAAACTACGGTCATTCAATGGACTCCAAATCTACGCCTGGGTTGCCGAGCCGCGGTTCCAGCGCACTGCGATTGCCGCCGCAACCATCACCTTCAATATCTCCGCCGCGACAAACCAGTAAAGCCCCAGATACGCCGCCTTCGCGAGCGAATGCGTGGCGACATAAAGCCAGGCCACACCACCGCCAAACAAAACAATCTCGGCCAACAAGCCAGCCACGGCAGCCCGCGCAAAACTCCTCGTCCCACGCTCGAAAATAAATCCCGCCAGCGCAGCAACGAACGGATAAGCGATCAGATATCCCCCGGTCACGCCAAGAAGTTGCGCAACTCCTCCCTGCCCCAGCGGACTAAACACCGGCATTCCCATCGCGCCTTCCGCCAAATAAAGAATCAAGGCCGCGAACCCGCGCCGGCTCCCCAGCAGCAGCCCCACTATCAGTACACCAAAGTTCTGCACCGTCAGCGGTACGGGCGTAAACGGCAAAGGAATCGTCAGGCGCGCGCACAATGCCACAAACAAACTCGCGCCCACCACCAGCGCCGCCTGCCGTGCAGCTTCCATCATCCGTTCTTGCGGCGTGCTGAGAATTTGCAATCCCGGCCGTGCCATGGAAGAACCTCCCGTTTCAAACTACTTCCGTGTAAGTCGAATCACGATCGGCTGAGCACTGATCACTGACCCCTGGCCACTGCTTTTCAGTTATCGATCAATCGAATTCGGGCGCTGACCCGCATCCTCGCCATGAGCCGCCTCCGCCGCATGCACCAGCTGCAAATGGCGTCGCAACCGCATGTACAGGGCAATCGCCACGCACACTACCACCAGCGTACTGACGCCCAGTATCAGGAACCACCAGATCATCCGCACAGCCGTCTAGGATAACAGATGCAGCGGCTACTTTGGCTTGCTCTCGACGCGCTTCTGGCGCATGGTCTCGACGCGCTTGACCATGAACTGAAGGCGGTCACGTCCCCACTTGGTGCGGGTGGCGGCCTTTTCGATGTTGGCAAACACGTGCGGGTCGTTCATCTTCTCGCGAAGTTCCTTGAGGAAAGGATCGACCTTGGCCAGGATAAGAAACATTTCGCCGCTAACAGCGGGCTGTAGGAACAAGGCTTCGTTCAGCACACCTTGTAAGACGAATGCCGCGGCCATCCCCCAGTAGCTCTGCACCTGGCGCAGCCAGTTGTTCTCGGGCGAGTTCATTGCCGACAACACCTTCAGGTAGTCGTCGGCATTCTGCGGGAAAAACTCGCCGCCCCACCAGTTGCGCGCCTTGCGCATCTCGGGTTCGCGGCGGAGTTCGTAGAGATGAAGGATCAGTTGCGCGTCGGCAATAGTCGGCTTCTTTGCCATGACAGCACCTCGGGAAAATTGAATCATGGAGTTACTTGGCGATTGGGCTATTGAAATCTCTCAAGGCCTCAATCTCCCAATCGCTTTTCTTAAGCGCTTGTTGCCGCGGCTTCCGGGGGCGGCGCTGGCCGTTCGTAGTCGCACTCTTTGTTCGGGCATGCGATCACCGGACCGGCTTTCAGATTCTTCTCCACCAGATATTCGCTGCCGCAACTCGGGCACTTCTCGGCAATCGGCTTGTGCGCGGAAGTAAACTTGCACTTGGGATAATTTCCGCACCCATAAAACGTGTTACCTTTCCGCGCGCGTTTCTCGACCAGATCGCCTTCCTTGCACTCTGGACACTTCACCCCAATATAATTCTGCTTCACGTACTTGCACTCGGGATATCCGCTGCAAGCCGTAAACTCCCCGAAGCGTCCGTGCCGGATCATCATATTCCGCCCGCACTTCGGGCAAGCCTCATCCAGCGGAATGTCCGGAACCTTCTTGCCTTGATCGAGCCGCCGCGTGGTCTTGCAATCGGGATACCCCGTGCACGCCATGAATTGCCCGAAGCGCCCGCGCTTCAGCACCATCACCCGCCCGCAGTTCTCGCAATATTCTTCCTGCGTGGTTTCCTGCACGTCGGCCGAATCCAGGTCCGGCAGGTTGATCGGATTTTCCTTCGTAAACGTACAGGTGTTTGGATCCTCTTTATCGTAAGTGCTGCACGCGTAAAACGATCCGTGCTTGCCCCACTTGATCACCAGCGGCGCACCGCAACGCTCGCACTTCTCGTCCGTGGGCTTCTCCATCCGCTTGATGTTCTCCATATGCTTTTCGGCATATTTGAGATCTTTCTGAAATTTCTTATAGAACTCCTTCAGCGCGTCGGTCCACTTCTCCTTGCCCTCTTCAATCTCGTCGAGTTCTTCTTCCAGGCGCGCCGTGTATTGCAGATCGAAAATATCGCGGAAGTTTTCCACCAGAAGATCGGTCACCACCAGCCCGATCTCTGTAGGCGTGAATTTGCCCCCGAGTTTTTGCACGTACTGCCGCTCTTGAATCGTGGTAAGAATCGCGGCATAAGTCGACGGCCGCCCAATCCCGCGTTCTTCCAGTTCCTTGACCAGCGAAGCTTCATTGAAGCGCGGCGGCGGCTCGGTGAAATGTTGCTCCGGCTTCAATTCCTCGAGCGTGAGCTTTTCTCCCGCTTCGAGCGCGGGCAGCTTGTGTTTCAGCTCTTCGTCTTCCTCGTCCTTGCCTTCCTTCGATTCTTCGTACACTCGAAGGAATCCGTCGAACTTCAGCACCGATCCGGTCACGCGGAACCAGAAGATTTCGCCGCTGTTCTTGGCGTCAATGTCCACGGTCGTCTGGTCGAAAACCGCCGGATTGATCTGCGACGCCACAAACCGCTGCCAGATCAGCTTGTAAACCTTGAATTCATCTTCCTTTAAATACTGCTTCACCTGATCGGGATGCCGCATCGCCGAGGTCGGCCGAATCGCCTCATGCGCCGCCTGCGCTTCCTTCTTCTCCTTATATGTATTGGGAGTCTCCGGCAAATACTGCGCGCCATACTCCTTGCCCAAATACTCGCGCACTTCCTGAATCGCCTCGGGCGCCACCCGGGTCGAATCGGTTCGCATATAAGTAATGAGGCCGACCAATCCTTCTTCGCCCAACTCCACGCCTTCATACAACCGCTGCGCGATCATCATTGTGCGCTTCACGCTGAAGCACAGCTTGCGCGAGGAATCCTGTTGCAGTTTGCTGGTCGTGAACGGAGGCGCGGCATTGCGGCGGCGGTCCTTCTTATCCACCGACCGCACACCCCCGTCGG
>VFSW01002411.1_pt1 | contig 28182 bp, 38 predicted proteins | sample 5358111 | NCBI WGS metagenome assembly VFSW01 (sample SAMN11554181, study PRJNA540505) | mine drainage metagenome | isolation source: sediment from site ElyBrook_90M | place: USA: Ely Copper Mine, Vershire, VT | collected 2017 | reverse complement strand
CTTCCAGTGCGCGCGCCAGGCGCAGGGTCACCGCGGTGTTGGGCACGTAGCTGCCGGATTCGATGGCGTAGATGGTCTGGCGGCTGATGCCGGCGCGGCGCGCCAGGTCGGCCGCGGCGAGCCCGCGCTTCCGCCGGTAGGCCGCGAGGTGGTTGGCAATGTCGCGCATGCGCGTCCTTTCCGCGAGACGGATGTCACTTTGACGTTACAACACGGCGCGCTGGCTTCCAAGCGGCGGGGCGGGGCGGGGAGTTACGATCGATGGTGGAGTGACCTCGGGGGAGAAGGAACGCTACGCGCGGCAGATCGCCTTCGCGGGCCTGGGCGAAGCGGGGCAGGAGCGCCTGCTGGGGTCGCGGGCGGCCATCGTGGGCTGCGGCGCGCTGGGCAGTTTTCAGGCGGCGGCGCTGGCGCGCGCGGGGGTGGGGCGGTTGACCATCGTCGACCGCGACTACGTGGAGCTGAGCAATCTGCAGCGGCAATGGCTGTTTGAAGAGTCCGACGCCGCCGAAGGGCTGCCCAAGGCGGTGGCGGCGGCGCGGCGCCTGGGGCGCATCAATTCGTCGGTCGAGGCGCGCGGCATGGCCGCCGATCTGACGCCCTCCAACATCGAGGAACTGCTGGGCGGCGCGCAAGTGATTCTGGACGGTGCCGACAACTTCGAGACGCGCTACCTGATCAACGATTTTGCGCTCAGCCGCGGAATCCCCTGGATCTACGGCGCGGCCGTGGGCAGCTACGGCCTGGCGATGCCGGTGATCCCGGGCCGCACGGCCTGCCTGCGCTGCGTGTATCCGGAGGCGCCCGCGGGCGTGCAGCCCAACTGCGAGACGGCCGGCGTGCTGAATTCGATCACCGCCGCCATCGCCGCCCTGCAAACCGCGGACGCGTTGAAGATCCTGGCGGGGCGGGGCGATGCGGTGCGCCCGCGCATCACCATGGTGGACGTGTGGGAGGGCGGAGTGCGGCAGATCGAACAGCCCGCGCCGGCGCCCGATTGTCCGGCCTGTGGCGCGCGCGATTTTGCGTACCTGGAAGGGCGCCGGCGCGCACCGGTGAGCTTGTGCGGACGCAACGCCGTGCAGATTCACGAGCGCGCGCGGCCGCTCGACCTGGAGCGCCTGGCCGCCGCGCTGGCGCCGCTCGGCGAGGTGCGCGCCAACGATTTCGCGCTGCGCTTCGCCACCGGGCCGTACCAGATGACCATCTTTCCGGACGGGCGGGCCATCATCAAGGGCACCACCGATGCCGGGCTGGCGCGCAGCCTGTACGCGCGCTACGTGGGCGCCTGACGCGCGGCCCGGGCCGCCGCGCTGGTGGAGCGCCGCACGCAGGCGGCCAGGAAGGCGGCGAACGGGGCGATGTCCAGGTGGATGCTGGCGCGGTCGAGCGCCGCCAGATACCGGGCGCGGTCCTCGAGCGAGTGATAGGCATCGTTGCGGTGGATGCCGCCGACGATCCGCAGATGGCCGCGCATGGACTGCCACAAGACGCGCGTCCCACCATGGGCGGCGCGGCGGAGGGCAGGGAACCGGTGGCCGCGCCGGGACGAAACGGATCGGTCTCCCACACGTCGTATCCGGCGGCCCGCATGGCCGCCGCGATTTCGGCCGCGGCGCCGGCCCGCCCGATGCGGCGCAGAGCCCCGGCCAGGCGGCCCGCCACTACGGAGCGGCCGCCCTCCAGCAGGCGGCGGAGCAGTTCGGAAACGTCCGTCAGGCTGGCCGGCAAGGTTTGGCTTTCGACGGCATAGCGCGCGAAGAAGGACTCGGGAACCTTGATCAGGGGGGCGGCCGGAGCAAACAGGCGACGCCGCCGCGCACGGCCAGATCCGCGGCAGGCGGCATGCCGGCCTGCTTCAGGTCATAGAGCGAGGCGCCGAACAGCAGCGGGACTTTGTTGTTGGTCCCGGCGGGGCTGTAGACGATCGCCTGGGAGGGCGCCACGGTATTCTCGGCGTGGTGTCACGCCAGGGCAAGTCAATCCTGTGGCGGTGCGAGGGCGCCGGGGCCGATGACGCGCGCGGCGGCCCAGCCGGGATCGCTGAAGCGGGAGGGCGCGGCCGTCAGCACGATGGGAAAGCCGGTCCCGCCGGCGGGCGCTTCCGGCGGCCGGCCGGGCTTGGACGAAACCGTAGCCAGGTACTTGAGGATGTCATAAATATCGCCTTCCTCGGGCAGGCGGAAGTCCAGCTCCTGGGTGTGGAAATGAATGCCGGCGCCCTTGCCCGCCAGGCGCCAGGCGAGGAAAGCGCAGCAATCCACGGCGCTCTCGAACCACGCTTCGCCGCCGGGCGGAATCTCCAGGTCGAGGAACAGCTCCACGGTCTGCTCCTGCTCGCGCGCAAACTCGCGGACCTGCAAACCGCCGGCGTGGGCGGTGGCCTTCCAGTCGATGTGGCGGGCGCTCTCGAAGGCTTCGTAGCCCCGGATGCGGTAGAAATCGCGGCCCAGGCCGCGGTAATGGGTCTCCATGCCGCCGGCCAGGTCCTGCAGCAGGTCTTCGAAACCGGCCTGCGCGTCGATGCAGGGGTACACGATCACCTCGCGGCGCAGGACCACGCGCACGGTCTTTTCCAGGAACCCGAAGGGGAAGCGGGTATGGAAGGCGAAGCGGTTCTGGCGGTACTCGCCGCGCCGGGTGAAGCGAACCTGGACGGTCTCCTCGATGGTGGCGCGGCCGGGGATGACGGGGAAATAGACCGCGGCCCGCAACGCGGAAGGAGTGTCCCCCTCCACGCCCGCCACGTGGATGGAAAAGGACGGCATCCAGAATTTGAGGTTGCGCACGTAGAGGCGGGCGGGAATGGTGCGGCCGGCCGAGACATGCTCGGGTACCAGGAAGTCGAGTTCCAGGCCGGCCAGGCACAGGCGGCTGATCAATCCCGAAACCATCAGCGTGGAGAGCATGGTGGCCAGGATCAGGAACAGGAGGTTGTTGGCCGAGACCACGGCGGCCGCGGCCACCAGCATCACGGTGGCGGTGAAGAGCACACCGCCGCGCGTGACTTTATAGCGGACCCGCCGCAACAAAACGCTCCGGATGCGGAGCCAGCGCGCGCGCAACGGCCGAGGCCCTCCCTACGCCTCACTTCTGTTGTGTCACAATCGGGAGTTCCATGTCGAGTCCAGCCCAACCGGGGGAAGCCGGATCCGCGGGCCCATCCGGCGCGCATCTGAAGCGCGCACTGGGATTGTGGGACCTGGTTTTCTACGGCATCATCCTCATCCAGCCGACGGCGCCGATGCCGCCTTTCGGCGTGGTCAGCCAGGTGGCGCACGGCCACGTGGTGACCACCGTGCTGATCGCCATGGTGGCCATGCTGTTCACGGCCATCAGCTACGGCCGGATGGCGCGCGCCTATCCCAGCGCCGGCTCGGCGTACACCTACGTGGGCCGCGAGATCCACTCGGGGCTGGGCTTCGTCACCGGATGGAGCCTGGCGATGGACTACATCCTGAATCCCATCATCTGCACCATCTGGTGCTCGAAGGCGGCCATGAACCTGGTTCCGGAGATCCCCTACGCGGGTTGGGCGGTCTTCTTCGCGCTGCTGTTCACGCTGCTGAACCTGCGCGGCATCCGGGCCACGGCGCGCACCAACGAGGTGCTGGTGCTGGCCATGAGCGTTGTGGTGATGTACTTCTTCGTGGCTGCGGCGCGCTACCTCATGCATCAGCACGGCGTGGCGTGGGTGCGGCCGTTCTACGATCCGGCCACCTTCAGCCTGAGCCGGGTCTCGACGGGCACGTCGGTGGCGGTGCTGACCTACATCGGGTTCGACGGCATCTCCACGCTGTCGGAGGAGGCGCGCAATCCGCGGAGGAACATCCTGCTGGCCACCGTGCTCACCTGTCTGATCACGGGCGTGCTGGCGTCGGCGGAGGTCTATGCCGGGCAACTGGTGTGGCCAGATTTCCGGCACTACCCGGATGTGGACACGGCCTTCTCCTGGGTGGCGCGGCGGGCGGGCGGTCCGGTGCTGTTCCAGGTGGTGAACCTGACCCTGCTGGTGGCCACCATCGGTTCCGGCATGGGATCGCAACTGGGGGCGGCGCGGCTGCTGTACGGCATGGGGCGCGACAACACTATCCCGCGCGGCTTTTTCGGCGCCATCGAGCCCAAGAACGGCATCCCGCGCAACAACGTTCTGTTCGTGGGAGTTCTGGCGCTGGCGGGGGCCTTCGCCATCACCTATGAACTGGGCGCGGAGCTGCTCAATTTCGGGGCCATCATCGGGTTCATGGGAGTGAACGCGGCGGCCTGCATCCACTATTACTTCCGCGCCCCGCGCAAGACGCTGGGCGCACTGCTGCCGCCCACGCTGGGGTTCGTCTTCTGCCTGGCCATCTGGACCAGCCTGCACAAGCAAGCCCTGGTGGCCGGCGGCATCTGGCTGACCGCCGGGGTGATCTACGCCGCGGCGAAGACCAAGGGCTTCCGCGAAGCCATCGTGTTCTCCGATCCGCCGCCGGAGTAGGATCCGCGCCGGTCTACTGCACCGCCACGGTGATGCCGTTCTGGCTGCTGACGCCGCCGATCGAGACAATCAGTTCGGCCGCGCCGGAGGCCACCCCGGGCGGCACCACGGCGTTGACCTGCAGAGCGCCGGCCACCAGGCCGGGCGCCGCTCCAGCGTAGGTGATGTTGGCCGCCAGTCCGCCGATGGTGACGCCCGGTGACAGCAGCGGATAGGGCAAGGGCAGGGTGAGCGGCTCGATGAGGCCATCCACGCCGCCCGGCTGGGTCTGGCCCTGGCCGGTGGCGAAGATCTGGATCACCGCACCGGGGCTGACCGGATTGCTGGGCGAAACCAGTCGGTAGTTGACGTCCAGGACGGCTGCGCCGCCCGTGCCGGACTGGTCCGCGCTGAACACTCCGGGCGCGCTCGAGACCACCGGCAGGGAAATGGTGTTGGAACGGGCTTTGCCGAAGACGACTTCCACCAGGGCGTCGGAGGAGCCCGCCAATTCGTAGGGCACGATCACGTTGATCTGGCCGGCGCTGGCGTAGAGCACGGGCGCGGCGTAGCCGTTGAAGGTCACCTGCACATTGGCCAGGTTGGTTTCGATGTAACCCTTGCTGTCGATGGCGGCGCTGACGCCCGTGGAGGGCCCCATGGCGCTGCCGAAGAGCACGGCAATCTCGCCCGGCGCGATGCCGCCGCCGGAGTAACTGGCGGCGTTCACCAGGCGGTCGATGGTGGGCAGGGGAGCCGTCACGGTGAGGGTCACGTTCACGATGAAAGTGGCGCCGCCGGCGGCGGTGAGCGTGACCGAACCCTGATAGGCGCCCGCGCCGAGATTGGCCGGGTTCACGGAAACAGAAACCGCGGCGGGCGTGGTGGCCGAGGCGGGCGCGACCGAAAGCCAACCGGTGCTGGACGCCGCCGCGGTGAACGCCATGGCCCCGCCGGACGAGGTGACGGAGACCGATTGCGCGGCCGGAGAGGGATTGCCGGCAATGTAAGTGAAGGCCAGCGGATTGGGGGTCGCGCTGAGCACCACCGCGGAGGTCACGGTAAGAGAAACCGCCACGGTCTGCGGCGCGCCGCCCGCGGGTGTTACCGTGATACTGCCGTTGTAGGCGCCGGCCGCCAGGCCGGCGGTGGAGACCGACACGCTGAGGCTGCTGGTCCCCGCGCCCGAGGTGGGCGAGACGGCCAGCCACGCGCCGCCCGCGCTGGTGCCGGGACTGGCGGTGAAGCTCTGCGACCCGGTGATCTGCACGGTCTGGGCCGGAGGCGCCGCGCCGCCCACGGTGTACTCAAACGCCAGGGACAACGGGCTGACGGTGAACGGCACATTGCTGGCCGACACCGTGAAAGTGACCGCGATCTGAGTGACCACGCCGCCGGCGGTGGTCAAAGTAACTTCGCCGGAATAAGTGCCCGCGGCCAGGTTGGAGGGGTCGGCAATGATGGTGAGCGGGAGGCTGCCATTGCCGGTCACCGCGGACCCCGGCGAGACCGAAAGCCAGGCGCCGCCGGTGCTGGTGGCGGCGGTGGCGGTGAAGCTGAGGGGCGTGGGTGCGGTCACGCCGACGCTCTGACTTACCGGCGAAGCTCCGGCTGTGGCGTTCAAGCTGAGGGAGGTCACGCTGGGCGTGACTTGCGGCGCGTTCGTGACATCCAGGACCACCGGCACGACCAGCGCAGGGCCGCTCCCCGAGGGCGTCAGGATCACTTGGCCTACATAGTCGCCGGTGGGCAGACTCTGCGGCGTGATGGTCACGGTGAGGGTTTGCGGGCTGGCCAGCGGCCCGGACGGGCCGACCTGCAACCACGCGGGTAGTCCCGTCGCGAAAGAGAACCCCTGGGGCGATCCGCTGCTGACGCCCACATTCACGCTCATGGCCCCGGGGACCAGGCTGCCACCCTGGTAAGCCAGAATCAGGTCGCCGGGGTTGGCGGTAAGTACAGGGCTGGCGGAAACCACAAAGCTAGCCTGGATGGTTTGCACATGGGTATCCAGATCGATCACCACGGTTCCGGTGTAAGTGCCCGCCGCCAGGCCCGCGGGGTTGGCTGAGACATTGATTTGGGTGGGCGCGGTGCCGCCCAGCGACGACACAGAAAGCCACGCTCCATTCACCGAGGCGGTGAAGGAAGCCGCGCCGAATCCCTGGATGGACACGGTCTGCGGCGCAGGCGGCGCCCCGCCGGCCTGGCCCACAAACACCAGGGAGGTGGGATTGGCCACGCCCGATACACCACTAACCACCAGCGTGACCGCGACCGTCTGGGTGTTGTTATTGGCGTCGGTCGCCTGGACGGCGCCCTGGTAAGTGCCCAGGGCCAGCCCCGAAGGATTCACCGTAATATTCAAAGTGGCCGGCAGCGGTCCGGAGACGTTGGCCGTGACGCCGTTGACCAGCAGCCAGTTCTGGGTGCTGGAGGCCTGCGCGGTAAATGTATCGTTCTGCACGGGACTGGAAAGTTGCACCACTTGCGGCGGCGGTATGGTGGAGCCCTGGGTGTACGCGAACGACAAAGCCGCCGGGCTGGCCGCGAAGCTGTTAGTTCCCACCTGCACGGTGACGGGGATGGTTAATTGCTGGCCGGTGGAGGAATCCGCGATCACGATGGAGCCGCCGAAATTGCCGACCGGGAGGATGAGGGGATTTATGGTGACGGTCAGGGTAGCGGGCGTGTAATCGGCGCTGGCGGTAACGGCCAGCCAGTTGCCGCCCGACGACGTCGAGAAGGACATAGTAAAGGTCACATTGGGCGCGCCGCTTCCCGTAAGGGTGATGGACTGGGCGGTCTGGCCCGGCGACACAAACGTCAGCGACGCGGGCAGGGCGTTGATCGACAACGACGTGCTGATGCTGAGGGTCACCGGAATTTCGAGGGCCTGGAAACCGGGGGCGTTCACGGTGATGGTGGCGCGATAGACCCCGGGCTGGTTCTGCAGCGAGTTGAGCGTGTTGATGTCGTAGACCACCTGCAGCGTATCGCCGTTGACCGGCGGTTGGGGAAACAGCGCGGCGGGGGTGCCTGTGGCGGCCGTCACGCCGGCCGTGATGACGGGTGAGGTTTTGTCGCTGGCGGAAATCTGCACGAACACCGGGGGAGGCAACTGTTGCCCGGGAGTGTACTGGAAGACGACGTTATCGGGCGAGGCCGACAGGCCCGAGGTTCCGCGCAGGACGGCCGGAGCGGCCATTACCAGACTTAAGCAGAGCATCAGAGCCGGAGATCCGTGAAGTTTCATGATTTAGCCCTTCGTAAATAGGAATCATAGCGTAAACCGAGCGCCCATAACAGGGTAGTAATGCCTCGGAGTGTCTGAACCGTCACTTCAGGATGCGGAACAGGTTGCTGTAGTCGTCGGTCCACAGCGCTACGCGGCCGGAGGGCGGCAGGGCCACGGCGGCGGTGCGCAGAAGAGGCTGATCGAAAAGGCGCGCGTCGGCGGTCACCAGGATCCAGGTGGAGCCGAAGACGTCGTTGGCTTCGTCCTCGGTGTCCACTGTGCGCGCTTGCTTGCCGGTGGACTGGGCGGCCTGCCGGACCACCGGCGTCAGATCCAGGTACTTATTGGAGACGTGCACGGCCAGCACGCCGCCGGCCTTCAGGTGGCGGAAGTACAACAGAAACGCTTCGCGGGTGAGCAGGTGGACGGGGATGGCGTCGCCCGAAAACGCGTCCACCGCGAGCACGTCGAAATCCTCGGGGGGCTCGCGCTCGAGGGAGAGGCGCGCGTCGCCGAGAGCTACTTCGTGGTACGCGGGACAGTTTCGCAGGAAGGTGAACTCGGTGTTTGCCAGGCGCAGCACCAGCGGGTTGATCTCATAGAAACGGAAGTAGTCGCCGGGGCGGCCGTAGGCGGCCAAGGTGCCGGCGCCCAGGCCGATGACGCCCGCGCGCACGGGGCCGGCATCCTGGAGTTGGCGTATGGCGCGTCCGACGCCGGAATTGGGCCCGTAGTAAGTGGTGGGCAGATTCTGGAGCTTGGGATTCAGGAACTGTTCGCCGTGGGTGATGGTGCCGTGCGAGAGGCGGCGCACGGGTGCGGTGCTGTCGTCGTCGTCGGACATGGCGTCGGCGACCTTGAGCCCGCCGTAGAAGTTGCGGGCGATGACTCTGGCTCCGCCGGTGCGGCTGTGGATGACAAACGCCGCGCCGGCCGCGATGCCGAGCACGATAAGCGCCGCGCCGAGGGGCGCCGGCCGCCGCCAGGCGCCCGCCAGGCCGCTCTCCGGATCGCGGCGCAGCGCGGCCAGCACCACCGCCGCGGTGGCGGCCAGCCCCACGGGCAGCTCGTAAAATCCCGAGAACACGCGCGGCGCAATCAGCGCCACGAACGCCCCGCCCAGCGCGCCGCCCAGGGCGATGGCGACATAGAACGACGTGAGCCGGCTGGGGTGCGGTTTCAAGCGCGCCAGCTCTCCGTGGCACACCATACAGCACACGAACAGGCCGGCGGCGAAGAAGGGGATCATCACTTTGATGGGATTGTTTTGGAACTCGGGCAACAGAGCGTAGACCATGCCGCCGGTGGCCACCGCGAAAAGGCCCAGAAACACGGAGCGCCGGTACCACCAGGCGCGATCGAAGCACAGGATAAAGCTGAACAGGTAGAGGCTCAGCGGCAGTATCCAGAGGAAGGGCATGGCGGCCACATTCTGCGAAAGGTGATTGGTGACGGCCAGCAACAGGACGGAGGCGCAGGCGGGCAGGGCCACCCAGTAGAAGGTGATGAACCGCGGGCCGCGCGCGGCAAGTTGCGGATCCGCCGCTACGGGCGGCGCGTGGCGGGCGGCACGCAGCGCGGTGGCGGCGCACAGGACCACGAACGCCGCATACGCCCAGGACCAGCTCAGGGCCTGCCGCCGCGTGCCCAGCCAGGGTTCGAACAGCACAGGGTAACTGACCAGCGCCAACATCGAGCCGGTGTTGGAGAGCGCATACAGCCGGTAGGGGACGGCTCCCTGGTATTGGCGCGCATACCACGCCTGCAGCAGCGGACCGGTGGTGGAGAGCAGGAAATACGGCAATCCCACGTTGGCCGCCAGCAGCAGCAGGATGCGCAGGGTGGGGTCGCCCGCGGCGGTGGGCTTCCACGAGGCCGCCGGCACGATGGGCAGCACCGCCAGGCTGGCGGCCAGCAGCATAACATGCGCCGCCGTCTGCCAGCGGGGCCGCAGCTTGCCGTAGAGCCAGTGGGCGTAGAGATACCCCAGCAGCAAAACGGTTTGAAAGAACAGCAGGCAGGTGGTCCAAACCGACGCCGAGCCGCCGAACCAGGGCAGGATGGCGCGAGCAATCACCGGCTGCACCTGGAAAAGCAGGAACGCGCCGGCCAGGATGGTCAAGGCGTACAGGAACATGGTGATGGCCGCGCTACTTATAAGCCGCGATGCCGGTGACTCTCTCGCCGATCACCAGGGTGTGGATATGGTCGGTGCCCTCGTAGGTTTTGACCGTCTCCAGATTGCATAAGTGCCGCATGATGGGATACTCGTCGGTGATGCCGTTGGCGCCCAGCAGATCGCGGCTGAGGCGGGCGCACTCGAGCGCCATGGCCACGTTGTTCTTTTTGAGCATGGAGATGTGCGCGGGGTCCGCCTTGCCCTGGTCCTTGAGCCGGCCCACCTGCACGGCCAGCAACTGGGCCTTGGTGATCTCGGTGATCATCCAGGCGAGTTTTTCCTGCACGAGCTGGTGCGAGGCGATGGGGCGGCCTTCGAACTGCTTGCGGAGGATGGTGTACTGGCGGGCGGTCTCGTAGCACTCCATGGCCGCGCCCAGCACGCCCCAGCCGATGCCGTAGCGGGCCTGCGAGAGGCAGGCCAGGGGACCCTTCAGGCCTCTGGCGCCGGGCAGCAGGGCGGCATCCGGCACGCGGCAATCGGCCAGCGAGAGGCTCGAGGTTACCGACGCGCGCATGGACCATTTGCCGTGGATATCGGAGGAAGTGTAGCCGGGTGTGCCGCGTTCCACCAGGAATCCGCGGATGCCCTCTTCGGCGCGGGCCCACACGATGGCTACGTCGGCCAGGCTGCCGTTGGTGATCCAGGTCTTCTCGCCGTTGAGGATCCAATCGCCGCCGTCGCGGCGCGCGGTGGCGCGCATGCCTGCCGGATTGGAGCCGAAGTCCGGCTCGGTGAGGCCGAAGCAGCCCACCGCCTCTCCGCTTTGCAGCCGCGGAAGCCATTGCGCCTTCTGCGCCTCGGAGCCATAGGTGTAGATGGGGTACATGACCAGGCCGCCCTGCACGCTGGCGAAGCTGCGCACGCCGGAATCGCCGCGTTCGAGTTCCTGCATAATCAGCCCGTAGGCCACGTTGTTCATGCCCGCGCAGCCGTAACCCTCCAGGTTGGCGCCGAAGAAGCCCAGGCGGCCCATCTCCAGGGCCAGGCCGTCGGGAAAGCGCGCATCGCGATAGCAGTCGCGCATTGGCGGAAGCACGCGATCATCCACGAATTGGCGGGCCGTCTGGCGCACCAGCAACTCTTCCTCATTGAAGAGCGAATCGATTGATAGGTAGTCCACTCCACGAAAGGCCATATAATCAAACCTTATCATTCCATGTTTTCGTCGAGATTTCATTGGGACCTGGCGCCGAACCGGCTGGCGCGCCTGCTGGAAGAGAAGCGGCGCGCGGGCGCGGCGATCCTGGACCTGACCGAATCGAACCCCACGCGCGCCGGATTCGACTATCCCGCGGAGGTGGCGCTGGCCCTGGGCGACCCGCGCGCGCTGCTCTACGATCCGCGGCCGGCCGGGCTGCCGGAGGCGCGGGAAGCGGTGTGCCGTTACTATGCGGAGGCGGGCCACGCGGTGGACCCGGACCACGTCCTGCTCACGGCCAGCACCAGCGAGGCTTACGCGTGGGTCTTCAAGCTGCTGGCCGATCCCGGCGGCGAGGTGTTGACGCCGCGGCCGTCCTATCCGCTGTTTGAGTTTCTGGCGGCCATGGAGTCGCTGCGCGTGGTTCCCTATCCGCTGGCGTACCATGGCGGCTGGTCCATCGACTGCGAGGCGCTGGCGGCGGCGGTCACCCCGCGCACGCGGGCCATCGTGCTGGTGAACCCCAACAATCCCACGGGATCGTTTCTGAAGCGCGACGAATTGCGGTTGCTGGAGTCCCTGGGGGCGCCCCTGATTTCCGACGAAGTCTTCGCCGACTATGCCTTCGGAGAGGACGCGCGGCGCGTGCGCACGCTGGCCGGCGGGACGCGGACGCTGTCGTTCTCGTTGAGCGGGCTATCCAAGATCGCGGGACTGCCGCAGATGAAGATGGCGTGGATCGCCATAGCTGGTCCGCCGGGGGCGCGTGCCGAAGCGCGGGAAAAGCTGGAGCTGATCGCGGACACCTATCTTTCGGTGAGCACGCCGGTGCAGCTTGCCGCGCCGCGCCTGATGGAACTGGGAAAGACCGTGCGGGATCAGATCGCCGCGCGCGTGCGCGCCAACCTGGCGTGGTTCCAGGCCGCCGTTGGGGAGGCGTCGCCGTGCCGCATCCTGGCGGTGGAAGGCGGCTGGTGCGCCACGCTGCAGGCGCCGCGCATCCGCCGCGAGGAGGAGTTGGCGCTGGAACTGCTGGCGAACCACCACGTGCTGGCGCAGCCGGGCTACTTCTACGATTTCGAAAGCGAGGCGTACCTGGTGTTGAGCCTGCTGACCGCGCCGGAAACCTTCCAGGAAGGCTGCCGGCGCGTGCTGGCGGTATGCGGCGGCTGAGCGGGCCTACTCTTCTTCTTCGGGCTCGCGGCCTTCTCTGGCGGCGCGCTCGCGCTCTTCCTTGCGCTTGGCGCGTTCGGCGGCGCGTTTGACCAGCTCGGAACCGACCAGCTCAATCATGGCCTGTTCCGCGCCATCGCCCTTGCGCGGGGCCAGGCGCACGATGCGGGTGTAACCGCCGTTGCGCTGGCCGAAGCGCGGCGCCACGGTGTCAAACAGTTTCTTTACCGAGGCCGGGGTGAAGAGAAAACGGGCGGCCTCGCGGCGGGAGTGCAGGGTGTCGTGTTTGCCCAGCGTGATGATGCGGTCCACCAGGGGCTTGACGGCCTTGGCCTTGGGCACGGTGGTGATGACGCGTTCGTGCTCGATTACGCTGGTGACCAGCCCCCGCAGCAGGGAGGTGCGGGCGGCTCCGTCCCGCTTCAGCTTGTATCCGGCTACTCGATGTCGCATGGCGTACCTTTACAGTTGGTCCTGCTCGCCGCGCAGGTCTTCTTCGTCGATCTCGGGCATGCTGCCGGGCGCCTGGGGCGGGGGCGCCACCAGCCGGCCGTGCGGATCGATGCGCATGCCCAGCGACAGCCCCATGTTGGCCAGAATCTCCTTGATCTCGTTCAAGGACTTGCGGCCGAAGTTTTTGGTGCGCAACATCTCCGCTTCGGTCTTCTGGACCAGCTCGCCGATGGTCTGGATGTTGGCGTTCTTCAGACAGTTATAGGAGCGCACGCTGAGCTCCAGTTCCTCGACGGAACGGTTCAGGATCTCGCCCATCTTGTCCATGCCGTGCTCGGAGATATCCTCCGAGGTTTCGGGCAACTCTTCGAAGTTGATGAAGATGGACATGTGGTCCTTGAGGAGCTTGGCGGCGTAGCCGATGGCGTCCTGGGGGGACACCGCGCCGTTGGTCCAGACCTCCAGGGTGAGCTTGTCGTAGTCGGTCATCTGGCCCAGGCGGGCGGCCTCGACGGCGAAGTTGACTTTGCGCACGGGGGAGTGCACCGAATCGATGGGGATGTAGCCGAGGGCCAGGTCTTCGTCGAAGTTCTTGTCGGCGCTGACGTAGCCGCGGCCGCTCTTGAGGCGCATTTCGACGTTGAGCTTGCCGCCCTCGTTGACGGTGGCCAGGTGCAGGTTGCGGTCGAGCACCTCGACGTCCTGGTCGGCCTGGATCTGGCCGCTCATGACTTCGCCGGCGTGATCCACCGCAATGGTCACGATCTTAACGCCCTCGCCCATGATCTTGAAGGGAATCTGTTTCAGGTTGAGGATGATGTCGGTGGCGTCCTCGACCACGCCGGGGATGGGGCTGAACTCGTGCTCGACGCCCTCAATGCGCACGGCGGTGATGGCCGCTCCCTCGATGGAGCTGAGCAGGATGCGGCGCAGGCTGTTGCCGATGGTTGTGCCGAAGCCGCGTTGAAACGGCTGGGCGGTGAACATGCCATACCGTTCCGTGAGGGTCTCGGTATTGGCAACCAGTCTTTTGGGTTTCTGAAAGCCCTTGAACATAATCTCCTTTTTAAGGCAAGGCCGGCCGGGAGGCCGCCGCGATCCCGCGGGTCCGCCCTACTTCGAATACAACTCCACAATAAGCTGCTCGTTCAACTGAATCTGCACCAGTTCGTCGCGCTTGGGCAGGCTGGTGATCCTGCCTTTGAGGCCCTCGCGGTCGACATCCATCCAGGACGGCGAGGGCGCGTGCGCGGTGGCATCGCGGGCCGACAGGATGGTGGGGTTGTTGCGGCTGCTCTCGCGCACGGCCACTTCGTCGCCGACTTTGACGGTGAACGACGGGATATCGACCTTGCGCCCGTTCACCTGGATGTGGCCGTGGCGGACGATCTGGCGCGACTGCGCGCGGCTGGAGCCGAATCCCATGCGATAGATGACGCTATCCAGGCGGCGCTCCAGGTTCGACAGCATGACTTCGCCGGTGATGCCCTTGGAGAGCGCGGCCTTTTCAAAATTGTTGCGGAACTGAGTTTCCAGCAGGCCGTAGATGCGTCTGGCCTTCTGTTTTTCGCGCAACTGCAGGCCGTAGCCGACCAGTTTGGCCTTGCGGTCCTTGCCGTGCTGGCCGGGAACGAAATTACGCTTTTCGATGGCGCACTTCTCGGTGTGGCAGCGCTCGCCCTTCAGGAACAGTTTCATGCCCTCGCGCCGGCACAGCCGGCAAACCGGGCCGATGTATCTTGCCAAGTGACTCTCCTTTACCTATTCAGGTGCAGTTTACGGTCTGGAAAAGACCTTCTTCCTGCTTACAAAACGGGCGCCGGGGAAGGGAACTCCCCGGTCCCGGCTAGACTCTCCGTCTCTTCGGCGGACGGCAGCCGTTATGCGGAATCGGGGTGACGTCCTTAATCTGGCGGACTTCGATTCCGGCGGTGGACAGGGCGCGGACGGCCGACTCGCGGCCCGAACCCGGACCGCTCACCCGCACTTCCACCGTGCGCAAGCCGCTTTCGCTGGCCTTATTAGCGGCCGTGAGGGCGGCCTGCTGCGCCGCGAAGGGCGTGCCCTTGCGGGAACCGCGGAAGCCCAGCGATCCGGCGCTGGACCACGAAACCACGTTGCCTTCCTGGTCCGCGATGGTCACGATGGTGTTGTTGAAGGTGGCCTGGATGTGCACGATGCCCGAGTGGACAACGCGCTTCTCCTTCTTCTTGAAACTCTTCTTCTTGGTGGGTTTTGCGGGTGCTTTTGCCATACGCCTCTGCTATGTCTTGGACGAAGCCTTCTTCTTGTTGGCCACCGTGCCGCGCCGCGGACCCTTGCGGGTGCGGGCGTTGGTATGCGTGCGCTGGCCGCGCACGGGCAGGCCGCGGCGGTGACGCATGCCGCGGTAGGAACCCATTTCGATGTGGCGCTTGATGTTCATGGAGACCTCCTTGCGGAGATCGCCCTCCACGGCGCCTTCCTCTTCCAGGATCTGGCGGACCCGGTTGATTTCGTCCTCGGTCAGATCGGCCACCTTCCGGTCAAAATCGATGCCCGCCCGGTAGAGCAGCGAGCGCGACCGCGCGCGGCCGATGCCATAGATGTAGGTGAGGCCGATTTCGACCCGCTTCTTCGGAGGTACTTCCACGCCGGCGATACGTGCCATAGTTTATCCCTGCCTCTGTTTATGTTTCGGGTTGGTGCAGATGACCCGAACCACGCCCTCGCGGTGGATGATCTTGCACTTATCGCAGATTTTCTTGACCGATGCGCGCACTTTCATAAGCAGCTATCCGCCCGCGGCCGTCAGCCTCCCGCGGACCGTTCCTTTCTCACAATTCTTGCTCGCGTCCAATCCCGCGGCGACAACTCGATCCGCACGCGATCGCCCGGCCGCAGCCGGACAAAATTCCGTTTCTCCGTTCCCGCCGCGTGCGCCAGAACCTGTTGCTTATTCTCCAGTTCCACGCGGTACAGCGCGTTGGGCAACTCCTCGAGCACGGTTGCCGCGACTTCGCTCACGGCCGGGTCAGCACCCACGGTCCGTTGGAGGTCACCGCCACGCAATGTTCGTAATGGGCCGCGTTGGACCCGTCCCTGGTGACCGCCGTCCACTTGTCCTTCAAGACCACCGTATCCGGCTTGCCGGAGCTGACCATGGGTTCGATGGCCAGGACCATGCCTTCCTTCAAGCGCGGATTCTCGTTCTTCCGCTCCACGTAGTTGGGGATCTGCGGCTCTTCATGGAGCTGCGTCCCGATGCCGTGCCCGACAAACTCCCGCACGACCGAAAAACCGTTGGCGAGCACGTGCTTCTCCACCGTGCCGCAAATATCGAACAGGCGGTTGCCCGCCCTGGCCTGCTGGATGGCCAACTCCAGCGACTCCCGCGTGACGCGCATCAGTTTCAGGGCCGCCTCGCCGGCTTCCCCGATGGCCACCGTGGTCGCAGAATCGCCGTAATACCCGTCCAGTTGCACGCCCGTATCGATCGACAGAATATCGCCACTCTTCAAAACCCGCTTGGCCGACGGCATGCCGTGGATGATCTCGTGATTGATCGAGGTGCACAGCACGAAGCGGTACGTATCGCCGGCGGCGGGCACATAATAGCCCTTAAACGCCGGGCGCGCGCCGGCGTCCTTAATCATGCGCTCGGCGGCGACTTCCAGATCCAGGGTGCTGACGCCTACGCCCGCCATCTTTTCCAGCTCGCGCAGGATCTGCCAGACCAGCAAACCACTCCGCCGCATCTTCTGGAGTTCCGCGGCGGTCTTTCGAATAATCATCCTTGCTCAGCGGCCACACCCGCTTCCGGGCTCCGTATGACCCGGCAGACCTGCTGCAACAAGGCCTCCGGGGCCTGGCCGGTGGCCTCGATTTCGTAAAGGCGGCGGCCCGCCTTCCGGAAAAATTCTATCAGCGGGCGGCTCTGCGATTCATACTCCGCCAGCCTCTGGAGAATCACGCTCTCCCGGTCGTCGTCGCGGAGCACCAGCGTCTCGCCATCCAGATCGCACACCCCCTCCACCCGTGGAGGGCTGGAAACAATATTGTAGAGGGTACCGCAGCGCGGGCACTGCCGGCGTCCGGTCAAACGGGCAACAATAACATTATAATCCACAATAAGATGAATCACCACTTCACGAATCCCGCGCCCGTCCAGCCAGCCGCACAGATGCAGGGCCTGGGCGCTGGTCCGCGGATAACCGTCCAGGATGAACCCGTCCCGGGCATCCGGCTGGGCCAGGCGGTCCTCCACCAGGCGGTTGACCACGTCGTCCCGCACCAGCGCGCCGCTGCCCATGGTGCTGGCCACTTTCACGCCCAGGGCATTGCCGGCCCGGATGTGCTCCCGCAGCATATCGCCCGTGGATATGTGCGGCACGCGCAGGCAGTTCTTCAGCAGGCCGGCCTGCGTGCCCTTTCCCGAACCTGGGGAACCAAACAAAACCACAGCTTGCGTCATGGAAAGCTGCGTTCGCGTCAGAATGTGCTGCGGCGCCCGCGAATCCTCCCTGCCCGGGGCGTGAAGCCCTCATAGTGGCGCATGATCAACTGCGCCTCGACCTGGTTGATCGTATCCATGGCCACGCCGACCACGATCAGCAGGGACGTGCCGCCGAAGTAAAAGTTCACGTTCAACCCTTCCAACAGGAAGCGGGGGGCATGCGCATCCATAAAATTGCCGAGCAGCGGCAGGTGCTGGAGCTTGATGCCGGAGATCATGATGTCGGGAATCAGGCACAGGATCGACAGGTAGATGCCGCCCACCACCGTGATCTTGGTCAGGATGGTGTTCATGTAGTCGGCCGTATTGCGCCCCGGACGGATGCCGGGGATGAATCCACCGTACTTGCGCATATTGTCGGCGGCTTCATTGGGGTTGAAGATGATGGAAACGTAAAAGAAACAGAAGAAGATGATGCCCGCCACGAACAGCACGTAATAGAGCGGCTCGCCATGGCGGATGGAGGCCAGGGTATTGCTGAGCCAGGGCAGGTTTTTGACGAACGCCATCTGTGCCAGGGTCTGCGGAAAGGCCAGCATGGAGGAGGCGAAGATCACGGGGATGACGCCGCCGGCGTTGACCTTGAGGGGCATGTGGGTGGCCTGGCCGCCCATCACGCGGCGGCCCACGACGCGCTTGGCGTACTGCACCGGAATGCGCCGCTCGCCGCGCTCGACGAGCACGATGAAGGCCACCACCAGCACCATCATGATCAGAATGACGATCATCTGCAGCACGTTCCATTCGCGCGTGACGAAGGTGTTGCGGTAAATGTTGGAGATGGCGTTGGGCAGCCCCACCACGATGCCGGCGAAGATGATGAGCGACATGCCGTTGCCCACTCCGCGGTCGCTGATCTGCTCGCCCAGCCACATGATGAAGGCCGTGCCGGTGGTGAGCGAGATGATGGTCATCAGCACGAAGCCCCAGCCCGGGTTGATCACCACGCCGCCCTGCATGGACTGCAGGCCCTTGGCGATGCCGAACGACTGGATGACCGACAGGATGATGGTCAGGTAGCGGGTCCACTGGGTGATCTTGCGGCGGCCGAGTTCGCCCTCTTTTTGCAGCTTTTCGAGCGTAGGCACCACCACCGTGAGCAATTGCAGGATGATGGAGGCGGTGATGTAGGGCATGATGCCCAGGGCGAAGATGGTAAGGCGGCGGATGTTGCCGCCCGCGAACAGGTCGAAGAAACCGAAGATGGTGCCCGAGGCGCGGCTGAAGAACTGCTCCCAGGCGATCATGTTGACGCCCGGCGTGGGGATGTGGCCGCCCAGGCGGTAGACCGCCAGCATGGCGAGGGTGAACAAGACTCGCTTGCGCAGATCGGGGATGCGAAAGACGTTGCCCAGCGCTTCAAAAAACTTCATGGTTCCCTGGCCTCCAAGCGCGCGCTACGGGCGCGGCGGCTCCGTATCCGTAACGGCGCCGATCACTACGGCTTCGCCGCCGGCCGCCTGGATTTTGTCGAGCGCGGACTTGGAGAACATGTGCGCCTCGACCCGCAGCTTACGGGTCAACTCGCCCGAGCCCAGCACTTTGAGACCTTCGTGCAACTTGGCGATGACCCCTTTGGCCAGCAGATCGTCCGGGGTGAAGGCGTCGCCCTCCAGTTTCTCCAGCGTGCCTAAGTTGACGATGGCGTACTGCTTCTTGAAGATATTGGTAAAACCGCGCTTGGGCAAGCGGCGGTGGATGGGCATCTGGCCGCCCTCGAAGCCGCGCTTCTGGCCGAAGCCGGTGCCGGCGCGCTGGCCCTTGCTGCCGCGCGTGGCGGTCTTGCCGTGGCCCGAACCCATGCCGCGCCCGATGCGTTTGCGCGCGTGCTTCTGCCCGGCCGGAGGTTTCAATCCACTCAGATTCATACCGGTCTCCTATTCGACCACCTTCAGCAGATGCGGAACCTTGTTCACCATGCCGCGAAAGACGGGCGAATCCGGCCGCTCCACGATCTGGTTGAGTTTGCGCAACCCCAGCCCGCGCACCACGCGTTTGTGCTTCTCGGGGGTGCAGATGGTGCTGCGGTAGAGCTTGATCTTGATTTTGCCGTCCATAAAAACCTTCCGTCCCAGGCGCTAAAGCTTCTCGACAGCCAGCCCGCGCATTTCGGCCACTTCGTTCTTGTCGCGCAGTTGTTCGAGCGCCACGATGGTGGCCTTAACCACGTTGTGCGGGTTGTGCGTGCCGATGGATTTGGTGAGCACGTTGGGGATGCCGCAGGAGGTGATGACCGCCCGCACCGGACCGCCGGCGATCACGCCGGTGCCTTCCGGGGCCGGCTTCAGCAGCACCAGGCCGCTGCCGAAGCGCCCGAGCGACTGGTGCGGAATCGTGGTCCCCAGCATGTGGATCCTGCGCAGATTCTTCTTGGCGGCCTCGATGCCCTTGCGAATGGCCGAGGGCACTTCCTTGGCCTTGCCGACGCCGAAGCCCACCACCTTGGCGGCCGGGTCGCCGATCACCACCAGCGCGGAAAAGCTCAGGTTCTTGCCGCCCTTGACCACCTTGGTCACGCGGTTGATCGATACCACCTGCTCCTTCAAATTGAGCGATTGCGGATCGATGCGTTTTACGATTGAGGCTGCCATCAAAACTCCAGTCCGGCTTCCCGCGCGGCGTCGGCCAAGGCCTTGACACGGCCGTGGTACAAATAGCCGCCCCGGTCGAACACCACTTTTTGAATTCCCTTTTCCCTGGCTCTCTCGGCGACCAGTTTGCCGATCGACTTGGCCGCGGCGATGTTGCCGCCCGCGGCGCGCTTCCCCTTTTCGATGGTGGAAGCCGAGACCAGCGTGCAGCCCTGCGCGTCGTCAATCACCTGCGCGTAGACGTTGGCCACGCTGCGAAACACCGCCAGCCGCGGCCGCTCGGCGGTGCCGCGGACCTTGCGCCGGATGCGCTGGTGAATGCGCTGCCGGATCTCGTTCTTTTGTGTCTGCTGGATCATTTCGCCCCCGCCCCGGTCTTGCCGACCTTCTTGCGCAACTGCTCGCCGGTATAGCGGACGCCCTTGTTCTTATAGGGGTCCGGCTTGCGCAGCGCGCGGATGTTGGCGGCCACCTGCCCCACCAACTGCTTGTCGTGGCCGCTCAGAACCAGGTGTGTCTGCTTGTCGATCTTGAGGTCCACGCCGTCGGGCAACAGCACCTCGATGGGATGCGAATAGCCCAGCGTGAAGGTGGCGATGCGGCCCTTGACGTCGGCGCGGTAGCCGATGCCGACGATGTCGAGCTCCCTGGTGAAACCGGTGGAAACACCGTGCACGGCGTTGCCCGCCAGCGCGCGGGTGAGCCCGTGCAGGGCGCTGAACTGATCGCCGTCGCGCACCACGTCCAGGCGGCCCTCGGCCTGCTGGAAATGCACTCCGCGCGGAATGGGCACGGTCAGCGTGCCTTTGGGCCCGGTGACCTGCAATTGTTCGCCGATCTGGACCTTGACCCCTTGCGGCAGGGGAATCGGTTTTTTACCAATACGTGACATAATGGAAACCCTTCGACTTGCGGCCGCGGGCGGCCTGCGCCTGGCGGCCGGCGCGCGCGCCGCTCCGCCCCGGCTCCGGACCGCTCATCCGGCGCGCCGCGCCTATCACCATATCCGGCACAGCAGCTCCCCGCCCACGTGCACCTTGTGGGCGTCGCGGCCGGTCATGACACCCTGCGGCGTGGTCAGGATGTTGATCCCCAGCCCGCCCAGCACGCGGGGGATATTCTCCTGCCCCACGTAGACCCGGCAGCCCGGCCGTGAAATACGCTCGATGTTCGAGATCACCGGGGCGTTATTGTGGGTGTACTTCAAATAGATCTTGATGGTCTTCTTGGGACCTTCTTCGGCGACCTTGAAGTTCTGGATGTAGCCCTCTTCCTTGAGAATGCGGGCGATCTCCGTCTTCAACTTGGACGCCGGCACATCCACCTTGGGATGGCGCGCGCGGATGGCGTTGCGCACCCGCGTCAGCATGTCGGCGATAGGGTCACTTGTCATTGCTGCCCTCCAACGATTCCTTCGGCGCTCACCAACTCGCCTTGATGACGCCCGGGATCTCCCCGTTCAGCGCCAGTTTCCGGAAGCACAACCGGCAAATGCCGAACTTGCGCAGATAGCCCCGCGGCCGCCCGCAACGCCAGCAACGGTTGCGATGCTTGCAGCGCAGCTTGGGCGTCTTGGCGCGGCGCGCCTGGTCCAGTCTCAGGTCTTTAGCTTTCTTGGCGGTAGTGGCCATGATGCTCTTTCGTAATCTCCCTTATTGCCGGAACGGCATTCCCAACTGCTTCAACAGGGCCATGCCCTCGGCGTCCGTGCGCGCGGAGGTGGTGATGGAAATATTCATGCCCTTGGTCTTTTCCACCTTGGCGTAATCGATCTCGGGAAAGATCAACTGTTCGCGCACGCCCATGGTGTAATTGCCGCGTCCATCGAAGGACTTGGTCGAGACGCCGCGGAAGTCGCGCACGCGCGGCAGCGCCACGTTCACCAGGCGGTCGAAGAACTCGTACATGCGGTCGCCGCGCAGGGTGACCATGCAGCCGATGGACATGCCCTCGCGCAGTTTGAAGGCGGCGATGGATTTGCGCGCCTTGGTGACCACCGGCTTCTGGCCGGCGATCTGGGCCAGTTCGTTGACCGCGCCATCCATCAGCTTGGCGTTCTGGGTGGCTTCTCCCAGGCCGATGTTGATGGAAATCTTGGAGAGCTTCGGCACGGCCATCACGTTCTTGTACCCGAACTCCCTGGTCAGGGCCGGGAGCACTGTTTGGATGTAATGCTGCTTCAGTCGCGCTGCCATATCCTTATTTCCTGTCCAGCGATTGTCCGCACTTGCGGCAGACCCGGGTGCGCCGCACCTGGCCGCCGGGCAGCGTCTCCACATGGTGGGCGATGCGCACCGTGCCGCACTGCGAGCACAGGATCATTACGTTCGACACGGCGATGGGGCTTTCCCGCTCGGCGATGCCGCCCTTGATCTGCTTGGCCGGATTGGGCCGGGTGTGCCGCTTGATCATGGAGACGTGCTCCACCAGGATCTTGCCGTTGCGCGGATTGACGTCCAGCACGCGTCCGGTCTTGCCGGCGTCGCGGCCGGCAATCACTTTCACCTGGTCGTTCTTCTTGAGTAAAATGCGCACCGGTTCCGGCGCTTTCTTGGTATGCGGCATTTCAGATCACCTCGGGGGCGAGCGACACGATCTTCATGAATCTCTTTTCGCGCAGTTCCCTGGCCACCGGCCCGAACACGCGGGTGCCCACCGGCTCGCCCAGCTCGGTGATCAAGACGGCGGCATTGGAATCGAAGCGGATATAGGTGCCGTCCTTGCGGCGGGTCTCCTTGCGCATGCGCACGATCACGCAGCGCACCACTTTGCCCTTCTTGATGGCGGAATCCGGCGCCGCCTCTTTCACGCTGGCCGTGACCACGTCGCCCAAGCCGGCGCGCAGGCCGAGGTCGCCGCCGCGGGGCAGAATGCACGCCAGCCGGCGCGCGCCGCTGTTGTCGGCCACCTCGAGAATTGTTCGCATCCCTACCATAGGTCGCTTCGCTCCCGTAGCTGGTGGCTTATGGCCGGCGACTGGCGGTCTGTTCCAAACCACCAGCCACTGGCCACCCGCCACTAGCCCACTACGCTTTGATGTCCAACTCCTCCGGCTGCGTGCCCACTTGCGCCGCCCGCCGGACCACTTCGGCCAGGCTCCAGCGCTTCAGGCGGCTCAACGGCCGGCACTCGATAATGCGCACGATATCGCCCATCTTGGCGCTGGACTGCTCGTCGTGCGCGTAGAATTTCTTGCGCTTGCTCACGATCCGCTTGTACAGCGGATGCGGCACCCGGCGGCTGACTTCCACCACGATGGTCTTGGCCATCTTGGTGGAAACCACCTGGCCGACTTTTGCGTTCTTCAGCGATTTCCGAGTCTGTTCGGCCATATTACTTCTTCGCCTCCGCCAGTTCGCGTTCCCGCAGGACGGTGTGGATGCGGGCGCGGTCCTTTTTCATGGCGCGGGCTTTTTTCAAGCCTTCCATGGCGCCCATGGACATCTGGAAATGCAGCCGGAAGAGCTGCTCCTCGATGGTGCGCAACTGGTGTTGCAGCTCGTTGATGTCGAGGTCCCGAATTTTCTGCGACTTCATGATCTACTCCACCTGCTCCCGCGTGACGAACTTGGTCCGTATCGGCAGCTTGTGCGCCGCCAGACGCATGGCGTCGGCCGCCACCTGCAGCGGCACGCCTTCCATTTCGAAGAGGATCTTGCCCGGACGCACCACCGCCACCCACTGTTCCGGAGCGCCCTTGCCCTTGCCCATACGGGTTTCGGCGGGCTTCTTGGTGATGGGCTTGTCGGGGAACAGGCGGATCCAGACTTTGCCGCCGCGCTTGATGGAGCGGGTCATGGCGATACGGGCGGCTTCGATCTGCCGGTCCGTGATCCAGGCGCAGGTCATGGCCTTGAGGCCGTATTCGCCGAAAGCGATGGACGAGCCGCGCCACGCCTTGCCCGCCATGCGGCCGCGCTGCTGCTTGCGGAATTTGACCTTCTTGGGCATCATCATGGCTTATTTTTCTCCCTCGGGCGTGTCCGCGCCGGGCGCGGGTTCGGCGGCCGGCGGTTCCGCTTCGGGCCGCACTTCCTGCTTCCAATGCGGTTGGGGGGCCATCAGCGGCGGCAGGATGGGACCGCCGGTGCGCGCCGGATGCGCCATTTCGGGTGGCGGCGCCTGACGCGCGGGTCCACTGGGTTCGGCGGCCACGGGAACGGGGGCCGGTTCATGATGGCGCGGTCCCATGGGGCGCCGGTCGCCGCGATCGCCACGGTCGCCGCGATCCCGGCGGTCGCGCCGCGGCTCCGGATCGGACGAAAACGAGCGCATGCGGTTGCCGGCGTCCAGGATCTCGCCCTTGTAAAGCCAGGCCTTCACGCCGATCACGCCGTAGGTGGTGTTGGCTTCGGAAAAGCCATAGTCGATGTCCGCGCGCAAGGTGTGCAGCGGAAGCTGGCCCTGCAGATACCATTCGCTGCGCGCGATCTCAGCGCCGTTCAAACGGCCCGACACGCGCACCTTGATGCCTTTGCAGCCGAAGCGCAGCGCCGAATCCACGGCCTTGCGCATGGCGCGGCGGAAGGCCACGCGCTTTTCGAGCTGCAGGGCGATGGATTCCGACACCAGTTGCGCGTCCAACTCCGGCTTGTGCACTTCCTGAATGTCGATGAAAACCTCGCGCTTGGTGCGCCGGGCCAGGTCCTGCTTGAGCTTCTCGATCTCGGCGCCCTTGCGGCCGATAATGATGCCCGGACGCGAGGTGCGGATGGTGACCCGCAGCTTGTTGCCGGGACGGTCCACTTCGATGGAACTGACGCCGGCCGACTTCAGCCGTTCGCGCAGCGTCTCGCGCAGCACCAGGTCTTCCTGCAGCAGCTTGGCGTAGTCCTGTTTGGCGAACCAGCGGGAACGCCAGGGCTTGTTGAATCCCAGCCGGAAACCGTATGGATGTACCTTTTGTCCCATTCAAAAACTCCCCAAGCGCGAGGCGCGTGCAGGTTGCCGGGTTTTATGCACCGGTCTCCTCCTTGGCCGCCACTTTGATGACGATGTGAGAGCTGCGGCGCTGGTAGCGATAGGCGCGGCCCATGGGCGCCGGCCGGACCCGCTTCACGCGCGGGCCCTCGTGCACGTAGGCTTCCGACACCACCAACCGGTCCACGTCCACGTCCTCGAAGCGATCCTTGGCGTTGGCGATCGCCGAATCGAGCACCTTGCCCACCTGCGGCGCAATGCGCTTGTTGGTGGAGCGCAGGGTGGTGCGCGCCTGGCCCGCCTTCTGGCCGCGGATCAGGTCCACCACCAGCCGCGCCTTCTGCGGCGATACCCTCACGTATCTTGCTTCTGCCTTGGCCTCTTGCATGGTTGCCTCTCAGGCCGGCTTGGCGGCCTTCTCCGTTGCGGCCTTCACCGAGTGGCCCTTGAATATCCGGGTGGGGGAAAATTCGCCGAGCTTGTGCCCCACCATGTTCTCGGTGATGTAGACCGGGATGAATTTCTTGCCGTTGTGCACGGCGATGGTGTGGCCCACGAACTCCGGCAGTATGGTCGAACGCCGCGACCAGGTGCGCACCACGCGCTTCTCGTTCTTGGCCGCGAGCGCCGCGACTTTCACTTCCAGGTGGCCGTCGGTGAACGGCCCTTTCTTGACAGAACGGCCCATAGTTATCTCTTCTTACTCTTGCGCGTGACGATCCACTTGTCGGTGCGCTTGTTGTTGCGGGTTTTGAAGCCGCGCGTGGGCTGGCCCCAGGGTGTCACGGGGTGCCTTCCGCCGGAGGTCTTGCCCTCGCCGCCGCCGTGCGGGTGATCCACCGGGTTCATGCTGACGCCGCGGTTGTGGGGGGTCTTGCCCATCCAGCGGGTGCGGCCGGCCTTGCCGATGGAAACGTTTTCGTGATCCAGGTTGCCGACCTGGCCGACGGTGGCCATGCAATCGAGCGGCACGCGGCGGATTTCGCCGGAAGGCAGCTTCAACAGCGCCATCTCGCCTTCCTTGTTCACCAACTGCGCCTGGGTCCCCGCCGAGCGCGCCATTTGAGCGCCCTTGCCCGGCCGCAGCTCGATGTTGTGGACCACCGTGCCGGCGGGCATGTTCTTGAGCGGCAGCGCGTTGCCCACCAGGATGTCGGCCGCGGCGCCGGAAGAAACGGTCATGCCGACCTTGAGGCCGTCCGGCTGGATGATGTAGCGCTTCTCGCCGTCCTTGTAGTGCAGCAGGGCCAGGCGCGCCGAACGGTTGGGATCGTATTCGATGGCCGCCACCAGCGCCGGAATCCCGTGCTTGTCGCGCTTGAAATCCACGATGCGGTAGGTTTGCTTGTGGCCGCCGCCGATGAAGCGCGAGGTCACCCGGCCGGTGGAGTTGCGGCCGCCGGTGCGCTTCTTGGGCTCCAGGAGCGACTTCTCCGGCCGCTCCTTGGTGATATCCTCGCGCGACACCACCGTTTGGAAACGGCGCGTGGCGGTGGTGGGCCGATAACTCTTAATAGGCATGTTCGGTTGCTCCGCGGCTCATCTTAGATCTGCGCAAAGTCCGGCGCCTTCTCGCCGTCTTTCAGTTTCACGTAGGCCTTCTTCCAATCCGATTTGTAGCCGGTGAAGCGGCCCCGGCGCCGCAGCTTGCCTTCCATGTTGGCGGTGCGCACTTCGGCGACTCTCACTTTGAAGAGGCGCTCGACGGCCTGTTTCACCTCGGTCTTGTTGGCGTCCGGCGCCACTTCGAAGCACAGGATGCCGTGCTCGTCCTTGGCGGTCACGCCTTTCTCGGTCACCACCGGGCGGCGGATGACTTGATGGATGTTCATTTCGCGAGCGCCTCCGAGAACTTGCGCGCGGCCGCTTCGGAAAGCAGCACGCGGTCGTGGCCCAGCAGGTGATAGGCGTTGACCTCCCGGGTGGGCATCAGGGTGACGCCCGGCAGGTTGCGCACGCCCAGGGCCAGATTGCGGTTCTCGCCGTTCTCCACCACCAGCACCTTGCGCGTGGCTTCCAGGCGGGCGAGCGCGGTTTGGGCTTCCTTGGTTTTGGGCTGGCCCAGGTTGAAGGCCTGCACCACGATCAATTCGCCGTCGCGCAGTTTCGCGCTCAGCGCCGAGCGCAACGCGCCCAGCAGCATCTTGCGCGGCAGATTGTAACTGTAGTCGCGGGGTTGCGGACCGTGCACGGTGCCGCCGTGCCGCCATACCGGCGAGCGCACCGAACCCATGCGGGCGCGGCCGGTCCCCTTCTGCTTCCAGAGCTTCTTGCCGGAGCCCTGCACGTCGCCGCGCACCTTGGTCTTGACCGTGCCCGCGCGCCGGCCGGCCTGGTAGTGCCGCACCGCCTCGTAAAGCAGGTTCTCGTTGACCTCGGCGCCGAACACCGCGTCGGCCAAGGCGATCTCGCCGACCTTCTGATTGTTCAAATCGACTATATCCACGGTGGGCATGGCGTTACCTCTTGGCCCTCCGCACCACGACGTAGCCCCCGTTGGGACCAGGCACGGCGCCCTTGACCATCAGCACATTGTCTTCGGTGTCCACTTCCACGATCTCCAGGTTGCGCACGGTGACCTGCTCGGCCCCCATGTGGCCGGCCATGCGCATGCCCGGCAGCACCCGCGAGGGGAAACTGGAGGCGCCGATGGATCCCGGCGCGCGGTGGAACATGGAGCCGTGGGTGGCGGCCCCTCCGCGGAAGTGATGGCGCTTCACCAGACCCGCGAAACCGCGGCCCTTGCTGACGCCGATCACATCCACCATCTCCTTGGGCTTGAACTGGTCCACCAGCACGCGGTCGCCGGGCTTCAGATCGTCGTCGCCGGGGCGCAGGTGGAACTCCCGCAGAAATCGCGAGCCCTCCGCGCCGGCCTTCTTCAAGTGCCCGGTGCGCGGCTTGTTGATGCGCGCCGGCTTGATGAACTCCACCAGGCCAAGCTGCACCGCGTCGTAGCCGTCGGTGGTGGGCGTCTTGCGCTGCACCACCATGCAGGGTCCCGCCTTAAGGAGGGTGACCGGAACCACCTGCCCGTCCGGCCGGAACACCTGCGTCATTCCGATTTTCTTGCCAAGGATTCCTGGACTCATTGTTCAACTTCCCTGCGCTAGTCTACGCGTCTGCATGCCGCCGCGTCTCACTTGTGGTCCTTCCCAAAGGCCTTGATCTCGACATCCACGCCCGCCGGCAGATCCAGCTTCATGAGGGCGTCCACGGTCTGTTGGGTCGGCTCCAGGATGTCGAGCAGCCGCTTGTGCGTGCGGATTTCAAACTGCTCGCGCGATTTCTTGTCCACGTGCGGCGAGCGCAGCACGGTGGTCACGCTGCGCGAAGTCGGCAGCGGGATGGGGCCGGCCACACTGGCGCCGGTGCGCTTGGCCGTATCGACGATCTCGGTGGTGGACTGATCCAGCACGCGGTGGTCGTAGGCCTTCAAACGAATGCGAATGCGTTCTCTCAGCGCCATTTTTAAACCTATTCGATAATCTCGGTCACGGTGCCGGCGCCTACCGTGCGCCCGCCTTCGCGAA
>VFSW01002410.1_pt1 | contig 28189 bp, 22 predicted proteins | sample 5358111 | NCBI WGS metagenome assembly VFSW01 (sample SAMN11554181, study PRJNA540505) | mine drainage metagenome | isolation source: sediment from site ElyBrook_90M | place: USA: Ely Copper Mine, Vershire, VT | collected 2017 | reverse complement strand
AATCACGCGCTGTCACCGGCCCGTTCTTACCGAAAGCAACTCGGGATCCGGTCCGCCGTGCGCTCTGATTTCGCTGCCCTGGCGGCGGAAACATGGTAAGCTTGCGCCCGATGAACGCTGGCAATGACAGCGACCGCAACGCGCAAGCCCTACCGAGCGCCACCCGAGTGGAAAGACGCCCCCCACCCAAACATCGTGATCGGGCCTTCACCTTGATCGAACTGCTGGTGGTGATCGCCATCATCGCCATCCTGGCCGCGCTGCTGCTGCCCGCGCTGGTGAGCGCCCAGGAGCGGGCGCGGCGTGCCTCGTGTCAAAGCGGCCTGCGGCAACTGGGCCTGGCGCTGCAACTCTACGGCAACGACAACGGCGACCGGCTGCCGCAGGGCTACCGTGACGACGGCGTGTCGCACACGATTTGGATCAGCACGAACACCTTCAACGCCATCCGGCAATACAGCGCCACCAACATGAGTACCTGCCCGAGCCTGGCGGGCACGTTCCAGTATTACCGCGCCCCGTACGGCTGGGTGATCGGTTACAGCTACAACGGCGGACACAAGAAACCGTGGCCGGGCGAGCCGGCGCCGCAGTGGGTGTCACCACAGAAATTCACCGACGGACCGAGCCTGACCCTGGCCTGCGATCTGAACGCCTGGGCCGAGCCGGCCAGCGGGGGCGGCTGGGTGATCGCGCCCCATTGCCCGGGCGGCGCGGCCAAGCAGAACGGCCAGCCCTTCCTCACGGTGAGCAAGCTGACGACGCCCCGCGACGTCGGCGCGGAAGGCGGCAACGTGCTGTTGCTCGACGGCTCCGTGCATTGGAAAAACCTCAAGGCGATGACCAACTACTGGGCGTTCCAGGCCGGGTTTTATTGGAACGACTGGTGAGCGAAATGAATACCCGCACCGCGGAGGCGCGCCGTTCATCGAGCGGTGCCCCAGCGGCGATGGATGAACCGCTCGACCGGCGAGAAGATCAGTTTGTCGGTCAACAGCCCGATGCCGATGATGACCAGGATGATGCCCAGCACCGCGTCCATGGCGTGCAATTCGCGGCCGTAGTGCAGCAGGTGGCCCAGGCCGAACCCGGTGAGGATGGTGAGGTAGATTTCCGCCGCCATGAGTGAGCGCCACGCGAAGGCCCAGCCCTGTTTCATGCCGCTGACGATGAACGGCAGCGCCGCCGGCAGGATGACGTGGCTCCAGGTGTGCAGTCCGCGCGAACCCATCGTTTGCGCGGCCCGGACGTAGATCGGCGGGACGTGGCGCACGCCGGCGTCCGTTGCCAGGGTGATCGACCAGACCGACCCCATGATAACGATGAAGAACAGCGCCGCCTCGGTCTGTCCGAACCAGAGTAACGCCAGCGGCGCCCAGCAGATGCTCGGCAGAGCTTGCAGGCCCAGCGCCATCAGGCCCAGCGTGTCCTCGAAGAACTTGAACCGCGCGATAAGCAGACCCAGCGGCAGGCCGAGGGCGAAGCCGGCGGCGTAGCCCAACACGAGCCGTTTGAGCGTGACGGCCGTCGCGCCCGGCAGCGTGCCGTCGGCCACCGCGTCCACCAGATAGCGCAGGATCTCCGAGGGCGCCGGGACGAGCATGTGCGGCCAGACGCCGGTATGCACCAGGATTTCCCAGAGCGCCGCCAGCAGGGCGAAGAAGAGAAAGGCCGCGGTCGCCCGTTTCATTCGGCCACCTCCCGCAGTTCGGGTTTCAAGTGCCGCTTCAAGGCCCGCGTGATTTCCGTGGCGTGCGAGGCCAGTTCGACGCTGTTGATGTCCCGCGGCCGCGCAAGATGGATTTCAAATTGCTCCTGGACACGGCCGGGGCGCGGCGAGAACAGCACCACGCGGTCGCCGAGGCAGGCGGCCTCGCGGGCGTTGTGCGTGACGAAGACGACGGTGCGACGGCGCTGCGCCCAGATGGACTGCAGGTCGCCGTAGAGCTGGTCGCGTGTCAGGGCGTCGAGCGAGCCGAACGGTTCGTCCATCAGGAGAACGCGCGGATTCGGCGCCAGGGCGCGGGCCAACGCCAGGCGTTGTTTCATGCCGCCGGAAAGCTCGTGGATATTGGCGTGAAGGAATTTCTCCAGCCCGACGAGTTGGAGATAATACTGGGCGACTTCCAGCCGCTCCGCTTTACCCAGGTGGGGCTTGAGTTTCAGGCCAAACAGGACGTTGCCGCGCACATCGAGCCACGGGAACAACGCGGGCTCCTGGAACATCACCAGGCGATCGCTGCCGGCGCCCGTGACCGGCTTGCCATCGGCCAGGACCCGGCCACTGTCGGGCGTGTCAAGACCGGCGATGATGTTCAGCAGGGTCGTCTTGCCGCAGCCGCTCGGACCGACCAGACAAACGAACTCGCCCTCGCGCACCTGCAAGCTGACGCGGTCGAGCGCCTGCACCCGGTCGTGCCGCACGCGGAACGTCTTCGACACGTCTTCCACGGCGACTTTGGCGGGCGACCCGGTGGGAATTTCCTCGTTCATCACCGGATCTCCGCCCAGCCCTTTTCGCGCAGCACTTCGTTCAAGAGCCGCAAATCGTAGAGGCGCGACAAGTCGGGGGGAGCTTTCAGAAAGCCAATGCGATGGGCGTCCTCGGCCGACTTGAGCAGAGACGGGCGGATTGGGTCATGCGTCAATTCGATCTGGCTCCAGGCGCGTTCCAGCACCGGCCCGGCCAGGGCCTGACGGGTTTCGGCCCGGAGTTCCTCGTTGAAAAGGCGCTTCGCCTCCGCCGGGTGCGCGTTGATCCATTGGGTCAACTCGACGTGCGCGACGATCCATCGCTTGAGCAGCGCGGGCTGCTGCTGGAGAAACGCGGCGCGACTGACGAGGTGCGTTGTGACGTAGCGCCCGCCGGTGTCCGGCCACAACGCACGCTCCTGGAGATAGATTTTTCCCCCGGCCTCCAGCACCAGGCGGCTCACCCACGGCTCGATGGTCCACACGGCATCCAGGTCGCCTTTCTGAAAAAGGGCGAGTTGGTCCGGGTTCGCCGTCGGAATGACCCGCGCGTCGCCCCCTGTGAGGGTGATGCGCAGGCCGACCGACTTGAGCCAGACGCGCGCCGCCACGTCCTGGGTGTTGCCGAGTTGCGGCGTGCCGATCTTCCGGCGTCTGAAGTCCGCGTCCCGCTGGATGCGCCCGTCCGGCTGCACGATCAGCGCCGCGCCGCCGCTGCACGCGCCGGCCACGACACGGATTTCTTCGCCGTCCGCTTTTAAGTGAGCATTGACGGCCGGATTCGGGCCGACGTAGGCCACATCGAGAGACCGGGCGAAGATCCCTTCCATGGCCGTGGGGCCGGCGTTATAGACGAACCATTGGACCTCGGCGTTGGTGCCCAACCGTTGCTCGAACCAACCTTGGCCCTGCCGGGAGAAGGCGTGGCCGATCACGCCTTGGGCGTGGGTCACGTTCGGAAAATGGCCGGTGCGGATGACCACGCGCTCCGCGTGAAGACGCGCCACACCAGACCCCGCGACGACGGACGCCAGCGCGAAGGCGGGAAGCCAGGCAGCCAACCCGCGTCGCTGGGCGGCGGCGCTGCGCGCCGGCAGGAGCGCGGGCCGGCAGCGCGCGGCCTGGAGCGGCCCATTCGAGCGCCGGGTAGCACACCCGGGTTCCCGAACTCCTTGGCGAACGGTGTCCATTTCGCTTTGACAATTTGGCTGGATCGAATCTGACTCAGACAAGGCAAGCGGCTTCGCGCCTGCCAGACAAGGCAATAATGCCGTGCCATCGCCAACACAGCCATCGTCGCACCGGCCTGATCGAATCGGGCAACGCGGGGCGCACTCAATCGAAAGCATCCATGAACCGCACTTCCCCTCTGCTCCTGGCCGCTGTCTCCCTGGGTCTGATCCTTCACGGTCACGCGTCCGCGGCGGCAAGGCCCGAGGCGATTCTTTCGCCGCGCGACGCTTCGTTCATGGAGACGCTCGCCGCGCACGAGGTCCGGCGTTACGCGTACCTGCGCACAGGCAAGCTGCTGCCGATTCTCCCCGCGCAGGACGCAGCCCCCCAAGCCGGCAGCGTCATCGTCGTGGCGAGAAAAGACCGGCCGTTGGTCCAGGCGTTGGCCAGCAAGCTCCAGCAGGAGCGAGTCCTCGACTCGTTGGCGGCGCAGGCTTATTGGCTAAAAACGCTGTCTGCCAAAGGCCGCCAAGTTCTCCTGGTGACCGGCGGCGACGACACCGGCACGCTCTATGCCGCCTACCGTTTTGCGGAACACCTGGGCGTGCGTTTCTACCTGGATGGCGACGTGGTGCCGGATGAACGCACCGCCTTGTGGTTGCCGATGCTCGATGAAAGGCGGGCGCCACTGTTCGCGCTCCGCGGCATCCAGCCGTTCCACGATTTCCCGGAAGGTCCGGACTGGTGGAATCGCGACGATTATCTCGCCATCGTCTCGCAACTGCCCAAGCTGCGGATGAATTTCCTCGGACTGCACACGTACCCGGAAGGCGGCCCAAACGCGGAACCGACCGTGTGGATCGGCCCGCCCAGCGACCTCGGCGCGAGTGGGCGCGTGAAGTTCAGCTATCCGTCGAGCTACCAGAACACGCGGCGCGGCAACTGGGGCTACGCGGCGAAGCCGACGAGCGACTTCGCCTTCGGGGCGGCGGCGTTGTTCGAGCGCGACGATTTCGGCGCGGAAGTCATGGGGGGCCAGATGCCGCAGCCCGCGACGCCCGAGGGCTGCAATGAGGTGTTCAACCGCACCGGTGCCATGCTGCGCGACGCCTTCACCCACGCGCATGAAGTTGGCGTGAAGACGTGCGTGGGGACGGAGACGCCGCTCACGGTGCCGAAAGTCGTGGCCGAACGACTCCAGCAGCAGGGCAAGAATCCGGGTGATCCCGCTGTAAAACAGGCTCTCTACGAGGGCATATTCCGCCGCATCCAGCAGGCCTATCCTCTGGACTACTATTGGTTCTGGACGCCTGAGGGCTGGACCTGGGAAGGCACCAAGCCGGAGCAGATTGCCGCAACGACCAACGACCTGTTCGCCGCCATTGCCGCCCACGCCCAAATCCATCCGCCCTTCGCGCTGGCGACCTGTGGCTGGGTGCTCGGCCCGGCGCAGGACCGCGCGTTGTTCGACAAGATTCTGCCGAAAGACGTCGCCGTCAGTTGCATCAACCGGGAAGTGGGCCGGACGCCCGTGGACCGCGGTTTCGCCGAGGTCAACGGCCGCGACAAATGGGCCATCCCTTGGATGGAAGACGATCCGGGACTGACGTCACCACAGTTGTGGGCCGGGCGGATGCGGCGCGACGCGGCCGATGCGCTCCGCTACGGCTGCGACGGTTTGATGGGCATCCACTGGCGCACGCGGGTGCTTGGTCCGGCGGTGTCCGCGCTCGCCCAAGCGGCATGGGAGCAAGGCGCCTGGAATCGCGGCCCAGTTGAACAGCCGGCCCCGGTGCGGGCCGCAGGCCCGGTCGGTGGCGCGGTGGCGGACTTTCCGAACAACCCGATTGCCGGCACCGATGAGCCGCGGATTTACCAGAGCGTGCGCTACAATCTGTCGGCCTACCGCTTGCAAGTGCCGAACGGCGCCTGCACCGTGACGTTGAAATTCTGCGAGCCACACTACGCCGAGGCTGGGAAGCGCGTGTTCAGCGTGAAGCTCCAGGGCAAACCGGTGATTGTGAACCTCGACATCTTCGCAAAGGTGGGCCAGAACCGGGCGCTGGATTACACCTTTGACCACATCGCGGTCACGAACGGCTGGCTCGATGTGGAGTTCGTGCCGGTCGTGGAATTTCCGTCGATCGCGGCCATCGTGGTGCGAGGCCCCACTTTCACGCAGAAGATCAACTGCGGCGGCGGGGCATGGGGCGATTACACGGCGGACCTGAACGCCGGCACCGAGCGCCAGGAAACCTTTCCGCCGACGGATGACTTTTACCGCGACTGGGCGCGACACCAGTTTGGGCGCGAGGTCGGCGAGCCGGCGGCGCGGATTTTCAGCAGGATTGACGGCCATTTGCCGCGGCCGTCCGACTGGATCGACGGGCCCGGCGGCATTCGCCCAGACCAGCGACCGTGGCAAGAAGTTCGGAAGGAATACGCCTTCGTGGACGGGTTCGAAGAATTGGCGCCCAAGGTCCGGGGCGCCGGAAACCGCGACCGGTTTAGCTACTGGCGGAACACGTTCCGCTACCTGCGCGCCGTGGCCGAATTAAACTGCGCCTGGGCACGCTACAACGACGCGGTCGCCAAGACCAAGGCAGAGACGGACCCCGTGAAGCGGAAGGAACTCGCGCGGCAGACAGCCCTGCCGCTCCGTCGGGAAATGATGCGCCTGACGGACGAAGTCTATCGCCACCTGCTCGCGCTCGTGAGCAATCCGGGTGAACTCGGCACGGTGGCGAATTGGGAGCAGCACCTTCTCCCCGGTCTGCTGACGAAGCCCGGGGAAGACCTCGCCCAGTTGCTGGGCGAGGATTTGCCCGCAGATGCGCAGCCGGCGAAAAGCTATCACGGCCCGACGCGGGTGATTGTGCCGACGGTTCGCACCAGTCTGGGCGCGGGAGAAGAACTGCGGTTAAAGGTCATTGTCCTCTCCGAACAACCGGCACGCGCGGTGTCCGTTTGCTGGCGGCCATTGGGTCGGGGCAAATTCGCGAGGCTACCGCTCCCGCACGTGGCCCGGGGCGTGTATTCGGGGTCGTTGCCAGCCGGCGCGAGTGCTGGCGATTTTGAATATTTCGTCGAAGCCGTCCCGGCACAAGGTGCGCGGGTTTGTTTCCCAGTCACCGCGCCGAAAGCGAACCAGACCGTGGTGGTGTGCAGTTCGCCATAAAGGACGGCTGGTGGCCTTGCATCCGGCATTGAGTGTTACCGGCGGAGTGTCCAACAATCAAGCGGCGTCGTCCAATCCGTGGACGGCCCTTGACTCCGCCCGTCAAGGGCGTTTCCCGGCCTCCCACAGAGGGTGATCACTTCTCGAGAAGCGACTTCGTCGGCGGCACGGCCCGTTGAGTCGCTCCAGAACTAAGAATTTAACACGCTGGTTTCCAACGAGTTGTTTACACAAAATCGCACCGAAACCATGAGCCACGGATACCATCGCTCTCGCCCCACGGATCAACCAATCAGACGGATTTGATGGGCCAGAGACTGACGCGCACGGGGAATAAAGAGGTGGAACGTGATTTGCTGCCTGCCAAAAGCATGATTATCATCGCGCTCTTGACGATTTGGTTCGTGGCGTCGCTTCTGTTCTGTCTGGCACTGGCGCGCGCCGCAAGCCGGCCGCAGCCGCACCCCTCCGGCGCGGAAGAATTGGCGGGCGCTCCCCACTTCGGTTACGAAGAAGCACCCCGACCCGCTGGGCTGGGCTTGCGCACAGCCATGGCTCGCGGGATGGCCTTTCCGTCCTGAGGCTGAGCCACAATCCGACTTTGGGCGACTTCCGCCCTTCTGTTGCCGAAGGCGGCGAGTAGCTTGCAGACTGATCCTCGCGGGCCAGCATCAGGCTCGCTCCGCGTGATTCGCAGCGGCAGTTGAGGCTCCTACGCGTACACTGCCGGTCGGCGTACCGCGACAGCCACTTCTTCCCGACATCCTGGCTCGCCTACATCGGTTTCCGGGTTGTCCTGCCCCCAGGTCGGTGAGCCGAAACGGCCCGAGCGGAGCTGGCAAGGCGGCGCGCGGGACGCGCACCGTCTGCCCGCGGAGCCGGTGTGAAAATGGCAAGCGTGTGAAAGTGGAAAATCAGAAACCCGCGCCGCGGCCGGGTTTTGCCCGGCGCGCAACCTTCCAAGTCGCAGCACATCCCCGCGGTTGGCGCGTGGGCTTTTGCCGGCACGCCGCGACAGTTCCAAACCGCTGCGGCCGAGATGGCCGCGCGCCCAGCGCCGGAGATCGTCCTAGCTCAGAGGCTCCAGCCCACGCGATACTCGGTGCGAACGAACTGGTTGGCGTCGTCGAGGTTGGTGAACTTCAGGTTCGCTGAATCCCAGAGCAGCTTGTAGCGGGTCAAATCTTCCCGGAGTTGGACGCGCACGGGGATGTTGCCCAGCAACACCGCTTCCGCCAGCGGCCCGGCAAAGTCGAAGTTCGAGCCGGGCTTCTTGCCGCCTTTGCAGCCTTCGATCCATTCGCGGTAATGCCCGGGCGAGCGCGCGATGGTTTTCGGAATCTGGCCGACTTCCTTGGCGCGCGACTCCGGGTAAATGGTGTCGTTCAGGATGTAGCCCTGGTCGCCGATCAACAGGCGGCCGTTGTCGCCCATCGGTTTGCCGTCAGGCAGGCTGTCGGGACGCGGCGGGCGCAATCCGCCGTCATACCAGACCAGCTTCACCGGCGGCATCTCGATGGCGCCGGCGGCCGGGCCGCTCAGGCCGCGGGTGTATTCGTTGATCGCCTGGACCTCGGCGGAGCGCGCCGGATATTCGTAGGTGATCATGGAGCCGACCGGGTAAGTCTCCTTGTTGACGCGCGTGGAGGAGGCCTGGACGCAGACGGGCGTGCCGAGCTTGAGCGCGCGGAAGATCGGATCCTGGGCGTGGCAGCCGATGTCGCCCAGCGCGCCGGTGCCGAAGTCCCACCACCCGCGCCAGACGAACGGGAGGTAAGCGGGGTTGTACGGGCGCTGGGGCGCCGGGCCGAGCCACAAGTCCCAGTCGAGCGTCTCCGGCACGGGCGGCGTGTCCTTGGGCCGGTCCACGCCCTGCGGCCAGTACACGTTGAAAAGGCCGTTTGACGGGCGGTCGGTCCAGACATGCACCTCGTGGACTTTTCCGATGGCGCCGGCCCAGACCAACTCGCAGAGGCGGCGCGTCTCCTCGGAGGCCTGGCCCTGGTTGCCCATCTGGGTAACGAGTTTCGCCTCCCGCGCGGCCTGGGCGACCTGGCGCGCTTCCCAGACCGAGTGGGTGAGCGGTTTCTCGCAATACACGTGCTTGCCGTGCCGGATGGCGGCCATCGAGGCGAAGGCGTGGTGATGGTCCGGCGTGGCGATGACGACCCCGTCGATCTCCTTCACCTCGTCGAGCATCTTGTGATAGTCGGTGAATTGCTTCGCCTGGGGATACTTGCGGAAGATGTGCGCCGCGTGACGCTTATCCACGTCACAGAGCGCCATGATGTTCTCGCTCTCCATCTGGGCGAGGTCCGAGCCGCCCTGGCCGCCAAAGCCGATGCCGGCGACGTTGAGCTTCTCGTTCGGCGAGGTCGCCCCGTTCAAGCCGAGCACCGCGCCGGGCACCACCATGAAGGCGGCGGTGGAGAGGGCGGCGCCGCTCATGAACTGGCGGCGGGTGAATTTCATTGGGTGGGTTTGGTCTGTGTTTTTCATAGATAATTCGTGACAGTGCTCGCGGGCGTCGTTGCCGGGTTTTAGAATAGCCGCCCGGCGCGAGGCCGCCAAGCCACAAGGCGAGCGCGGCCCGTTATCACACCTTCCTCCGCTGGACGGCCTTCTGCCCGTCGGGCGCGGGCGTGAACAGGTCCGACGCTTTCAACTCAAGCTGCCGCGCCATCAAGACGCTGTAGTCAAGCTGGCCCATCTTCGGGTAGCGGCCGTTGGAGCCGAAAGTGAACTTCACGCCGGCGGCCTTCGCCATCGTCAGGAATGGCGCCTTGGGCAGCTTGTAGCTGGAGCTGATCTCCAAAGCGACGCCGTGTTTCACCGCGGCGTCAATGACTCTTTTCATGCGGGGCGGCGTCCAATACGCCTCCCAGTCCTCCGCCAGACCGGCGGGCAGCCAGGAGACGTTGGCGAGGATGTCGAACGGCTCCCTGGCCATGATCTCCACGTGCCAGTTCACGAAGCGATCCATGAACGCCTGCTGGTCGGCCATGTCCACACGCCGGGCGGCGTCCGGTTCCCAGAGTTTGACGCGCTGGCCGTCCCGGCCGGGGAAGGTCATCGCGTCCGTCAGCACGTAGTCCAGTTGCGCCAGCGTCTCGCGGGAAAAGCAGCCCATCCAGTCGGTCCATTCGGCCTGGATGCCTTTGAAGACCGGTTTGCCGTCGAGCATCGCCAGATAGCGCCCCAACTCGGCGTCGTTGCTCAGCACCGTCGGATAATGGTTTTCCCGGGTGCCCGCGTGTTCGACGATGCCGAACTTGACGCCGCGCTCCCGGGACAACTCCAGGACTTGGCCGAGGGTGCTGTTGTCGAGGTGAACATGGAGATCCACCAGGGCGAAACCTGATCCGGACTGAGGGGATGCCGTGACCGCGCCCGGCCAAGGCCAGGCGAACGCCGAAAACGTCGAAACCGCGCCGGCCCGGGCAAGGAAGCGGCGCCTGGAGATCGGCAACGTCATATCCTGTTTGGACTGATTTCCGGCCCGATTGCTTCAAACGGCGGCGCGGTTTCAAGGCCGACGGCCGGCTGGGGGGTCGCGTCCGTTTCGACTGGCAGGCGGAGGTGTTTCGTCACCGAAACGTAACAAAACCGCCACAGGGCTGTAACGCGGCGGCCCCAGCCTGCCGGGGAATTTTGAAACACGAAGCCATGACGCGAAGCAAGCAAGCGAAGTTCCGACGGGCTGCGACCAGGGCCACCGCCGCCAGCGTGCTGGCCTCGGCCGCGTTGGGCGCGAGTGCCCAAGCCCAATCCTCCGACGCCTTGATCAATGTCCTGGTGAAGAAGGGCATCCTGACCGAACAGGAGGCCCAATCAGTCAAGGCCGAGGCGGAAGACTCCCAAACCAATCTGGTCAGCGCGTCCAAGTGGAAGATCAGCAACGCCATCAAAGACATCGGCCTGTTCGGCGACCTGCGCTTCCGTTACGAATATCGTGGCGTCGAGACCGTGGACAATCAGCTCGGCTACCGCCAGCGGTTCCGCTACGCCCTGCGCGCCGGGATCAAGGGCGACCTGTTCGACGACTTTTATTATGGCATCCGCTTGGAGACGGCCTCGAACCCGCGCTCGCCGTGGGTGACGTTTGGGGACGAGACCAGCTATCCGTTTCCCGGACCGTTCAGCAAGACCAACGACGGCTTCGGCATCGGCCAGGTGTTTCTGGGCTGGCGAGCGGCGGACTGGCTGGAACTGACGGTGGGCAAGATGCCCAACCCGATGTACACGACGGCGCTGATCTGGGATACGGACATCAATCCGGAAGGCGCCGCGGAGCGCTTCAAGCACTCGTTCGGCAACCTGGACCTGTTCGCCACGTTCGGCCAGTTCCTATACCAGGACACGAACCCGGACCAGGGCATCCCGACGATCCCCTCGTTCATGGGGACAGCCCAGAACCTGAGCGACGTGTTCCTGCTGGCCTGGCAGGTGGGGGCGGAGCTGAAGTTCAACCACGACCTGGCGCTCAAGATCGCCCCCACGCTCTACAACTACACCGGTCACGGCCAGAGCGCGGGGTTTCCCGGTCCGTTCGTCGGCGAAGGCGGCCCCGGCGGCCAGAACTTCTACGATCCCAGCAAGCCGTCATGGATCAACCAAAGCGGCATCAACAACCTGCTGGTGTTTGATGTGCCGGGCGAACTCAACTTCAAAATCGGCAAGTACCGCGCCCGGTTGTTCGGCGACTTCGCCGTCAACCTCGACGGCGCGGCCCGCGCCCAGGCGGCCTACCAGGCCTCCCAGACCCTGGCCACCCCGCTATTGCGCGCCTACCCCGACGACAACAAGGCCTACCAAGCCGGCTTCGCCTTCGGCAACCTGGGCTTGGTCTATGGTACGACCTCCAAGAAGCACACCTGGGAAGCCCGCACCTACTGGCAACACACCGAGCAGTACGCGGTGGACGTCAACCTGAACGACTCCGACTTCTTCGAAGGCCGCGGCAACCTCCAGGGCCTCTACACGGCGTTTGCCTACAGCATCACCGACAGCATCATCGGCACCGTTCGCTACGGCTACGCGGAGAAGATCAACCCGAATCTGGGCACCGGCGGCAGCAACCAGGACATGCCGTTCATCAACCCGGTCAATTTTTACAACTTGGTGCAACTGGACCTGACCTGTCGGTTCTGACGCCGAGCCTAGTCCCGGAGCCTTGTCATGAAAACCGTGTCCTTGGTTCTCCTCGCCGGCGCTTGCCTGCTCGCCGGCCCGCGCGGCGCGTCCGCCCAGATGCTCATCAACGGCGCCGGCGCCACCTTCCCGTATCCCATCTACTCGAAGTGGTTCGACGAGTACGCGCGGGTGGACCCCTCGGTGCGCTTCAATTACCAGTCCATCGGCTCCGGCGGCGGCCAGAAGCAAATCCTCGAACAGACCGTCGATTTCGGCGCGTCCGACGGCCCGATGAGCGACGCCAACCTGGCCAAGGCCCCGGGGAAGATTCTCCACATCCCCACCGTGGCCGGCGCGGATGTGATCACCTACAACTTGCCGGGCAATCCCGCGCTCCAGCTTGACGGCGCGACCATCGCCGACATTTTCCTGGGCAAAATCACCAAGTGGAACGATCCGCGCATCGCCGGCCAAAATCCGAGCCTCCGACTGCCGGACGCGGACGTCGTGGTCGTGCATCGTTCGGACGGCAGTGGCACGACCTACATCTTCGTGGACTACCTCAGCAGCGTCAGCCAGCAGTGGGAGGCGAAAGTCGGCCGCGGCACGTCGGTCAAGTGGCCCACGGGCCTCGGCGCCAAGGGCAACGAAGGCGTCACCGGCCAGGTCAAACAGTTGCCCGGCGCCATTGGCTACGTCGAGCTGGCCTACGCCGTGCAAAACCAATTGCCCTACGCCAGCGTCCAGAACGCGGCGGGCAACTACATCGCACCCTCGCTGGAGTCCGTCACCGCGGCGCTGGCTTCCGCGAAAATCCCGGACGACTTCCGTTTCTCAATGGTCCATCCGCCCGGCGCCAAGGCCTATCCAATCGCCGGCGCGACCTGGCTGCTCGTTTACCAGCAGCAAAAGGACGCGGTGAAGGGCCGCAAGCTGGTCGAGTTTTTGCATTGGGCCATCACCCAGGGCGAAAAGATGGCGGAAACCCTGAATTACGCCCCGCTGCCGGAGAATGTGCAGGCGCGCGTCCTGGAGCGGATCAAGGAAATCAAATACTAGCTTGGCCGAAGACGTTGGTTAGAGTTGGTTCCTCCGGGGAGCGGCGGCGGTTTGTCTGCCCCGCTCCCCGGGATTTGTGAAATCCGAACCTGGTTCACCGATGGTAGAAACGCTCCATCCCGCCGCGCCGCGCCCGGTGGCGCTGGCCCTGCCGCCTCCCTCGCAGGCGGGCGACGTGGCATTTCGCTGGCTCACCTGGGCGATGGCGATGGTGGTCGTCGGACTTATCGCCTTGGTCGGCTGGAAGCTCTTCCAAGGTTCGCATCTGTCGCTGCATAAATTCGGCGGGCGCTTTCTGGTGGGCTCGGACTGGGATCCGGTCAACGAGAGCTTCGGCGCGCTGCCCTTCATCTTCGGCACCTTCGTTTCCTCGCTCATCGGCTTGCTGATCGCGCTGCCGTTGGGCGTCGGCACGGCGGTGTATCTGACGGAGCTGGCACCGCTCTGGCTCCGGCAGCCGGTCATCATGGTGATCGAAATGCTCGCCGCCATTCCCAGCGTGATCCTCGGCTTTTGGGGCAGCACGGTGATGGTACCGTGGCTGCGCGACCATCCGTTTCCGATTCTGAAAAAGCTCTTCGGGTCCACGCCGCTGTTTCAAGGCCCGATCTACGGCGTCAGCATGCTGGCCGCCGGCGTGATCCTCGCCATCATGATCTTGCCGATCATCACTTCGGTCTCGCGCGAAATCCTCCGCTCGGTCCCGGATCTCCAGCGCGAGGCCGCCTACGCCCTCGGCGCGACGCGCTGGGAGGTGACGCGCCTCGCGGTGCTGAGTTACGCCAAGCGCGGCATCTTCGGCGCGGCGATTCTCGGCCTGGGCCGCGCCCTGGGCGAGACGATGGCCGTCACCATGGTGATCGGGAACCGGCCGGAGATTGCCGCGTCGCTGTTCGCGCCCGGCTATACGCTGGCCAGCGCGATTGCCAACGAGTTCACCGAGGCCACGACGGACATTTACCTGAGCGCCCTGTTTGAACTGGGCCTGGTCCTGCTGATCGTCACCGTCGTCACCAACATTCTGGCCCAAGTGCTGATCGGCGCCTTTGGCGCGGTCACGCTCAGCCCCGCGCGGCCCTAAACTGATGAAATCCGGACTCGGATGGATTAGTGACGGCATGCGGATGCGAAGCGACCTTGCCGCACCGCCGGCGGTCGCGGGCTTCCGGCACGTCGGCGCGCCCTCGCGAATTCGGTGGATGCCCTGCCCAGGATGAACCCGCGTGCCTTCCATTCCACTTGGCGTAAAGCCAAAAGCGCCTGCGTCTCCTGGCTGTGCTTCCTCTGCGCGCTGATCGTGGTCGCGCCGCTGGCGCTGGTGTTGTTTCACCTGATCCGCTCCGGTGCCGGCGCCGTCGATGGGCATTTCTTCACGCACCTGCCCAAACCCGTCGGCGAGGCGGGCGGCGGCATGGCCAACGCGATCGTCGGCACGCTCACACTGCTCGGGTTGGCATCGCTGGTCGGAGTGCCGGTTGGCGTGCTGGGCGGGGTGTATCTCTCCGAGTACGGGTCGGCGCGGGCCAATTGGTGTGTGCGCTTCGGCGCGGACATCCTCAACGGCACGCCCTCCATCGTGTGGGGTATCGTGGTCTATGCTTTGATGGTCGTGCCGTTGAAAAGCTTCTCCGCCTACGCCGGGGGCGTCGCGCTGGGTTTCATGATGATTCCGCTGATTATCCGCACGACCGAGGAGATGCTGGCGCTGGTGCCCAACGGCTACCGCGAAGCCGCGTTTGCCCTGGGCATCGCGCGGTGGAAGGTCATCGTCCACATCGTGCTGAAGACGGCGCGCAAAGGGATCATCACCGGCGTGTTGCTGGCGCTGGCACGCATCGCGGGCGAGACGGCGCCGCTGCTGTTCACCGCCTTTGGCAACCGGTTTTGGAACCACGATTTGCGCGAACCCATCGCCGCGCTGCCGCTGCAAATCTTCACCTACGCTATCTCGCCCTACGACGACTGGCACCGGCAGGCCTGGGCGGGCGCGCTGGTATTGATCCTCCTGGTGTTGGCCGTCAACATCGGCGTCCGGTTTCTGACCCGGGGCAACCCCGGTCGCCCGTGAACTCCAAGGCGACGACCATGAACCAGCGACCCCCAACCGGCCGGACTGACCCCACCGCTCCAGCCCAAGGCCCGGCCGCACCGAGCGGCCCGGAGCACCCCGGCCCGCGCCCGGCGACGGCGGTGGACGTGCAGGGGCTGAGCGTCTGGTTCGGCCCCCAACAGGTTCTCCGTAAGGTTTGCCTGCAAATCCCGGCGCAAGCGGTGACGGCCATTATCGGCCCCAGCGGCTGCGGCAAATCCACGTTCCTGCGCAGCCTGAACCGCATGCATGACTTGGTGCCCAGCGCGCGGTTAGAAGGCCGGGTCGCCTTGTTCGGCCAAGACCTTTACGCGCCGGGCACGGACCCGACGCGGGTGCGCCGTCGGATCGGCATGGTGTTCCAGAAGTCAAATCCCTTTCCCACCATGACGATTGCCGAGAACGTGACGGTGGGTTTGCGATTGAACGGCCTGCGCCGGCGGGACTTGCTCCAGGAGCAGCTCGAGGCCTCGTTGCGCATGGCCGCGCTGTGGGACGAGGTCAAGGACCGCCTGCACGCACCCGCCGTGAGTCTGTCCGGTGGCCAGCAACAGCGCCTGTGCATCGCCCGCGCCCTGGCGGTCCAGCCGGAGGTGCTGCTGATGGACGAACCGGCGTCGGCGCTGGATCCCATCGCCACCTCGCGCATCGAGGACCTGATTCTCGAGCTGAAGAAGGACTTCACCATCGTCATCGTCACGCACAACATGCAACAGGCGGCGCGCATGTCGGATCACACGGCGTTTTTTTATCTCGGCGAGCTGATCGAGTTCGACCGGACGAAGAAGATCTTCACCAGTCCGTCGAAGAAGCAGACCGAAGACTACGTGACCGGACGATTTGGATGAGGGAACGCCATTGCTGTCAAGATGAGGAGAATCCGGCTGTTCCGATGCCCCAGTCCGGGGCCGGGGACCGAACGCGCAGTTGAAGTCCGGCGCCGGGCTTCCATTTGAAACTGAATTCGATTGCCAGACTATGCAGTACTTTGAGCAGGAACTTTCCGGGTTGAAAGAGCAGCTCCTCACCATGGCCAGCCTGGCGGAAGCCGCGGTCAACCAGGCCATCCAAGCGCTCCGTGACCGCGACGACCCGCTCGCCCGCTGCGTATGGGAGGCGGACACCGGGATCGACCGGCTGGAAGTTGAGATCGACGAAACCGCCATCACGCTCCTGGCCAAGGCCCCGCTGGCGAGTGATCTGCGGTTGATCACCGTGGCCATGAAGATTTCGCACGACCTGGAGCGCGTCGGCGACGAGGCCACCAAGATTGCCAAAAGGACGCTGGAGCTGAACGCGGAGCCACCGCTCAAGATCAGCCTCGATATTCCCGGCCTGGCCCGGCTGGCGGTGGACATGTTGAACGGCGCCTTGGACGCATTTGTCCACCACGACCCGGCCGCGGCGCGGGTGCTGAGCGACCGGGACCGCGAAGTGGACGCGCTGAACCGGCAAATCCACGATCTCTTGGCGCACGCCATGGCGGCCGACCCGCTGAACATCAAACGCGGCCTGAATCTGATGGTCATCGCCAAGAGCCTGGAGCGCATCGCCGATCACGCCGTCAACATTGCTGAAGAAGTGGTTTATCTCTGCGAGGCACTGGATATCCGCCACGCCAAGCACCTGGCCCCGCCCGGCGCGTGAACGCCCCTTCGCGATCTTCCCCTATGACAACGAAACCGAAAATCCTGGTCATCGACGACGAACCAGACGCCGTGGAACTCGTGGAGTTCAACCTGAAGCAAGCCGGGTTCACTGTGATCACGGCGGCCGACGGAGCGGAGGCCTTGCGCCAGGGCCGCTCGCATCAGCCGGACCTGGTCGTGCTGGATCTCATGCTCCCGGAGATCGACGGCCTGGAGGTCTGCAAACTCCTGCGCCACGATCCCACGACGGCCGCGATCCCCATCGTCATGGTGACGGCCAAAGCCGCCGAGGTGGACCGCATCCTGGGGTTGGAACTGGGCGCCGACGACTACGTCACCAAGCCGTTCAGTCCGCGCGAGCTGGTGTTGCGCATCAAAAAGCTCCTGGAGCGAGGCCGGCCCGCGGTCGCCAAGAAGGAGAAATTCGTCTTCGGCGAGCTGGTCATCGACTTGCCGCGCCACCTGGTCAGTGTTCGCGGCAAACGCGTTGAATTGACGTCAACGGAGTTCCGGCTGCTCACCTTGCTGGCCGAGCGCGCCGGGCGCGTGCAATCGCGCGACCAGTTGCTGCAAGACGTCTGGCACTACGACAACATCATCGACACGCGCACCGTCGATACGCACATGCGCCGGCTCCGCGAGAAACTAGGTCCGGCGGCAAAGCATCTCGACACGGTGCGCGGTGTCGGGTATCGGTTCGTGGAGTAGCTGGAGTCTTGGCCGGCGACCGCCGCCCCCAGCGAAACCCGAGATCCGAATGCCGAAATCCGAACGACACCCGAAGCCCGAAATTCAAATTCGCCCGCGGCCCAAACACTTTTTGGGGTTTCGGGGATGCGCCGCATGTGGCCCGCGTTGACCATCATTCTTGCGGTGGCGCTGGTCGTCCTGCACTTCGGGTGGCAGCGCCGGAGCCGACGCGCGGAACGGACCTTCCGTGCGGAACTCGACGGCCTGAAACGCAAACAAGAGCAGGCCCTGTCCCGCGAACACGCCCAGGGGACGGCGCTGTTCGACAGCATGGTTGAGGGCTTCCTGCTGCTCGACACCGCCGGGCGCGTCCAGATGGGCAACCGCGCTTTCAACGATCTGTTCGGCATCACGGGCGACGTGCGCGGCAAGACCATTCTGGAAGTCCTGCGCCGGCATGAGCTGGCCGAAATCGTGACCCGCTTGACCACGCAGGATCGCGTCCTCGGCCACGAGCTGAGATTGGGGGGGGGCGTCGGACGGTGCGTCGAGGTGAACGCCGCTGCGATCGTCGGCCCGGCGGGCGAGCGGCGCGGCGCCATCCTCGTCTTCCACGATCTGACACGACTTAAACTCCTGGAACAGACTAGCTCCGAGTTCGTGGCCAACGTCAGCCACGAGTTACGCACGCCGCTCTCAATGATCAAGGGCTACGCCGAGACGCTCCTGGCCGGCGCGAAAGACGATCCCGAGGTGGCGACTAAATTCCTGCGAACGATCGAGCGCCACTCCGATCGGCTGAGCTTGCTCATCGAGGATCTGCTGACCAGTTCCGAACTGGAGTCGGGCCGCGCCATCATGCATTTCAAGCCCGTCCCACTGCGTCCGCTGGTGGAGAAAGTGTTTGAGGACTTCGAAGCTCGAGCACGCGCCCGGAAGGTGCGGTTGGCAAACCAACTGCCGGAATTGATCGCGCGGGCTGACGCCGACCGCTTGCAGCAGGTCTTTGCCAACCTGGTGGACAACGCGATCAAGTACGGCCGGATCGAGGGCGTAGTGACGGTGGGCGGCCGAGTCTTGGCCGAAGGACAAATCGAAATCCGGGTTGAGGACGACGGCCCCGGACTACCGCCGGAAGCGGTGGACCGGGTCTTCGAGCGCTTTTACCGGGTGGACAAGGCGCGTTCCCGCGAACAGGGCGGCACCGGTCTGGGGCTGTCGATTGTCCAGGATATCGTTCACGCCCACGGGGGGAAAGTCTGGGCCGAAAGCAGGCCGGGCCACGGCTCGACATTCTACTTTCGGTTGCCGGGAAACGATCCGGCGGTGAACCAACCTGCGGTGGCGTGACCAAGGCGCGCGATCCGCCGGCGGCCTTCACCAACGCAGTTCTTTTAGGTAGCGGACGCTTTGCGGGATCTGCTCGACCGAGGAGGGCGACTCGTCCTCGATGAAATAGTATTTTACGCCCGCGCGCTGGGCGGCCTGGAAAATGGCGGGGAAGTTCATCTGGCCGGTTCCGAGTGCGACATCGTTGGCAACATCCGTTGACCCGGAAAGGCTGCCTGTCGGCACGCCTTTCTTGAGGTCTTTCAGGTGCATCATCACGAAGCGCTGGCCGTACTTCTGGAGCAGCTTCACCGGATCCTGGCCGGGGAAGACGACCCAGAGGATGTCCATCTCGTAGCTGACGTACTTGGGGCGGGTTTCGGCCATAAGCAGGTCAAACAGAGTGCCGTCGCCGTGCGGTTGGAATTCGTAGCCGTGGACGTGGTAGTAAAACTTGATGCCGTGTCGAGCCAGCGCCTCGCCGGCGTGGTTGAACACTGCAGCGGCTGCACGGCATTGGGATTCGTCAAAAGGATCCTTGTGCGGGATCCAAGCGCAACCGGCATACTTCAGGCCGAGTGCTTCCGCTTCGCGGGCAATGCCTTCCACGTCGTCCTGGAAGCGTTCGTAGGGGAAGTGGTTTCCGATCGGTCTGAGTCCGTTCGCGGCGAGCAACTCCTTGAACTTCTCCGGCGCCAGCCCGTAGGTTCCCGCGATCTCGACGTCGCGGAACCCGAAGTCGCGCGCCATCTTGAGCGTGCCCGGTACGTCCTTCGCGAACTCGGCCCGCAGACTGTAGAGTTGCAGGCCGGGCATGCCTTTGAAGGAACCAGCCTTCGCAGAGAAGGCCGTGGAACCCATAAGCGCGATGCTGAGAAGGAAAGCTAAGTGTTTCATGGTCCAAGAAGGATTACCCACACCGGGCGGACAAGTGAAGGCAAATTTTCGCCGCCCGGCAAGACCGGTGGTGTCAGCGCGGCTCGTTCGGGGAAACAAAAAAGGCGCGAACCACGTTCGCGCCTTTCAAGTTCCGTCAGGTCGGATTACTTCTTGCGACCGAACCGGCCCACTCCGAAGAGTATTCCCACTCCGCCCACCAGTCCCAGTAGGAGGCTGGAAGGTTCCGGGGCGGCCTGCATCTGCGCGCCGAAGTCAATCGGGCCGGCGGAGTTTGTCATCAGAGTCCAACCGCCGAAGCCGGTGTTTTGCCAGTAATCCGCATAGTTGCCGCCCACGACCGGCGGCGAATACAAGTCCACTCCAACGGAGTCGGAAGAGTTCAACCCCGTAAACTGCACGCTCCACGTCATATTTGAGACAACCGGCATCGCGCCAATCAAGGGCACCAGACCGCTGGCGAAATCGCTGGCCGTAAACGTCACCGTGCTCCGAGGCGTCGGGATAATGGGAAAATAGCCGCTGTCGTAAAACACGGTGCCGGGTGAAGCGTAACTACCAGGGCCGCCCGGAAACAGCGGACCATTGTTCTCGTAAAATATCACGCGCGCTTGAACGGCACCGGAAAAACTGATGTTGCCCGGGCTCAAAGTGTTGGTGCCCCAATATTCGAATGAAAAGCTGGTGAGGTACCGCTGAGTACCACTGAGGACGATTTCGTCACCGACTTCGTTGTGACCCGGATTAAAGCGAAGATGTAAGTCGTTGACCGTATTGTCGTAAATGACATCGGCTGCGAGTGGCAGACTGGTCGCCAACCACAATGCACCGACCGTGAGACAAAGTTGATTTTTGAGTCTGGCTTTCATAGTTCCACAGGCTTCTTTCTTTGCTGGAACACACCGTCGCCCAGCGATTAACTGAGTCAGAGATTAAACGAGGGGAGAAATTTGTCAACGCTTTTCGCAACTTTTTTTGGCGCGCGATCCGCCCAGAAAACGCCGCTGCGGGACCGGTGAGTGAGCAAGGGGGCCAAACGGCTCGTGTCCGCGAATAGCGGTTGCCGCTTGCCCTCGCTGTCGAGCAGACGGCCTCCCTCTGAATGGCGGGCCAAGTTTGGCCGGACCTGATACCGCGTGACTCCGGCCCGCGGCGGGTGCCGCTTGAATGAAGTGACGTCGGCGGGCTGCCCAGCGGAACCCGGCTCGGGAGTGGCCATTCATTCCAGGACCGTGCATTTTGCCGCAGGTTTTGGTTGAATCTCCCGGCCAACTGAATACTTGTCTTGCGCTTGGGCGTGCGGAGCCTTTTCCTGACCGCAACTGAAACGAGCCAACGACCGATAGTGAAACTGACCGACCTGCGGGGCATCCTGCAATACATCCCGCGTTTCCGCGAGCGGACGTTCATCCTGAGCATCGACGGGGCGATCGTCACCGACGAGAACTTTGCCAACCTGCTGCTGGACGTGGCCGTGCTTCGCTCCTTGAACATCCGGGTCGTGCTCGTCCATGGCGCGTCGGCCCAAATCCAGAACCTCGCCACCGAGCAGGGCGTCACCCCATCCAACCTCGACGGCGCGGGCGTGACCGACGCTGCCACGCTGCGCTTGGCGCTCACCGCCGCCAACCGGCTCACGCACGAAATCCTCGAAGGCCTCTCGGCCAACGACCTCCGCGCGGCGGCTACCAACGCCGTCATCGCCCATCCGCTGGGCATCCTGGGCGGCGTGGACCACCTGTTCACCGGCAAAGTCGAGCGCGTCGATGTGGAGTTCTTGCAGAGCCTGCTGGCCCAAGGCGTTCTCCCGGTCATCCCCCCCTTGGGCTTCGACGGTGACGGGCGGACCTACCGCGTCAATTCGGACACCGTCGCTCTGGCCGTCGCGGAAGCGCTCAAGGCCATCAAGCTGATGTTTATCACCACGCAGGACGGGCTGCTCTGCCAGGGACAGCTCATCCGGCAGATGCTCGTTGCCAATCTCGAAGCGCTCCTGGAGAAGAGCAAAGCCGACTTCCCGCCCGAGCAGGTCTCGAAGGCCCAGTGCGCCGTGGCGGCGTGCCGCGCCGGGGTGCAGCGCGTCCACGTCATCAACGGCCGGGTGGATGAAGGCTTGCTGGCCGAAGTGTTTTCGAACGAGGGCATTGGCACGCTCATTTATGCCAACGAGTACCAGCAGGTCCGCCGCGCGATGAAGAAGGACGTGCGGGCGATCCTCACCCTGACCAAACCCTCCATGGACACCGAGGAACTGGTGAAGCGCACGCGGTCGAGCATCGAAAAACAACTCGGCGATTACTACCTCTTCGAGATCGACCGCAACCCGGTGGCCTGCGTGGCGCTGCACGCGTACCCCGAGGCCGGCAAGGCCGAGGTGGCGCACCTCTACGTCAGCCCCTCGCACGAAAACCAGGGCATCGGGCGCAAGCTCATCCAGTTCGTCGAAAACAAGGCGCGCGACAGCGGCCTGGGCGAACTCATCGCCCTCTCCACCCAGGCCTTCACCTACTTCCAGTCCAAGGGCGGCTTCGTCGAAGGCAGCCCCGACGACCTGCCGCCGGGCCGGCGCGAGAAATACGACCAAAGCGGCCGGCGCTCCAAGGTGCTGGTGAAGCGACTGGTGAAGTAACACGGTGCGGCCCACCGGCCCGGCTTGGCAGGCCACCAACCCGGTCCGCCCTGTCTTACGCCGACGGTTCCCGGGCCGCGCCGCCCCGGCGGTTTTCCCGGTCGGCCGGGCGAAACTTCCCGCTTTCCACTCGCCCCACCTGCCGTAAATTTCCCGCGTGACGCTGTTGGAACAGATGACCCAGTTGGCCGCGCAGGCGAAGGCCGCGTCGCGCGAACTTGCCAAGCTCGCGCCGGACGAGAAGAACGCCTGCCTGCGGGCGATGGCGGATGCGCTCGAACAGAACGCCCCCGCCCTCCAGTCCGCCAACGACCAGGACATGACCGCCGGCGCGGTCGCGGGACTGTCCGCCGCCTTGCTCGACCGCCTCCGTCTGGACGTCAAACGCATCGCCGCCATGGCCACCGGGCTGCGCGAGGTCGCCGCGCTGCCGGACCCCATCGGACGGATTCTCGACGAACGCGTGCGGCCCAACGGGCTGCGTCTGCGGAAGGTCAGCACCCCCATCGGCGTGATCGTGATCATCTACGAGTCCCGCCCCAACGTGACGGCGGACGCCGCGAGCCTGTGCTTCAAATCCGGCAGCGCCACCATCCTGCGCGGGGGCCGCGAGGCGCTGCATTCCAACCAAGCCATTGCCGGCGTCCTGATTGCCGCCGGCCGGCGGGCGCTGCCGCGGTTTCCGGACCACGCCATCCAAGTCGTGCCTACGAGCGACCGTGAAGCCATCCCCGCCTTGCTGTCGCTGACGCAGTACGTGGACCTGTGCATGCCGCGTGGCGGCGAGGGGTTGATACGCGCCGTGGCTGAGTGCTCGAAGGTGCCGGTGATCAAACATTACAAAGGCGTCTGCCATGTCTTCGTGGACCGCGACGCCGACTTGCCGATGGCGGAGGCCATCGTGCTCAACGCCAAATGCCAGCGCCCCGCCGTCTGCAACGCGATGGAGACGCTGCTGGTGGACCGGAACATCGCCGGGGCGTTCCTGCCGAAAGTCGGCCAGCGGCTCGGCGAGAAGCACGTGCAGTTGCGCGCCGACGCCGAGGCCGAGGCGATTTTGAAATCCGAAGTTCCGAACCCGAAATCCGAAATCCGGCGGGCCACCGACCAGGACTTCTTCACCGAATACAACGACGCCATTCTCAACGTCCGCGTGGTGGACGGCCTGCAGCAGGCCATTGACCACGTCAACCACTACGGCTCGGCCCACTCGGACAGCATCGTCACCCGGAACGAGGCGGCGGCGCGGCAGTTTCTGGCGGAGGTGGATTCGGCGGCGGTCTATTGGAACGCCTCGACGCGCTTCACCGATGGCGGCGAATTCGGCATGGGCGCCGAGATCGGGATCAGCACCGACAAGATCGGCGCGCGCGGCCCGATGGGGCTGGAGGAGCTGACCAGTTACAAGTGGATCGGCTACGGCAGCGGACAGCTCCGAACTTGAAGCCAGGCAATTTTCCATGACGGCCCTCTGTCCGGGGTCTCGTGAGGTTGCTCCGCCAGCCTTGTCGAACCCGGCATGAGACAGTTCAGTATGCGCGGATGTCGAAAGGTTCCGCTCGTTTGAGTTTCATGGTTGGTGTTGTTGCTTTCTGTGCCTAGAACCAAAGCCACTTCGGGGCTCCTCGGACCCAAGATCGGCGACGTGCCACCGCCGTTGACGATCTCCCAGACTCTTCAAGGTCCTCCGGCCAGCGAGATCTGTTGGGAGCGACTCAAGGGTAAGGTGGTGGTGCTGGAATTCTGGGCTACATGGTGCGGACGCTGCGTGCGAGAGATCCCTCATCTGAATGAGCTCGTGGATCAGTTCCGAGACAAACCGGTTATCTTCCTCTCAGTTTCCGACGAAAACGAGGGCGTTGTCAAAGCCTGTCTGAGCAAACACCCGATGAAGGCCTGGATTGGTCTGGACGACTACCAAGTGCTGAAGAAAGCGTTCGATGTGCGCGCCATGACTCACGTGGTGATCGTGAACGCCGAGGGGCGCATCGCCGCGATTGCGACCCTCGCTTCCGTCAAAGCCCAACACCTGGAGGAAGTGCTGGCCGGGAACAAGTGTTCGCTGCCGGAACCGGAAGTCTATGCGACCGACGACACTGCATCCGCCGAAGTCATTTCTTCGCAAGCGCCGCCCCTTTTCGAGATCTCCATTCGCCCGCGGCACATTCCGGGAAGAATCGTCGGACCCGTTTGCTCGTGGTCTCGCGACCAGGAAGGCTGCGGCTGGAAGGGCGAAAAAGCCACGGTTGAGTCCGCGCTGGAGGTTGTCTTCGACAAGGGCCACTGCCGCGTGATCCTTAAATGCGACTTGCCGGATGGTTTTTTCGATTTCCGGCTGAAAGCGCCGGCCGGCCACGCTCGTGAGCTGGAGGACCAGTTCATCGCTGCCCTCCGGACAGCTTTTGGTCTCGACGCAACGCGCACTCTCCGAGAGATGGATGCCTATGTCCTCACGCAAGAGAGCACAGACGCTCCAGGCTTTCGCCAAGTCAGCGAACGTGGTGGCGGGAGAGGAATGCGGGGCGGCTTCCGGCTCAAAGGATGCGAGACGAGGCTCATCGCAGGCTTCCTCGAAGACAGCCTGGGTCAGCCGGTGTTCGATGAAACCGGTTTGCGGGGGCTTTTCGCGGTGGACATGAAGTGGGAGCTCTCCGAGGCGGAGAAATTGGAAACCCGCATGGACCGGCGAGTGTGGCAAGCCATTGAAGCCAATCCCCACGGCGACTGGATCAGCGCGCTGCCTCCAGAACTGCGCGAAGGAACACCGCTTGAAGACATCCAACGCTTGAAGCAGGAGTTGGCCAAACCTGAGTGGCAGCGGTTCAAGCCGGATCCGCCTGCCGTCATGGCGGCGGTGCGGAACCGGCTGGGCCTGCAACTGTCGCCGGTTCGGCGCGCGGTTGAGGTCTTGGAAGTTCGCAAGACGGGGCAACCCGACTCCTGACCCGTCCTGCCGCCGGTGGAAGCGGCCGCAGGCGGTTGCCGTCGGCGCGCGGGGTGCCGGTGCCTCGGGAGATCGAGTATTGGGCAAGAAGTGGGATGCGTCTCGGGCCGACGCCGGCGGATTTTCTGCTGTTCCTTTGGCCGCGCTTTCAGAACAATCGGGGTGAACCGATGGTTCGACCACGACACATGACCGCAAAGAGCGCAAAACCGAAGGACAACGCCGCGAGCCGCTGGCTCTCCTACCGACCGGAAATCAAGGTGCTTGACTGCACCATCCGCGACGGCGGCCTGATGAACAACCATCACTTCGACGACGCGATCGTCAAGATGGTGTACGACACCTGCGTCGCCGCCGGCATCGATTACATGGAAGTCGGCTACAAGGCTTCGCGCCAAGGGATCAAGCAGGGCGAGCACGGTTGCTGGAAATACTGCCGGGAAGAGGATCTCCGGCGCATCGTCGGCGAGAACCCCACCGCCCTCAAACTCGCCGTCATGGCCGACGCCGAGCGGTGCGATTACCACGAAGACATCCCGCCCAAGAAGGAAAGCGTCCTCGACCTGATCCGCGTGGCGACCTACATCAACCAGATTCCCACCGCGCTCGACATGGTCAAGGACGCCCACGACAAGGGCTACGAGACGACCGTGAACCTGATGGCCGCCTCGACGGTCCCGGATCGCGAGTTGAACGAAGGCCTGGAGATGCTCGCCACCTCCGAGGCCAGCGCGATTTACGTGGTGGACAGTTTTGGCGCGCTCTACAGCGAGCAGGTGCATTATCTGGTGAAGAAATACCTGCATTACTGCAAGCCCACCGGCAAGGAGGTGGGCGTCCACATGCACAACAACCTGCAACTGGCCTACGCCAACACCATCGAGGGTATCGTCATGGGCGCCAACTTCCTCGACGCCACCATGGCCGGCCTGGGCCGGGGCGCGGGTAACTGTCCGATGGAGCTGCTCATCGGCTTTCTCCACAATCCGAAATACGATCTGCGCCCCGTGCTTGACTGTGTGCAAAACCACGTCGAGCCGATGCGCCAGCGGCTGCTCTGGGGCTACGACCTGCCCTACCTGCTGACCGGCCTGCTCAACCAACATCCGCGCGCCGCCATCCGCTTCAAGGAAGCCGAACTCAAAGGCGAAAAAGGCGACATCCTCCGCTTCTACGACACGGTGACGGAGCAGGAATGATGCGGGCGCGGCGGGGCAGTTGTCCGGCGGGGCTGGCCGCCTAACCGGTCAGTGTCGGAGACGGTCGCCGCGAAGCGTCGTTTGCCGTCGGCGAGCCGACCGTGACGGCGACTGAAGCACGTCAGCCCGCAGCAGGCGGGCCGCCACCCGGGCCGCTTTCCGTTCAGGCCTACCGGACCTTGGGCGAACTGGGCCTTCTCCCGAAACTTGGTCGTCATCCGGGGACACGCGGAGGACTTCTGGCTGGAGCATCCCCGCACGGCGGAGTTGGTCGTTGAAGTCTGCGTAACCAGTCACGATTACGACCGCACCAAGCTCCGCGCCGAGCCCTGGCCGGCGGGTGGGAAGTCTGGCTTGTCCTCGGGCCGGAAGCGGGATCGAGGTCTTTCGCCGGCCCGTCAGCGGCGAATTCACCGAGCGCACCGTCCACGGCCCCGGCGGTCGCTTTACCAGCGCCGCGGTGCCCGGTTTCACGGTGGAGTGGCCGCCGTGCTTCAGGCTTGAAAAAGCATTTTACGATGGCGCCTACGAGCACCCCGCAGCGTCCTGGAGCAAACCGGGGAACAACTGAAGTGGCTGAACGCCGCGCATCTCGCCGGAAGGGCCGCTGGAGGAAATCTGCCGCCTGCGCGACGAGATCGAACATCTGACGGCAGCTCTGGCCGCCGCGGAGGCTGCCTCCGCGTGGCCGACTGAACGCCCCAAATCCCACCGCCCGTCCCGCCCGGTTCTTTTTTGACCCAGCGCCCAGTCCAAGGCGCAGTGCCCCTATAACCAGCGGCGCCGTGACGAACCTTTACGGACGACCTACGAACCAGCCTGCGGACCAACGGACCCAGCAGGCATCCGGGCGGCGGCTACCTTTCCAACTGGAAGAAGAGCAGCGAGTGGTCGGAATAGTCTTTGATCCACTGTTGCTTTTGGGCGTCGGTCGTCAGTGCGGCCCAACCGCGCACCTCGATCTCCGCGCCACCGCCGAAGGCCTTGAACGGGAGGTGGTCAGCCGCGACGACGTGGTCCAGGTTGCTGGGTGGCGTCTGGCTCGACGGGCCGTTCCACCAAGTCATTTCCTTCGTCTTGGCCAGTCGGCGCATCTTCCGCTGTTTCGCGTTCGCATCAAGTTTGCGCAGCTCCAGTTCGGGTTGGATGCTCCGGTTGAACGGATAGTCCATGCCCATGATGTTCAAGTCGCCCAGGAAGAGGTAGTTGGCCGGGGCGCCGGGCGGCACGGCCTCGAGCGTTTTGCGGAATTCCAGCGCGCGTTGCAGCATGTCGTCCCGGATGCCCAGGCCAATCGGTTCGGAACTGCTTTTGGTGTGGAGAAAAAGCAGCGGATAATGGGCGCCGCCGACCGTGACGGTCAGGAGCGCGCCGGGCCGCAGGTAGGTGTTGCCGGATTTGAACTCCAGTTTCTGTGTGAAGAAGACCGTCAGCGTTTTCCGGGCGCCGACGAGGATTTCCTGGACCTGCTGGCCCTCCGTGGTGTGGAACTGGTAGTCGGGCATCCGCGTGGTGAGTTCGCTGAAGACGGTTTTGCCCTCGACCTCGTACAGGGCGAACACGTCCGGGTTTTGGTCTTTGAGGAACTGGACGACGCGCCCGATGCGCGAGGGGTCGTCCTTGAAGTGCTCGACGTTCCAGGAAGCGACGGAGAAGAGTTTGGCCATAAGATGAATGGGTTGAACCGCTCTTGGTTTCGCCGTCAACAAACCATTTCCCGCCCTCGCGCGCAAGCCCTTCTTCAGCGC
>VFSW01002409.1_pt1 | contig 28192 bp, 25 predicted proteins | sample 5358111 | NCBI WGS metagenome assembly VFSW01 (sample SAMN11554181, study PRJNA540505) | mine drainage metagenome | isolation source: sediment from site ElyBrook_90M | place: USA: Ely Copper Mine, Vershire, VT | collected 2017 | reverse complement strand
ATCCTTGATGCACAAGTCAATCTAGCAACCGAGCGTGCCACCGTTACCTATCAGCCAGGTGTTACAGGCATCGAGCAAATGCTTACAAAGGTTGACGCCGTTGGCTATAAAGCTACGCCATTAGAACAGTCGACAGCGATAGTGCCACCATCGTCGGCAGAGGTTATTCCTCCGAAGACACACGCCGCGCTCGTTTCACCGCAAGAAGATGCACAGAACAAGCGCAAGGCCGCGGAGATCATCCATAAACGCAATCTGCTTCTACTCGGCATTGTGCTATCATTGCCCGTTGTTATCCTGAGTATGTTTTTTATGAACCGCTTCCCCGGTGAGAACTATCTCTTGCTTGCACTTACCACCCCGGTCTGGGCCATCGTTGGTTGGGAATTCCATCGCGGCGCACTCAAGACACTCCGCCATGCCAGTGCAAACATGGATACGCTGGTCTCTCTTGGCTCGACAGCGGCCTATGTGATGAGCATCGTTGCGACTTTCTTCCCATCAATCATTGGTGGAATCACCTTTTATGACACAACAGCTCTGATTGTCACGCTCATTTTCTTGGGCAAATACCTTGAGGCACGCGCGAAAGGCCAGACCAACGATGCCATCCGAAAATTGATTGGCTTGCAAGCAAAAACTGCTCATGTCATGCGCGACGGGCAAGAGATTGAACAGCCTATCGAGCAGGTACAGGTCAATGATGAATTAGTCGTGCGCCCAGGCGAGAAAATTCCTGTCGATGGACTCACGCTCTCAGGTCACTCAACTGTTGACGAATCGATGATTACGGGCGAGAGCATTCCCGTCGAGAAAACTGAAGGTGACGCGCTGATTGGCGCAACGATTAATCAGCGTGGACTGCTACACATGCGCGCGACAAAGGTTGGTACGGATACTGTACTAGCCAGCATCATTCGTATGGTAGAGCAAGCCCAGGGTTCTAAAGCTCCTATCCAGCGTCTCGCCGATAGCATCTCAAGCATTTTCGTACCGACAGTACTGATTATTGCTTCGCTGACGTTCATTGCATGGGCGATCATGGGCAACGTCTTCCACCTATATAGCAGCAGTGGCATGAGTGCGAGCGCGAGCAATCCCTGGATTGTCGCGATTGTCGCAGCGGTGGCCGTGCTGGTAGTCGCTTGCCCCTGCGCATTGGGACTGGCAACACCAACCGCGATTATGGTCGGCACAGGCAAGGGAGCAGAGCAGGGCATTCTGATTAAAGGTGGTGAAAGCCTGGAACGCATTCAAGCCGTTCAAGCCGTATTGCTCGACAAAACAGGCACAATCACACGTGGCAAACCTGCACTCACTGATGTCATCGCCCTCGTGGAGAGCAAACGTGATGAGATGCTGCGCCTGACAGCGGAAGCCGAGCAAGGGTCGGAACATCCACTCGCCTCCGCCATCGTAGATGGGGCAAAAATGCAAGGGCTTCTCTTACAGAGCTATCCTCAACAGTTCACAGCCCTGGCTGGACGTGGCCTTGAGGCTCAAGTTGAGGAGCATACCCTCCTCATCGGCACACATGCGCTACTCAGCGACTACCAAATTGATGGTAGCCCTCTGCAAGAGCAACGCGAGCGGCTAGAAAAACAGGGCAAAACGACAATGCTGGTCGCCATTGATGGGACACTTGCAGGCATGGTCGCCGTTGCAGACACCGTCAAACCCGGTTCAGCTGAGGCTGTGAAGCATTTACAGGAGCAAGGCATCAGCGTCTGGATGATTACGGGCGATAATCGCCGCACCGCGCAGGCCATCGCCGCACAGGTAGGCATCGCTCCTGAACATGTGCTGGCTGAAGTCTTGCCCGAAGACAAGGCCAATCAGGTCAAACGCTTGCAGGAACAAGGGCTTGTCGTAGCATTTGCAGGTGATGGCATCAACGATGCACCAGCTTTAGTACAGGCAGACGCGGGTATCGCGATGGGCACAGGCACTGATGTGGCGATAGAGGCAGCGGACATCACGCTGGTCAAGGGCAACCTGCGCAGCATGGCGACCGCCCTCGCCCTCTCACGGGCAACAATGCGCACGATCAAGCAAAATCTGTTCTGGGCCTTTGCCTATAATGTTGTCTTAATCCCGACCGCGATCCTCTCGCCCATGATACCGTTCCTGCGAGAACAAGCACCCATCTTCGCGGCAGCAGCAATGGCTCTCTCTTCGGTCACAGTGGTGAGCAATTCGCTCCGCCTGCGCCGCTTCGGACGCCAGCACGAAAGCTCTAGAATCTAAGTGTGATACCGCTCTCACCTTCTGTGACACAAACGTGAGAGCGATAGGATATACTATAAGAAAAGGTACGTTAAAAAAGTAGATATCAGCCTATTAATGAGGAAGAAGGCAATCTTATGATGTGGAACTACGGCTACGGCTTCAACTGGTTCACTATGTCTCTTATGGCGATTGGCATGATCTTGTTTATCCTCTTGCTAGTCGTTCTGGCATGGGCGATCATTCGCAAGCTCGGAGACAAGGCAACGAGAACGATGCTCACACCCACACGAGAGTCATCACCTACAATGGAAGTGCTACGCCAACGCTATGCACACGGCGAGATCGATAGCGACACATTCAATCGCATGCGCACTGAGCTTGAAGGGACTGAGATGCCACTTCAACAACAGAGAGAGCCACTGAGCAACCGACGATAACAACATTTCTAGAGAAAAAGAGCAATGTCACCTTTTATAGGCCATTGCTCTTTTTTTCTGCTCTTTTAATCCTCGTTCCAGCACCTCATATACAAACGTATAAGACTGCTCAAAAACCATTACGCCAGATGCTGCTGACGGCGCACATCCATTGCCATATTGGCAGCAAGTGCAGTGAGCGAAGAGCCTCCTGGAGCCACGTATGCCTGCGTGGTCTGTGCAATGCTCGTCTCGATATTTTGAATGACGGAATCACTGCACACACTACTGGGTTGATTGTTTGTAATCGCGCAGATTGACGCCGTCAGGTAGTTGGCTGTTCCGAGAATACTTTTAGAAAGCTGATTCTCACTCGTCAACTGGCTGACAATAGCTTGCATCGAAAGAGCTTGCGAAGTAGGATCACTGGTATTCACTCTGAGCAGACCCGGATCGTAGCTTGCCCCCGTAATCAGGTATTTGTTTCCAATGTCCATAAAAGGATAGCCACTGAAATTATTTTGCGTAAGAATCTGTTGCTCGCTCGTAGTCGGTGCATGCAGAACGTTATGCTGAAGATCTTCATGCTCAATCAATGCGGCATCAATATACGCACTTGTATAACTGTTCTGGCCAAACGTAAAGGTTGCTGTACTTGGGTAGCTATCATTGCTCGCTGACACCATTGTTCTTAAGCCACTAAAGGTGCCAAAACGTCCTAATGCGACGACGATAGACCAACGTTCAGCCGCACAGTTGGGACACCATTCAGCCCCGTAAAAAAAGACTTCGGGCTTTCCCGTTGCTCCAGTCAGGGGTGTTCCAGCACCTTGCGCCAACTTAAAGGGATTCGAGACGCCCCCAGTACCCACCTGATCCAGAATACTCGGGTCAACCTGTGTCACTGTTTTAAACGTTGCAGCATCAACAGCAGTATTGACTGCACTGCTTGTAGTCGTGGCTGGGTTTGATTGCTTTGAGAGAAAAATAAACAGACCCACAACAACAACAACCAGCACCAGAATACCTCCCACGAATAACCATGTTGCATTCCTTTGTGCCTGCCGATTGCGCTTACCGCGCTTCAATTGCTTACTCCTCGATGATGTAGGCTGAGCAGCAGACCTACCTTGCCGCGCCTGCTCGCGCCGATTTGCGGCCGATGCAGCACTTTGTTGTTTCGTTTTTGCCATATCTTTCCTACTTTCCTCCTCACAGAACAATGCTTGTCCTACAAAAAATACGTTTATCTTATCTTATCGTTACAACCTCTGTCGTCAACAAGAAGTACTATGCTGCTTCCTTGATATCACTCAGGGCAAGAAAACGTGCTGTCACAACAAATGGAAGAGCTTTTGTGAGAGGAAGGATACTATCTCTTGTTGATGTGTTGCGTGGATGACCTCGGCAGTGTGGGCATCTTTGTATTAAGCCAGTCTTGATAACCTATACCACTTATACATTCCATTGCCAGTATAGCACACGTTGATCGCCCTGCGGCAATACCAGTGACGCACAATAATTCACGATATGTGGCACAGCACGTACCTGCCAGGATATCCCCGCATGATCTACCACGCGATCACTTTCTGTTACCATACGCGCATCTTCTTGTTCTGCCCCCGCTAGGCCAACACCACGCGCTTTTAGATAGGCCTCGTAGCGCGTCCAAGAGCGAAAAAAATGCTGTTGTCTTATCTCACCCTCCAACATGCGCAATGCTTGTTGCGTTTTGACAGAAAAGAAGTCTTGCGCGATCTCCAGCGCATCTGGCATAGGGCGTAACACATATTCGACATCAACCCCTACCTCATCATGCGATGAAAAAACATAGAGCGCAATTTCATAAGCATGCGACATATTAAAAGACAAACGAGGCGTTAGCGTTTGAGCAGTCATCTGTAAAAACGGTTTCCCATATGCTCCCTGCGCAAAACACACTGCCAACGGCTCCATATGCAAATAGCGACCCACGAGCAGGCGCAGAATGCCGTGACTTACGATGAAACGACGCTGGTCGCGTGCAAAGCGAAAACGTGTGGCTCTGCTCTTTTCATCTTCAGACAATGCTAGCGCATACCGTTCAACAAGTGCCGGCGCCAGATCAAGGCTAGCCAACCAGACATGCACCTCATGCAGAGGCAAATGTACCTCGTGCGGTGGGGTATGCCAGTAGTCCGCTTCATGTTCGATACACACGGTTGCTCTATCCTCACGCATACACCGTACAGCGAGCCTCTTTGCACAACTAGACAATCATACCAGTTGTCGGCAACACAATCAAATCGCAATAGATACGCCCCATCTGCTCCGGCGGATAGGGCATAGCATGTTCCAACCACCACTGAATCAGGCTCACCGAAGCGGTAATCAGATGGTGAGCAACAATCTCAATCGGCACACTACTCTGCAGACGCACCGTGTGCTGCTGAAGAAAGCTACGCATGCCCTCTTCAATTATACGTGGCATCAATGAGGCGGAACGCTGGCTTCTCAATAACACCTGGATCATCTCACTGTGGGCCTGTACATAACGGAAGAGGAGTGTGCCAACCAGTGCTGGATCAGTTTCAGGCTTTGCAGGCAATAAGACACCCGTCAATTCATCCAAAATGACTTCAACCACATCTTGCAACAAAGCCTCTTTATCATGATAATGACGGAAAAACGTCGCATAGCCAACATCCGCCCGCTCGGTGATATCCCGAATCGTCGTGTTATCGTAACCCTTTTCCAGTGTCAAGGCGATCAATGCCCGCGATAGCAAATTTTGCGTGCGTTTAACCCGTTTATCTCGTATATCCATGTCTTTATCTTCATGGTGTGCTAAAGAGCAACGCGCATGTCCTCCCCATTAGCCCTATTGTATCACGCTTTTCAACAGACTGAATGCCTTGCTCTGCCACCGTGAGAGACCCTTTTGGGGCCGAGCTACTCTTGACATGCAACCTTTTTATGATCTATCATGTACAATATTGTATACACTAGATCATAACATATACATCCTGTCGCTGACAGGTCAATGACAAGCATGATGGAGAAAACCTTTGCAGACAGAGCAACAGCAGATCGAACCAACGCTATCGGCAACAACTCATATAGCAGAAGCACAGAGTGGCGGTCAATGTCCAATTGACCATCGCTTCCTCAGCCGGCAGAAGACAACACAGCAGGTCGAACCTGTTGATCTGCCCATCGAATGTGATGCGCAAGGCACATGGCATGTGCGCGGCTTCAATGAGGCACGTACGATTCTACGCACTGGTGATACCAAACAGGCTGGCTTTAACGCTGAACAAATTGAGCAGTTTAGTACGCGTATGAAAGCCCCTATCCTCTATCAAGAAGGCAAAACCCATCATCAGCAGCGCAAACAGACGGCACGTTTCTTCACACCAAAAGTAGTGCAAAGCAATTATCGCACACTCACCGAGCGGCTTGCCGATCAACTCGTTACCGAATTTCAGCAGAAGAAACATGGCAATATTAGCCAGATGGCAGTGCTGCTAGCGGCACGAGTCGCCGGAGAAGTCATCGGTCTCAAAAATAGCCCACTTAAAGGCATGGTACGCCATATCGAAGCCTTTTTTGAGCAACCAATCACAGATACACAGCAACGCTGGAACCCGCGCCAGTTGCTGGCATCTCTACGCAGCAAGTTCGCACTCTCCCTATTCTTCTTCCTCGACGTCAAACCTGCCATTCACGAGCGGAGACGCACACCTAAAGAAGATATCATCTCATACCTGCTCTCACAAAACTACCATGATGCCGAAATTCTCACTGAATGTGTCACCTACGCCGCTGCTGGCATCACCACTACACGCGAATTCATCAGTATTGCCGCATGGCATATGCTAGAACAGCCCGTCCTGCGTGAACGGTTTCTCAACGCACAAGAAGAAGAACGATACGCCATACTACACGAAATGTTGCGTGTTGAGCCAGTCATTGCCCACATCTATCGCCGCGCTAATAGTGCTGTCACATTTGAAAGCCAGAACAAGCAGATCACGATTCCCGCAGGTGCTCTGATTGATATTCATGTCTATGGCGTAAATAGTGACGAGAGCATTGTTGGTGAACAACCGCTCATGGTCTGCCCGGGGCGCGAGTTGGCAGGCGAACGTGTCTATCAGGAGATGATGAGTTTTGGCGATGGGCATCACCGTTGTCCCGGTTTCTATGTAGCCATCCAAGAGACCGACATTTTCCTGCGTCGTCTGCTTGCGTTGGACAATCTACGCATCGAACACATTCCGACCATCAATTGGAATGTGACCACCTCTGGCTACGAACTGCGTGATTTCACCGTTACACTTGGCTAAGACACCCCTTAGCAAGACAAAGTAGAGGCCTGTTTTGTTGCTATATAGCATATGTTCCATAGCAGCATGTACAATATTCATAGAGGGGCTTCACCTTCGCACGCTACTATGCACGTGCAGTTATCTAGCCCAAAACAGGCAAAATCATGCCTAGCTCATGCGGGGAAAATTGAAATCTTACACTAAGGGACAACGCGCCATGCAGCGAAATTTCGGTCACCATCTTCAGCGTTCGCGCGAAGCGACACGCTCACTCCTCACAAACGAAAATCGTTCCCTCGGCCTGCCATCTCTGCTCACACGTCTGGGCGATCTGACACGTTCAAACGCCTTCCTCTGGGCCGAAACAGGACTACGCATGCAAGAACAGCACAGCCGAGGAACTGCTGCTGGCCTCACCTTGTCACGTTCACTCGTACTGGCCACACTGGCAGCCGACCTCTTCTCCGGCTATCTCACACTACGAGAACGCGCACGCCTCTGGCCTCATCTGGTACAAGAGCGCGACTGGGAACTTCAGCACCAACGTGGCGCAAATCACACGCTAGACACAGCCGCTTCACTTGGCGGGGCTATGATTAAGGCTTGCCAGTTTGCTTCAACACGCCCAGACCTATTGCCCGCCGTCTATATCCAAACCCTTGCACGTCTCCAGGACCGCATGCCACCACATCCCTGGTCTGTTATCCAAACCGAAATCTCCCAGGAATTGGGACGTAACCTCACAGATGTCTTTGCGGAAATCGAGCCGGAGCCAGTCGCAGCCGCATCGATTGCCCAGGTCCATCGTGCGCGCTTGCACGATGGCCGCCAGGTCGCGGTCAAAATACAATATCCCGAGGTGGCCAGTCTGATCTCGACCGACCTCGCATTAATAGAACGTGTCCTCACGCTACAGCCGCGTGTCGCACCGAATCTTCAATTTCGACCCATCCTCGACTATCTCCGTGCCACCCTGCCATTAGAGCTTGACTTCCGTCGTGAGGCTCGCCTCATGACAAAACTACGCACAGCACTCCGCCCGCACAGCAATGTAGTTATTCCCACCGTCATCCCAGAACTAAGTAGCGACCATCTGCTCGTCATGGAATTTATGGATGGGATCAAAATAACCGAACGGGCAGCACTCGTCAAGGCTGGCATTGATCCAGAACAGGTTGCCCGCCAACTCAATGAGCTATACGCAGAGCAGATGATGCAGCTTGGCATTCTGCACGCCGACCCACATCCCGGCAATATCTTCGTCCAGCCAGGGTCCAATGGTCCACTCCTCGTCCTACTCGATCACGGTTTGACCGTTGAAATGGCCCCCGCGCTGATGCACTCACTGCGCACGATGGTACAAAGCCTTACCGAGGGTGATTTTGCCCGTTTGACACAAGCACTGGTAGATGCTGGTCTACAACTAGACGAGGAGACCGAGATCACCACCTTGCTTCAATTGGTCGGCGTCCTCTTCGGCGGCTCGACAGGCGACATGCAAACCAGCACCTCACCAATCGCTGTTAGCTCACGCCTTGGGCGTAGCATTGGGAGTCTCTCGATCGACTTGATTCTTGTTGGACGTGCGCTTGGCATGCTCGATGGCATCACCCGCCAACTTTCTTCTACTATCGATGTTTTAGAGATCATCGGACAGTATAGTAGCACACAAACAGCACAAGCATCCTAACGTAGTACTCTGTCAGCCATCATAGAACACCCACGAGGGATGACACCTCTCGTGGGTGTCATATGCGACGATGTTTGACAGATTACCACAAACATGGGCGGCATCACGCGCTTTCTCCCACCAACGCCTCTTCAGCCAGTTTTCTCGGCTTCCGAAATGTGACCCACCAGAAGAGAGCCATCAGCACCGCCAACACAACTGTATAGGGAAGTAGCGACCAGATACCCACTATTTGTGCCAACAAACCTGCCAGCCAGGGGAAAATTGCGATGCCGAGAATACTTAGGCTCACCAGAAAGCCAATCGCTCCTGCAACGAAGCGCGTATTCACAATATTCGGCACCAATGCAACTGCGGTAGGATAAATCGGCCCCAGGCTCAAACCAATGAAGCAGAAACCAAGCGCAGGGAAAAGACCAAACGGTAGCAACCAGACCACAAGCGCGCCACTGAATACCCCTACAATACAAAGATAAATCAGCCCCACATTGCTCAGGTGAATCTGCTCAGCCAGCGCGGATAACGTAAAACGTCCTAGCGTTAAACCCAACCAGTAACCACTCACAATGGCACTTGCGAAAAATGTCTGTTGGTGCAAGCTCTCAACCAGAAAACTATAGCTCCAGTTCCCTAAACTGACCTCAACACCCACGTAGAACAGCAAAAACAGTGAGATGCACCAAACCACTGGCAGTTTCAGCACACCTAGCAGGATATTCTCTTTTTTCTCCTCACGCGAACGCTCGCCTGTATTGACGGGCACAGCCTGTGCTTCAAAAGCTAGCATCACACCCAGCAACAGCGGCACACTGAGCAGAGTCCAAATGAGATAGACGCTATTCCATTGCCAGTTTAGAGAGAGTGCCGCTGCCGCAATAAACGGCCCCAATAGCGCACCCGCGCCGTAAAAGGCATGCAACGAATTCATCAACGTCGTATGACGCGGCAAAGCTACGACATAAGCATTCAAGCCGGTCTCAATGAACGCCATGCCAACGCCCATAAAGAAACGTGTTACCAACAAGAGCGAAAACGGAGGCTTGATACTCACCGTCAGCGTGCCTAGCAAAAAAGCCAGCAGACCAAGAGCAAGGAAATTGCGCAAGCCTATCCGCTCCAGAATGAGGCTACTGGTAAACGCAGAGAAAAAATAGCCAACAGAAGAAGTCAGAAAAATAAGGCTAATCGTCGACTTATCAACACCATAATAGGCTCCCATGTTTGGCAACACAACACCCAGCGCGCCACTATTAACCCCAATCAGAACAAAGCCCAAAAAGGCGAGGATGATGCGGATACGTGCATGTTTCAATCAAAGTACCCTTTTTGTAGGCATCAATGTCTCTCACATTGCTTGCATTATCGGTTATGCTACTAATATAACACAAGCAGCAGTCCCTCACCCAAACATCGATCTATTCATCACCAGAAAAAGGTTCCAGACGCACCGTATGGATTTTTTCCTTCGCCACAAGTGAGAGGCGGCGCAAATGACGCTCCTTCTCTTGCAATCGCTGCTCATACAGCATGCAACGATTCTCATAGTCCTGACATACCTGCGTAAACTGCCGTCGTAATTGTTTGTGTGCCCCCGTCCCAAATTCGACGAGTTTGACAACGCCAATGAATGAAAAATAGAGAATACAAAAAAAAGGAGGCCACCAGATCAGTTCAACCAGTACCAGAAAAAACACGTGCTGCTGCATCCATGAGACGGTTCCAAGCGTCAGCGTCACCAGAATCTGACCAGCGAGCGCAATGCCCATCACGATACCAAAACGCACCAGGCGACGCACACCAATCGTCTGCTGAATCTGTACCATATCAAATGTTGCATTCCATCGTTCCTGAGATACCGTGGGTGGGTTCAATTTTTCTTGCATAGCAATCCTTCTGCCTCTCTGCTATAAAGTATCAAGCAATCTTGACCACATACATAGAGTCTATCTAAATAGGCTTATTACGAGATACGTCACAGAAAGGCTTGTAGATTACAGCCTGCCTCCTTTGTTCTCTGGGTTTGTTGCACTTTCGAGATATCTCAGATACAACAGGGCATCCTGCACTGTATGCCCACACATCTCCTCCGAGGCCTGCAACTGGCGACAAACCGCTGGACGCTCTGGCCTGCCGAAGAGTCGACAGCGATTATCTATCGTCAACTGCACACAACGCACACCAGCAGGTTTCCCGTTGGGCATACCAGGAATAGGCGATGAGATCGAAGGCGCAATACAACACGCCCCACAACCGACACGACAATTCATGATCTACCTCCCAAATAATGGATAGCTTATGCAGCTATCCATCTTGCGTTTCCTTACAGGTAACGTTCCAACCAGCCTAGCAAGCGTTCCATCACATCACGGAAATGATCTCTTTCACCAACACCATGTCCCTCGCGCGGATAAACCACCAGTTCAACAGGCACATTGCGTTCGCGCAAAGCACGATAAAAGGCATAAGCCTGAGCAACAGGCACAGCAGGGTCATCCTCCCCATGCAGAATCAATGTCGGCGTCACAACACGACTCGCGTAGGTAATTGGCGAGTGCTTATGATAAACCTCTGGATGCTCTAACGGGTCCGCTCCTAAGAGCAAGATATCGGCATCGGCGATGTTTGTTTGCGCATGCATATTCAGCCAATCAGAAATGCCTGCTCCCATCATCGCGGCCTTGAAGCGTCGCGTCTGTGTTACCGCCCACGCGCTCAGAAATCCGCCGTTACTCCAACCGCCAATACCAACGCGCTCACCATCGACCTTGCCCTGCTGCACCAGATACTCTATACCGTTGAGGATATCCTGAAAATCTTTGCCACCCATATCTCCGAGTACGGCATCCGCAAAGGCCGTACCATGACCCCAACTGCCGCGCATATTTGGGCGAAAAACGGCAAAACCGTGCGCCGCCATCATTTGCGAAGAAGAATCCCAGTAGTCACATTCCGCTCCCGATGGCCCGCCATGCACATCCACGTAGAGCGGGGGCAATTTCCCGCTCTCGCTCACAAGTGGCGGCTGAAATATGCCATCGATGCACCAACCATCGACACTCTCGTAGTGGATACGCTCAGTCGCGGAGAACCTTACTGTCTCTTCAATTATCGGATTCAGACGTGAGACTTTGCGCCACTGGAGAGAGGGCACGCTCCCCTGCTCGCTGGTAATCTCACCATACCAGAGATCAGGCGGTCTGATACTCGTCGAATGCGTGGTCACGAAACGCTGACCATCCTGTGTGATTGAAAGCGAGGGTTGATCCCACAACATTACAAAATCCTCGTCCAACAGCGTAATCGTCCCATCACGGCTATCAAGCATACCTATTTGATGCGTCACATCCTTGCAGGCAGTGTAGAGTAAGTGTGCGCCATCTGGAAGCCAGTAGCACCATGTAGGGCTAGAGATAATACTAGGCGTGAGATTGCGTATCTGACCATCAGCCAGCGAAACGGCAAAAATGTCGCCGCTACCACGCCCAGGATCACTCCAACGCCCCGAAACATAGGCGATCTGCTTGCTGTCAGGTGACCACGCGAGTGCTCTGGCCTGCCACGTCAAATGCGTAATCTGACGTATCGCCCCACCTTCTGCCGCGACTACGCCTATTTGACCACGATACCAGTCCGTCTCATCCGCTCCTGCTGCATAGTATAACGCGATAGATTTGCTATCAGGCGACCATGTATACTCCCACACGCTGAAGCCTGCTGGTATCACTGGCTCTGGAATATGATGCTCCAGACGCACTGTCCATAAACGACGATGACGCCCCTGCGTAATCACTTTGGGGTCCACTTTGGGTTCTTCACCTTCCAAGCAGAGAAAAGCCAGCCGAGACCCATCTGGCGCCCAGCTCAGATTACTTACGCCATTTGGCATCTTGCACAGTTGACGCGCTGTGCCTCCTTCGACTGAAATCAGATAGATTTGGGGCTTTTCCTTCTCACCATCCGCAGTGGTCAGAAAAGCTAGTTGCTTGCCATCTGGCGACCAACATGGGCTATACTCTGAGTGTTTGCCACTGGTAAAAGGGCGCGCTTCACCACTGGCTATATCGGCGAGCCAGATACGTCCACGCCGTTTCTGCTCACCAGGAATATGTTCCCATACCACAAACACCGCCTGCTTGCCATCAGGCGCAATCACACCATTTCCCACCACGCGCATCTCAAAAAGTAGATCTAGCGTCATGCCATCAGTTTGTAATAGAGACATGCTTTCTCCTCTCAGGCGTTTGCCACCTTCTGCATTCATCGTTGTCAGCATAATCTAACCATTGATACGATTTTTGTCAACGCGAGTAACAACGCACCAATTTTTGCAACCTTGAATAAGATATATCGTATTCTGGAATAGAACGATATATCGCTATGTTATAAGAGGTGAATGCGATATATCGCATTGATGGAACGAGCAGAAAGGAACACACAACAATGTTTGGTGAACACAACAGACGATTTGGACACGAATACGCACGAGGAAATTGGGAGGGATGGACGCCCCCTTGGATGCAGCATGAAGGCGATCAAGGCGAGAGACAGGGACCACACGGTCATGGCCATGACGAACATGGACATGAACATCATGGTCATCATGGCCCTCATGGCCCTCGTGGTGGCTTTGGCCCTCGTGGCGGTTTCGGCTTTGGCCCTGGGCCACGCGGCCCCTGGGGATCACCCGAATTTCAAGCATTTAGGAGTGAGGCCGCTCAGGTCGCACGTCTCTTCATGATTGCCACACGCAGCTCTTTTGGCGACAAAGAGCGTCAGGCTCAATTACGCGCCTTTATTGAGCATTCGCGCAAAGAACTTTCCGACATCATTTATGGCACAACACAGCCAAAAAGCGCGGAAAGCGCGCCAGAAGGCGGCAACTCGCCAGAGGTAGGACAGGCCTAAGGCCGCAGAGCTGGCACGCCACCTCGATCTGAACAAGCACAACATGGGGGACAGGAAATTACAGATTATGCGCAATCTCCTGTCCCACAATTATTTTACAAAACACGTTATGCGAGTGTCTCTAACATTGGCTCCATCCCCTGGAGCAGCATGGCTGGCGGTAATAGATGCATCACTGTGTTACGCACCAAGGCAACCGCGGGATATTCGACCGAAGCAAGCCAAATCAGGAAATCAGATGTATGGCGTAACTCCGCTACACGCGGTTTCCTTCTCGCCATATACGCGGCAAGAGCCGCTTCAACCCGCTGGGTATCAACCTCGCGCAATTCTTCAGCTAGCACATGCGCATCTTCAAGTGCCATCGCACCGCCCATCGCCGCTGTCGGCGAGACAGCATGAGCGGCGTCGCCTAACAAAACCACATGTCCGCGATACCATGTTGACAAACGTACCTGATACACTTCATCCATGAAAATTGTCGCCGGGTCATGAAGCGATTGCAACACCGACGGAATAATCCAGCCGAAATCTGCAAAGCGTTTGCGCAGATACGCAATATGCTCAACGGCAACATCCAGTTCCGCTTCAGGGACACGAGCAAGAAACAAAACTCCCATACGGCCATCTTGACGGGGGAAAACGCCGATATACTCCCCTTCCCCAAACAGATCGTTTGGCTCCAGAGGGACATCAGGCCCTGCTGGCAACATCGTCAGCCAGAAACGCAAGCCCGCATACGACACACCTTCATTGCCAAACAACAGTTCGCGTGTGTGCGAGTGCGTTCCATCCGCACCAACAACCAGATCAAACGTCTCTCGCATGCCATCACTCAAGCTCACATGGACACCCTCTTCATCCTCTACTACATCGACAAGCGTTGTCTGAAAACGAATAGGAACGTCATGTACCAGTTCGCGTAGCAGCATTTGCAAAGCAGCATGAGGCAAAAGAAAGACTTCGCCATACCGCTCAAGCAACGGCTGGTAATCTATTTGTGCGAGCATGGTTCCGCTTTTATGGCGTATCCATTCGCGTCTCACGGGCATACTGAGACTGCGTATTTGCTCGACTATACCAAATGGTTCCAGGGTATGCAGACCATTGCGCCATAATCCGATCACAAAACCTTCACGCTTGCAATCCTTTGCGCGCTCGATCAGAGTTACAGCATGTCCGTCGCGTTGTAAATAAGCGGCAAGAGCTAAACCACCAAAACCTGCGCCAATAATCAACACCTTCATGAGATACACCTGCTCTTTTTCCTCTATCCTCAATTCGCTCTTCACGAAAAATTGTTACAGTGGAAAACACGTTTTCCCTGCCCTGCATAATATACACGCACAGGCTCTCATGTGTGTCACCTCTACCGCCTAATCATCACACACGACTCACAAGACTATTTATTGCCCTCTTTTACCAAAAATGCCCTTACGGTTGTGACCAACAGTTCATGATCTTCTCGCTGGGGCAGGCCAGAAACGGTAATCGTGCCAACGGCCCCAACGCCACGAATAATCAGCGGGAACGCACCACCATGCGCGGCATACTCGTGCGAGGAGAGCAGGTATTTTTCTTCCATCGTCTGATTGGCAAGGCGCAGAGAGGTACCCACATAGTACGAGCTATGTCCGAAGCGATTGACGACATTATTTTTGCGCTTAACCCATTCGCCGTTATCGCGTGCCGTGCCTGCCATAGCGTGATGAAAGAGTTGCTGACCATTGCGCGTAATATCAATTGTCACGCCCTTGCCTTTTGCGCGTGCCGCCTGGACGAGGGCCATGCCCAGGGCCAGCGCAGTTTCATTATCGAACAGGGTAAATTGAAGCTCCTGCTCCTGGCGTAACAATTCTTCTAGCAATGCGGGCGAAATATCGGTACTCATGAAATAATTCCTTCTCATGTCCAACATCAGTTTTGCTGCTTTATGATACCATACAGAGGGTTGCACCACACACCACAAGGAGGCAATGACAGAAAATTTTGCACACTCTTTGCAAATATATGCAGAGTTTTTGATCTTTTCGCCCTACACTATAACCATACGCAGAACGCCACGTATTATTAGTGGTAGCACATTACAACCTTGCTATCAGAGATAGGTCAGTAGCTCAGTACGTTTATTGGCATAGCAAATGCGTAAAAAGAGTATATAAAAACATCTCTTGTATGAAAGAGAGGACAATAATGTTCTGGTTTCCAGCAATGCTTCTGTTTGGTATGGGCAAACTGCTCATGTTCGTGCTGATTGCCCTTCTTGTGTGGGCCGTGATTCGTCGGTTCCTCCACCGATCACACCAGATGAACTGGTATTATCCGCCCGTCCCACCAATGCCACCTACACCCGGTGCAAGCCCAAGAGGGCCAGTACCTCCCATGCCATCACAGTCGGCAATGGAGGTTTTACGCCAACGATACGCACGTGGCGAGATTGATGCCACGACCTTTGACCAGATGCGCGAGCGGATTGAAGGTTCTTACACGCAAACTCCGCCACAGGCATAATGCCAGGGCAGAGCGAAAAGCGGGGACGCAACAGAGCAATGTGTTGCGCCCCCGCTCTTTATGAGCCAACGATGTAGCGAGCATCATATGCCCATCAAAGGATCATGCCCACATTATGACGCGCTCCCCCTATAATGCCGATAGCGACGTATTAGGGAGTTTGTCGAACTATCATGCGCAAGGGCCGTCTCACTCACACTCTCTAATTCAGGGATGATGCGATTTGCCAGCACTTTACCCAGTTCGACGCCCCACTGATCGAATGAATTGATATCCCAAATCGTCCCCTGCACAAACACCTTGTGTTCATACAACGCCACCAACTTGCCAAGCATCGCTGGCGTCAAGCTCTCTGCCATAATAGTATTTGTTGGACGATTGCCGTCAAAAGTGCGGTGTGGAACCTGCAAAGCCGATACACCATCAGCTGCTACCTCTTCAGCAGTTTTGCCAAAGGCTAAAGCCTCGGTTTGGGCGAAGAAATTTGCCATCAACAGATCATGGTGCGGGGGTAGAGCATTCAATGGTTGGTAAAAACCAATGAAATCACAGGGAATGAGCTTGGTTCCCTGGTGAATTAACTGATAGAAAGCATGCTGACCATTTGTCCCCGGTTGGCCCCAGATGATCGGCCCTGTCTGATACTCCACACGTTGTCCCTGCACATCGACATGTTTGCCATTGCTCTCCATGTCAAGTTGCTGCAAGTAGGCACTGAAGCGTCCCAGGTAGTGGTCGTAGGGTAGAATAGCAACCGTTTCAGCAGCGAAGAAGTTGTTATACCAGATGCCCAGCAAGCCAAGCAGGACGGGCAAATTGCGCTCGAACGGTACAGTTCGGAAATGTTCGTCCATTTCGTGAAAGCCCGCTAGCATCGCACGGAAGTTGTCAGGCCCAATTGCAATCATCAAAGAGAGGCCAATTGCCGAATCGTAGGAATAGCGACCGCCGACCCAGTCCCAAAAGCCAAACATATTGGCGGTATCAATACCAAATTTCGCCACCTCTTTTTCATTGGTCGAGACTGCAACGAAATGTTTGGCAACCGCATCTTCGCTTCCTAGCGCTTTGACACACCATGCACGGGCCGAACGCGCATTCGTGAGCGTCTCCAGGGTCGTGAAAGTTTTGGACGAGACAACAAAGAGCGTTTCTTCTGCGTTCAGATCACGAGTCGCTTCCACAAACTCGTTGCCATCAATGTTAGAGACAAAGCGCATCGTCAGATGGTGATCACGGTAATAGCGCAATGCTTCATAGGCCATCACCGGGCCAAGATCAGAGCCACCAATCCCAATATTGACAATATTGAGAATGCGTTTGCCCGTATAGCCCTTCCACGCCCCGCTACGCACACGATTGGCAAAATCGCTCATTTTGTCCAATACGGCGTGAACCTCGGGAACAACATTCTCGCCATCGACCATGATCGTCGCATCTCGTGGAGCGCGTAATGCGACGTGCAACACCGCACGCTCCTCGGTGGTATTGATCTTCTCGCCGCGAAACATCGCATCAATGCGCTCGCGCAGCCCTGACGATTCCGCGAGGTCGAGTAACAGACGCAAGGTTTCATCTGTGATGCGATTCTTCGAATAATCCAGGTACAGGCCAGCCGCTTCACAGGTCAGACGCTCACCGCGTGTGGGGTCTTGTGCAAAAAGCGCACGTAGGTGAAGGTCACGCACCTGCTGATAGTGCTCGGTGAGAGCTTTCCAGGCAGGTCGCTGTATCAATGATGTTGTCGTTGTAGACATACTGGCACGTTCCTCTTTACATTACGCCTTCGTATTTGTCGAAACGGGTGCAGACGCACTTTCGCCCTTCTCCAGGTGTCCACCAAACTCAAAACGCATGGCAGAAAGAATTTTGTTGGCAAAATCAGCCTCGCCACGCGAGCTGAAACGCTCGAAGAGTGCAGCACTCAGCACAGGAACGGGCACGGCTTCGTCGATGGCAGCCGAAATCGTCCAGCGGCCTTCGCCAGAGTCGGAGACACGCCCCATGAAGTTATCCAGCGTGGGACTCTTGAGCATGGCATTGGCGGTCAAGTCCAGCAGCCACGAACCAACCACACTTCCGCGTCGCCACAGTTCCGTCACATCAGAGAGGTTGAAATCATACTGGTACAGCTCTGGATTGCGCAACGGCGACGTTTCCGCATCAATCTCATGCTGGTTTTTACCGATATTAGCGTGATGCAGAATGTTCAGGCCTTCCGCATACGCAGCCATAATGCCATATTCGATGCCATTATGGACCATCTTGACGAAATGGCCCGCACCGCTCGGCCCACAGTGTAAGTAGCCCTGCTCGGCAGTACCACCAATCTGCTCACGTCCCGGTGTACGTGGAGCGGTCTCAACACCAGGGGCCAATGTTGCAAAAATAGGGTCTAGGCGCGCCACAATCTCCAGTTCCCCGCCAATCATCTGACAATAGCCACGATCCAGGCCCCAGACACCGCCGCTCGTTCCCACATCAAGATAGTGAATGCCCTTCGGCTTCAGTTCGGCAGCACGGCGGATATCGTCGTGATAGTAGGAATTGCCACCATCAATCACCACATCATCGGGGGCAAGCAGTGGGACAAGTGACGCTAGTGTGGCATCAACGGATGCAGCCGGAACCATCAACCAGATCGCACGCGGCGTACTCAGCTTGTTTACCAGCTCTTCCAATGAGGATACACCAGCAGTAATAGCACCCTCATCCAAAGCGGCCTGCACCGTTGTTGGGCGGCGTGCATAGCCGACACAGGTATGTCCAGCCCGCAATAAACGCTTTGCCATATTGGCACCCATGCGTCCAAGGCCAACTAATCCAAGTTCCATATGATATTCCTTTCCTTCTTCAGGTTTTTTTAGGGATATTCGGCAAGAAAACATTGTGCGTTCCCTTGCTTATTCTATCATGTCACATCAGAGAGCCAAGTGAGAAGTAAATAAACGTACCGCGGTGTTCTCCCAAAAAGAGCCAGACGAATGCTCAGAATAGCCCAATGATTACACACGGCAATTGGCACAACGCCCGAAAAACTCGAGCCGATGGCCCTCAACCGTAAAATTTGCCACGCGGCTCACAGTGGCAAGCTGCTCTGCACTTAAACAGGTCGGCACCTCGATAACTTTTCCGCAGGAAGAACAGGTCGCATGATGGTGATGCTGACCAGCCTCATGACAAAAACGGAAACGATGTGACCCATTGGAAAATTCTACTCGATCCAGGAGTTGCAACTCCTGTAAAATCTCAACGGCACGGAATACCGTCGCGCGCCCTATCGCAGGGTCACGTTTGAGTACCATATCCCACAATTCCTCGATGGTAAAATCCGATCCCACCGTCTCTACCAACAAACATGCGAGCGTGCGTCTTGGGCCAGTAACACGCAATCCCTTCTGTTTGAACGCTTCCAGAATCCGTTCAGGGGTAATTGTCATTTCTTCTGATCTTTCATTTGTCCCTATTGAGATATGATATCATTTACGTATCCCATTGTAACACGCACTCACCACAACGTCAATCAAGCTCAACCAGCCATGCACGATAGCCACTCTCGGTATCCTCAACTAGGGTATCCGCAGAGCAATGCCACAGGCGTGCAGCCACCCAAACATCACCAGCCGCTCCCGCAAAATTGCCTATACTGGCAAAGAGCGTATATGCTGCCAGCACAGGAGCTACAAACGTCAGCACAATAGCCGCCAGCGTAATCACGATCAGAGGGGCTAAGCCGACGAACAGGTATTGGTTACGGCGAAAAAGCTGCTGGCGCGCACCGCAATAGAGTGCCAAAGGCAGTTTTGCTCCAAAGTATGGCTTACCACCCAACAAGAGAAAAATTGCCCCGTGGATCAATTCATGGAGAGGCAAAATCAAGATATACCCTAAGAAATTGATCAAAACCCAAAACAACATACCCGTCAGCGTCAAGTGAAATACGAGCGCAGCAGTATGTAGACCATATGCGATGAAATTTAACGCAAACATACCAATAGTGCCAAGCAGCAGCATGAGCAGACTCAAGCGAGCCAGCGGTACAAGTTGTGGCGTTGAAAGCAATTCGAGTGCGTCGATTTGCTGGATATGCCCTGCCACTATGGCGGCCTGTTGCGCACTCCGTTTTTGCGGATGAAAATGGTCGATAACCGTCAGGGACATAGATCGCTCCCTCATAATGCTCTCCCACTTCTCACATAGAGTGGAAAGATGCCGAAAGATGCCATACCTGATATACTATAAATCTCAGGATTTGGTTGCATCCAGGTACGAAAGAAAGATACTGATTATGCGCAAACATCAGCAGGCATGGCACTACCTGATCGCACTTTTTGTGGCGTTTTGGCTCATTTTCGCTACAATATTGATTATCAATGGCTTTCCGTTCTTTGTGATCAGCATCGCCTTGACGACAATCGCCCTGCTGTCGGTCCTGGTCATCGCACTTGCCTGGGCTTTCCAAAATAATTGGTAAGAGAGAGAGAATTGATGATAGATATTTGTATGCTTGGCACGTGTGGTATGATGCCGCTACCCGGACGCTGGCTCTCGTGCATGCTGCTCCGCTACGGCTCAACGCTCACACTGTTTGACTGCGGCGAAGGCACACAGGTTCCCTGGAAGGCTTTGGGGTGGGGCTTCCGACAACTGGGAGCCATCTGTCTGACGCATATGCACGCCGACCATGTTGCGGGTCTCCCAGGCATTCTTTTCATGGTCGCGCATGCGGGACGCACAGAAACCCTCGACATTTATGGGCCAGTTGGCACGACCTATATCGTTGAAGGCTTACGACGTATCGCGGCAGAGCTACCTTTTCCCATTCAAATCCATGAAATGCCGGGCAATGCAACATTTTCACTGCCCGGCGGACTGCGCGGTTCCTGCGTGGCAGCGGCACACGGCATCCCTTGCCTGGCCTACCGTGTAGACCTGGAGCGCAAACCAGCATTCCAGGTCGATAAGGCCCAAAAGCTGGCACTCCCAGTGGAGTTTTGGTCGCGTCTGCAACATGGCGAAGCGGTGGAATACCAAGGGCAAACATTCATGCCGCAACAAGTATTAGGCGCACCACGACGCGGTCTCTCGCTGGCCTTCATCACCGATACGCGCCCAACAGCCACACTCAGCCAACTTGCCTATGACGTAGACTTGTTGGTCTGCGAGAGTATGTATGATGACCCAGCAGACCTCCCACTCGCCCAAGCACATGGGCACATGTATGCCGAGGAAGCCGCTGGCATTGCACTCGCGGCACAAGCCCATGAATTACTCCTGACGCATTTCAGCCCTAAAATTATGGACCCAAGCCAGGCCGAGCGTGCCGCCCGGCGTGTCTTTGCCAACACACGGGCGGCACGCGACGGCCTGGTCGTCACACTCAGTTTTCGCTAACTCGCCTCTGGAAGAGGCTGCTCTGCTTTGACTGCCTCTCCATGTGAAGCCCTCAGCGCGCGATCTAGGAAGCTAATCACACGCCCAACATAGAGCTGCCGATCTGCAAAATATGCACCGCAGTGATCTACATCAGGTAGCAACCAAAGCTCTTTCGGCTCGCCAGCCGCCTCATAGAGTCGCGACGCATCGTTCGGATTGACAATGGTGTCCTTCATGCCCGCGATCAGCAATAAGGGACGCGGCGCAATCTGCACAATATCCCGTAGCGGCTCTACTTGATAAAAATGATAGCCTGCTCGTAACCAGAGAATGCCATCTGTCAGCCAGTGAAAAAGGACAAACGGCATATGCAGTGTACGCTGCACAGCATATGCTACGGCACTCTCATGCGTGGCAAACGGGCTATCTGCAACCAGCACCTCGACCTCTTTGGCTCTGGCACAACCCATAATCGCCACCGAGGCCCCCATCGAATAACCAACCACGCCCAAACGTACTTCAGGCGCGCGTTCCTTCGCATAGGCGACAGCACCAAGAAAATCATGTATCTCACGATAACCCAACGTGACAGGCTTGCCTACAATCGTCCCATGTCCATAGTACTCAAAAGCCAGCACGTTATAGCCAGCACGCCAGAGCATCGTACTCATGCCCAACACGTCTGAACGCTGCCCACGATAGCCGGGACAGACAATTATTGTCGCCGTTGCTCCCACCGCAGGAATATACCAGCCACTCACTCGGTGTTCACCATGCAGCGGCGCAAAAGTCACCTCTTCCGCTGGCAAGTCAAGCTCAAATGGCGAAAACGTATAGAGGTCAAGTGCCGTATGCAACCGTTTTGGACGCGTCAACGTTTCAACAATGTAGAGAGCAACACCTAAAAGAATGCTTACCAGCCCCACACTGCCGCCCAGACTTCCGACAAGCAGGTGTTTCCATGAGAAACGGGAACGCTCTAAAGGAGATAGACGAGTCATACCTCTCGCAAACCTTTCTAGCAGCCAATGGGCACAAGAGAAAACATACTTGCTAACTAGAACACAAGACACTTCGCTTTTATGCCCTGTTGATAGGTATCTTTATTCATAACTCTGAGTTATGGTAAATATGAAAATTATATATTTGATTTATATCAAAAAGTGCGTTACACTTAGCGTAAGGTTATCTTAATACGGTGGATACATGCAGGAGGCCAAAGCGTTCGCCATCAGCATTTTCCACTGCACACTTCTTCAGCACATACGTTCGTGCTATCTGACAGAATAACCTGTGAGACAGATGCACAAAGAAGGATGTAGATCCCTCATATCTACAGAATACGAGTAACAAACCATGCAAACAGAAGAGCAAAAGGCGACACCGCCACTTTTAAGGATGCCCGAACCACTTCTTCAGCTCGGCAAGTATCGGGTCCCCATGACCGCTGTCATCGGTGGAATTTTACAGGGTGGCGTAATTCTCAGCGCGATAGTCATTCTGATCGGCGTCTTTCTGTTGCCTTTCTCCCCTGGTGGCCTTTCACCAGAACGTATTAACCATTTTCCCCACACACTGGCCGATGTGGGAACAGGCTTACTGACATTCCATCCGCAAGCCATCATTACCTTAGGACTACTCATTTTAGTGGCAACGCCTGTCTTGCGCGTAGCAGTGTCAGTGGTTGCCTTTGAGATGGAACATGATAGGAAATATACGATTATCACCGTCATCGTTCTTGCTATCCTGATTACCAGTTTCCTATTGGGAAAAGGAGGGGCATAATGCATCTTACCATTCTTGCAATTATCCTGATTTTCTTCGGCTCCATTGCGGCTGGCCTACTAGGAGCGTTAATTGGACTTGGCGGTGGCGTCTTGATCGTGCCATTACTCACACTCGTCTTTCATTTACCGATTGAATACGCCATTGGAGCCAGCATTATCTCAGTCATCGCCACATCAAGCGGAGCAGCTGCCGCTTATGTGCGTGACCATATCACAAACATGCGCGTGGGGATGTTTTTAGAGATCGCTACGACAATCGGAGCCATTAGTGGCGCATTTTTGGCCGGTGTTCTGCCTGGCACAATTCTTTTCATCGTCTTTGGTGTTGTTTTGCTGGTTTCCACTGCCCCACTACTCTTCAAACTAGGCGAAGAATTACCGCAAGGCGTTAAAAATGATCGCTGGGCCACCTGGCTCAACCTCGACAGCACCTATCCTGACTCACACCTAGGCGTGGTCTCCTATCAGGTAACCCATACACCCTATGGCTTCGGCATGATGTATATCGCGGGAACCATTTCTGGCCTGCTTGGGATTGGTAGCGGAACATTCAAAGTCTTGGCAATGGATACAATGATGCGCCTCCCGATGAAAGTCTCGACTACTACCAGCAACTTTATGATCGGCGTGACAGCCGCCGCAAGTGCAGGCATCTACTTCTTTCGCGGTGATGTCATTCCTATGGTTGCCGCTCCCGTTGCTCTGGGCATCCTGCTCGGCGCACTCATCGGGGCACGTGTCCTGACAAAGCTGACCAATAAAGCTATTCGTCTAGTCTTCCTCCCGGTCATGGCGATCATCGCCATCGAAATGGTCCTGCGCGGCTTTGGCGTTCCGCTCTAAGCCAGGCACACAGACGATTAAGGGGGAGCCAGAGCCATCTGGTTCCCCCTCTTTCCATAGACAAAGCGGAAATATACATTGCCGCACACCTGCCTGCATGTCTGCTTGCTGCTATGCGGGTTGTGGCGGAGCTTTTACCTCAGACTGAAAACCTGTTCTGGCATGACTATCATCACAAAATGGCTTGTTGCGCGATTGTCCACAGCGACATAATGCCATCTCGTCGTCGGTAACCTCGAAAGGATTCCCTTCGCTATCCAGCAAGATCAAGCCTTTCGCATTCTGAATGTAGAGAGGACCATCTTTTTCCACATTAATCGTGGGTTTGCTCTCATCAGCCATTATATGCTCCTTTACACATAAAACATGGGAATCGCGATACAGACGTATCACCTGTAAGGGCTGCATATACCATGTGCAGCACTGTCACGCTGTCCCTTCTGAAGTATAGCAGAGAAAGTAAGGTATGGGCAAGGGGGCAGTGTTTTTACTGCACGATGGCCTCCAACGCTTCAGGCGTATTGACAGGCGCAAGACAAGCAAAATGCTGACATACATAGGCGGTCGCTTTCCCATCGAGTAAAGGACGCTCCGCGAGCAACGGCACTGCCTGCACAGCGAAAGCATCGGTGGGCGAGGCGCAAGCCAACACGCTATTCGGTTGGTAGCGACGATTTACCACTTCCAGCAAAGCCCGTGTCTCTGCCTCACGTGGATTACCCACAATAGCAAACTCATGACTCACGGAAAGGGCAAAATCGAGCGCGCCCAGCGCATGACCAAACATCTGTGGGTGCTGCACAATCACATCCATTAATGGACGGAGATAGTCATCCGCCCGCTGGCGATAGGCATCCTCGCCCGTAAAAGCGGCCAGACGGAGTAGGACATCAGCAATCACACTATTTCCACATGGAATGGCATTATCCATCACATCTTTGGGCCGATTTATCAGCGTCTCATGATCGCTACCGGTATCAAAAAATCCGCCGTTTCGCTCATCGGCAAAAAGCCCAATCGCAGCATCGACCAACGCACGCGCCTCGCTAAACCAGTGTGCATCGGCAGTAGCTTCGTACAAGGCTAGCAGACCATCAGCCAGAAAGGCATAATCCTCGAGATAGCCATACAAACGTGCCCGCCCACCCTTGGAAGTGCGCAACAAACGCCCATTTTGACGCATCTGTGCCAAGAGGAACACGGCATTCTTGGTGGCAATCTGTAAATAATCAGGACGATCCAGGTAGCGCGCCGCCTCAGCAAAACTGCGTAGCATCAAACCATTCCACGAAGTCAGAATCTTCTCATCCCGTCCTGGTTTCACACGCTGCTCCCGCAAGCTGAACAACATAGCCCGCATCTGCGCAAGGCGTGTTTCTAATTCATCCAGGCTCATTTGAACACGATCAGCAACCACCTGTGCACTCTCATGAACATGTAAGATATTCTTCCCCTCAAAATTGCCCCGTTTCGAGACATCATAATACATCATAAACAGCGGCGCATCCTCAACTGGCAAAGCATGTTCTACCTCGGCTGCTGTCCAGAGGAAAAACTTGCCCTCCTCACCCTCACTATCAGCATCCTGGGTAGAGTAGAAACCACCCTCAGGAGCCACCATTTCGCGCATCACATAGTTTAACGTCTCGTCCACAATGCGACGGTACAATGGATTGCCCGTGACAAGATAGGCGTGGAGGTAGAGGCGGCTCAGCAGGGCATTATCATATAACATCTTCTCAAAATGGGGAACCAGCCACTCTGCATCGACCGAATAACGATGGAAGCCACCACCAAGCTGGTCGTAGAGACCACCAGATGCCATCTGCTGAAGCGAACGTTCCACAATCGCAAGTTCCGTATAGTGCTGCTTGACATTGCGCGCATTGATCTCGTTACGCTGTCGATGCAGGTGAATGCGCAACAAAACCTCAAGTGACATCGTATTGGGAAACTTGGGCGCACTGCCAAAACCACCATGTTGTGTATCAAATTCATCGGCAAGGCGTTCGCTGACGTTGTTGAGCAGATTAAGAGCTTGCGCTCCTGTCTCTACAACGCCCTTGGAGCGCAAAGGTGCATCGCTCCGCTGGCGCAAATAATCGACGAGCTGCGTCGCCTGCTCCTCTACCTCTTGCCGATGATCGGTATAGGCACTGACGATACTCAGCAACACACGGGGAAAGCCCGGCATCATCTCACGACCATAATGGCGGTCGTTGGGCGGATAATACGTGCCACCATAGAAGGGACGTCCGTCCGACGTAAGAAATACAGTCATTGGCCAGCCCCCCTGATGGGTCATTGCCTGCACTGCCTGCATATAAATCCCATCGATATCGGGCCGCTCCTCACGATCTACCTTAATGCATACAAAATGCTGGTTCATGAGGTGTGCAATCTCTTCATTTTCAAACGATTCGCGCTCCATCACATGACACCAATGACAGGCCGAATAACCAACACTTAACAAAATAGGCTTATCTTCGCTGCGCGCCTTCTGCAAAGCTTCCTCACCCCAGGGATACCAATCTACCGGATTATGCGCGTGCTGCAACAGATACGGGCTGGTCTCATACAGTAATCGATTCGTATGTTTATGCGAACCATCCGTAAGATGGGTATGCTGCATCTCAGTCATAAAAAATCCTTTCTGGATAGCGACCCCACGCACTGAATCGAAGTTCTTACGCATTGTACGATATTCCCGTGTCAAGAGAAACCTGACCAAACAAACGCGAAGGCACTGGCTTGTGCTGCCTACCCCACATTGGCCTGAGAGCAAACGGAAGCGACTTCTGGTATCATAGAGATGAGATACCTTTTAAAAAGATATGCAAAAGGGGGAATACAGTATTCATGGCATATACACCACCCATATCTACGCTGCACCATACCAGCAGCAAAAAAAGTACGCTTCCCTTGCTGCTTCTATGCACACTCTTGCTCGCTGGATGCAGCACAAGCACAACAGTCACGGTCAGTATGGCCCCGACTATTGTATCTGACACTGCCGGCACGACTATTGACACCCTGCTAACACAACAAGTGCAAAACAAACAATTCAGTGGTTCAGTTTTCATTGCACGCAATGGCACAATCGTGCTACGCAAGGGATATGCAATGGCAGATTGGGCAAAAAACACGCCTAACACACCCCATAGCGGCTTTTATGTCGGCTCAATTACCAAGCAATTTACCGCAATGGCGATACTGATCTTGCAAGAACAGGGCAAACTCCATCTACAAGACCACATTTGCACCTATATCACGCCTTGTCCTGCCGTCTTTCAAGCTATACTGATCTCACAACTCTTAACCCATACCTCTGGCCTACCCAGAGACCTCTATGGAGCCAGCGTGCCACGTCCCACAACAGCACAGCAGGCACTCACGCAATGGGCCAATGTCACACTCGGTTTCACCCCAGGCGCACAATATCTGTACAGCAATCTTGGCTACCAAGTACTTGGTTACATTATCCAAGCAGTGTCAGGAACATCCTATTCTCAATTCGTGCAGCAAACTATCCTCAAACCACTACAGATGAGCGCGAGTGGCTTCTCACCAAACTATCAAGGCATCTCCACAAACGCGCTTGGCTACGCCTCATGGCAAGTCCTTGCTCCACCCGTTCCGGTAGCACCAACGCTTGAACTATCCTTCTTGGATGCCGATGTCGGACTCTACTCGACAGTGGAAGACCTTTATCGCTGGGATCAAGCATTATACACAAACATACTCGTCTCGCAACAGAGCCTGCAAAGCATGTTCGCGCCGCATATAGCGGTCTGTACCGGCTTGTGTGGGGTCTTTACGCAAGAAAGTTATGGTTTGGGATGGTATATTGGCAATGAAAGTGGCGCGCCGCAGCAAATTATCTGGCACGATGGCCTCAATAACGGCTTCAGTAGCTACATCGGACGCTATCCAAACGAAGGAGTAACCATCATCATCCTTACCAACCTGCGACCCGTCTTCGCTACTAACCTTGACCTGGTTCACCAGATCGAGAAACTATTGTTTGCATAATTGCCATATTTTGCATCATTGCCCTACATAGTCAGACAGCGTGCCTGCTCAACTACTCATGGGAAACAAAGGCAAGCTGTATATTCCAAAAAA
>VFSW01002408.1_pt1 | contig 28199 bp, 22 predicted proteins | sample 5358111 | NCBI WGS metagenome assembly VFSW01 (sample SAMN11554181, study PRJNA540505) | mine drainage metagenome | isolation source: sediment from site ElyBrook_90M | place: USA: Ely Copper Mine, Vershire, VT | collected 2017 | reverse complement strand
CGAAAGTAGAAGTACCTCAGCGTCCAACCGGCCACGATGAGAACAATCGGTACGGCGGGGAGGAGTTGGTAGTTCCAACTCGTGGGAGCCGTCACCACCAGTTCGATGATGGCCACGACCGGTAGGACGGAGACAAAGATGATGTCTCGAGGAGCCCGACGCATGAAGAGGGGAAAGAAGAAGGGGCTGACCACAATCACCATCCAGGCGGCGAGCATGGCCACGGGGAAACTCGCCACCAGGGAGAGGGGGTAGCGCCACCAATCGATAGCCAAACCCGAACTGGTGTACTTCGAGAAGAGGAAGCTGAAGACACCGTGGTACTGCGACGGGGTACGAAACCCCGACCATACGACAAAGGGGGTGAGCACCGACGAGGCCACGAGCATCGCGGCTCGACGGCGATGGCCCGAGCGCACCAGGTGAACGAAGGCCACTAGCCCGATGAGAAAGAACACGACCCCGTAAGAAAACTTGGTCAACAGACTCGCGGCGAGTACGAAGCCGAGATAGAGAGTCCGTCGAGTCGTGATCGAGTCCTTCACCCGTAAGTAGGCGTCGAGCGCCAGGACTAGTTCAAGAGTCAGCAGTGGCTCAATGAAGGCGGACGCCCCGGTCACGATCGCCAGGGGGAAGAGGGCGAAGGATATCGCGGCGAAGACTGCAGTCCCCTCCGACAACCACCGGCGCGTTACCCGCCAAATCATGATGTTGGTGATGAGCGAGAACAGCACGCTGATCATCCGTGCGGAGACCAGCGCACTCACTCCCAAGCCCTTACCTAAGAAGATCGCAATACCGAAGAACCACATCGCGAGAGGGGGGTTGGCGAAGTACTGAGATTGGGGCGGATAGATGTGCTGCTGGAACTGGAAAATGTAGGAAAAGAGGTGAGAAGAGAACCACTGGCCCGTCCAGGCAACGTAGTTAATCTCGTCGTCTCTCCACGGTAGGTGGAGAGCCTCGAACCAGCGCAGCACCACCCCCAACGCGATAGCGACCCAGAGTCCGGCCGTGAGCCCGAGGTTGTAGCGATGTTGACGGACTTCGACTTCGCGACCACTGGCGGGATCGGACTGGAGCTCCATTCGACCCGCGGCGAGTTCGGGGTGTGCGCGTAGCCAAGCGGGTCGCTCCGGCGTCGAGGTCATGAGCGACAACAACTTGTCGGCGACGTTTTGCCACGACCACGACGTGGAGGTGATCGCCGCCTTCTGGGAGAGACGTCGCCACTCCTCGGGGTCGCTCAGCAGAGTGACTGCGGCCACGGCGAGCGCCTCCGGAGTCTCCTCAGTGAGGAGCCCCGTCTCGCCGTGGTGAACCGAGTCCTGGAGACCGGCGACGTCGTAACCGATTGTGGGAACCCCCCGAGCTCCGGCCTCGTTCACGACGAGCCCCCACCCTTCGCGCACACTGGTCACGAAGAGCAGATCAGCCTTCTCCAAGGTCTCAATTTTGAACTCTTCACTAACGTGACCCCACACCCGAATGCTCTCAGACGACAAGGATCGGGCTTGTTCGAGGAGATAACCGCCTCCGAGGACGTCGAGAGACGCGTCCGGAATCTTCTGTTGGATCTCGAGAACTGCACGAATCGCATCGAGGGGGCGCTTGTTCTCGACCAGGCGACCGAGAAAAACAATACGAGGGGCGGAGGAGACCTCACGGTCGAGCACCGGCGGACAGTCCACTCCGCCCGGCTCAGCGATGTCGTCGCAGGGCAAGCCGTAGTGGTCGAATGACTGAGCCGTGGATTGGGACAGCGCCAGGATTCGGGGAGCGTAATTGAGTCGTCTCATCCACTCGGGTTCGAGTATGTAACGACCGACGAAGGCCAGTGGCGCGCTGAACTCCTTCTGCCAGACGTCGAGTCCGAGGTGGTAGACGATGGCGGTCGCTTTGTCTCCCACCACTTCGTGGGCGAGGAACGGACGCTGATTGACAGTGTCCAGAACGACGTCGAATAGCCCCCCCTGGCGAATGAGATACAGCCGAGCCTCGTGAAACACCGAGTACTTATTGCCACGACGAACGTAGTGAACTCCGTCGACGGTCTCGGCCTCTGGTCGGCCACTTCGGCTGGTGAAAATAGTGACGTCGTGACCATCTCGTTGCCAGACCTTCACGACTTCGTGGACGTAGATCTGGGCCCCACCGGCCTCGGGGTGCCACAAATCCTTGTAGTCGAGTATCAGGATTCTCACCCGCGCATCCTCTCCGCTGGGCGGCCGTTTACGGATTCGCCCCGGCTCATCGCGCCCCGATTACCACGTACACGTCCTGTCCCGACACCACTTCGTCCCGGGGTCTTATGTCCGTACCTTACGCCTATTACCGTCGTCGACCCCGGAAAACTGACTCGATTTATCCTGGTCAACTTCCTCACAAGAGACCCCCCGACAGGGGGAGACTCCGCGTCCACACCCACAGTGGACGTTCGGAGTCCGTCACCACGACCTCGAGGGGTCCCGTTCCCGGGGGGACTGCGAGAGTGATCGTTCCCGTCGGGACCGACCCACTCACGAGTTGTCCTCGCGCGGCCAGGGCGTTAGAGGCCACCAGAGTGGTTAACGCGTAGGCCTCGTCCACCTCGTATTCGCCCAAGTCGGAGCCCGTGAAAATCAGGACCCCTCCTCGACCCACCGGAAGGAAGCCAATCGTCGCGTCACGACCGTTGGTATTTCCCACGCTCAGTCCGCCGAAACTGGAGAGTTGAGGAGTACGTAGACCGAAGTCCGCCTCGGGATAGAAGATATTAAGAGCCCGCGCCCACGCACTCTGGTGGTGCGCCCAGGTACTCACGGGGTAGTAACCGGAGACGAGACCACGGGGCAGAAATGACCACGCCGGACGTCCGTGAGCCTGGGCGAACTGCGTGGCCCCGAGACTCGGAGCGGGACCCGACGAGTACACCCCCGGGAGATAGCCTCCGAAGGCTAAGCGCCCCCCCAGGTCAATCCAGTGGCGAAGGACCCCCGACCTCACGAGGGCTTCCGGGAGAACTCCCGTCACATCCACGAGAAGGGTCGTTGTGGGCAAGGTGGGAAGCAACTTCTCGAGACGTGTCGCGTTCACGAGAGACACCGGGACCTTCACCTTCGAATGAGAGAAGGCGGAGGACACCTGTTGTTCCGTCCCGAGAACTGTTCCGGCGTCGGAAAGCACGTAGGGGTACGTCGGATCGGAGAAGAAGAGTATCCCGGTAATTCGGCGGGCCGGATCGTAGTGGAAGAGACTCACCACAGAGTGCGGACTCGGCGTTGTCCTCACTGTCAGCGACGAGTGCACCGCCGCGGTCGTCGCACTGAGTACGGGCGACGGTGTCCTCACGAGAGCGGGGCCGACCCGTCCGATGAGTACGAGAGCCAGCGCCGTCGCGACGACAGAGACGCGGGCTCCTCGTGAAGGCGCGAAAGCGGGTGCCTTCACGAGTAACGAGTCGTCCGCACGAAATCGCCACAGTTCACGGGCGCCGAGCACGGTCCCCGCCGTCACCGAGAGCGACGCCACTAGATCTAAGCGCATCCAGTTAGCCGCCGGCCAGAGCGCGAAGTGCGCTCCGCCCCGGGCGAGAAAGTCCGTCTGGGCCAGCACACTCGAGAGAGCGGGAATTCCTAGCCACACCGTCGCGACACCGAAGTAGTAGGCGGGCGCGAAGAGTGAAGCGTAAAAGACTAGGACCCCGAAGGATATGAGGGCGACTGAGATGCGCGACCGACGAGAGTGCGGCCACAATCCCCCGGCACCGAGAGCCACGAAGGGAAGAAACCACAGAGTGAACTCGGGATTAGCAACGAGATTCACCGACACGACCGCCATCATGACGAGCCCACTGACGACGATGAGATGCCGAGCCGTGGGACGACGCCATACGGCGACGCCTCCGGCGAGCGCGGCGAGTATCTGTAGCCAGTTCGAGACGCGGGTGACTTGGACAAAGTGGTGAGCGAGAGAGGAGTAGATGGTCGACACGAGGGGCAGGCTCTTCGCGATACCGGTCCACTCCAGTCCTCCGACGGGACCGACCTGGGCCGTTCGCGAGAGAACCCCCGAGAGCATCTGCCCGCTCCACTCCGGCCCCACCCAGAACAGTGCGCTCAGCAACGCCCCGCCGACAAAATCACGCCACATTCGTCCCGAGTGACGACGAGCGGGGGCGAGAAGATACCCGATAGCCGTGGGTACCAAAAATGCCGGCGAAATCTTGACCGCGATACCGAAGGAGAGGGCCGCCCCGGCGATTCCCCAGCGATCACTCAGTAGAGCCAGAATCGCCAGGGCGATCCCGAAGGCGGCGAGCGAGTCAATCTGGCCGTGCACACTGCCGACCCAAATAACGACGGGATTGAGGAACCACCAGGCAAAACTCCGGCGCGCGACCTGTTCGCTGGCTCCGAGAACGAGAGCGATCCGCCAAATGGCCCATCCCGTTCCCACGTCCGCCAGAATCATGGGAATCTTGAAGGAAAAGGCTCCGAGGATCGTCGGCATCACGGTGCCGTAGGTTGACGACACCGAGCCCGCACCGGTGGGATAAGAGACCCCGAGCACGCGAGCACTCGAACCGACCCAGTGAAGAACCCCGCCGAGGGAGTTCAGCCAGTACCCGTAGACCGGCGGGTAGGAGAACAGACGCATGTCGTAGAGACCCACGCCCAGAGTCGCGTGATGAACCACGCCCCACCAGACCGAGACGTCGGCCTCCATCGCCGAAAACGGGGCCAGAGCCAGGCGCAGCGCCAACCCCACCCAGAGCCACGTCCGGACCGACCGGTACCAGACCGGAGTGTCTCCGCGACCGGCGCCCGAGACTGATGACGACGTGTCAAGTCCCGAGAAGACGTCAGTCATTCTCCCCATTGTTTCACAGTCACCCGCCACGGCGACCGACGATGAATGGCATTCAGGTTACGGAGACTCCTAGATGAGTCCGAGGGCACGGACCTCGTCTCGTTCTCCGACGAGTTCTTCCGTCGTGACTTGGATTCTCTGGGCGGAGAAGTCGTCTACCTCGAACCCCTCCTTCACGCTCCAGCCACCGCGTCCGTCCGACAACACCGGCATTCCGAAGGTCAGACCCTCGGGGACTCCGTACTGACCACTCGAGCTCACCGCGACCGATACGCAGTCGTCCGCCGGAGTCTCACGCACGAGACCCGCCACCGTGTCGATGGCCGCGTTGGCCGCGGACGCCGCGGAGGACGCCCCGCGAGCCTCGATAATGGCCGCGCCACGCTTTTGCACAGTGGAGATGAAGTCCCCTTGGAGCCAGGCGTTGTCGCCAATGACCTCGGTCGCGGCCCGCCCACCGATAGTGGCGTTCACGAAGTCGGGGTACTGAGTCGAGGAGTGGTTCCCCCAAATCACGAGGTTCTTGACCTCGGCGACGGAGACCCCCGCTCGCTTCGCGAGCTGGGTTTCCGCGCGGTTCTGGTCGAGCCGGGTCATGGCGAACCACCGGTCGGCCGGCACCTCGGGCGCGTTCGAACGGGCAATGAGACAGTTGGTGTTACAGGGGTTACCCACGACGAGGACCCGGACATCGCTCGACGCATTCTCGGCGATCGCCCGTCCCTGGGGCTTAAAGATCCCTCCGTTCACGCCCAGCAGGTCACTACGCTCCATTCCGGCCTTACGCGGAATCGAGCCGACGAGCAGAGCCCAGGACGTGTCCGTGAAGGCGTGAGTCAAATCACTCGTGTACTCCACGCCCGCGAGGAGCGGGAACGCGCAGTCGTCGAGCTCCATCACGACCCCCTCGAGGGCCTTCATCGCCGGCTCAATCTCGAGCAGTCGCAACACCACGGGAGTGTCGGGACCGAGCATCTGGCCGGACGCGATGCGAAACAACAGCTGGTAACCAATCTGGCCGGCGGCGCCGGTGACGGTCACGTGCACGGGGGAAGTCATCTAAGTACTCCTTAACGTTTCTCGGTGGGATTAAAGACGGTCGACGATCGCGGAGGCGAACTCTGAACACTTCACTTCGGTCGCCCCCTCCATCAATCGGGCGAAGTCGTAGGTCACCACCTTGTCGGCGATAGTCGTCTCGAGGGCCCGCACGATATCAGTGGCGGCCTCGGTCCATCCGAGGTGCTCGAACATCAACACCCCCGACAACAAGACCGACCCGGGGTTGACCTTGTCCTGACCGGCGTACTTGGGCGCCGTCCCGTGAGTCGCCTCGAAGATTCCGTGGCCCGTCACGTAGTTAATGTTGGCGCCCGGCGCAATCCCGATACCCCCGACCTGAGCGGCCAGCGCGTCGGAGAGATAGTCCCCGTTGAGGTTCATCGTGGCGATGACGTCGAACTCCGCCGGTCGCGTCAAGACCTGTTGCAGGGTGATGTCGGCGATGGAGTCCTTCACGAGAATCTTGTCGCCCGGCTCTCCCCCGCAGTCGTCCCAACCAACCGCCACGTCCGAGAACTCGTCGCGCACTAGTTCGTATCCCCACTTGCGAAAGGCCCCTTCGGTGAACTTCATGATGTTGCCCTTGTGCACGAGAGTGACCGACGGTCGTCCGTGATCGACGGCGTAGGTGATGGCGGCCCGAATTAAGCGCTCGGAACCGGCCTTCGACACCGGCTTAATGCCGATACCGCTCATCTCGCGAATATCCCACCCGAAGGAGTCCTTCAGGTAGGCCCGCAACTGCTCGGCCTGCGCGGTCCCCGCCTCGAGTTCGAGGCCGGAGTACACGTCCTCAGTATTTTCGCGAAAGATCACCATGTCGACCAGTTCGGGGTGACGCACCGGAGAGGGCACTCCGGCAAACCACCGGACGGGACGAAGGCAGACGTAGAGGTCGAGAATCTGGCGCAGGGCGACGTTCAATGAACGAAAACCACCGCCGATCGGAGTCGTTAACGGTCCCTTGATACCGATGAGGTACTCACGAAAGTCTTCGATGGTCTGGTCGGGCAGCCAGTTACCGGTCTCGTTGAAGGCCTTCTCGCCGGCGAGAACTTCCTTCCACTCAATCTTCTTCGAATGCTTGGCCGCGGCCGCGTCGAGGACCAGCTTGGCGGCGGGCCAGATGTCCACCCCCGTGCCGTCGCCCTCGATGAAGGGGATGATGGGATTATCCGGTACGTGGAGAACGCCCTCGGCGCTCATCGTGATTTTCTCAGCCATGGCGTCGAGTCTACGACGGGTCGCTACCGGGGCCCCCTAAGAGTTTTTCGGGTCCTAAGACCCTTCTGCGAACAGACGCTCATAAATTTCGCGGGTCGCCGTGGAACGATTCAGGGTATAGAAGTGCAGACCGGGTGCACCCCGATCAATCAACTCCCGGCACAACTGAACGGCGGCGTCAATACCGGCCCGGCGCACGGCGTCGGGGCCACCACGATGCTGAGCGTCTTCGAGTGCGCGCGCGAGTGCGTCAGGCACCGGTGCACCCATGTCGGACATGCGCGCGAGCGAGGAGAGTGAGGTCACCGGCATGATTCCCGGCAGCACCGGTCGCTCCACCCCGAGATCCGCCAACTCGTGAACCAGTCGGCTCCACTCGGGGGCGGCGAAGAAGAACTGGGTGACAGCGAAATCGGCCCGGGCGAGCTTCTCGGCGAGGTAGCGGCGATCGCTCGCGAGCGACGGCGAGCGAGGGTGTCCGAGGGGGTGGGCCGCCACACCGATAGAGAACCCGCCAACCTCTCGAGCTAACTCCACCAGATCGAGAGCGTGCGCGAAGTCCGAGGCCACGAGCGCCGGGTCCTCGGGAATATCACCCCCGAGGGCCATCACGTTACTTACGCCGAGTTCGTGATACGCCTCCAGGATGTCGCGCATTTCATCGCGACGGTGCCCCACGCAGATGAGGTGGGCCATGGCGCTGACCTGTCCACGACGAACGATGTCGGTCACGAGGTCGAAGGTTCGCTGCCGAGAGTCTCGGCCTCCCCGGTACGTCACCGACACGAACGACGGGTGGAGGGGCTCGAGATCCTCGAGAGTCCGTGACAAGACGGCCGCCTCGTCATCGTTCTTCGGAGGAAAGTACTCGAAGGACCGAGTGAATCCGGCCGCTAGCTGCTGGTCAATTCGCACTTAGGCCCGACCGAAGTCATCCTCAAGTCGAACGATGTCGTCCTCGCCGAAGTACGTGCCGTGCTGCACCTCCACGAAGACGACGGGCTCGCTACCCCGGTTTTCGCACCGGTGGGCCACCCCAATACCAATGTCGACCGACCGCCCGGGTGAGAGGTCAAATACCTCGCCGTCCAGCGTCACCGTCGCCACGCCCGCGACCACGAACCAGTGCTCAGCTCGCTGGGCGTGGACCTGATAACTCAGGCGCTTTCCCGGTGAGACCACGATGCGCTTGACCTTGTGGTTTCCCATCTCGTCGTCGAGGACGGTGTAGGAGCCCCAGGGACGAATATCGAACTCTCGACCATTCTTGTCAGTAGTCATGCCAGTCTCTCCGCTGCTCGAACCGCGTTGCGTAGTAGCAGTGCACGGGTCATGGGTCCCACGCCCCCGAGACGTGGAGTAATCCACCCGGCGACGTCGGCGACGTCGTCGGCGACGTCGCTCATCAATCTAGTGCCCGACCAACTCGTGCCGGCCCCCACGACCGCCGCGCCCGGCTTCACCATGTCCCGGGTCACGAGCCCGGCGCGCCCGGCCGCCGCAATAACGACATCGCCCTCGCGCACGATCTCGACTAAGTCGTCCACCCCGGTGTGCACGACGGTCACCGCCGCGTTACACCCGGGTCGCCTCATGGCTAGTAGAAGGGCTAGCGGGCGACCAATGGTGAGACCCCGTCCAATGATGACTACCCGACGACCCTCCACGGGGACGTGGTAACTGGCGAGGAGTTCCACGATGCCCGCCGGGGTGCAGGGCAGGGGCCCGGGTGCTCCCATCACCAACCGGCCCAGGTTCACGGGGTGGAGTCCGTCCACGTCCTTTTCGGGGTGGACCCGCAACAGCGCCCGTTCTTCGTCGAGTCCTTCGGGGAGAGGAAGTTGCACCAAAATCGACTGGACCGCCGGGTCGGCGTTCAGCGAGTCGATCGCCGCCTCGACATCGTCCTGAGTGGCGTCGGCGGGTAGTTCCACGTGTACGGAGTGGATTCCCACCTCCGCACAGTCGGCGTGCTTCATCGCGACGTACTTCGCGCTCGGCCCGTCGTCACCCACGAGGATGGTGCCGAGGCCGACGGGCCGAGAGAGGGCCGCCAGCCGGTGGGCCCGGTCCGCCACCTCCATCTTGATGCGACCGGCCACCAATTGACCATTCAGTAGTTGTGCCACGGAGCCTCCCTAGTGCCGGAAATGACGTTCGCCGGTGAGCACCATCACGATGCCGGCGGCGTTCGCCGCCTCAATTACTTCGCCGTCGCGCACGGAACCTCCGGGCTGCACGACTGCTGTAACGCCCACCTCGGTGAGAGCCTCGAGCCCGTCGGCGAAGGGGAAGAAAGCGTCCGACGCCGCGGAGGAGCCCCGGGCCTTCTCGCCCGCCTTGTCACCGGCGATACGGGCCGCGACAACGCGCGACTGCTGTCCCGCACCCACACCCACGGCGGCGCCGTCACGGGCGAGCACGATGGCGTTGGAGGTCGTTCGGGCACACACCCGCCAGGCCAGGGCCAAATCCACCCACTGTTCGGGGGTCGGCCGCGCCGTCGTGACGACGCGCCACTGATCGGGCAGGCTCCGCAGTTCGTCCGGGGTTTGGACGAGGGCGAGTCCCCCCGAGGTTCGAATGGTTCGACTTAAAGCCTCGGGCCGAGGTCCCGAGAGTAGGCGCGTCGACTTTCGCCGGGCCACCAAGATCTCCTCGGCCCCGGGACTGAACCCGTCGGCGATGATCACGTCAGCCTGGGGTCCGGCCGCGACGGCTCGGGCCAGGTCTTCGTCCACGACTCCTCCGAGCGCGACCACTCCCCCGAAGGCACTCATGGGATCGGCCTCGAGAGCCGCCTCGTACGCGCCGGCGAGGGTCTCGGCGAGGGCCGCTCCCGACGCGTTGGCGTGCTTGATGATGGCGGCACTCGCCCGTCCCGGGTGCTCCTGGGCGAGTTCTTCGACCAGCCGCCACGCCGCGTCGGCGTCGAACAGGTTGAGGTAGGACAAGGCGGCTCCACTGTGGTGCACCACGTGGTCCCACCACGACGACTGACCCACCAGGCGATAGCGCGCACCCCGTTGGTGGGGATTCTCGCCGTAGCGCAACGTCTCGGCTCGCTCCAGAGTCAGGTGAAGCGTCGCGGGAAGATCGTCGTCGTCCGAACGGGTACCGAGCGCGCCCCCGCGGTCCATCCAGGCCACAATCTGGGCGTCGTAAGCGGCGGTCGCGGCGAAGGCCCCGCGAGCGAGGTGGTGGCGAGTGTCGTCGGAGAGTCCACCGTGCGCACTCAACTCCTCGAGCACGGCTCCGTACTGATCGGGGGAGGTCACCACACCGACGTGGTGGTGATTCTTCGCCGCGGCGCGCACCATCGTGGGACCCCCCACGTCGATGAGATCAATCGAGGGATCGCTCGAGAAGGGGTAGAGGTTCACCACCACGAGGTCGATGGCCGAGATGTCGTGGTGCACGAGCGCCTCGAGGTGGGACTCCTTGTGACGATCGGCCAAAATCCCGCCGTGGATCCGCGGATGCAGCGTCTTCACCCGACCGTCGAGCATCTCGGGAAAGCCCGTGACCTCCGAGACGTCAACGTGAGCGACGCCCGCGGCCGCTAGAGCGAGTGAGGTGCCCCCCGACGCGATCAGGTCCCAGCCCAACTCGGTCAACCCCCGGGCGAACTCCACCACCCCGGTCTTGTCCCACACACTGATCAGCGCCTTCACGACGGCTCCTCTCCTACTTCGGCCACGGTGGCCACTGCGTCTCCGCGCGCGAGCGCCTCGAGGGCGCGTGTCACTACTCGGGGATACATCTCTCGCTCCACCCGCTTGATGCGTTCGTGCAGAGTGGCCTCGTCGTCATCCACCTCTACCGGCACCCTACGCTGCGCGAGAACCGGTCCGTCATCCAGGTGGGGCGTGGCGACGTGCACCGTGCAGCCCGTCTCGCTCACCCCGGCCGAGAGGGCTGCCGCCACGGCGTGCCAGCCCTTGAAGTCGGGGAGCAAACTCGGGTGGGTGTTGAGCACCCGACCGCCGAAGGTATCGAAGAACTCCCCGTCGAGGACGGTACCGAAGCCGGCCATCGCCACCAAGTCGACCGACAACTCCGCGAGTCGGGCCGCGAGGTGCTGACTGTAGGTTCGTCGATCGAACTCCCGACTAAATCCACCGAACCCATTGCGGTCCAGCAACTCGGCGGGTACTCCGGCGCTCGTGGCCACGTCGCGGGCTCGACACGGTCGATCCACCATCACGACCGCAATCGGCACGCCGGAGTCGAGGAACGCTTCGAGAAGCGTCCCCGACCCCGACGCCAGGAGAGCCAGCCGGGGCAACTACAGCGCCCGAACGATCTCGACCATCTTCTCGCCCGCTTCGGTGGGGTTCTGACAGACGTGAACACCCGCCGCCGCCAGAGCCTCCATCTTCGCCTGCGCGGTGCCTTTCGAACCCGAGATGATGGCGCCGGCGTGGCCCATCTTTCGTCCCGGAGGGGCCGTTACTCCGGCCACGTACGCGACCACGGGCTTGGTCATGTGGGCCTTGATCCACTCGGCCGCCCGTTCCTCCTCCGAGCCCCCGATCTCCCCGATCATCATGACGGCCTTGGTCTCGGAGTCCGCTTGGAACGCTTCGAGGCAGTCGATGAAGTTCGTCCCCGGGACCGGGTCTCCCCCGATGCCCACGCAGGTGGTCTGGCCAATACCCTGCTGGGAGAGTTCGTGGAGCGCTTGGTAGGTGAGCGTTCCCGAGCGTGACACGATTCCGACCGGTCCTCCGGGGAGGGCAATGTCACCGGAGGTGATACCGATGTTGCACTTTCCCGGGCTGATGATGCCCGGGCAGTTCGGACCGAGCAGGCGGACCCCCGGAAACTCTTCGACCAGCCGGTTGTAGGTACGAGCTTCGTCGTGGGCCGGAATACCCTCGGTGATGCTCACGATGAAGGTGATTCCGCCCTCGGCCGCTTCCATAATGGCGTCGGCGGCGAACTTCGGGGGGACGACGACGAAAGAGGCACTCGCCCCGGTCGCCTCGACCGCTTCCTTCACCGAGTTAAAGACCGGGATGCCGTCGACGTCGGTGCCCCCCTTACCGGGAGTCACCCCGCCCACGACCAGCGTTCCGTAGTCCCGGTTACGCAGTCCGTGAAAGCGACCCTGACCTCCGGTTAGTCCCTGAACGATGACCTTGGTGTTTTCGTCTACAAAAATGCTCATGATTCTCCTTGGGGCGTTACGCGTGGGCCAGGCCCACCGCGCGGCGCGCGGCGTCCAGCATGGTGGGTTCAGTAATCAGGGTGTCGCTCAAGTGGTCGGCGAGGATTGCTCGGCCCTCCACCGCGTTCGTGCCGTCGAGTCGCAGCACGATCGGGGACGTGATCTCCACGCGAGCGAGAGCGTCGAGGACACCACGGGCGACTTCGTCCACTCGGGTGATTCCCCCGAAAATGTTCACGAAGATCGACTTCACCTTGGGGTCGGAGTTAATGACCTCCAGGGCGGCGGCCATGACGTCCGCGTTGGCTCCGCCTCCAATGTCGAGGAAGTTCGCGGCCGAACCGCCCACTTGGTTCACCACGTCGAGAGTCGACATGGCGAGCCCGGCCCCGTTGGCGATGATGCCTACGGTGCCGTCGAGTCCGATGTAGTTCAGGCCCTTCTCCTTAGCCAACTTCTCGCGCGGGTCCTCGGTCTCGGTCGCCCGGTACTCCTCCCACTCGGGGTGGCGATAGGCGGCGTTGTCGTCGAGGGTCACCTTGGCGTCGAGGGCGTGCACGGTGCCCTCCGGCGTCAAGATCAGGGGATTAATCTCCGCCAGGTCGCAGTCACCCTCGGTGTAGCAGGCGTAGAGCTGAACGAGCAGATCGGCGGCTTGGGAGCGCGCGGCCTCGTCGAGATTGGCTTCGGCGACCCAGCGACGCGCGGTCGCGAGGTCGAGCCCGGTCACCGGATCGATCGACAGGAACGCGATCGCCTCGGGGTTCTCTTCGGCGACGTGTTCAATCTCCACGCCACCTTCTGCACTCAACATTCCTAAGTGAACCTTGTTCGGACGGTCCAGGGTGAAAGAGGCGTAGTACTCCTTCGCAATATCGCTGGCCCGCTCGACCCACAGTCGCTTGACCACGTGACCCTTGATATCGAGACCGAGGATGTTGCCCGCGTGTAGGCGGACTTCGTCGGCGTCGTTCGCGAGCTTCACGCCACCGGCCTTGCCCCGACCTCCCACCTTGACCTGGGCCTTCACGACCACCGGATAACCCACTCGCTCGGCGACCGCCAGAGCCTCCTCGACCGTGTCCGCCACGTCACCGGGCGAGACGGCGATACCGAATCGCGCGAAGTACTGCTTTCCCTGATACTCGAACAGATCCATCCGTACTCTCTTTCTTTGGGGCTGGGGGTACTACGACTCGTCGCGCTGGTCCAACGTCTCTTCGAGCCAGCGATCGATCTCACCGAGTGATGAACCGGGGGTGAACACGTGGGCGACTCCCAGGGCGAGGAGGGCGTCGCGATCGGGGTCGGGAATGATGCCCCCCACCACGACGACCACGTCGTCACGTCCGGCGACGGAGAGTCGCTCGAGAATCTGGGGAACGAGGGTCATGTGCGCCCCCGAGAGCAGGGAGAGGCCGAGCGCGTCAGCGTCCTCACTCACGACCGCGGCGACAATCTCGTCGACCGTGCGGTGAAGTCCCGTGTAAATCACTTCAAAGCCGGCGTCGCGCAGAGAGCGGGCAATAACTTTCGCCCCTCGGTCGTGGCCGTCGAGGCCGGGCTTGGCCACTACGACGCGATAGGGGCGCTTCACGGCTCCTCATCTTACGAGACACCGCAAGGGTGGTCCGGACGGGTGCCGAGTAGCCTGGATCAGCGTGGACACGCTACGCCAACGAGGGCCCTTTCGGGCGACGATATCGGCGATGCGACTACCCCAGTGGGTGAAGAACTCCCTCCTCTTCGTGGCCCCGGGAGCGTCCGGGCGCATCTTCCACTCCGACGTTCTGGGCCACACCGTGCTGGCCTTCCTCGCGTTCAGCCTGGTGGCGTCCGGTGTCTATCTCGTGAACGATCTTCTCGACGTGGAGGACGATCGCCGACACCCCACCAAGCGTTACCGCGCCATCGCTTCGGGACAGTTGCCGCCATTCTTCGCCCGTGGACTCGCCGTCGTCCTCTTCGTGGCTGGTTTCGTCATTCCCCTCGCTCTCACGCGCCCGGCGGGCTTCTACCTCGTCCTCGTGCTCTACGTAACCGAGTCGCTCGCGTACTCCCTCAAGGTGAAGACGGTGGCCGTCCTCGAGTTGGGATTCGTGGCGTCCGGCTTCTTTCTCCGCTCCTACGGCGGAGCCGTGGCCTCCCACATCCCGGTCTCCCAGTGGTTTCTCGTCGTCGTGACCTTCGGCGCACTCTTTCTCGTCATTGGTAAGCGTTCGGCCGAGTTGCGCCACGTGGGCACCGCCAACCGAGTGGTGTTAAAGGACTACACCCCAGAGTTCCTCCACTCAGCTCTCACGATGGCCGCCGGAGTGGTCGTCACGACCTACTGCCTCTGGGCCTTTGACACCTCCGCTACCGGGCTCTCCTCGGCCAAGCACGACATTCTCTGGATTCGTATCACCGTCGTTCCGGTCGTGATGGCGGTCCTCTTCATCGTGCGAGGAGCGGAGTCACCGGCGGGAGAGTCCCCCGAGGACCTTCTCCTCAAGAATCGCACCGTGCAGGTCCTCGCCCTCGTCTGGCTCTTCTTTCTCGCCTGGGGGACATACCTATGAACCGGCAACGACTCACCGGATGGGGTCGCACGGCCCCCTCCTACGCCCACGTGGTGCGTCCGAGTAGTGACGAAGAGGTCGCTCACTGGTTGGAGTCCTCCCCCGTGATCGCCCGCGGCCTCGGTCGCAGTTACGGTGACGCCGCTCAGGTCGGGGGTGGGGTGGTCCTCGACAACCGGGGGCTGCGCGGAATGGGGCCCATCAGTCCCGACGGGGTCGTCAGCGTAGGGGCCGGTCTCTCCCTCGACGAAGTCATCGCGAGCGCGCTGCCCCAGGGTTGGTTCGTGCCGGTCACGCCCGGTACTCGTCAAGTCTCCGTCGGGGGAGCCATCGCCGCCGACGTACACGGAAAAAACCATCATCGCGACGGCTCCTTCGGTGATCACGTCCTCGAGATGCATCTCGTGACCCCGACGGGCGAACGCACCGTCTCTCCCACTGTCGATCCCGACCTCTTCTGGGCCACTCTCGGTGGGATGGGTCTCACCGGAGTAGTCACTCGGGTCACCCTTCGACTCATGCGAGTGAGTACCGACCGAGTCCTCGTCGATACCGATCGATTCGACACCCTCGACGCCGTGATGTCGGCGATGGTCGAGGGCGACGATAGCTACCGATACTCGGTCGCGTGGGTGGACTGCATGACGCGGGGCCGCTCCATGGGTCGCGCGATCCTCACCCGGGGTGAACACGCCGAGAGCACGGAGTCCTCCCCCCTACTACGAGCTCCCCGCTCGGCCCTCCTCAAGGTCCCCTTTTCAGCTCCGCCCGGGCTACTCAACCCCCTCTCTATTCGACTCTTCAACGAGGCCTGGTTCCGCAAGGCGCCCCGCCAGCGACGTGAAGAGAGCCAGACCCTCGGGGCCTTCTTTCACCCTCTCGACGGCGTGGCCGATTGGAACCGACTCTACGGACCCCGAGGATTTGTGCAGTACCAGTTCGCCGTCTCCGACGCCCACGCCGACACCGTCGTGAAGGCGATTCACACGCTCTCCGAGTCCGGGGTACCGAGCTTCCTCGCGGTGCTCAAACGATTCGGACCGGGCAACTCCGGCCCCCTCTCGTTTCCGATGGCCGGTTGGACTCTCGCCCTCGATCTTCCCGTCGGGCCCGCACGCCTGCCCGGAGTACTCGACGATCTGGACGACCTGGTCGCCGACGCCGGCGGACGAATCTACCTCGCGAAAGACGCGCGACTCAGGCCGGAGCGACTCCGCGCGATGTACCCCCGCCTCGATCATTTTCTCGAGGTCAAGAACCGAGTCGACCCCGAGGGTCACCTCACGAGCGACCTCGCGCGACGATTGCTACTCAGTTAGGACACTGGACTATGGACAACGCCTTTTCCCAACCCCAGACCGTGGTCGTGCTCGGGGGATCCTCCGATATCGCCCGGGCCATCACCCGCAAACTCTGCGCCGAACGGACCCGCACCGTGGTACTGGCTGGTCGAGACGGGACGCTCCTCGAGCGCGCGGCCGAAGAGGCCCGGGACTTCGGGGCGACGAAGTGCCCCGTCGTCCTCTTTGACGCGACGGACCCCTTAGGGGCCGAAGCGGCCGTTGATCAGTGTTTCGAGGCGGCCGGGGGTCAGGTGGACCTCGTGATTGTCGCCGTCGGACTTCTCGGTAACCAGGAGAGGGATCAGGTTGACGTCGACGCCACCCTCGCCATGATGAACGTGAACTTCACCTGGCCGGTCGCCGCACTGACGAGAGTACGCACGCACCTCCTCGACCAGGGTCGGGGTCGAATTCTCGTGATTTCCTCCGTCGCCTCCGTCCGGGTGCGCGCGAGTGCCTACCTCTACGGCGGGGCCAAGGCCGGCCTCGATCGGCTCGCCGGCGCGCTCGCCGACTCCCTGCGCGGAACGGGAGTTCAACTCCAACTCCTACGCCCGGGGGTCGTTCGTACTCGCATGACCGAGGGACTCGCTCCGGCTCCCTTCACGACGGGCGTCAATGAGGTCGCCGACGTCGTGATGAAGGGGCTCGCCGACGGGCGCCCGGTGATCTGGTCACCGCCTCTTCTGCGCTACGTCTTCACCGCGCTGCGCCACCTACCCGGACCCCTCTGGCGAATGGTGATGGACCGCTAGATCCCGCTCTCGGGTCTAGCCCTGAGACCCCGTGGTCGACGTCGTAGGACGAAGGCTCATGGTGTAAAAGTCGCGGGTCCACCAGTTCGCGAAGTAGCGCCCCGGCGAACCGAGCATCGACTGGAGGAGGCTCGTTCCGTTGGCGCCACTGACCGGCTGTCCGAGTGGACCGGTGAAGTAGGAGTACTGGGTCCAGTCCACGTTGATGTCGAGTTGCATCGCCCGCACGGCGCCCGCTCGCACCAACGTGTCGGCGAGGTCCGCGATCGACAGAGCCGGCCCGCTCACGTAGACGAGGGCGCCGTCACGGGTGACTCCGAGTCCGGAGCGCCACACGTTGAAGGTACCTCCGAGAGTCTTGCCCCACGCGATCGCGTTGGGGTTATCTAACCCGGGAACCGGACGCCCCCCGTCGACGATGAGCTGCAGGTTCTGGCGCACCGAGGCGTAGTCGGCGAGGTGGGCCATGGTGAAGTCCCGTCCCCACTCACCGACCGTCAAGGTCCCGTTCTTCAGCACGACCGCCGAGGCGGCCCCGTTACGCAACGGAAGGACCATCTTTCCTTGGGTGTAGTAACCACCCTCGGCGTCGGCCATGCGAAAACCGGCGTTAAAAGCGGCGACGAGGGAGGTGGACGCGGAGGTCGAGATCGGTGCGGTGTAGGTGTAGGGGCCACCCCCGGGAACCGTTGAACCGGAGTAGAGCTGAGCCTTCAAAAGAGTGGGGTCCATCCAGGCCACACCGACCCAGTAGGAGGTGTGCACCTTGTCCGGTCGAACGTAGGTGACGTAGACCGCGGGAACGCCCTTCGAGGTGAAACGACCCACCGGACGCCATACGCCTTCGCCCGCGAGTTCAGGAGTCACCGGCGAGGTCATCCGGGTCGGGACGGGCAGGTGGGCGCCCGTCAACTTCACGTCCGCCGGGATCGTCGAACCAACTCCCAACTGGGTGAGCGAGGGCTTACCCCCCACCTTCGCGGGATTCAACTTGTTGTACTCGGCCTCGGCCCACGTGACGAAACCCCCGATACCGTGAGCCCGGCCCCACTCGGCCACCCGAGCCATCCAGGTCACCCCGAGGGAGGGGTTGTTCAGTGCCTGGACGAGGGTGATTCCGTAGAAACTAAAGACTCCGAAGGTCACGATGGCGAGCGCCACGAGGACGCGCCGGCGCCAGTAGACGTAGGGCGGAAGGCGACGAGATCTCACACCGCGCGGGGGCACGGAGTGAGACGGGACGCGCGAGGGGGTACGTAGCGACGACATGCTCTGTCCATTCTTCCATCCCCCGGCCGCGTCTCGTGCAGTGAGGGCCACATCTCGCTAAAACCGGGCTAAGGACTCGCTAAGAACCCCTCCGCGAGTCGCGCACACCCCCCAAGGGGCCGAAGCGCTAGGCCCGACGCAGGGGGGTGAGGGCGAGGAGCAACTCCTTCTTGCCCACGGCGTCGAAGACCACCGAGGCACGAGTTGTCGCCCCTTCTCCCTCGATGCGCAGCACAACGCCTCGACCGTACCGTTCGTGCACCACCACGTCCGCCGGGCGTAGACCGAGTTCTTCGGCCCCGGTCGAGCGCACCGGGGGGGCAGAACCAGCCCCGAAAGCTCGACCGCTCGCGAACTCCGAGCGGCGACCCTCAAAATACTGTTCGTCGTCGGCGCTGGGAAAGGCCGAGTGTCGAAGTGGGGCCTGCGTCGACACGTCGCGCAGGAGTTCTCGAGGTATTTCGGAGAGAAAGCGACTGGGAATCGCCTCCGTACGTCGCCCCCAGGCCGCCCTCGACCAGGCGTGGGTGAGGACCAGGTGGCGCATCGCCCGAGTGATCCCCACGTAACAGAGACGGCGCTCCTCTTCGAGTTCCGCCTCGTCACTGAGGGATCGCTGGTGGGGAAAGATGGTCTCTTCGAGCCCGGTCATCACCACAACGGGAAACTCCAGACCCTTGGCGACGTGGAGCGTCATCATGGAGACCGCCCCGGCATCGGGATCGAGCTGGTCGGAGTCAGCGACGAGGGCGGTTCGTTCGACGAACTCCTCCAACGAGTCGTACTGGGCGGCCGCCGAGGCCAACTCCCCCAGGTTGTCGAGACGGGACAACGCCTCATCTCCTCCCTCGGCGCGCAGAGCGTCACCCAGACCGGTCTCGTTCACGATGGCGTCGATCATTTCGCGCGGCGTGGCGTCGCGGGAGCGCTGGCGCAACGCGTCGAGAACGAAGGCGAGTTGGTGAACCCCAGAGAGGGCCCGGGCACCGAGCCCGGCCCCCCCGGCCGAGTGAATCGCCTCGGCGAAAGAGAGCCCCTCCGCCGCGGCGTAGGCGCCGAGTTTCGACTGCGCGGCGTCGCCCACCCCGCGCTTGGGCTCGTTAATCACCCGACGGGCCGAGGCTTCGTCGCGGGGGTTGACGACGAGGCGGGCGTACGCGAGGGCGATCTTCACTTCGCGACGGTCGTAGAAGCGCATACCGGAGATCAACCGGTGGGGAACCCCGGAACGAACGAGCTCTTCTTCGAGAACTCGAGACTGAGCGTTCGTTCGATAGAAGACCGCCATCTCGCTCCAGGAGTTCCCGCGCTCGCGGGCCCGGCGTAACTCGGTCACGACGTAGCGAGCCTCGTCGAACTCGTCACCCGCGCGATAGAGGGTCAGCGGATCTCCCGGTTCGCCCTCGGTGAAGAGTCGCTTCGCGTGGCGACTGGGATTCTTCGCAATCACCGCGTTCGCGGCGTCGAGGATGGTCTGAGTCGAACGAAAGTTCTGTTCGAGCAAGACAACCGTGGCGTCGGGAAATCGTTCTTCGAACTGGAGGATGTTCCGGACGTCGGCCGCACGGAACCGGTAGATCGACTGGTCGGAGTCACCCACCACACAGAGGTTGCGGTGCTCGGCGGCGAGCATCATGACGAGTTCGTTCTGGACCCCGTTGGTGTCCTGGAACTCGTCCACGAGGAGGTGTCGGAATCGTCGCTGGTAACTCTCGCGGACCGCGTCGTCGCGACGCAAGAGTTCGACGGCGTTCAAGAGGAGATCGTCGAAGTCCATGGCGTTGGCGCGACGGAGGGCGACGTCGTACAGCTCGTAGATCTGGGCCACGCGCCGGTGATTCGGGTTATCCCGGGACCCCGCCTCGGCGAAGCGCGCCGGGTTAAGCATCTCGTTCTTCGCCGCCGAAATCGCGCCCAGCACGCTGCGCGGAGTCAGCCGCTTGAGGTCAATATCGAGGTCCTTCATGATGCGCTCGACGACGCCTTGGGCGTCTCCGGTGTCGTAGATCGTAAAACCCCGGTCGTAACCGAGAACCGTCGAGTGAGCTCGCAACATTCTGAGGCACGCCGAGTGGAAGGTCGAGACCCACATCTCCCGAGCCTCCTCGCCGACCAACTCCACCACCCGGCGACGCATTTCGTCGGCCGCCTTGTTGGTGAAGGTGATCGCCATGACCTCCCAGGGTCGCGCGTCCCCCGACGCCAGTAGGTGGGCGATTCGTCGAGTGAGTACTCGAGTCTTACCCGATCCCGCGCCGGCGACGACGAGGAGTGGCCCCCCGCGCTGGCTCACCGCGCGAGCCTGTGGTTCGGTCAGGCCCTCGAGCAACGCGTCGGCGCCGAGACGTCCCCCGGACTCGTCGGCCCAGAGATCCTCGTCACGAAAGAGACGGCGACTCACTCCCATTCGATGGTGCCCGGAGGCTTAGAGGTCACGTCCAGGGCTACTCGATTCACCCCCGGGACCTCGCGAATCAATCGGTTGGCGATGGTCTCGACGAGATCGTAGGGCAGCCGGGCCCAGTCCGCCGTCATCGCGTCGTCACTCGTCACCGCCCGAATCACGATGGGGTAGGCGTAGGTACGTCCGTCCCCCATCACTCCGACGGTGCGCACCGCCGGGAGCACCGCGAAACTCTGCCACAGTTCTCGGTAGAGGCCGGCTTTCTTAATCTCGTCCACCACGACGTGGTCGGCCGCCCGCAAGATCTCCGCCCGTTCTCGAGTGACCTCTCCCACAATGCGCACCCCGAGTCCGGGACCGGGAAACGGCTGGCGCCAGACGATGTCGGAGGAGAGACCCAACTCTTCGCCCACCCGACGGACCTCGTCTTTGAAGAGATCCCGCAAGGGCTCAATCAAGTCGAAGGAGAGATCCTCCGGGAGTCCCCCGACGTTGTGGTGACTCTTAATCGTGGCCGCGTGACCGGAACCCGACTCGATCACGTCGGGGTAGAGGGTGCCCTGAACGAGGAAACGAGGGGCTTGTTCGTCGTGCGTGAGATCTCGGGCCACCGCCTCGAACTCGCGAATGAAGAGTTCGCCGATGATCTTGCGTTTCGCTTCGGGGTCGGTGACTCCAGCCAGAGCGTCAAAGAATCGGTCCTGAGCCTTCACGTGGATGAAGGGCACGCCGAACTGGTGGGCGAAGGTCGTCTCGATCTGTTGACCCTCATTCAGGCGCATCAGGCCGGTGTCGACGAACACGCAGGTCAACTGCTGACCGATGGCCTTCACCACGAGGGCCGCCGCGACGGCGGAGTCGACACCGCCCGACAACGCGCAGAGCACTCTCTCCGCACCCACCGTCTGGCGAATCCGCTCGACTTGATCGTCGATGATGGAGGTGTTGGTCCAGACCGGCGCGAGCCCGGCGACGTGGTGCAAGAAACTCTCGAGGAGTTCTTGACCCCGTTCGGAGTGCGCGACCTCCGGGTGGAACTGCACACCGTAGAGACGTCGAGCGTCGTTCTCCATCACCGCGACCGGGGCGAGGGGCGTCGAAGCCGTCACGACGAAACCCTCGGGAGCGCGCGAGATGGCGTCCCCGTGACTCATCCAGCACCCCTGCTGGTTCGCGAAGGAGTCGAGGAGGGAGGACGAACCCTCCCGGGTCAACTCGGTACGCCCGTACTCTCCGCCCCCCGTGTGAGCGACCTCCCCACCGAGTTGCTGGGCCATGAGTTGAGCCCCGTAACAAATACCGAGAATGGGAATCCCGAGTCCGTAGATCTCCGGGTCGAGGGTCGGGGCCGGTGTCTCGTAGACCGACGTCGGTCCCCCCGAGAGGATGATGGCTCCGGGTTGGCGACGGCGCACCTCTCGGGCCGAGATGGTGGACGGCACAATCTCCGAGAAGACGTGCGCCTCACGAACCCGACGGGCGATGAGCTGGGCGTACTGGGCCCCGAAGTCGACGACGAGGACGCTCAATGGCCCATGCCCACACCCTGGGAGCGCTGCAACTGCTTGCCCTCGGTCTGCAGTGACGGAGCCAGCATGATTTCCGCCTTCTGGAACTCCTTCAAGGTCTCGTAACCACAGGTCGCCATCGAGGTGCGCAGAGCTCCGAAGAGGTTGAGGCGACCATCGTTCTCGTGGGCTGGCCCGACGAGAATCTCCTCGAGGGTGCCGCGCACCTTGGTGCGCACCCGAGTCCCCCGGGGCAACGTGGGGTGGAAGGTCGCCATCCCCCAGTGGTACCCGCGCGCGGGGGCTTCGACGGCACTGGTGAGCGGCGAGCCGATCATGACGGCGTCGGCGCCACAGGCGATGGCCTTGGCGATATCGCCACCCTTGCTCATTCCACCGTCGGCGATCACGTGAACGTAGACGCCCGTCTCGTCGAGGTGGCGCATCCGGGCCCCGGCGACGTCGGCGATAGCGGTCGCCTGGGGCACCCCGATGCCGAGGACCGCGCGCGACGTGCAGGCGTTACCCGGCCCGACCCCGACCAGAACGCCGGCCGCACCGGTGCGCATCAAGTGCAGGGCGGCCTGGTAGCTCGCGCACCCACCGACGATGACCGGTAGTTCGAACTCGCGAATGAATCGCTTGAGGTTGAGAGGCTCCACCGTCTTCGACACGTGCTCGGCCGACACCACGGTGCCCTGAATGACCAAGATGTCGAGACCGGCCTTCAGAATCGAGGGAGCCATCCACTCCGTCTTTTGGGGAGTGACGGAGGCCGCGCTCGTAATTCCGGCCGCCTTCATCTCTCGAATGCGCTCCTCCACCAACTCCAACTTGATCGGCTCGAGGTACATCTGCTGCATACGCGCGGTGGCCTTGTCGTCGTCCAGTTCACCGATCTCGTCGAAGATGACCTTCGGGTCCTCGTAGCGGGTCCAGAGACCCTCCAGGTTGAGAACACCCAGTCCACCGAGTCGCCCGAGAGCAATGGCCGTCTGGGGGGACATCACTCCGTCCATCGCCGCTCCGAGGACCGGGAGGTCGAACTTGTAGGCGTCGATCTGCCAGGAGATGTCGACATCCTCGGGGTCGCGCGTGCGCCGGGAGGGCACGATGGCAATGTCGTCGAATCCGTAGGCTTGTCGAGCCGACTTGTAAATGCCAATTTCCACTTCCGCCATGGGAACCTCCGAGGGGCGCGAACGCGCAACGATTTCCTCTAATCTACAAGGCCCGCCCACCTCATTCGCCGGCTCGGGGCCGCCCCTCTTCCCGTAGTCTGTTCGCGACCCCCGACTAGGAGCCCCCCTGTGAAATCCCTCGCGAGATTTGCTGTCCGCCGCCGCTGGTTCGTCTTGGCCCTCTGGATCATCGTCGCCGTGGGGATCAACGCCCTCTCGTCAGTCGTGGGGACCTCCTACGCCAACTCCTTTAACCTTCCCGGGACCAACTCGGTACACGCCCTCCAGTTGTTGCAGAAGGGCTTCCCGAGCCAGGCCGGAGACTCCGACCAGATCGTCTTCTCCTCCTCGAGCCCCCTGAGCAGCCAAGCGAGCACCATCAACACCACCCTCGCCACTCTGCGCACCTTGCCCGAGGTCGCCTCAGTCGTTTCACCCTTCTGCCCTAGTTCCCAGACCACCTGTCCGGGTTCTCACCAGATCAGCCACTCCGGACTGGTGGCCTACGCCACCGTGACCTTCACGGGTCAGGCCAACCAACTCTCGAAGACTGATGTGTTGCGGGTAGAAAACACCGCCACACACCTGCGCTCACCCTCCTTGGCCGTGAACTTCGGCGGTAACGCCTTCGCCGGTCAGGGTGCTCCGCAGGGCTCACCGGGAGAGTTCGCCGGTCTCGTCATTACCGCCGTCATCTTGTTCCTCGCCTTCGGATCACTCTCGGCCATGGTGCTGCCCCTCGGTGTGGCGCTCTTCGCCATCGCCATCGCCTCGGCCGCCACCTCCCTCCTCAGCCACGGCCTCTCTATCGCCCAGTTCGCGCCTATTCTCGGCTCTCTCATCGGTCTCGGTGTCGGGATCGACTACGCCCTCTTCATCGTGACTCGAGCTCGCCAGAACCTGCGCGCCGGAATGAGCGTGGAGGACGCCATCGTCAACGCCGTAAACACCTCGGGCCGAGCCGTGCTCTTCGCGGGGGCCACCGTCGTCGTAGCCCTCCTCGGGATGCTGACCCTGGGTTTTGGCTTTCTCAACGGGTTAGGGGTCGCCGCCGCCCTGACCGTCTTTATCACGGTGGCGGCGTCGCTCACCCTCCTACCCTCTCTGCTCGCTATGTTCAAGCTCTCAATCCTCTCGCGCAAGGAGCGTCGTCTCCTCGTATCGGAGGGGCCCCACGCCGCCGACATGACGGGACGTTGGAACCAGTGGGCTCGCTTCGTGGGACGTCACCCCCTTCGCCTCAGTGCCCTCGCGCTCCTGATCGGTCTCGTGGTGGCCATCCCGACCCTCTCGATCAATCTCGGCATCTCCGACGCCGGCTCCGACCCCGCGGGCTCGACAACTCGCATCGCCTACGACACCCTGGCGACCGGATTCGGATCGGGATTCAACGGCCCCCTCACCGTTGTCGGCCACATCAGCGCACCCGGCGATCTCGCGGCGATGCACGCCCTCGACGCCTCGATTAAGGGGGTCAGTGACGTGGCCTTCGTCGGGCCCGTCGTCACCAACGCCTCGAAGACGGTGGCGCTGATCACCGTGGTCCCCTCGTCGTCACCCCAGTCGACTCAGACCTCCGCACTCATCGACCACCTTCGTCAGGTCACGATTCCGAGCGCTACGGCGAGTTCGCACACCGCCGTCTACGTGGGTGGGGCTCGGGCTATCTCGGACGACTTCTCTCACGTACTCAACTCGAAGATCCCCCTCTTTCTTGGCGTGATCATCGTTCTCGGGGGGATTCTTCTCATGATCGCCTTCCGGTCCCTCTTGATTCCGCTGGTCGCCGCCCTCATGAACCTGCTGGCGGTCGCCAGTTCCTTCGGTCTCGTGACCGCGGTCTTCCAGTGGGGCTGGGGCGCGTCACTCCTCAGCGCGGGCGCGGGACCGATCGAGTCCTATCTCCCGATCATCATGATTGCGATTCTTTTCGGACTCTCCATGGACTACCAGGTCTTTTTGGTGTCGCGAATGCACGAGGAATGGGTTCACCACCAGGACAACGAGCAGGCCATCGTGGCCGGTCAGTCGACCACGGGCCGAGTCATCACCGCGGCGGCTCTCATCATGATCAGCGTCTTCTTCTCCTTCGCCTTCGGCGGACAGCGCATCATCGCGGAGTTCGGGATCGGGCTCGGCGGCGCGGTTCTCCTCGACGCCTTCATCATCAGAACGGTCCTCGTCCCCTCCCTCATGCACCTACTCGGTCGGGCCAACTGGTGGATTCCGCGGGGTCTGGATCGCGTCATTCCGCGAGTCTCCCTCGAATCTAACGAGGAGTAGATGCCCCCCGACCTCGCGGTGATCTCTCTCGGGGGGACCATCGCCATGGGTCAACACGACGCCGACGGCCTGCACGTCTCGTTAGGCGCCCGCGAGTTCGCTGATCTCCTGCGCACGAAGCGGCCCGACCTGACCATTGTTGGCGTCGACCTCGCCCAACGCGACTCGTCGGAACTCGGGCCCAACGATCTCGCGCAACTACTCGACGCCCTGCACGAGCTCGCGCGCGAGGGGGCAGCCGGCGTCGTCATCACGACCGGGACCGACTCGATGGAGGAGGTGGCCTTCGCGCTCGAGCGCGTCGTTCCCGACGGACTGAGTGTGGTGGTCACGGGCGCAATGCGCGCGCCCACCCTCGACTCGCACGACGGACCGGCCAACCTGCGCGCCGCACTCACCGTTCTCACCAGCCCTTTCGCCGCGGACGTGGGCGTCGTCGTCGTGATGAACGACGAGATCCACGGGGCCGACATGGTCCGAAAGTCCCACGCCACCTCGACATCCTCGTTCACCTCCTACCCGGGCGCCCTGGGCTGGGTGAGCGGGGACGTCGCTCTGCTCGTGACGCGCCCCGCTCGTCGCCGGGCTCGCCTGACTGGCCCCTTCGATCTATCCCCCGTCGTCGCGCCACTCGTCACCACCCACCTCGGAGACGACGGCAGCGCCCTCGACGCTCTCGGGTCTCGCCCCGTCGACGGAGTGGTCATTCAGGCGTTCGGGTCGGGTCGTCTGACCCCGGGAGCCGCCCGTGCCGCCCTCGAGTTAGCGACTCGACTCCCGGTCGTCATCGCTTCGCGCACCGGGGCGGGCCTCCTGGAACGGGCCACGTACTCCGCTCCGGGGTCCGAGGCCCGACTCTTCGCCGGCGGCGTCCTTAACGCCGGTTGGTTAACCGGCGTCCAGGCCCGACTCCTCCTCGAACTCGCACTGCGCACCGGACATCGCGATCATCTGAGCGACCTCTTCGCGCAGTTCCAGAGTTAGTAGCCCCCTCGACGGGCCGCGATGACCGCGACCGAGAGGTAGCGCCGTTCGATGCGAGAGTCGAACACGTCGCTGATGACGTCGCGGAGCTGATCCATCAGCCGTCGCCGAGAGTCGTCCCCCAACGTGATGTAGCGCGAGTAGGTGGAGAGCAGCGCCACCATCTCCTCGCCGGAGTACGACTGGGTCCAGGACTGAACGATGACGCGGGGAGCTTCGAAGAACTCGGTAGCCGACACGACGGGTTGGGTCTGGTCCAGGCGACCCCACAACTCAGCGACATCCTCCGTCGGCTCGCGTAGGTCCGCCAAGGCGCGGGGCTCGTCCACCAGAGCCGACCCGAGGTCGGTCATACCGGCCCCGCGCATGAGACTCTCACTGTGCGTCACGAACTCGGCGTAACTCGAGGCCGCGAGAACCTTATTGGCCATGAGGACAATCGGCCCCCCGGCCCTTAGGGCTTCCGCCGCCCGACGCCAGCGCACGTGGGCGTCGACCCAGTGGAACGAGGTCGCGGCGAGAACTGCGTCGAAGGTGCGCTCCGCTCGATCCCACTCTTCGAATCCAGTCACGTCGACCCGAAATGGTTGACCGGCGAAACGCTCCGCCGCTCGGGCCGCGAGGTCCGGCCCCGGTTCGACGGCTCGCACCACGAGTCCTCGCTCCAACAAGCTGGCCGTCGCCACTCCCGGCCCGCACCCGATCTCTAGCACCTCGGCACCCGGGACGAGACCCGTGCGTTCGAGAACGAGATCGACGAAGGCGTCGGTGTACCCCGGGCGGCGTTCTTCGTACTCTCGCACGACTCGATTGAACGAGGCCGCTCGTTCGGTAGTGTCCACGTCCTGATTCTGCCCCGAGATGAGGTGACGATGTCGTGACGGCGGAGAAAATTTTGGACGATGAACCGGTGTCGAGGTCGCCCAGTCGTCGGGAACTAGCCCACCCAGTAGCGGCGAAAGGGCACCCCGTGCTCGTCCGGGCCCACCCTCTCCAGGCGCCCGCCGCAGCGTTCGATGACCGTCGCCGAACCGATGTTGTCGTCGTCACAGGTGAGCAGGGCCGGAGAGACGCCCTTCGCTGCGAGGATCTCGAGAGCTCGGCGCAGAATCTCGGTGGCGTACCCGCGACGACGGTACCTTTCGATAACCGCGTAGCCAATGTGGCCGCCGTAGGTCGCCAGGTACTCGTTCAGCCGGAAGCGAATCGACACTCGACCCACGAGCACGCCGTCCGCGAGCGCCGCGAGGAGGGTCCCGGGCACGTGGTCTTCGGGGAGGTCGCGGCCTTCTCGATAGCGCGACAACATCTCCAGGTACTCCGGCCACGCCTGCCCCTCGTAGTACGAGGTCAAGAAGGCGAAGCGCGAACCCTGAAAGTCCCGCCACGCCCGCAGTGCATCATCTTCGTCTTCCAGAACGAACGGTCGTAGTTCCAGGGGCACCACCTGAGCGTACGGCACGCGCCGGACGCCGAGTGACCGGGAGCACCCGTGACCGGGAGACGTACAAAAAAAGGCGCCGGGCCCCGAGGGGCCCGGCGGCGTAGGAATGGCTGCGGCAGTGGTACATCAAGCCGCCCAGGCCGCCCCAGGCGGGGGG